>Ga0070741_10014546_pt1 | contig 13584 bp, 7 predicted proteins | sample Coa_R1_4_FD_66440 | JGI IMG/M metagenome (GOLD analysis project Ga0070741, IMG submission 66440) | Surface soil microbial communities from Centralia Pennsylvania, which are recovering from an underground coalmine fire - Coalmine... | ecosystem: Environmental > Terrestrial > Soil > Unclassified ... | reverse complement strand
CAAACCGTTCTGGCTTTCGGAAATCCCTTCGGACTGCGTTTCACCGTGACTCGCGGTATTGTTAGCGCGGTAAATCGTGCCAATCCGTACACCGACGATGCCCGCAAGCCCGGACAGTTCATCCAGACCGACGCCGCTATCAACCAGGGCAATTCCGGCGGACCGCTGGTCGATGCACGTGGTGAAGTCATCGGCATCAACACCTTCCTGATCTCGCCGTCAGGTTCGTTCGCCGGCATGGGATTCGCGATTCCTTCGCAAATCGTCAAGCCCACGACGGAAAAACTGATTCGTTACGGCAAGGTCAGCCACGGCTACATGGGCGTGAGCATTAACGACGTCACTCCCGAAAATGCCAAGTTCTTCCACCTGAAGGACAACATGGGCGCCGTGGTTTCCAGCGTCGAGCCGAATTCTCCGGCTGCCAAAGCTGGACTGAAGGTTGGCGACGTGATTACCGCGGTTGACGGGCAGAAGGTCGACGATGCCGGGCAGTTGCAGGTCCTGGTCGGCGCCAAAGAGCCCGGAACCAAGATCAACATGGAAGTGAACCGCGACGGCAATGGCAAGACGCTCGCGCTCACGCTGGGTGACATGTCGAAGAATTCGGACGAGACCCAATCGGCTTCTGATGAATCCCACGGCAAAGCCCGCTGGGGCGTCGGACTGGCCGATCTGACTCCCGATGTACGCGACCAGATCCAGGCGCCGCAGAACGTCCGCGGAGCCGTGGTGGCGCGGGTCGAACCGGGCAGCCCGGCCGACAATGCTGGCTTACAGAAGGGCGATGTTATTGTGCAGATCGATCGCCACGATGTGGAGAATGCCAGCGATGCTTCCAATGCGCTGAAGAACGTCGCAAAAGGACAGGATGCGCTGGTGCTGGTGTGGTCCAATGGCGGCAACACGTTCCGGGTGATGCACTCGCCGGAAGGCAACCAAGGCTAACAGCAAAGACGCTAAACATGGGAGAGGCCGCGCCAGTCGCGGCCTTTCCTATTTGCACACAAGCAACATCTACTTCGGCCAGCTACATCTAAGAATCGCTTCGGTAGGCTCTCCAGTTTTGCCTTCTGCTCGGTGGTGAAGGGAGTCGCAGTATGCGTCATTCGTCGTTGTGGGGGAGTGCGCTCCTGGCCGGCGCGCTCGTTAGTCTCGTCGCTTGCGGTGGGGGCAGCAGTTCCGGCCCAAATCCAAATCCACAACCCGGCCCGCCACCGCCACCTCAGTCGTTTAGTCTGACCGTCCAGAACACGGGTTCGGGAACCGTCACCAGCACTCCGGCGGGGATCAATTGCGGGTCGACATGCACCGCTTCCTTTAATGCCGGAACATCCGTCACGCTGATGGCAAATCCCGGCGCAAGCACGAACTTCGCAGGATGGGGCGGGGCATGCAGCGGCTCGGGAACTTGTACTGTCACGGTCGATGCCAACAAGTCGGTCACCGCAACATTCAGCGCGTTGCCTACGCTCATGGTCACTCTCTCAGGGAGCGGCTCGGGAACTGTGACCAGCAACGACTCAGCCATCAATTGTGGGCAGACGTGCAGCGCGAGTTACAACGGATCGCCACAAATCACGCTGACCGCTACACCGAGTGCAGGGTCGTCGTTTGGCGGCTGGAGTGGAGCATGCAGCGGCGCCGCGACCTGCGTCGTCACGGTGAGCAGCAATCAAAGCGTCACGGCCACGTTTAACGTAGTTAAAGACGTAACCGCGCTGAATCACATCGTTTTCCTGTTGCAGGAGAATCGCTCGTTCGATCACTACTTCGGAGCGTTGCGGCAGTACTGGGCTGACAACGGATATCCCGACCAGCCGTTTGACGGCTTGCCGCAATTCCCTCTCAGCAATCCTTCAGGGCCGCCACCGACCAACCCGGGATGCGATCCCGCGTTTCCGTATCCCAGCGATTGCATGATTGATAGCGCCAGTCCAGCGGTGCAGTCGTATCACTTGAAGACCATGTGCCTGGAGAACCCGAGCCCCTCGTGGAACGAAAGCCATGTCGGGTGGAACTTAAGCAATCCCGTCTCACCGACCGCGACACTGGACGGCTTTGTCTGGGCCGCGGCGCACGACTCGCGCAATATGTCTCCGATTTTCTTTGACACGTTAGGCGAGCGCGTCATGGGGTACTACGACGGCGGCGAACTGAATTATTACTATTACATGGCTACGCAGTTTGCTACGTCAGACGCGTGGTTTTCACCGGTGATGTCGCGCACCGCTCTCAACCGCATGTATCTGCTGGCGGGAACGTCGCATGGACACGCGTATCCGCTCAATGATTCCGGCAGCCCGCAATTGTCCGACCCGATTATTTTTCAGATCCTGCAACAGAATGGGATCACCTGGAAGATTTACGTCCACCCTGGGCCGGACGGGTTGACCGATCCGGCTTCGCTCTACAAGCAGAGCTACATTCAGAACTTCACTTACGGCAACACGATCCTGCAGCAGTTCCCGCAGAATATTCTCCCAGTCGCGCAGTACATGACCGACGCTCAGAACGGCACGTTGCCGCAGGTTGCCATGATTGAGCCGGCATCAGAAGTCGCGCTTGATGAACACCCTTCGGACACGGATACGAATTCACCTCCGAATATCCAGCCCGGAGCGAACTACGTCAGTTCGCTGATCAATGCGCTGATGGCCGGGCCATCGTGGAGCGATTCGGTTTTTATTTTGAGTTACGACGAATTCGGCGGCTTCTATGATCATGTGCCGCCGCAACCGACGGTTAGTCCCGACGGCATTGCTCCGAATGACTTGTTCCCGGGCGACGTGTGCACACAAGTCACGGGTCCGACCTGCGACTTCACCTACACCGGTTATCGCGTGCCGCTGATCGTGGTCTCACCCTATACCAAGAAAAACTACGTCTCGCATACGGTGGCGGACTACACGGCGATTCTGAAGTTGATCGAGACACGGTTCAAGCTGCCAAGCCTCACCGCACGCGACGCGGCGCAGATGGATATGACGGAATTTTTCGATTTCAACAACCCCGCATGGCTGGTGCCGCCGAAGCCGCCCACGCAAATACAGAACGGCGCCTGCTATCTGGATCATTTGCCGTAGTCCGCGTCGTTTCGTTCGGCTTCGCGGCAACGACCTTGTTGTATGTACGGGGTCAGAAAAGCCGCCAGCCTCTGAATGGCGCCTCATAGCCCAATCACCTGCCCTACTCATCTAGGCAACGCAATCCCGGCGCTGAATCGTTTCCCTCCGTCCGCGAATCTTTAACACTTACGCCAGCGTGAGCAACCCCAGACGGGGAGTTCGTCTCGAATCGTGTTTCCGTCTGACCATTACCTATGGCCGCGAACGCCATCGACATCCCCGAGATCAATCCCTGGCTGATTGCCATCGCCGTGATGTCGAGCACCTTCATGGAGGTGCTGGACACGACCGTGGTGAACGTGTCGCTGCCGCACATCGCGGGCAGCCTGTCCGCCAGTACAGACGAAGCCACCTGGACGCTCACTTCTTACCTGGTTGCGAACGCGATCATTCTGCCCATGACCGGTTGGCTGGCCGGACGCTTCGGGCGAAAGCGCCTGCTCACGATGTCAGTGACCGGATTTACGGCTGCATCGTTCCTGTGCGGACTAGCTCCGTCTCTGCCGTTCCTGATCATCTTCCGCATTATTCAAGGCGCCTGCGGTGGCGGCTTGCAGCCGCTGTCGCAAGCCATATTGCTGGAGGCCTTCCCACCCGAAAAGCGCGGCCAGGCAATGGCGTTCTGGGCGCTTGGCATTGTGGTCGCGCCCATGCTCGGGCCGGTCGCCGGAGGCTGGCTGACCGACAACTACAGCTGGCGTTGGGTCTTCTATATCAACGTGCCCATCGGCATTCTCGCCATCATCCTGACCCAGATGTTTGTGTTCGATCCGCCGTACTTGCGGCAGGAGCGCACCGGGATCGATTACTGGGGAATTGGCCTGCTGGTCGTGGGCATTGGATCGCTGCAGATCATGCTGGACAAGGGGCAGGAAGAAGACTGGTTCGGATCACACTTCATCACCATCCTCGCCGTCCTGACGGTGGTCGGCCTGGGTGGCTTGATCATTCGAGAACTGAAAGCCCGGCATCCCATTATCGATCTCACCATATTTAAATACCGTTCGTACGCGATAGGAACGTTCCTGATGACGGTCATCGGCTTCGTCCTGTACGGCAGCACCGTCCTGCTTCCGCTCCTGATGCAGGAGTTGCTGGGCTATACGGCAACCCACGCCGGAGTGACCAACCTGCCCCGTGGCCTGGCATCATTTTTGGCCATGCCGTTTATCGGCTACCTCACTGGGAAGGTGGATCCCCGCAAGTTGCTCATGGCCGGCGTCCTGGGTTCCGCATTGGCAATGTTTCAGCTTTCTCGCCTGAGTCTTGATGTCGGCTATTGGAATTTCTGGTGGGCGCTGATGCTCCAAGGCGCTTCGCTGGGACTCATCTTCGTGCCCTTGACCACGGTGACAAACGATCCGATCCCTCGAGAACGCATGGGCAACGCAACCAGCATTTTTAATCTTATGCGGAACATCGGCGCGAGCATCGGCATCTCTGCGGTGACCACCATGCAGTACCGCAAAATGCAGGCGCACACCAACATGCTGGTGCGGCACATCACACCGGGAGATGACAAGGCGCGCCGCGTTATTGAAGGGCTGCAGCAGACGTTCATCTCCCAGGGATCCGATCCAGCCACAGCTATGAGGCGGGCGTACGTGGCGGTGTGGGGGATGGTACAGCGGCAGGCTGCCATGCTCTCCTATAACGACGTGTTCATGTTTCTGGCTGTGCTGTTTGCCTGCATGTTCCCTCTCATCTTCCTCATGCGCCGTCCGAAGCGTGGCGGCGGCCCGGTTATGGCGCATTAGTTGGGGTCTGGACCTTGGGCCCTAAGCTCCGGGATTCGGTTCCTCGCCAGCAAACATAACCGCCAAGGACGCGAAGGCTATCTGAGACTTCCTCGAGACCCGCCGCACCGCTCCTATGCAGCTCCGCACGGCTTGTCTCCGGGTGTAAAAAGATTGTCAACAGTGTGTCGGAACCGGTTGGAATCGCTGACGCTGGTAGTAAGCTGCTGATGGAGCAGCCCATGATCACTGCCGAAATCAGCCGAAGTAGCCCAATCCAGCGTACCCACCCGTCCGCGCTACCTGTTCAACCGGGGACATTTCCGATGGAAAGAATTCTGGTTGTCGAAGACGATCGCGCTGTCCAGAAAGCACTGCGCCGCCTGTTTGAAGCGGAGGGATTCGCTGTCGAGATCGCCTCGGACGGGAAATCGGCGGTTGAGGCTTTTCGCAGCGTTGCCCCAGCTGCCATCGTCCTTGACCTGCGCCTACCCGCGATGTCGGGGCGCGATGTCTGCCGCGAAATCAAACAGCAATCGCCGGCACTGCCGGTCATCGTACTCAGTGCGGCCAGCGATGTCTCCGATAAAGTCCTGCTCCTGGAACTCGGGGCCGACGACTACGTCACCAAGCCTTTCAGCCCGCGGGAACTTCTGGCGCGGGTACGTGCGGCATTGCGGCGAACCACGCGCACCGGATCCGGAGAAGTAGTCTCATTCGACGCGATCAGTATCGACTTCACAAAGATGGAGGTGACGCGCGAGGGCGGATCTATTTCCCTTACTGCGCAAGAATTTAAGACGCTCAAGTTCCTGGTACAGAATCCCGATCGGGTGATCAGCCGCGACGAACTGCTGAATGAAGTCTGGGGATATCACAATTACCCTTCCACCCGTACGGTGGATAATCACATACTGAAGCTGCGGCAGAAATTGGAGCGCGATCCGGCGAATCCGGTCCACTTTCGTACTGTGCACGGTGTGGGATACAAGTTTGTGCGCTGAGCCGTCCATGACAAAGGGAGAGCGGGCATGCTGAAAATGCGGATGCAGACTAAGTTTCTGCTCTCCATGGTGCTCATCTCCGCCGGCCTCACCGCTACCAGCTTGTGGTTCGTACGACGCAATGTGCAGGCGCAGGTCAGAAAAGAAATATTTGCTGACCTGCAGAACTCCGTCAGCACCTTCGAAAACTTCCAGCACGAACGCGAGCTGACCCTGGCGCGCGCTGCCGATCTGCTTGCCGACCTCCCCACCCTTCGTGCGCTGATGACGACGCAGCACGAGGCCACAATCCAGGATGCCTCCAACGATTTGTGGCATCTGGCTGGAAGCGATGTGTTCGTGCTCGCCGACCGGGCTGGAAAAGTGGTGGCGCTGCACACCACCGCCCCCGGTCTCACCCGGGAAATGGCTCAGAATTCCTTGGCCGGCTCTTTGAACCAAGAGGCAGTCGGCCAGTGGTGGTACGGCGGCCAGCACTTGTACGAAGTGTTCCTCAAGCCAATTTATTTTGGCGACGCCAGCGAAAACCGATTATTGGGATTTCTGGTGATTGGCTTTGAAATCGACGATCGCGTGCTTTCGCAGCTGAGCCGGGTAGCCGCCGGGCAGGTGGCTTTCTACTACGGCGATACGATCGTGAGGAGCACACTGAATCCCGCGCAAGAAATGGATTTGGCTCGTCAGCCGATTCAGCCTGTTGGCCGGAAGGCGGAATCGCAGAACATAGAACTCGGGGACGAGCGCTTTGTGGCTACCTCGGTGGAACTCAGTCCTGCGAAGTCGCCGACCGTGCGCTTGAGCGTTCTGAAATCCTATGACCAAGCCACCGCATTCCTGGAGAGCCTTAACCGGTTGCTGCTCGCCCTGGGATTAGCGGCAGTCGGAGTGGGAACCGGGCTGGTGTTCTTGATCTCTCATACATTTACCCGACCATTAGGCAATCTGGTGGCCGGAGTGCGAGCGCTCGAAACCGGCGACTACAACTACCCGCTGGACGCGCGCGGCGGTGACGAAGTGGCGGAACTCACCGGCGCCTTCGACCGCATGCGTAACAGCTTGCTCAAGACACAACAAGAGCTGCTGGAAGCGGAGCGGTTGGCGACGATCGGCCGAATGGCGAGTTCAATTTCGCATGACTTGCGTCATTCGCTGGCGGCGATCGTCGCCAATGCTGAATTCCTGTGCGAAAGCCGGCTGTCGTCCGAGCAACGGGAAGAGCTCTACCAAGAAGTTCGTGTCGCGGTGAATCAGATGACCGATTTGATCGATTCCCTGCTGGAGTTCTCGCGTACTCGCGAATCGCTACGGCCCGTATATGGCAGCGTCAAGGACACCGTCGAACGGGTGGTGCAGGCGATCCGCTCACATCCGGAGTATCACGGCGTATCTATTACCCTGACCCAGAGTGGCAACAGCGTTGGCTGGTTTGATCCGCGAAAGCTCGAGCGCGCGCTCTTTAACCTCCTGCTCAACGCGTGTGAAGCCGTCAGACCGGAAACCGGTCACATCGAGATCGAGTTGCGCGAATTTTCCGGCGGAGTTGAAGTCCGCGTGTCCGACAATGGCACCGGGATTCCAGAGTGCATTAAGGGCAAGCTGTTCGAGCCGTTCGTGAGTTTTGGTAAAGAAAACGGGACTGGACTGGGATTGACCGTGGTGCAGAAAATCGTCCAAGACCATGGCGGAGACGTTTCGGTAGAGCGGACCTCGGCCGAGGGCACGGTGTTCAAAGTCTTGCTACCGCTCTCATCCTCGTCGGACAGGGCACCGGGCAGCTCTGAGGGGCGAAAATTGCCGCTGCCGCATGTGGCCCGCGCGGAACACGCCGAGACAGACTAGAATTCCCCGGACGCCTCGATCCTCCGATTTAGGCTCGCGGCGTAGAGGGCAGGTACTCCGCAAGTCTGAGGAGGGAACTGTGAAGCAGGGGAATTTCTTTCCCGTCCGGGTGATCGTGTGCATTGCGGCGATGGTTATGCTAAGCGCTGGAACTGCGTGGTCGCAAGCCGGGCCGGCGGGTGACGCTTCGCTGTCGAGCGCTGTCCACGATCTTCAGCAGCAAGTTCAGGAACTGCGTGCAGCCGTATCCGAGATGCGGTCGGAAGCCGCGCAGTACCGCGCTGAGACTGCCGAACTTCGTCGCGAACTTCAACAGCAGCGGGGAAAAGTGGCCGGAAATCAGCCAGGTTCTTTGTATGGCGCGGCGTCTGCTGTAGCGCCGGAGACTTCGTCGGCGGCAGCGACGGCGACTACAGCACCGGCCGGAAGTTCGCTGGAACAGAGAGTCAGCGTCCTCGAGGATTCCACGCAGCTGCTAAACAGCAAGGTGGACGATCAGTATCAGACCAAAGTATCCAGCGCCTCAAAATACCGGGTCCGGCTGTCCGGACTTGCGCTGCTGAATGTGTTCAGTAATCGCGGAGTCACCGATAATCAGGACATTCCAACTTGGGCCGTACCGCGAACTCCATTCAGCGCGGCGGGGAATTTTGGCGCGACTTTGCGGCAGTCGGAGATCGGGCTGGAAGTGTTCGGTCCGCGGCTTGCCGGGGCGAGAACCAGCGGAAATATTCAAGTCGACTTCGCCGGGGGATTCCCGAATACCTTCAACGGATCGAACTTCGGTCTGCTCCGGCTTCGCATTGCCAGCATGCACCTCGATTGGGACCATACTTCTGTCGTCGCTGGGCAAGATGATGTGTTTATCTCGCCGTTATCGCCGACGTCGTTTGCATCATTGGCGGTTCCGGCTTTCTCGTATGCAGGAAATCTGTGGGGCTGGATTCCGCAAGTGCGGGTGGAGCACCATTTCGATGTTGCAGACAATCAACACATCACCGTTCAGGCAGGCATTCTCGACAACGTCACCGGAGAGCCGCCGTATGATTCGTATCTGCGCATCCCGCAGGCGGGCGAGAGATCCAGTCAGCCGGCTTATGCTGGCCGGATTGCGTGGACGCGTGACGTGGCAGGACAGCCTCTAACTGTCGGCGGCGCCACTTACTATAGCCGGCAGGATTATGGCTTCCATCGCCATGTAGACGGATGGGCGGGCATGGCGGACGTGAGCGTGCCGGTTGGCCAGAAGCTCGCGTTGTCCGGGGAGTTCTATCGCGGAGTGGCGATTGGCGGCTTGGGTGGTGGGATCGGGCGCAGCGTAACATTCAGCGGAGATCCGACACAGCCGACGTCCAGCATTCAGCCACTCCGTTCAATTGGAGGATGGGGGCAGCTGAAGTTAAAAGCGACTCCCAAGCTGGAATTCAATGGCGCGGTCGGGCTGGACAATCCCTTTGCCGAAGATGTTCGAGGTTATTCGTCGGCGTCGAGTTATCTCAGTTCTCTTGTGCAGAACCGGTCGGCGCTGATTAACTTCATTTATCGCCCGCGCTCAAACCTTCTGTTCTCGACCGAATACCGCCATCTGAGGACGCAAGAGGTTGATCGCGAACACTGGCAAGCGGACCAGGTGAATATGATTATGGGTATTCTGTTCTAGATCGAAAGGAAAAATGATTCGCAGGTTCTGCATCGCAATGGTGCTGATGGCGTGCTGCACCGCCTACGGGCAAGTAACACTGAGCGCACGAGTGGCGCTGGTCAGCGCCAACGGAGGACGCGCTCCCAAACCCCGCGATATTGTGTTTTGGCTGACTCCGGTCGGAACAGACGTGAAGCCGGCATCGCTGAATCAAGCAGGCCCGCGGCCGCGCTTGCTACAGAAAGATAAAAGCTTCCATCCGCATGTGCTGGTTGTGCCGGTGGGATCCGCGGTAGAGTTCCCCAATCATGATCCTTTCTTTCACAATGTATTTTCGTTATTCGAGGGTAAGAGGTTCGACCTCGGTCTTTATGAAGCCGGCAGCAGCAAGGACGTACGCTTCGACAAGGTTGGCATTTCGTACATCTTCTGCAACATTCACGCGCAGATGAGCGCTGTGGTTCTCGCCCTCGATACTCCTTACTACGGGATTTCCGATCAACGCGGTCAGCTGATGATTCCGCGCGTGCCGCCAGGACGTTACACATTGCACGTTTGGTATGAATCCGCGTTGCCGGATACTTTGAACGAGCTGACCCGCGAGGTCACGGTGTCGCCGCAAACCTCCACTTTGGGCGTTTTCCGCTTGACGGCTGCAACTATTCCGCAGGAACACAAGAACAAGTACGGCCGGGATTACGAACCTCCTAACCCCGACAGCCCTGGGTATGCGCGGCCCTAGCATTCACATGGAATTTACAAATCCGTGACAACTCACGTGTTTGCAACTTGTATTTTCTAGGGAAATTGAACGGGTAGCCGCTGCTGTCCCGTTCCGAGGATTAGGGTCCCGGGACCCGGATCTCCTCTTGAGCGCTTGATCAACTTCTCTCTCCTACATGCCAGCCGGCATGGGCCAGCCCAAAGCTGGCTTGTTTTTTTTCTCAGAACCGAGAACTAAGAACCGATTCAGTTGAAAGTTCCCTGCTGCTTGCGAAAATCCCCTGCTTCACCGACAATTCCTGCTGAACAGGGCCGACCATGATCACACCCAGCTCTTTGCAGGAGATTCTCGCCAGCTACGACGACACAGCCGCGCTTGAGCGTGCTTCAACCATTCCCGCTCCCTGGTACGTGGATTCCCGCGTTGCCGAGCTCGAACGCCAGATGGTCTTCAGCAAAACCTGGCAGCTCGTCGGCCGTATAGATCAGGTCGAAAAGCCCGGCCAGTATGTCACCGCAAATGTCGCTGGCGAGCCGGTACTCGTGGTCCGCGGCAACGACGGAGTCCTGCGAGGATTCTTCAACGTCTGCCGTCACCATGCCGCTGCAGTCATGACGGAGCCCTGCGGCCAGACTTCCATACTGCATTGTCCGTACCACGGGTGGAATTACGGCCTCGATGGATCGCTGAAAGGCATGCCGGAGTTCGACGGCGTCAAGAACTTCGACCGCCAGCAGAATGGCCTGATTCCCGTTAAAGCGGCAATCTGGGAAAACCTCGTTTTCGTAAACCTGGACGCGAATGCCGAGTCGCTTCAGGATTTTCTTGGCGGGCTGGTCAGGCGCGTGGCTCCGTTGGGCGTTTCAAAGCTCCACTATTTCGACAGCCGCGTGTACGACATTCACTGCAATTGGAAAGTTTTTGTCGACAATTATCTCGACGGCGGCTATCACGTGCCACACCTGCACAAAGGACTCAACTCCGTCCTCGACTACAAGCAGTACACCATCGAAAACGAGGACCGCTATTGTTTGCAGTCGAGCCCCATGGTTTCATCCGATGAAGACGCGGCCACGGGCGCAACCCGCAAAGGGGACCGGGCCTGGTACTTCTGGCAGTATCCGAATCTCATGATCAATTGCTATGAAGGCTACATGGATACCAACCTCGTGCTGCCGGTAGACGTGGATCACTGCCGTGTCATCTTTGATTTCTATTTTGCGGACGTGAGCGATGCCCGCCGTGACTACAACACGCAGAGCGTCGCGGTTGGCGCGCGCGTGCAGGATGAGGACTTAGGTATATGCGAGGCGGTGCAGCGCGGCCTGAAGTCGCGCGCCTACGGTGCCGGACGTCTGTCCGTTCGTCGCGAGGCGGGAGAGCACCTGTTTCATCGTTTGTTAGCTGCGGATCTGAAACGCGGCATCGGACGAGACGCCGCAGCAGCAGATTAATTACTGGTAATTGCGGGGAATCACCTCATTCCACGTCTTTTTCCGGATGACCTTCCCATCCTTCAGCAATTCGCGGGTGTACACGTAATAGAAATTCTTCTGATCGGTGGTGACGGACAGGTGTCCCCTCCACTTTAGTTCGCGTTCCTTGAGCTTGAACGTGGTCTCCACTTCGCCTTCAACCGAGCTCATGTCGGGGTGTGCATCGTCCGCTTTGTACGTGATCCTTTCCGCATCGGTCTGCGTGCCCCACGGATAATGACTTGAGTCTTTGCCGCTCCAATGGACCGTAGCCTGGTGCCGCGCCTCGTCCCGTTCCACCCTCCATTCCCCGGGCCAGGGAAAGCCTTCGGTCTGAATGTCTTTGCGTTCTTCGGAAGGCTCAACTGCACGGAATGGGGTCGCGGGCGAGCCGTGCTCGGGAACTACAGGGAGTACAACTCGCGAAGGATTATCGCCTCCGAGAGCAAGCGCGGTCGTCATGTTGTACGGCGTAGGCAGGATCATTGGCCACAGCGCGTTCGAAACTGCCACGCGAATTCGATGGCCTTTCGGAAATACCCACGACGTCAGGTGCATCTCGATATCCAGTGCATACACCTTCCCGGGGTCGAGATCTCGCGGTTCGCTCATCGACTCGCGCTGCGCGCCGTTCAATCCTGCGCCGGTGATCTGTGTAACCGATCCGTCGGGCGCCACGTCGGAGAGTCGCACAAACCAATTTGCCAGCGGAGCATCGGCTGAGGCTTGCAGCAGCGCTCGTGGCCGACCGAGAATGGCCAGGCTGTTCTCTAGCGGCGGCGAATCATAGACCAGACTGAACGCGTCCACCGGCCGCACATCGCTCAGTAATTCGCCCCACCAGAAACCTGCTTCCACTCCAATCGTCGGCACATACTTGAGCTGATGAACTGCCTTCTCGCCCGATAAAGCGGCAAGCGTGTGATCGGGGCGAAAGAATAACCATCTATTCGTTACATCTGCGGGCGGCCACTTCTGCTCTGTTCGCCATTCGCCCGGTACCTCTTTTAACTCGGGCTCCGGTGGATGCCAGCGCTGCATATAAACGATTAACTTCGGATCCTGCAACACGCCGGTATCGCGTCCCTTCAGCCAATAGTCCCACCAGCGGACCGCCTGGTCACGCCATTCGACTTGCGGCCCGGGCACCGCATCATGCGGAAACGTGTGATTCCACGGACCCACAATAGCCTTGACCGGCGCCTTCACCTGCTCCAACATTCGTGGAATGCTGTCGCGATAACCATCTAGCATTCCACCAATCAAAAAGCATGGAACCTTGATTTCGCTCAGCGGGCGCACCGGAGCGCGCCAAAAAGCATCGTCGTGCTGGTGCTTGAGGTACAGCAGCGACCACGGCGGAGCCTCGAAGCGTGGCCCGAGTACTTTTTCATCGAGGCTGTAGTCCGGCGCGCCGGGAATACCTTCGTCGAGGTCCATACCGAGTTCGAACTCGTCGATGTGCGCTAAGCCGTCGATGTAATGGATATCGTCGTGAAACAACTCCTCGGTCGCATCTACCGCGATAATTGCCTTCAACCCCGGTGGGTTACGCATTGCCATCTGCAGAGAATTGAAACCTCCCCACGAGATCCCAAACATCCCCACATTTCCGTTCGCCCAGGATTGCTGTGCGAGCCAGGCAATGACCTGCTCCCCGTCAGTCTGTTCCTGCTCGGAATACTCCCGGTCCGGAGGGGCGCCTTCGCTCGCTCCAAAGCCGCGGATGTCAACCCGCGCGCTCACATATCCGCGACGAGCGAAGTAAGCGTGAATGGGATAATCTCGCGCCGCGGTGCCATCATCTTTTCGATAGGGCAAGTACTCGAGCAGCGCGGGAAACTTCTCGGTGGGTTTAGCCCCATCAGGCATGTACAGAGTGATGGCGAGGCGGACGCCGTCCTTCAGGGGAATCCACGACTTCTCCATGCGGATGCCATAGATTGGTGGCGAGGGAGGCTCAGCACAAAATCCCGAAAGGCTCACTAGCAGCACGCACAGCACTGCGGATCGCCGCGTAAGGTTGCCCAAAGTAG
>Ga0070741_10014544_pt1 | contig 13586 bp, 13 predicted proteins | sample Coa_R1_4_FD_66440 | JGI IMG/M metagenome (GOLD analysis project Ga0070741, IMG submission 66440) | Surface soil microbial communities from Centralia Pennsylvania, which are recovering from an underground coalmine fire - Coalmine... | ecosystem: Environmental > Terrestrial > Soil > Unclassified ... | reverse complement strand
TCGGCATGACCGCGACCGAGCAGCTGATCGCGAAGCAGGTTGCGGACGTGTTCCCCGCCTCGGTCGACGACCTGCCGCTGCAGGACGCGGCGAGGCGCGGGCTGATCGCGTCGCTCCGCTGCCTGCGCGTCCCACCTGTCGCCGCGATCAACTCGGTGCCGATCGTGGGCGGCGACTTCGACCAGCAAGAGCTGGCCAAGGTGTTGGACCACCAGGCCCTGAACCAGGCGGCTGCGAGCCTCTACCGGGACCGCTTCGGCGACACGCCCGGGATCGTCTACGCCGCCGGCGTCGACCACGCCTACAACCTGGCGCAGGAGTTCCGCGCCGTCGGCCTGAAGGCAGTCGCGGTCTCCGGCCGGACGCCGCCGGTGCAGCTCGCCGAGACCCTGGCCGCCTACGAGCGCGGGGAGATCAACGTCCTGATCAACGCGATGCTGCTCGCCGAGGGCTGGAACTCGCCGCGCGCGACCGTGGTCATGCACCTCGCGCCGACGGCAAGCCGCCGCGTCTACCAGCAGCGGATCGGCCGGATCATGCGCATCTTCGCGCGGAAGGAAGCCGGCATCGTGGTCGACTTCGTCAACAAGGGGGCCACGCACTCGGAACGCGTCGTCACGCTGCACTCGCTGCTCGACGCCGACTTCTACCGCGAGGGCGCACGCGTGATCCCGACGCCGCGCCGGCGCATGCAGCGGCGTGTGCGCAGGAAGCTGACGCCGGCGCCGTGGCTCGTCCCGGTCACGCCTGACGTCAAGCGCCGTTTCGCCGTGATCGCGCGCGAGTGGCAGCGGGTCGATCCACGCTTCCTCGACGAGGAAGAGCAGGGTTACTGGGCGACGTTCGCCGGACGCAACCTGCGCTTCGAGGAGCGCGAGTCGTTCGTGCAGAAGTTCACCGACGGCCGGGCGAGCAAGTCGGCGCTCGAGACTTTCCTGTTCACGTGCGCTGCGGAGAACCCGAACCGGCGGCTGCGGATGATGGCGCTCGCCGACCGTGTCTCGATGCGGGTCGACCGGGCGAGCTTCGACGACCTGGTCACGCTCGTCACGCAGGCGCCCACCTGGGACAAGGACCGGCAGCCCGGAGTCCGGACGCTTCTGAAGGCGATCGGCGAGAACCGGCCGGACGCGCCCGACCAGATTCTCGCCCGCTGGACGTGGCGGCTTGCCCGCGCGACGCGGAAGGCGCTCGACCGCAAGGCGAGCGGCGACTACCCGGAGGCGAAGCGGCTGCTCGGCGCGCTCGCGAACTCGCGCGGCCATCGGCACGAGGAGAACGCTGCGAAGCTCGTCGTCGCGGTCCGCGAGCTCCCGCTCCCCGTCGCCGCCGCGCTGCTCGCTTCGGCGGACGGCTACACGCCGCGCGCGACGAAGCTCCTCGACCAGGCCCGCGAAGAGCTCGGCACCGTCCAGGAGATCGCGGCCGCTCTGGCCGAGGACCTGCCCGAGCCCAAGCCGCCCCGCCGCTCGCGGCGGAGGCGCAGGCGCAAGAAGCGCGGCGGAGCCGGGGCCGCGGCGAACGCCGAGGCGCAGGCCCCCGAGGCCGCGGCGGCGGACGAAAATAAGACGCCTGTAACAACCGAGCCGTCAGACTCGTCCGAATAACAGACAGATGCTCGTCGTTGCGATCCCACTCGCGTTCGTCGCGGGGCTGATCACTGCTATCTCGCCCTGCGTCTTTCCCGTGCTGCCGATCGTGCTCGGCAGCGGCGTCGGGGGCACCCGCCGGCGGCCGTTCGCCATCATCGCCGGCCTCGCGACCTGCTTCTTCGTCTCGATCCTGTTTGCGAGCTACGTCCTCGACAAGCTCGGCCTTCCCAAGGACCTGCTGCGAAACGTCTCGATCGGGCTGCTCTTCCTGTTCGCAGCGACGCTGCTCGTGCCGCAACTCGGGCTGCTGATCGAGAAGCCGCTCTCGCGGCTGTCGCGGCGGCCTGCGAGCGATCTCGGCGGCGGCTTCCTGCTCGGTTGCGCGCTCGGATTCGTCTTCGCCCCGTGCGCCGGGCCCGCGCTGGCGTTCGTGACCAGCTCGGCGGCGGCGCGCGATTTCGGCGGCAAGACGATCGGCGTCGCGCTCGCCTACACCGTCGGCGCCTCGCTCGTGATGCTCGGCGTCGCGCTCGGCGGCCAGCGGCTCTCGCAGCGACTGCGGGCAAAGATGGCCGAGCTCCGGGTCGTCTTCGGCGTGGTCATGGCGGTCGCCGCCGTGGGGCTCGTCTTCAACGTCGACCAGAAGATCCAGACGTGGTTCCCGGACTACACGAACGCGCTGCAGGACCAGACCGAGGCGAGCGGCGCCGGGCTCAAGTCGTACCGGCGGAACAAGAACGTCACCCAGAAGCAGCCCGTCTCGAACAAGCGCACGGTCAACGGCCTGAAGGACTACGGCCTCGCGCCTGACTTCACCGGGATCAAGGCTTGGCTGAACACTCCGGGCGGCCGGGGGCTGTCGCTGAAGCAACTCCGCGGAAAGGTCGTGCTCGTCGACTTCTGGACCTACTCCTGCATCAACTGCCTCCGCACGCTGCCCTACCTGAAGGCGTGGTACCGGACGTACGCGAAGGACGGTTTCGTGATCGTCGGCGTCCACACGCCGGAGTTCGCGTTCGAGCACGACGTCTCGAACGTCCGGAACGCGACGCACGAGTACGGCGTGAAGTACCCGGTCGCGGTCGACGACGACTACGGCACCTGGAATGCGTACGGAAACCAGTACTGGCCCGCCGAGTACCTGCTCGACGCGCGCGGCCACGTGCGCGAGGCGAAGTTCGGCGAGGGCGACTACTCGAAGACGGAGAACGCGATCCGCTCCCTGCTCTCCGAACGCGACGCCTCGCTGCCGAAGGCGCTTCACATGGCGGACCACACGCCCGACTACGCGCTGACGCCCGAGTCGTACCTCGGCACCGACCGGCTCGACCGCTACGCCGGCTCGCCGATCAAGCAGGGTCGGATGGCGAAGTACACGCTGCCGTTCACGATCGACCAGAGCCAGCTCGCCTACGGCGGCTACTGGGACGTGCAGGCGCAGCGGATCACGGCCGGAAAGGACGCGACGCTCCGCCTCCACTTCTTCGCCCGGAAGGTTCACCTCGTCCTCACCGGGACGGGCTTCGTCGACGTGAACCTGGACGGCAAGCCGCTCCACCGCGTTCACGTGACCTCGCCGCGGCTCTACACGCTCGTCGACCAGGCCAGGGACGAGGACGGCCGGCTCGAGCTCCGCTTCACGCCGGGCCTCTCGGCCTACGCCTTCACCTTCGGCTAGCCTCTCGCGCGATGGGCGACCGCTCCGAGCTCCTCGACCTGACGACCGCGACGAAGAGGAACGCGCTCACGCCCGAGGAGCGCGAGGAGTTCCTGTCGCGAAAGCTCGTGGCGCGCATGGCGACGATGCGGGACGACGGCTGGCCGCACGTGACGCCGATCTGGTACGTCTGGGAGGACGGCCGCTTCAACCTGTCGCTCGGCAACAGCCGCAAGCACCTCGCCAACCTCCGACGCGACCCGCACGTGACGATGTGCGTCGACGTCGACCCGCGTGTCGAAGACCCGTCGAAGACCCCGCGCTCGGTCGTCTGCTTCGGGCTCGCCGAGCTGGTCACGGACGAGGCGCGGGTACGCGAGCTCACCGAGAAGATGGAGCTGCGCTACCTCGGCGCGATCCCGCCGGAGTTCGAAGAGGCGCTCTGGTTCGAGGGCCGGACGGCCGTGATCATCGAGCCGCAGCGCTGGCTCGCCTGGGATCAGAGCAAAGCGTCGTAACGAAAACAGCTCGTGACGTGGTCGTTGACCATGCCCGTCGCCTGCATGAACGCGTAGCAGATCGTCGGGCCGGCGAAGCGGAAGCCGCGGCGCTTCAGGTCCTTGCTCATCGCGCGGGACTCGTCCGTCTCGGCCGGGATCGCGCCGAACTCGCGAAAGCGCCCGACGATCGGCGAACCTCCGACGAACTCCCACAGATAGTCCGCGAGCGAGCCGCGCTCCTCCTGCACGGCCAGCACCGCGCGCGCGTTGTCGATCGCAGACGTGACCTTGAGCCGGTTGCGGACGATTCCCGGATCGGCCAGTAGCCGCTCGACCTCGCGCTCGCCGAACCGCGCCACGCGCTCGGCGTCGAAGCCGGCGAACGCCTTCCGGTAGCCCTCGCGCTTGTGCAGGATCGTCGACCACGACAGTCCCGCCTGCGCGCCCTCGAGGACGAGCATCTCGAACAGGTGCCTGTCGTCGCGCGACGGCACGCCCCACTCCTCGTCGTGATACGCCAGGTACGCCGGATCGGAGACGCCGGCCCAGCCGCAGCGTGACTTGCCGTCGCTACTGGTCGGTGGCGACGTCGGGCGGCCCATCCTGCTCGTCGTGCTCCCGCAGGAACCGGGTGAGCTCCGCGGCCAGCGAGTCGCCGCTCGGCAGGTCGCTCTCGTCGATCATCTCCGACCGTTGCTCGAGCTCCTGGACGTACTCCGCGGTCTCCTCGTCCGAAGCAACCGCCTCGGTCACGCGCACGGTGTAGGCCTCGACCGCCTGCTCGAGCTCGTCGGTGTCGATCGGGCTGTCGAGCAGGTCGCCGAGCCGCTGGCACAGCGCCAGCGCGGCACGCGGGCTGGGCGCCAGAGAGACGTAGTGCGGGACGGCGGCCCACAGGCTCACGGAAGGAAGATCCGCGGCGCGACAGGCGTCGTGGAGCACGCCGACGATGCCGGTCGGGCCCTCGTAGCGCGACGTCTGCAGCCCGAGCCGCTCTACGAGCGCCGGGTCGGTCGCGGTGCCGGTTACCGGCGAGGGCCGCGTGTGTGGTACGTCCGCGAGCAGCGCGCCGAGCGTCACGACGAGCTCGACGTCGTGCTCGCGCGCGAGATCGACGATCAGACTCGTGAAGCGCTTCCAGCGCAGGTTCGGCTCGACCCCGAGCAGCAGCATCGCGCTCCGCCCCAGGCTCTCCGGGTGGGCGCTGTAGAAGTCGTTCTCGGGCCAGTCGACGCGGCGGGTGATGCCGTCGACGAGCGAGACCATCGGCCGCGTGGCCTGGAAGTCGTAGAACGTCTCCGGGTCGATCGACGCGAACTGCTGCGCGTTCCAGATCTTCGCGAGGTACCCGCCGGCGAGAGACGCGCCCTGGGCACCGTCGTTCCAGCCGCGGAAGGCCGCAATCAGCACCGGCCGCTCGAGCTCGGGCCGCTGCTCCATGCGAAGCTCCTCCATCCGCCCAGTCTACGCGGGAGGCGCGAACCAGCCGAGCGGCCGCCGGAACAGCGTGGCAAGCGCCACGATCCCGCTCCAGACCGCGCCCGCGATCCCGACGTGGACGAGGACGAGCCACCACGGCAGGTGGGTGCGGTACTGCGTCTCGCCGATCGCCATCTGCACGCCGAGGAGCGCGAGAACACCGAGCGAGAACAGGAACAGCCGTGGCGAGCGCGAGCGCCGCGCGGCGAGGTAGCCGAGCGCGAAGACGAAGCAGACCCCGAACACCGCCGTCGCGCCGGCGTGCACGTAGATCGCGTCGCCGAGCGTCCACAGGCGGCGCACCTTCGACGAATCGCCCGGGTGCGGGCCGCTGGCGGTCGCGATCGTCCCGCTGACGAGCAGGACGAGAGCTGCCACGGCCGCGAGGGTCACGATCTGCTGCAGCTCGCGCGGCACGAGCGGCTCGGTCGCGCCGTAACGGAGCTCGAGCGCAGCGAGCAGGACGACGACTGCGCCTGCGAGCACGACCGCGGAGAGCAGGAAGTGGGAGATGACGAGGTACGGGTTGAGGTGGAAGCGCACCGTGAAGTAGCCGAGCGGCGCCTGGGCGAGCGCGCCCAGGAAGACGGCGAGCGCGAGCCGCCGCGCCCATCGCGGCAGGCCGCGCGTGCGGAGAGCGCCCAGCGCCGCGACCAGCGTCAGCGCGATCGTCACGGCGCCCACCAGGCGGTTCCCGAACTCGATGTACGAGTGGTAGCCCTTCTCCGGGAACGGCTGCCCCGCCTGGCAGCCCGGCCAGTGCTCGCAGCCGAGGCCGGACGCGGTCAGCCGGACGGTCGCGCCCGTGATCAGGATCAGGTACAGGCTGAGCGCCGACGCGGCCGCCGCCCAGACGAAGAGCTGCGGCGTGAGCGCGATCGCGCGAAGCCTGGCGACGCGGCGCGAGGCGACGCTGAGCTCAGGTGAGGACAACGCCCTCGCCTTCCTCGACCGTGCCGATCCGCGTCAGGTGCAGCCCGGCACCGTCGAACGCGGCCTGCAGGGTCGCGGCCCGCTCGGCCGCGACGGCGACGAGCAGCCCGCCCGACGTCTGCGGGTCGAACGCCAGCGCGACCAGCTCGTCCGCGACACCGGCCGTCGACACGCGGTCGCCGACGAACTCGCGGTTCCGCCGATCGCCGCCGGTCCGCTCACCGGCTCGTGCAACTTCGAGGGCGCCCGGGAGCGCCTCGAGCCGCTCGGCGTCGATCCGGATCCGAACACCGCTCCTCGACGCCGTCTCGTGCGCGTGCCCGAGCAACCCGAAGCCCGTGACGTCGGTGACCGCGCTCGGCTCGAACGGCCGGGCGGCGTCTGCGGCAGCACGGTTCAGCGTCCGCATGCAGGAAACGGCCCCGTCACGCTCCTCGTCGGCCACGAGGCCGCGCTTGTGGCCGTGAAGGACGAGGCCCGTCCCGAGCGGTTTCGTCAGGAAGAGCGCGTCGCCGGGCCGGGCAGTCGACTTCTGCCAGACGGCGTCCGGCGAGACGGTGCCGACGACGGCGAGACCGTACTTCGGCTCGTCGTCCCGAATCGTGTGACCGCCCGCCAGGATCGCGCCGGCCGAGCGGACCGCCTCGTCCGCGCCGCCGATGATCGCCGCCAGCGTTGCGACGGGCAGATCCTCGGGAAACGCCGCGACGGACAGCGCAACGAGGGGCACGCCGCCCATCGCATAGACGTCGTTGAGCGCGTTCGTCGCGGCGATCGCGCCGAAATCCGCCGGGTCGTCGACGAGCGGCGGGAAGAAGTCGACGGTGAACACGAGCGCGCGCTCCTCGTCGAGCTTGTAGACCGCCGCGTCGTCGGCCGGGTCGAGCCCGACGAGCAGGTTCTCGGCGTCGGCGGGGACGAGGCCGGCGAGCAGCTCTTCGAGCCGCCCCGCCGCGTACTTCGCGGCGCAACCCCCCGCAACCGCGAGCGAGGTGAGCGAGACCGGCTCGGCCCTTGCTTCCACCAGGGGTGAGGGTATCGGTGAGGGCTTGGGGTTGCCTCGCCCTCACCGGTCGATCAGGGACGCGCTGCCTTCGCGAGCGCGAGGTGCGTCTGCAGCATCGGCAGGTCCTGCTTGGCCAGGTTGCGGACGAGCGAGCTCCCGCCCATCTGGATCTCGTCCTGCGTGTCCGCGATGTCGTCGCGATGGTCGGCGACCTCGAGGTTGGTGTAGACCGCGTCCTTGTTCGAGGTGGACGCGAAGTAGACCTGCTGGAGCTCCCACTGCTGGCTCGCCGTCGGCGAGATGAGGAGGTGGATGTTCATCTCGTGCGCGACGGCGATCGCGTCGCGCATCGACGACGTATGGTCCTTGACGAGCCGCGCGGCGAGCGCGCGCACCTTTGCCGACTGAGCCTTCTTGACCATGTACTTACCGCCCAGGATCTCGAACTGGTCGCCCCGGATCGAGTTCTCGAGGTAATAGACGTCGAGGCCGATCGAGGTCGACCGGCCCGAAGCGCTCGCGAGGCCGGCGGCAGACGCTGCGACGACGAGCAGCGCCGCCCCGAGCGCAATGAATTTCTTCATGGTTCGTCCTTTCCGGAGAGTAGATCGTGTAACGATCTACCTACCCCGGCGGTCGGACCGCAAACGCAGGGGAGCTAGCGCTCGATGGGCACGTCCACGAGGTTGCCCCACTCGGTCCACGAGCCGTCGTAGTTCTTGACGGCCGGGTAGCCGAGCAGCTCGCTCAGGACGAACCAGGTGTGCGCGCTGCGCTCGCCGATGCGGCAGTACGCGCGCACTTCCTTGTCCGAGGTCACGTCCTTGCCGCCGTAGAGCGCCTCGAGGTCGGCCGGCGACTTGAAGGTGCCGTCGTCCCGGACGGCCGTGGCCCAGGGGACGGAGGCGGCGCCCGGGATGTGACCCGTGCGCGAGGCGCCTTCCTGCTCGTAGCCCGGCGGCGCCATCAGCTCGCCCGAGTACTCCTGCGGGCTGCGGACGTCGACGAGTGCGATCCCTCCTTCGCCGAGGCCGTCCAGCACCTCGTCGCGGTAGACGCGGATCGAGTCGTCCCGCTCCTGCGCGGTGTACGAGCCTGCGGCGGGCGGCGGGGCGTCGGTCGTCATCTCGCGGCCCTCGTCGATCCACTTCTGACGGCCGCCGTCGAGGATCCGCACCTCGCGGTGCCCGTAGATCTTCAGGTACCAGTATGCGTAGGCGGCGAACCAGTTGTTCTTGTCGCCGTAGAGCACGACGGTCGTGTCGTTCGAGACTCCGCGCGACGACATCAGCCGCTCGAACGACTCCCGGTCGATCAGGTCGCGCTCGAGCGGGTCCTGGAGGTCGTCCTTCCAGTGCAGCTTGACCGCACCGGGGATGTGTCCTTCGTCGTAGAGCTCGGGGCTCTCGTCGACCTCGGCGACGACGATGCCCTCGTCGTTCAGGTGGCTGGCGAGCCACTCCGTGCTGACGAGCACGTCCTTTGCATATCCGTTTTCGGCCATGGCTCGATCATGACAAATGCTGTCTGACCGACGCCGCCAGCTCGCGCACCGACACGGAGCCCTCGAACCTTGCCTTGATGCGCCCGTCGGAGCCGACCAGGAAGATCCACGGCTCGCTCGGCAGATGCCACTGCTTGACCCACCGGTTGTAGCCGAGTCCGGGGTTGTTGTCCTTGTAGACCTCGACGTGGATGAAGCGGATGCCGCTGCCCGTGAACTGCTTTCGGACGGCGTCGACGACGTCCACGACCGGCCCGCAGGTGCGGCTCTGGCAGAACTTCGGCGTCGCGAACACGAGCACGAAGCGCTTGTGCGCCGCGAGCGAGCCGGCGACCGAGTAGTCGAGCAGCCGCGTGTCCGGCGGGACACGGGTCGTGAGCTCCGCGAGGTTGCCGTGGGTGCTCGCGATCGTCGGGGTCTTCGAGGCGATCGCCTTCGAGCCGACTGCCGGCGCGAGCGGCTGTGCGCGAACCGTGATCGCCAGCGTGCCGCGAAGCGTCGTCTTACCGGACGCCTCGACGGTGATCGTGTACTCGCCGGCGCGAGGCGCCCGGAGGTGGGCGACATAGAGCCTGGTGATGTCGCCGGGCGCGTCGCCGCTGCCCGGCACGCCGACCGGCTCGAGGCTCGCTCTCGTCGAGGCGAACGGACCGCTGCCCGGCTTCGCAATCGCCACGCGGACGTTCGAGCGGTAGGCGGCAGCGCCCTGCGAGTCGATCAGGAGGAAGCTGACGCGGATCGGGCCGGGGGCGTAGTCGGACGTCCCCGGAATGACCGTGACGGCTGCCGTCCGATGAGGTGCAGCGCCGGAAACCGCTGCGAAAAGGGCTGCTGAGACGAGAGCGGCCGCGACGGCAAGGCCTCGAGCACGCACGCGTTCGAGTGTAGCCGCGGCCGCTCCCGTGATTTCCGCAGTACTACGGACCGTCGAACTGGCCCAGCCGCACGACTCCGACGAGCTGCGCGGCGACGAGCACGACGGTGGTGAGGATGAGGATCGTCCTCGCCTTGCTCATCGCGACTCCTCCTTGTCGGCCCCGGTGGGGGCGTTGCTAGAAGCGAATGTCCTGCAGCGCTTCTGCTGCCCGTCGGTACTGCCGTGCCGCACCGCGGTCGTCGCCTCGTTTCTGCTCGAGGTCGCCGAGCGCGATCCACGCGGAAGCCCGGTGGCTGGCCGAAGCCAACTGCTCGAAGCTCCTATCGGCGGCGCGGAGGAAGTCTTGAGCCTCGTCCAGGCGATCCTGCTCCATCAAGGATCGACCGAGCGCCAACTGGGCGGTGCCGATCTCGTAGAGGTAGTCCACGCGGTCGCCGAGTAGCTCGAGCGCCTTTCGAGCCTCGGTCTCGGCGTCCCCGAACCGCTTCATCTCCAGGTGAACCTGCGCGAGCGAGCACATCACGTGCGCGGCCTCGACGTCGCTCCCCTCGTCGAGCAGCACGCGCAGCGAGTCCTGCAGGTAGCCGACCGCTTCGGCCGGCTTGCCGAGCATGCGCGTGATCCCGCCCAGGTTGTTCAGCAGCCGGCCGACGGTCACGCGGTCGGAGATCTCCTCGTAGCAGGCCTTGGCCCGCTCGGCGTACGTCCGCGCGAGACCGAAATGCTGCTCCCGCTCCGCGATCAGGGACGCCTGGAAGAAGACGTTGGCGGTGGTCAGCGGGTGCTGCAGCGACTCGGCGAGCTCGAGCGCCTGGCCGACGTTCTCGCGGGCGGCGAGGTAGTCCCGCTGCAGGCGGTAGCAGCGCGAGCGCCACAGAAAGATCTCGACGCGCAGGCGGTCGCACGGGAGAGCTGAGCGCTCGGCCAGCGCCAGCGCCTCGTCCAGGAGCGCGAGCGCCGTGGAGACGCTCGACAGCTTGTAGCGGCAGACGCCCAGCCGGAAGAGGACGTCGGCCCGCTCGACGTCGCTGAACCGCGGGCCTTCCGCGAGTGCCCGTGCCTCGATCAGCAGGTCGATGGCGGTCTGCAGCTCGCCGAGCTCCATGCGCGCCCAGGCCAGGCCGGTGAGGGCTCGCACCGTGAGGTCGGCCGCGCCGATCGCCCGCGTCTGCTCGAGAGCGGACCCGAGCTCCCGACACGCAGCCTCGTACTGGTGCTGCTCGACCAGGGCCTCGCCGCGGGCGAGGACCGCTTCCCAGCGGTAGCGCTCGGCCGCCGAGACACCGCTCGCGAGGAAGCTGGCGTCGACGCCGAGCTGCTCCGCCAGCCAGCCGAGCGTGTCCGCAGTCGGGCGCGTCTTGCCGCGCTCGATCTGGCTCACGTACTCCTTGGAGAAGCGGCCGGCGGCCAGCTCCGTCTGGGAAAGACCGGCGGCGATGCGCAGTCGGCGAACCCGTTCGCCGAGCTCGAACTCTTCGTCTCTGGTGCGCTCTTCGAGTTCCATCGCCCCCGTCTCCCTGGAAGTGAAGCGACTCTAGCGGATATCACTTCACCCGGCTACTTGACTTTTTTGGACGGGGCCAGTACAGTCGCGTCACGTCGACAGACGCGCGAACGCCCAAGAGGCTCGACCGGGCCGCAGGGTCGAATCTCCAGGGCAATCGCAGCGGAGGCGACGAGCTAGGCAATCAAGCGAGACCCCCGGGTGGCCGCAGCCGGGGGTCTCGTTTATGTGGGGGAACGCGCAGGCCAAGCCGGCGCTTCGCCGTGTGATCGTTGCGCGTGCCGGGCTTCGGAAAGCGACTACTCGGCGAGACGCTCTGGTTCGTCTGCCGTTTCGCCGAAGCGGAGGCCTGTCTGCTCGTCCGCCTGCATGCCTTCCATGTCGCCTTCGGAGATGCGGCGCTCCCGAGGCGACTCGAGTTGTTCGTCCGCGGCGCGGCGCAGCGCTGCGTCTTCCTCGCGCTTCCTAAGCCCTTTCAACCAGCCGAACAGGCTCATCGGCCGCAGAGTCTAGAAGCGATCGGCGCCTAGCCGCCAGGATCGCGTCGAAGTCGTCCGGAGCGAGGAGGCCGCCGAGACGGTCCTGCACGGACCTGAGCAGCCCGATCCCGATGCCGACCCAGGCCTCGGCGCTCGCGTCGCGGTCGGCCGGAAGCCCGCCCGCAGCCTGCGCCCGCTCGTAGAGCCCGGTCACGAAGCGGTGAACCTCACGCATGTGCCTGCGGACGTAGCGCCGGATCTCCGCGTCCTCTCCGGCCTCGCTCACCGCCTGGATCCAGAGCTGGTTCGGGTGGATCCCGCGCTCGCGAAGCTTCAGGATCGCCCTCGGCATCGCGAACAGCCACTCGCGGGAGTCCTGCTCGGCCGCGATGAGGCCCTCGACCTTGGCCCGCAGCCGCGACCACATCTCGTCGAGGCAGGCGAAGTAGAGGTCGCGCTTCGAGCCGAAGTGGCGGTACAGGATCGGCTCGCTGACACCCGCGGCGCGGGCGATCTCGGCGGTGGTCGCGCCGTCGTAGCTGCCCTCGCCGAAGACGCGCAGCGCCGCGTCCACGATCGCCGCCCGCCGCTCGGCCGCGGGAAGACGGCCGCGGACGGGCTCGACGCTCATGCCGCCGCAGGCGACGGCTCGGCGTGCCGGACCTGGCGAATCGTGCTGACGGCGACCACGGCGCCGGTGAACGCGATCGCCGCTGCGACGTACAGGCCCAGGTGGTAGCCGTCGACGAACTGGCCCGGAAAGAGCGGGCTCGTCTGCGGCACGTTCACGCGGCTCGCCACGACAGCGCCCATCACCGCGATCCCGAGCGAGCCGCCGACCTGTCTGAACGCGTTCAGCACCGCGGAGCCGACGCCCGCCTTGTCCACCGGCACCGAGCCCATCGCGGCCGCCGTGGTCGGGGTCATCGTCAGCGCCATGCCGAAGCCGCCCGTGAGCAGGCCCGGCAGCGCGTCCCAGAACGTCGCGCCGCGGTCGAGCTGCGCGAAGAGGACGAGCGACAGCGTGACGAAGCTGAGCCCCGTCCCGATCAGCCAGCGGGAGCCGATCCGGTCCGACAGCCGTCCGGCCTGGGGCGCCACGAGGATGATCAGCACGGTCATCGGCAGGAACAGCGCGCCCGTCTGCGTCGGGCTGAAGCCGAGGATGTTCTGGAAGAACAGCGAGTTGAAGAAGAAGATCCCGAACATGGCCAGCGTGACGAGCAGCATCGCCACGTTCGCCCCCGCGTAGCTCCGGCTGCGGAAGAGCGAGAGGTCGAGCATCGGCAGCCGCTGCCGGTGCTCGAGCACGAGGAACGCGGCCAGCGCCAGCACGGCGATGACGAACAGGACGATGATCCTGACCGAGGTCCAGCCGTAGTTGTTCGCCTCGATCAGCCCGTACGTGAGCGCGAACAGCCCCAGGCCGGACGTGGCCAATCCGGGGATGTCGAGCCGCTGCTCGTGCGACGTGTCGCGGCTCTCGTCCACGGCCCAGCGCGTCACGGCGACTCCGACGATTCCGACCGGGACGTTGATGAAGAAGATCCAGCTCCAGTGCACGTACTCCGTGAGCGCGCCACCGACCAGCGGGCCGATCGCAAGCGCCATCGCCGACACGCCGGCCCAGATCCCGATCGCCATCCCGCGCTGCCTGGGAGGGAAGGTCGCCGTGACGATGCTCAACGTCGCCGGGTTCATGATCGCGGCGCCGACGCCCTGGACGATTCGCGCGCCGATCAGGAAGTCGATTCCGCCCGCGAGGCCGCACGCGAGCGAGGCGCCGGTGAAGATCACGAGCCCGACGATGAACAGCAGCCGCCGCCCGTAGCGGTCGGCGAGCTTCCCGCCGCTCAGCATGAAGGTCGCGAACGAGAGCGCGTAGCCGACGACCACCCACTCGAGCTCGCTCGTCTTCACGTGGAACGACTTCGCGATCGACGGCAGCGCCACGTTCACGACCGTGTTGTCGAGCATGATCATGAACAGGCCGAACGAGACCGCCAGCAGCGTCCACCACTTCCGGTTCTCCTTCGCGAGCGCGATCTCGAGCAG
>Ga0070741_10014543_pt1 | contig 13589 bp, 14 predicted proteins | sample Coa_R1_4_FD_66440 | JGI IMG/M metagenome (GOLD analysis project Ga0070741, IMG submission 66440) | Surface soil microbial communities from Centralia Pennsylvania, which are recovering from an underground coalmine fire - Coalmine... | ecosystem: Environmental > Terrestrial > Soil > Unclassified ... | reverse complement strand
GGCATGCGTCAGTAGCCGCGTGCCGGGTCGACGACGTTGCGCAGCGGCTCGCCGGCCAGGTAGCGCCGCAGGTTGTCGGCGAAGATGTCCACCGCGCGCTGGTTGTAGATCTCCGTGCCGCCGGAGATGTGCGGCGTGAGGATGACGTTTTCGAGCTCCCAGAGCGGGCTCTCGGCGGGCAGCGGCTCGCGCTCGAAGACGTCGAGCGCCGCCCCGGCGATCCAGCCCTCGCGCAGGGCGCGCACGAGGTCGTCCTCGACGCACACGGCCCCGCGCGCGATGTTCACCAGCACGGCGCTCTGCTTCATCGTCCGCAGCTCGCGCTCGCCGATGAGGCCGCGCGTCTCGTCGGTCAACGGGACGCACAGCACGACGTAGTCGCTCTGCTCGAGGAGCCGCGGCAACATCGCCGCCGGGAGCAGCTCGTCGGCGTGCGCGCCGGCGGCGGGTCCGGTGACGGACCGGCGCGTCGCGACGACGCGGCAGCCGAACGCCTTCGCGAGCCGCGCGACCTCTTCGCCGATATGCCCCATGCCGACGACGCCGACGGTCTTTCCGCGCAGCTCCTGCGGCAGGAAGCGGAGCCACTCGCGCCGCTGCTGGGCGCGCGTGAACGCGGGCGCGCCCTTGGCGAACATGAGGATGGTGCAGAGCACGTATTCGCCGATCGGCGTCGCGTGCAGGCCGCTCACCGTCGTCACCGTCACGCCCTGCTCGATGAACCCCGAGCCGAGGAGCCGGTCCGCGCCCGCGCTCGTGAGCTGGATCCAGCGCAGCCGCGGCGCCACGTCCTGCAGGCTGCCCTTGCCGGTGAAGGCCTGGTGCAGCTCGGCGCCCCAGAACCCGAAGACGACGTCGGCCGAGCGGAATGCGTCGTGCAGGCCCTCCGCGACCGCCGCCCGCTCGCGCTCGCTGGGGTAGCGGAAGCCGCGCAGCAGCTGCCGCTGCTCGCGCCCGAGCACGTCGACCTCGATCCGCGCCGGGTCGACGGCGACGATCCGCTCGACCAGGTCCGGTTCGAGCGCGAAGGTGACGAGGACGCGCAGGCGGTCCGCGCGCGAGGTGCTGGAGGCCGGAGGCCGGAGGGCGGTCGTCTCCCGCGTGTCAGTCATCGTTCGCGATTCCGGTCAGAGATGCTGAGGTCATGTTGCCGGGGCGGGCCGGAGACAGGAAACGCGAAACGCGGCAGAGGCGCAAGCGCGCGGCCGTCGTCACTCGCCGAAGACGTCGGTGGCGAGCAGGTCCGCGTAGGTCTCGCGGCGGCGGATCAGCCGCGCCGCGCCGTCGCGGACGACGACGACCGCCGGCTTGAGGGCCATGTTGTAGTTGCTCGCCATCGCCAGGTTGTACGCGCCCGAAGCGGGCAGGGCGATGACGTCGCCGGGCTCCGTGCGCGGCAGCCGCGCGTCCTTCACGAGCAGGTCGCCGGACTCGCAGTATTTTCCCGCGATCGTCACGGTCTCGCTCGGCTCCTCGTCCGCGCGGTTGGCGACGACCGCCTCGTACTTCGCGTCGTAGATCGCCGGGCGGATGTTGTCCGCCATGCCGCCGTCCACCGAGACCCAGGTGCGCAGCCCCTCGACCTCCTTCCGCGCCCCGACGGTGTAGAGCGCGACGCCGGCGCGCGCGATGAGCGACCGTCCCGGCTCGACGAACAGGTGCGGCGGCGGCAGCCCGTGGCGCTCGCACTCGCGCAGGAACGACGATACGACCGCCTCGGCGTACACCTCGACGTCCGGCGCGGGCCGCTCGCGCACGTACTGGGCCGCGAACCCGCCGCCGGGACTGTACTCGCGCATCTCGAAACCGTGCCGCGCGCGCAGGCGCGCCGCGAACTCCAGCATCACGGCGTTCGCCTCGATGTACGGCGCGGTATCGAAGAGCGGCGAGCCGAGGTGGCAGTGCAGCCCCACCAGATCGACGTTCGGCAGTCGCAGCGCGTCGACCACCGCCTGCTCCGCCGCGCCCGTTGCGACCGGCAGGCCGAACTTGTTGTCGAGCGTGCCGGTCGTCGTCTTCGCGTGGGTGTGCGCGTCGACGCCCGGGGCGAGGCGCAGCACGATGAGCTGCCGCGTCCCCCGCGCGCGCGCGATCGCATCGACCAGCTCGAGCTCGTGGAAGTTGTCGACGATGATCCGCCCGACGCCGGCGTCGAGCGCCTCGCGCAGCTCGCCCTCGCCCTTGTTGTTGCCGTGGAAGTGCACGCGTGCCGCCGGGAAGCCGGCCGAGAGCGCTACCGCCAGCTCGCCGCCGGACACCACGTCGAGGCCGATGCCTTCCTCGCGCGCGACCGTGGCCATCCAGCGGCTCAGGTAGGCCTTCGAGGCGTAGGTGACCTCCGTGTCGGCGTAGCGGGAGGTGAAGGCGCGCACGTAGGCGCGGCAGGTCTCGCGCAGCTCCGTCTCGTCGAAGACGTAGAGCGGCGAGCCGAACTCGCGCACGAGGTCCTGCGCATCGCAGCCGCCGAGCCGCAGGCGGCCGCCGCGCACCTCCGCCGTGCGCGGGAAGATGGTCCTGTACGCCGGGTCGAAGGCCATGGGTCGAGTATAGCCGGGGAGCGGTCAGCGCGAGAGCGAGACCGTGCGCACCGCGCAGTTATCGATGCGCTCCCACGCCAGCCGCTCGACGGGCTCGCCCGCGAGCACGGCGTTGATCACGTTCAGGGTGCCGCCGTGCGTCACGAGCACGAGCTCTGTCGCGGGCGGCGACGCGCACAGGCTGTGGAAGAACGCGGCGACGCGCGCGTAGACGTCGCGCCAACTCTCGCCGCCGTCGAAGCGCACGTCCGGGTCGGACCACAGGTCGTTGAGGCGCTCGCCGTAGTGGCGCCGCGCGTCCTCGGCGGTGTTGCCCTGCAGGATGCCCATGTGCCGCTCGCGCATCGCCCGCTCGCGCCGGAGCTTCGCGCCGGTGGCCGCGGCGATGATTTCCGCCGTCTGCAGCGCCCGCAGCAGGTCGCTCGTCAGCACGAGCGGCGCGCCGAGGCGCGCGAGGCCGGCCGCCGCCGCGCGCGCCTGCGCGATGCCCTCTTCGGTCAGCGGCACGTCGTGCGTCTGGCCCTGGATGCGCCGTTCGACGTTCCAGACGGTCTGCCCGTGTCGGACGAGGTGGAGCGTCAGCGCCTCCGCCATCAACCCGCCTGCAGGTGCGCGACCGCGGCGTCGAGCTGCGGGTCGCGGCCCGCGGCGATGTCCGCGGCCGTGCGCCCGACGGCCTGGTCCGGCACGACGCCGACGCCGTTCAGCGGCGCGTTCGTCACGGGGCCCAGGTTCACGTGCGTCGTGACCGCGATCGATGATCCATCGCCGAGCGGGACGATGTCCGTGAAGCCGACGCACCCGTTGGTCTTGGCGCCGATGATGTACGCCGCGTGGTACTCCTGCATCGCCGCCGCGAACACCTCCGAGACCGACCCGGTGCGGTTGTCGGTGAGCAGCACCGTCGGCCGCTGCACCGGCAGCGTCTCGCCGGACGCGCTGCGGTCCTCGATCTTGCCGTCGCGGCCGCGGTCGCGCACGACGACGCCTTCGCGCACGAAGAGGCTGATGGCGTCGGTGTCCAGCCGCCCGCCGGGGTTATCGCGCAGGTCGATGATCCACTTCTGCGCGCCCTGCGCGTCGAGCGCGAGCAGGGCGTCGCGCAGGCTCGAGGCGATGCCGCCGTCGACGAAGTTGCGCACGCGCACGTAGCCGATCCCCGGCGCGACGACGCGCGACGACACGTTCGGCGGCTGCACGCGCTCGCGGCGCATCGTCGCATCGATGAGCGCCCCGGCGCGCCGCAACTGCAGGTGCACTGTCGTGCCTTCGTTGCCGTTGATCAGGTCGAACGCCGACGCCGGCCCGCTCGACGACGTGTCGACGCCGTCGACCGACGCGATGCGGTCGCCCAGCAACACGCCGGCGCGGTCGGCCGGCCCGCCGGGGATGACTTCGGTGACGATCGGCGGCACGCCCGCGAGCTCGATGCCGACGCCGACCGAGCCCTTGCCCGCGCGGGTGTCGAGGATGGTGTCGCTGGCGACCGGGTTCAGGAAGAACGTATGGCAGTCGTGCAGGCTGCTCGCCATCGCGGAGAGCGCCGCGAAGCGCACGGGTTGCGGGTCGGCGAGCCCATCGATGAGCCGGAGCCAGGCCGCGCGGAAGGCCGCGAAGTCGGCGTCCCGGTCGCCGATGAACTGCGGCCGTGCGGGCACGGTGGCGCCGGCCGCCGCGGCTTTCTGCGTCGCGCCGTCCCACGCCGCGTCGAGCAGCGGCTGCGGTTCCAGCGCGTCGATGTACTCGTCGAGCAGGCGGTCGTACGCGGCGCGAAGGATCGGGATGCCGCCCTCCTGCAGGAGGACGCCGAGGTCGGGCGTCGCCGTCGCCGTGGGCGCGGGAGGCTGCGTGGGCGCGGCGGTGACGGTGGGCGGCGGCGTCTGCGTGGGCGAGGCGACGGCCTTCGCGCACGCGCCGGCGCTCAGGGCGATGAGCAGCGTCAGCGCGAGGCGCACGAACGCGGGGATCCGGGGCAACGTCAGTCGCACGATGCGGTCAGTCCATTCCGGGGCGTGGGTGCCCGCGCATTGTAGCGGGCGGAGCGGGCCCGGGGCCCCACGGCAGCGCCCAAACGGCAAACCGCACGGCGATCCGCACGAGCTACGAGCGCCGCCGGGGCGGCCGCACGGCGCCCGCGCGCGCCGGCGCCGAGGCTAGGGCCGCGCCGCCGGCAGGTCGTCGAGGTTGCGGCGCACCCAGGCGTCGCGGTCGGGGTCATCGCGGTCGTACACCAGCCGCGTCAGCCACACGCGCGGGCGCTCGTAGCGCGCGTCGGGCGCGCCGTTCGCGAGCACGCGCTTCAGCAGCACGAGCGCCGCGAGCACGACGCAGCCGGCGACCACCGCCGTCCCGTCTTGCGCCGCCGACGCCACGACCGGGGTGGACAGCATCGCCGCGGCGACGCCCTGCGGGATGGCGCGCAGCAGCACGCCAGCGACGGAGACCGCGATGAACGCCGCGAGCGCGAACGGCGACAGCACGAGCAGGAAACCGATCGCCGGGCCGACGCCGCGGCCGCCGCTCAGGCGCAGCCAGGGGTTCCAGTTGTGCGCGACGACCGCCGCCAGGCCCGCCGCCACCTGCGCCGAGGTCGGCGCGTCGAGCGCCCGCGCCACGAGCGGGCCGCTCGCGCCCTGCGCGATCTGCGCCAGCCCGACCGGCACGACGAGCGAGCGCGACACCGCCTGGAACACGTTCGACGCGCCGACGTTGCCGCTGCCGTACGCGCGGATATCGATGCCCTTGAGCGCGCGCCCGGTGAGCCACGCGACCGGCACCGAGCCGATCGCGTACGCGATGACGACCGCGGCGATCGCGGCGCCCATCAGCCGGCGCCGTCCGGGCGCAGGCGCGCGAGCCAGAGCGAGCGCGCGTGCTCCAGCCCGTGCTCGATCATGTGCTCGATGCCGCGGCGCTGCGCCTCCTCGAGCTGGTGGTCGTGCTCGGCGAGGTGCACGAGCACGCGGGCCGGCGACCAGCCGCCGTCCACCGGCGCCGCCAGGTGCGCCTCGTCGACATCGGCGACGGCGGACTCGAGCGCCTCGTAGATCGCGCGGAAGGCGCGGCGGTGCGGCTCCGCCGCCGGCAGGTGCGCGAGCAGTTGCTCGTGCGCGCGGCGCACGTCCTCGAGCAGGCGCTGGGCTTCCGGGCTCAGGTACATCGCGCTATCCCGGGCGCGGCGTGCGGTCGCGCACCGCCAGCTCGACGAGCTTCACCGCCAGGTCGAGCTGTATGCGCGACGAGTTGATCGTCAGGTCGTAGAGCGCCGGCCGGTCGGCATCGACCTTGAAGTAGCGCTGGTGGAACGCGCTGCGGTTCTGGTCGCTCTCCTTGATGCGCCGCTCCGCCTCGTCCGGCGTCATGCCGTCGCGCGCGACCAGCGCATCGATGCGCGCCTGCTTCGGCGCGTAGACGTAGACGTGCAGCGATTCCGGCTCGTGCTGCAGGATCGCCTGGCTGCCGCGCCCGAGGATGACGACGTTCCCGCGCGCCGCCACGCCCTTGATCACGGAGGTCAGCGTGCGCAGGTAGCGGTCGTCATCGAGGTCGCCACTGTCGCCCTCCGAAGGCAGCTCCGCCGCTTCGCCGTAGGTGCGGGCGAGCACGTTCTGCAGCCCCTCGCCGCCGCCAAGCGGGTCGCCGCCGCCGGCCGCCGCGCTGCGCTCCATCAACGTGCGCATCAGCCCGCCCAGGCGCTCGGCGAGGCTGCTCGGCCGCTCGTCGTGGCGCTCGATCGCGGCCACGCTCACGCCGAGCTGGCGCGCCGCCTCGACGAGGATCTCCTGGTCCACGTAGTCCAGGCGCATCGCTTCGGCGACCTCATGCGCGAGGTCGCGGGCGCCGCTGCCGAGGCTGCCGGAAACGGTGATTACGGGCATGGGCGCGCCTCCCGGAACGGATGCTCGCGGCGCCGGCGCGCGCGCCAGGCGCGCACGTGAATTGTAGGTCGGGCGGCATCGGCGCGTACAGGTGGGAGGTGATCGGTGGTTGGCGGTTGGTGATTGGTGCTCGTAGGTAGTTGGTGACCCACGCGTGTCCCGGGTGATGAACAACGAGAGGTGGGACACGGGCGTGCCCCACCTCTCGGCTCTCACTTCCAGCGGCCCCCCGCGCGCCGCGGGCTCACACGTAGGCCGGGGTCACCGACCGGCGCTCGCGACGGTTCAGCGGGATGCTCGCCTGCACATCGTGCGGGTACTCCAGCCCGCGCTCGAGCTTGTGCACGCGCGTGCTCTCCAGCTCGAAGGCCGCGATGATCCGGTCGATCGCCGGATCTTCCTCGAACCCCTTGCAGGAGAAGATGTCGACCCAGACCTGGCGGTGCTCCGGGAACGTGTGGATGGCGATGTGGCTTTCGGCGATGAGGACGAACCCGGAGACGCCCCAGTCGTCGGGCTTCTCTCCGTGGTACTCGAAGACGTGGGGCTCGGATATCTTCGTCATCCCGATTTCGCCCGGATAGCGGTCGAGCAGGTCGCGGACCATGGCCTCATCGGCCAGCAGAGCGGGGTTTCCGCCGAACCCATCGATCGTTACGTGCATTCTCTCTCGTCCTTTCATCCCGTGCGGGCACGGGGAGAATGCCCGGGCAACCCCGGGACGCTAGGTGAAGCCGGTGGGTCTACAGACGTCCATACGCGTGACAACGAAAAAAGCCCCCGGCAGCTCCGCTCGCGGCGCGGATACTGCCAGCCAGGCCCTCGTCGTCTCTCCCTTCAGAGCGCTGCGGCCAAACTGTTTGCTCGCGGTCCCCCTCGGACACGCAAGCGCCATGGTAACAACGGCTGGCGCGCGAATGCAACACGCGCCCCGACGCCGATGGAGTTCATCCAACGTTCACGCGCGCCCCTTGGGCGGGGCGGAGGGCCGCTGATACCATAAAGAAGGTCTATTAACGCGATTGGACTGCCGAATACAGGAGTGGAGGCCGGCGCGGACCGGCCCGCAGGGAGGGAGCGGTCTTGAGCACGAGAGGCACGGGCCTGAAGGGCGTCGTCCTGGACGAGTCGCGCATCAGCCTGGTCGATGGCGATGCCGGCAAGCTGGTCTACCGCGGCTACAACATCCACGACCTCGCGCAGCACGCCACGTTCGAGGAAGTGTGCTACCTGCTGCTCTACGGCGCGCTCCCGAAGCGCGCGCAGCTCCAGGAGTTCGATCACGCGCTGAAGGCGGCGCGCGCCATCCCTGAGCAGGTCATCGACATCATGGACCGGGTGAAGGCCGCGCACCCGATGGACGTCCTGCGCACGGCGGTCTCGGCGATCGTCGCGCTCGACGAGTCGGGGCGCGAGGCGACGGTCGAGGTCGCGCTGCCCGCGGGCATCCGCCTGATCTCGCAGGTGGCGACGATCGTCGCCGCCATGCACCGCATGCGCGGCGGCATGGACCCCGTCGCGCCGCGCGAGGACCTGGGGCACGCCGCCAACTTCCTGTACATGATGTTCGGGCGCGAGCCGAGCCGCGAAGACGCGAAGATCATCGACCTGGACCTCGTCCTGCACGCGGAGCACAGCTCAAACGCATCGACGTTTGCCGCGCGCGTCGCCGCCGGCACCGCCGCCGACCTGGGCTCGGCGATCGTCGCCGCCATCGCGACGCTCAAGGGCCCGCTGCACGGCGGAGCCGCCGAGGCCGTGCAGAAGACGGTCGAGGAGATCGGCGACCCGGAACGCGCCATCGCCTACATCAAGGAGAAGATCGAGGCCGGCGACAAGGTGATGGGCTTCGGTCATCGCGTCTACAAGACCGAGGACCCGCGCGCGGCGGAGCTGCGCGGCGTCGCGCGCGACCTGGGCCACGCGCGCGGGAACGATCGCTGGTTCCAGATCCTGCAGGAGATCGAGAAGGCGATGGAGCCGTACCGCCCGAAGGGGATCTATCCGAACGTCGATTTCTACGCGGGTGCCGTCTATTCGCTGCTGGGCATCCCGGACGAGCAGTTCATCCCGATGTTCGCGGTGGGCCGCATGCCCGGCTGGATCGCGAACGTCCTGGAGCAGTACGAGGACAACGTGCTGATCCGCCCGCTGCTCGACTACACCGGCCCGCGCCACCTGAAGTACGTGCCGATCGACGAGCGCTAGGCGCCGCCGACGTGCGACCGTCGCGCGGCGGCGAGGGCCCATCCCTCGTGTTGCGGATGACGCCATCGATGGCGCGCCGACGACGTCGCGCCCTTCGCGCCGGTGCGCGCGCCGAAGTGGCGCCCCGCCACGGTCGATCGCCGCACGACCGCTCGCGAGCGCGCTCGCGGCTTCACGGCCGAAACCGCGGCCGGCCCGCCCCTCCCGACAGCCGATCTCCGCGCCGCTTCCCCGATGGCCGCGTCCTGTTCCGTCCGATCAGCCCTGTCCCGCGCGCAGCGGCGCGAGCGATGCTGGAGGCGGACGGAAGTGATCCCATGAAGCGGATTCTCGCCGTAGCCTCCGGCGCGCCGGCCGCCGCGCTCGCCTACTGGTTCGGCCTGCGGCCGTGGTCCCTGCGCTGGGGCGCGACGGACGCGGAACGCGTGAAGCCGCTCCCTGGCGACGACCGTGTCCCCCACCCGAAGGTGGAGTCGACGCGCGCCGTCACGATCGATGCCCCGCCGGAGGACGTCTGGCCGTGGATCGCGCAGATCGGACAGGACCGCGCCGGCTTCTACAGCTACACATGGCTCGAGAACCTCGTCGGCTGCCACATGCGCAACGCCGGCCGCCTCGTGCCGGAGTGGCAGGACATCGCCGAAGGCGATTTCGTCTGGCTGCATCCGAAGGCGCCGCCGCTCGCGGTGAACGAGCTCATCCCGGGCCGCGCGATGGTCCTCGGCGATTCGTGCGCCTTCGTGCTCGAGCCGGCCGGCGAGGGCCGTACGCGCTTCATCATGCGCGGCCGTGGCGCCTATACGCCCGACCTGCACAACGCGGTGCTGAACTTCGTCCTCTGGCGCGTGGTGTACGAGCCGGCGCACTTCATCATGGAGCGCAAGATGATGCTCGGGATCAAGCAACGCGCCGAGCGCCTGGCGCGCGAGAAGCGCGGGCGCCCGGCTGGCGTCGAGCGCGTGGCGCGGCTCGTGGGGTGATCGCGATGCCTGCGGCAGGACACCCCCCGGCGCGGCGGAAGATGCTCCGTCCGCTCGCGGTCGCCGCGGCGCTCGTCTCGCTCGCGGCGGCTTGCTTCGCGGCCGGCGTCGCGGTCATCGCCGCGCTCGGCCTCGACGGCTGGCGCGGCGTCGTCGCCACATGGGCGGTGATCCTCGTCGCCCTCGCACCTGTCGCCGCCGGCATCGTGCTCGCCGCCCGACGAATCGACCGCCGCTGGTCCCTGCGGATGGTGCTCGCCGGCATCGTCCTGTTCGCGGCGGCTGTGGTGCTGCACAACGTGATCTCTGGCCTTACCGGCGTCGAAGAGCCGGTGTTCTTCGCGCTCGCCGTGCTCGTCGCGCCGCTCGTGCTCTTGACCGGGCTCGCCGGTCTCCTGGCGCCGCGCCTGCGCGCCTTCCGGCGTCGCGACCCCGGCACACCCCGCCCGCCCGGCGCCACCCCGCGACCGGCATAGCGCACGCCGATGTGACGACGTTCGCTTCGCGCTCGCCGCGGTCCGTCATACACTCGCCGGTCAAGGACGCTAATCGCCCTGCACCGTCAACACGGCGACGTCCTGCGATGGGACACAAAAAATGACAAAACGAACTGCTCTCCCGTACCGCAACTCCCCCTCTCCACGGTGTGGAGAAGGGGCCGGGGCGTCAGGTCACCCGCTATGCGCCCGCCCTACGCCCCCACACCTGCCGGGAGCCACGCCCCCGCCGCGCGCAGCGCCCGCTGCAGCGCCGGTACGTCGATCTCCTGCGCCGCGCAGCCGGCGCGCAGCGCCTGCACCGCGGCGATGCCCGCGGCCTCGCCCGTCGCGAAGCACGGCGGGATCTCCTTCGTCGCGTGGTGCACGCGATGGTCGACGCTGATGCATCGCCCCGCGACGAGCAGGTTCGACACGCGCTGCGGCAGCAGGCACCGGTACGGGATGTGATAGACGGCCTCGTACTTCGTCCAGTGGCCGGTGCTCGCGATCGTGTCCGGGAACACCCGGTCCACCTCGTCGCGCGCGAGCACGTGCGCGCCCGTCAGCCGCCGCGACTCTGTGATGCCGAGCGTGAGCGCGACGTCGGTCAGGTACGCGTCCTCGAAGCCCGGCACCTGCGCGCGCAGCCGCTCCACCTCCTCCATCACCATCCGCCGGCACTCGACCTCCGCAAACGTCAGGTCGTCCGGGTCCGTGGGGTCGATGCGGCGGGAAATGCGTTCCGCCGCGCCCCAGGGGAGCAGCGCCTGGCCGGGCTTCACCGTGCGGAAGAACATGCCGGCGCGCGCCGTCTGCGCCTCCTCGACGTCGCGCACGCCCGCCATGCGGAACCAGAGCCATGGATGCACCTGCTCGGTCTCGTGCGACTCGCGCAGCATCGCGAACACGTCGCCGTCACCCGTCGCGTCGATGACGTACTTCGTGCGTACGGCCTGCCGCCCGGCCTTCGACGTGAAGACGACGTGCGAGACGCGCCCCGCCGGCCGCCCGTGCTGGCGCTCCGGCTCGAACACGACATCGGACGCCCAGCGATGGAGCATGAGCCGCACCCCGGCCTCGGCGACCCACGAGTTGGCGACGAACTTGAACTCCTCCGGGTCGTAGGCGACGGAGTAGCGCACGCGGTGCGGCCCGTGGCCCCAGACCAGGCCCCAGCGCCGGTAGCGGTCGACCAGCGCGTCGTCCGGGCTTCCCCACTCGCCCGAGGGCGGGTAGAAGCAGGCGCCGCGCGCCTCGAGCCGGTCGACCAGCTCCTGGCACAGCCCGGCGACGACCTGCTGCCCCCGCCCGTCGTCGAGCGTCAGCAGCAGCACGATCAGCCCGCCCGAAGCGAGCCCGCCAAGGTACCCGTAGCGCTCGACGAGCACCGTGTCCGCGCCCTGGCGCGCGGCGGCGATGGCGGCCGAGATGCCCGCGGCGCCGCCGCCCACCACCAGCACGTCGCACTCGGCGACGACCGGCACGCGCTGCTCCGGGAGCGTGACGAAGTCCGCCATGCGGCGATCCTACGCGCTCGCGCGCCGCGGCGGGAAGCCGCGACGGCGCGTCCGGCGTATCCAGTACGTTCGACCCGTGCCGCTAGGGGAGAACGCCGATACGATCGGGTGGCGTCCCGGACGTATCGTTAGTGGAGCGTGACCGCGCAGGCCACGCCGGGAGGATTCGATGAAGAAGATCGTCATGCTGATCGGGATCGCGGCCGCCGCGTACGGCGCGATGAAGCTCTTCCGCAAGGGCGAGTCGGACGAGTTCCAGTTCGAGAGCCTGGAGCCGCAGCCGCAGGCGTAACACGGCGCGGCCGGCAGGTGCGTTGCGGAAGGTGCGGGCACCGAGGTGCGCCCGCCTGCCTTCGATGCCGCCAGGCATTCTGAGCGAAGCGAACAGTCCCGGGACATGCGGGGCGATGCCCCTAACCGTCGCCGGGCGGTGAGCCGAACAGCGGCGACCTCAGCCCGCGTGGCACGAGCACGTTGAGCGCGCCGGGCAGCGCCTCGGCGATGAGCGGCGAATCGCCGAACGGCTCTCCATCGACCTGCATCGCGATGAACGCGGTCTCCAGCTCGATGCGCCGGGCGCGCAGGTAGCGCACGTTCGGCGAGCGGTCGTGGCGCCGGACGAGCAGGCGCGCGCCGTCGGCGACCAGGTGCAGGAGCCCCCCGCGGCGCATCAGGGCAACGTCGAGCATGCCGTCGTCGGCGAGCGCGCGCAGGGTGACGTCGCGGAAGCCGCCGTAAGAGCGCGTGTTCCCGATCACCATCCAGTAGAGCGGCGTTTCGACCGTCTCGCCGTCGAGGCGCAGGCGCACATCCCACGCCGGCGTGCGCAGCGCCGGCAGCAACCCGGCGACGAGGTAGGCGAGCGCCCCCAACCGGCGCTTCAGGCGGGGGTTGACGCGCTGCACCACCTCGCCGTCCAGCCCGACGCCGCACATCAGCAGGAAGCAGCGGCCGTTCGCGCGCCCGAGGTCGATGCGCCGGCGCTCGCCGCCGACCGCGGCGCGCATCGCCTTCACGGGGTCGCGCGGGATACGCGCTTCCTTCGCCCAGACATTCGCGGTGCCGCCGGGCAGGACGGCGAGGGCCGTCGCGGTGCCGGCGAGGCCGTTCACGGCCTCGTTGATGGTGCCGTCGCCGCCGTTTACCAGGAGCACGTCCGCGGCGGCCGCCGCGGCCGCGCGCGCGAGCTCCGTCGCGTGCCCGGGCGCCGCCGTCTCGACCGCCTCGACGTGCCAGCGCGCGTCCTCCGCGACGCGCAGGACCTGCGGGATGCGTGCGGCGGGCATGGCGCCGCGCGAGGCCGGGTTGCGCACGAAGACGCAGCGGACCGGCGGTCCCGGGCGGCCGGGCGGCTCCGCCGGCGCGCGGAGCGGCGGGATCAGGCGGGGAACTCCGTCATGCCCTCGCGGGGGGCGCCGACGAGGGCCGCCATGTTCCCTTCCGGGTTCCGGCCCTCGTACATCAACTGGTGGCACTCGCCGATGCCCTCGAACGGGAAGACGCGCGCGAGGCACGGGTCGATCTTGCCCTGGACGACGAGGTCGTTGAAGCCGTACGCCTGCTCGTCGTTCGCGAAGTGCGAGCCCTGCAGGCGCTTCTGGCGCATCCACAGGTAGCGCAGGTCGACGACGGCGTTGTAGCCCGTCGTGCCGGCGCAGATCACCACCATGCCACCGGTATCGCACACGAAGATCGACGTCGGGATCGTGTCCTCGCCCGGGTGCTCGAAGACGATGCGCGGGCTGCGGCGCTCGCCGAGGGCGTCCCAGACCGCCTTGCCGAACGCGCGCGCGCCCTTCAGCCACTCGTTGTAGGCGGCCTCATCCTTCCAGTGGGGCATCATGCCCCAGTGGGTGAAGTCCTTGCGGTTTACCCAGCCCTTGGCGCCGAGCTGCTTCGCGTATTCGCCCTTCGCCTCGCTCGACACGACGGCGATCGGGATGCCGCCGAGCGCCCGCGTGATCTGGATCGCCATCGAGCCCAGGCCGCC
>Ga0070741_10014542_pt1 | contig 13590 bp, 14 predicted proteins | sample Coa_R1_4_FD_66440 | JGI IMG/M metagenome (GOLD analysis project Ga0070741, IMG submission 66440) | Surface soil microbial communities from Centralia Pennsylvania, which are recovering from an underground coalmine fire - Coalmine... | ecosystem: Environmental > Terrestrial > Soil > Unclassified ... | reverse complement strand
ATTTTTATTGTGGCACAATCACGACTGGGATATCTCGCGTGCCCACTCATCCGCTGCTGCGGTGGATCCGTTTAGTCCGGCCTCAGGACATCGTTTGGCTGTTGCTGTTCGGGGCGTTGGTGGCGACGCTTCCCGCCGAGTTCCTGGATGCTTTTGGGGTAGTCCCGCTGGTGGCGCTGGGCCTGGTGCAGGTGCTGGAACCGAAGGTTCCGGCGTTGGCATCCACGCGCGGCCGCGTGTTCTGGATCCTTCTGAAGATGATCCTGGGATTCGTGCTGGTCGGATATACGGGGGGAATCCGGAGCAACTATTGGCTGGTCCTGTTATTGCCGGTTGTCTCGGCGGGAACGTCGTTGGGCGTTGTCGGCACGTTGATTTTTTCGATGCTGGCCGGAGCTGCTTATCTTTCGTTTCTGTTGTGGCTCGACTTTTCCCAGGTGACGCCCGAATGGCCGTTTTTGCTGATGCGGATCGTGTTCCTGGCCATGGTGGGCAACCTGGCGAATATCCTGGCCGAAGACCTGCGGATCCAATCCGCTAATTATCGGCGCACTGCCGAGCAGCTGGCGGAAGCCAATGTGCATATCGAGGAGGCGGAGGACGCGGTGCGCCGCTCCGACCGCCTCGCCGCACTGGGACAGCTTTCGGCCGGGCTCGCCCACGAGTTGAGGAATCCGCTCGGAACGATCAAAGCTTCGGCGGAGATGCTGGCGCGCCAAGTGAGCACGGAAAACGAGGTCGCCCGCGAGGTGGCCGGGTTTATCAGTTCCGAGGTCGACCGGACGAATTCCCTGGTCACACGATTTCTGCAATTCGCGCGTCCGCTGCAGGTGCGGCTGGAAAAGGCCGACCTCGCGCAGATGCTCGATCGCGCCGTGGGCGCGGCGGAACGCGAGGCCGATAGCGTGGCGATCTATAAGAATTACGATCCCGAGATTCCGCCGTTCCCATTCGATGCCGAGCTGATGGAGCGGGTGGTCTACAATCTGGTCGTGAACGCGGCACAGGCGACGCCACCCGGAGGCGCAGTCACCGTGAAAACCCGGGCGGCGAGCGGAATCGTGGAGATCTCGGTGATCGATCGCGGCAAAGGCATTGAGCCGAAAGACCTCGGCAATATCTTCAATCCCTTTTTCACCACCAAGCCCACCGGGGTCGGCTTAGGGCTCGCGATCGTTTCCAAGATCGTGGACGAGCACCGGGGTAAGATAACAGTGGAGAGTGAACCGGGAAGAGGCAGCGTGTTTCGCGTGCTTCTGCCCATGGTGCGCCCCGCCGCAGAACTTTCCGCATGAAAAAACGCGTTCTGGTCGTCGAGGACGAGGAGAAGCTCCGCCGAGTCATCGAGCTTCAGTTAACCTCGGCCGGCTTTGATGTCGATAAAGCGGCTAGCGCCGAAGAAGGCATCAAAATTGTCGACCGCGCCGACCTCGTGCTCACCGATTTGCGGCTGCCCAATATGGACGGCCTGCAGCTGCTCGCGTTGATCCGCCGCCAGAATGCGCAGGTGCCGGTGGTGGTGATGACCGCCTACGGCAGCATCGAGACCGCCGTCGAATCCATGAAAGCGGGCGCGACGGATTTCCTGCTGAAGCCGTTCTCGCTCGACCATCTCATGCAGGTGGTGCAGAAGGCGCTGGAAGTGCGCGCGCTGCGCGACGAGAACCGGCAACTCAAAGAGGAGCTCGGCCGCCGCTACGAATACGACAACATCGTCGGCCGGAGCGAGCCGATGCAAGAAATCTTTGCCACCATCGAGCGTGTGGCGCCTTCGCGCGCCACGGTGCTGCTGGCCGGCGAGAGCGGAGTCGGCAAAGACCTGATCGCGCGTGCGATCCATTTCCGCTCGCCACGCAAAGATCGACCGCTGGTCAAAATCAATTGCACTGCGATTCCCGAAAACCTGATGGAAAGCGAGCTATTCGGTTACGATAAGGGCGCGTTCACGGGCGCGGTGACGTCTAAGCCCGGCAAATTTGAGCAGGCGGACACCGGCACCGTTTTCCTGGATGAAATCGGCGACGTGCCCGGCCCCATTCAGGTGAAGCTGCTGCGCATCCTGCAGGAGCGTGAGTTTGAGCGGCTGGGCAGCAACGTCACCCGGCACACGGATGTGCGCGTGATTGCGGCTACCAACCAAGATTTGCGCGCGGCCCTCGAACAGGGCACTTTCCGCGAAGACCTCTACTACCGGCTCAACGTGGTCCCGATCAACATTCCGCCGTTGCGCGATCGCAAGCAGGACATTCCGTTCCTGGCCGGCCACTTTGTCGAGAAACTAGCGCCTGAGAGCGGCTCCGCGGTGGAATCGATCACCGATGCGGGCATGGAGAAGCTCATGGGCTATCACTGGCCGGGCAATGTCAGGGAATTGGAGAATGTGATCGAACGCAGTCTGGTTTTATGCCGCGGCAAACAACTGGATGCGGGCGATATCAAGCTGGAGAGCGCCCCTCGCCCGCGCGGGCAAAACGAACATCATTTCCTTCCTGAAGGCATGAGCCTCGATCAATACGAACAGGACCTCATCCGCGAAGCTCTCCGCCGGGCCGATGGCAATAAGAGCCAGGCCGCGCGCCTGCTCGGCCTGACGCGCAACGCGCTGCGCTACCGCCTGACACAGATGGGGCTCGAGGCGTGACGAGAAATTACCTTGCCGAACTGGAGTCGAGCGGTCTACTGCTGGTATCCGACGAACGCCGGCCCAGCCTAGCCACCCTCGTCGCGGGAAGCCCGATTCACGGCTCCTGGTGGGCTCACCCAGCGTCACAAACGATCTTTGAAGTTTTGAAGAACCTGTCGGCTCATCCGGATGTTCTGGTTGTGAAGCTGATCGAAGGAAAGGATACTCTCTTACACCGCCGCATCTGGCCCGATCTGGTGTCGGCCGCGGTCTCGGGCGAGCCGTGGCAGTTCGATAAGCTTTCGCAGCCGGCCCGGCGTCTGTACGATCGCGTCATTCACGAAGGTGTCGTCGAAACGACCGGGGCCCTGACGCTCGAGTTGGAGACCCGCCTGCTGGTTCGCGGCGAACAGGTTCATAGTCCGTCGGGAGCGCACCGAAAAAGGCTGGAGGATTGGAAACGGTGGGCGGCGGCGAACCACGTCGACTTCTCAGCGGTCGACGTTTACGACGCCAAAATCAACTTACAGGTTCTTTGCCTCGAGGCGCAGTTCCCGTGGCCGAGGACACCGGTTCGGTAGCGGCCCTGGACGCCCAAAACTTGATGCAAATGAGTCAAGTTTTCACCTCGGTGAGGGAGCGGATTACCTGGCAATCACGGTGACAGGCGAAACCCGCCTCACTTCGAACGCTCAAAGATATGGGGTTGCGGCAGGACAGGCATTCAGCCGGTTGAGATTTCGGGTACTAGACGTGTTCGGGGCCTTGAGCGGACTCCGGCTCGGTCTCCGGATTCTCGCCCGCTTCGGCGTTCGGATTCTCGCCCAACTCATCCAGCTCCCCGATGGAATCGGGGGATTGTTTGGGCATGAGTTTCTTCTGCATTCTCTTCGCGGCCTTATCGCGCTGTTTCTCCGCGCGGGCGATCTCTTTTTGTCTTTTTTGAAATGAGGTACGCGTGCGCATAAGGATCTCTCTCCGTCTAAACCTTGAAGCATCTCAAGGCGGCCGAAACCGGCTTCGTTCTGATTCGGCTCGATTTCTACCAGCGAGGTTCGCGGCGCTGCCGGGGCGGGCCGCCGCCGCTTTTGCCGCGGAACGAACCTCCTCCGCCAAACCCGCCGCCTTGGGGCTTCGGTCTCGCTTCGTTGACATTCAGGGCGCGGCCATCGAGGTCCGCCCCATTCAGTTCGGTGATCGCGCGGTCCGCTTGCGAGGCATCGGTCATCTCGACGAACGCAAATCCACGCGAACGGCCCGTATCCCGGTCGGTTACCACATTCACCCGTTCCACGGTTCCGTAGCGTTCAAACAGAGTCCGGACCGAGGTTTCGGTCGCGCTGAAATCCAAATTGCCAACAAAGATGTTTTTCATAATACCTAAACGTTGTCTTTCAATTGTGCGGGCTCGACGAGGCGATTCGGACTTCAGCCAGGTTGTTGCAGGACTATCAAAAGGCAATCTTACTATAGCATGCCGCTTCCCAACCAGCCCGCCGCAGTGTGAGGAAGCCTACCGATTACCCGCCGAGACCGTCTTCAGCTTGGCATCCTTCGCGGCCTTCAAAGCCTCGCCCAGAATCTGCACAGCCGAGCTGGCAACTTCCAACTCCTTCGGCTGAACGATGTAACCCGGCATTTTCGGATCAATATATTTGACGCGAAATAATTGATTGTCGGCCAGGGTCACTAAGGCTTGGAGTTCCTCGAGGCTCAGAGAGACCGAAATTTTCTTCATAAGCTATTTTACTACGAGGACCGCGATTGCCTGCCGCCGTGGGGCTAGGGCTTCAGCCTAGGCAAGGCTAGAGCCCGTGGCAGGCCCGGCGGCTGCCTGACGGTCGCGGCTCGGTAAGGTACTGAATCTACGGAGCCGCGCAGGTCAGTAAGCGGTGTTTTCCGGCGGACTACTGCTTAGCCTTCTGCTCTCGGCCCCGCGCACCCACGAGAAAGTGGACCAGATCGTAATTGTCTTCGTGACAGGCGTACTCATACATCTGCTCGTCCGGATCGATCTTGGTCCAGGGAATGCGGGCGGTCCAAGGGCGGCTCCAGGTGTGCGGGTCCTCGACGGTGAATTCGTAATTCAGGGTGTCGGCGTCGACGCGCGTGAAGCGCTCGGTGATGCGGAATGTATCCGGGTCGGCATTTTGGAAAATCACCCCGTCATCCGGGCGGAAATTGGTGGTCTCCACGACCAGGGTGGCACCCTCCCAATGACCGCGCGAGTCCCCCAGCCACTGGTGGAGATTCGGGCCGAGGTGCGGGCGCCCGTCAACCGGAATGATGCGGGCGCTGTGGATCATCTCGGGCGCGATGACCACGACCCCGGGGCTCTGGAAGATTTGGAAATCGTTGTTGTAAATGGTGGGGAGATAGGGCGGCGAATCGGTCCGGATAATGCACCGCACCGGCAGCGACATATCCCGATAGGTCTCCGGAAGTCCGGCATTGAACCGCGCATTGGCGGCGGCGCGCGCGGCCCGCGCCTTCTCCCGATCGGGGGACAATTTCACCAAAGGCGGGATGCGCCCGTCGGGCGGATCGACTATCAGGGATGTCCGGTGGTCCGCCGTGATCTTCAGGCGGCGCGAGTCCATCCAGTGCTCGTTATACGCGCGATTGACGTCAGCGTCGGCCCCGCCGTCCCGACGATCACGGCTCAGGTCGCTCGCGAGTTCCTCCTGGAAGCTGGCGGCCTCCTCATCGCTCAGGGTATCCTTCGTGCCATTGGGCCGCTGGAGCGGCGTACTCGTCGCATCGTTCCAGACGCCTTGCAGGTCGGGATCACCCCAGGGAGTGCGCGGGAGAGGCTGCTTCGCGCCCTGTCCGGCCAAACAAGCCGCCAACGCGCCCGTTGAAAGAAGGAGCCGGACCTTCATCGCACACCTCCCGATTTGCCGAACTTCCCGAAGAGCAGATCTTCGGTGAACGGCACGCATTTGAATTCCAAAAGTTGGGTGTTCTTCTCCATGCGGCGATAGAGAGGAAAACTGATTTTCCAGGGCCGTGTATAGACCTTGAGGTCCTCGATCGTGGCCTCGTACAGCAAATGATAGGGACTCGCGGGAGTGTAGCGCTCGACGACGTGCAGTGCGTCGCTATGAAAATCGCCCGCCCGATCGAGCCAGGTTTCTTCGCGCTGGCCGGTCACATCGACGACCAGGGTGTCGCCCTCCCAACGACCGCGCGACCACCCCATCCACGACGGCGTCGGCGCCTCTTGCTTCCAATTCATGCGAATGATGCGGGTGGCGCTGGCGAATTCATAGGCGACCAGGATGTATGGATTCGATCCTTGCACGATCTGAAACGGAAACGGCATGTAGGCAGCGCGCGGCACGCCGGGCATGTAGCACTTCAGCTCGGGATCGCCGAGGGCGTGCCGGGTCTCGTCGTTGCTGACGTCGACGGTGGCGCGCTTCGCGAAGTTCTCCTTCTTTTTCTGCAGCGCCCAGGGTTGATACGGAATCTCGCCGCCCTCAATGATGCTCTGGCCCCCCGGTCCGGCGCCGTAAGCGCCATCCAGTTCGGGATGCGGTCCGGCTTGCGCCTCATGATCCTGAACATCCCAGTTGGCGGTGACGAATGCCTGCCAGATTCCATTCAAATCGGGATGCCCGTCCGCGAGTCGGGGCGCCCGATAAGGTGGAAACGATGCGCCTGCGGGGGAAGGCTGAGCGCTCCCAGGCACGGCCAGAACCGCGGCTACCAGCGCCGCGAACCCGATCCGAGTGCTTCGAAGCCGGTCCGGCATGCTTCCAGGTGCTCCTCAGTATACACCTGGGGTCGGGACCGAGACTGGGAATCCTCCATACTCATTCTTGTCAAGCGTTATCCCGGAGAACCGGGAAAGACGCACTGCATTTCGGAGCAAATCCGATGCCTACTGGAAATGGCGAGAAATGTGCGGATGCGGGGTTGGACAATGGAGGGACCGGAAGAAGGATGCCTGCTAACCAGCGAAGCCGTATTCCGCGCGGCGGCGTTATGTCCGGTCCATGGCGGCAGTCGGCGTGTCTGGTTTGACGCGGATGAGTTCTTCTCAATCGCCTTGGGCGAAACGCCATCAGACAGCCGTGCATGAAGGTACTCAAACGAGCGCTTGAAAAGGCAACAACCGTCGTAGCTCCGTTTGCTGGGCGGCTTCCGCGAACACTCGGCGCACAGCCAATTTACGGGAAGAGCGTACGGCTGGCGATTGACGTGGGCCTTTGGAAGGCCGGGCAGTTACCGATATTCCCGTTTTACTGCCGCCATTCATACAGGTAGACTCTGGAGATGAGCGTGAGATGCGCGATTATTCTCCTCGGATCGTTTGCCGCAATGGTAGTCAGCGCTCAGCAGACTGCCCTCGACTCGGGGCAGGGCGGCAGGAATTCGCAGTGTATAGCGAGTTTTCCGATTCCAGGATATCCAGGACTCGCACGACGAGCGCGACTGGTCGGTACGCTCACGGTAGTCGTGAGTCTGGATCAGGATGGCAAGATCCGCCGCATCGCCGCCCAGGCACACCTAAACAACGATAGAGCGCAGAGTGCCCTTCTCACACCTATTGAGAATGCAATTCGCAAGTCAGATTTCCTGCCTAGCTGTGGCGGCAAGGACGTGACTTTGACCTTTGAGTTTCGGATCAACGGTGACCCGTACGACCGGCAGCAAGAGGAGGTCACGTTTGGATATCCCAGCCATTTCACCATTTCAGCCCGTCCACCAATCCCGACGAACTCACAATAGTCCAAGCGGTAGCCCCGCAATTGGCCCAAGTGGCGTTTGGGGAAACTGACTGCTCCCGGAACTGTCGACCGGGTCAAAGTCCGTTAACCGCGTTTTTATGCCGTTATCGGAAAGAACGCAGTGGTTGCAGCCATGACAACCTGACGTTTCTACAGTCGTCACTTGATATTGCGAAAACCGCGAATACGGATTAAGTCTGCCGGAGGAAACTGGATGTCTGGGGTACAGTTATGATCTTTGCACCTTACCTGCTCGATACCGATTTCTGGTGAAAGCTCGCCGTATACGGCCACCAGGCGGCTCCCCGCTGGCTTGTGACGGTCCTTAGACGCCGCTGCCATTCGAGACAGTTGTTTATCGGGATTCTGGATTCGGTTCCAGTCCGGTGTTTGGGGTAGGTCGGCAACGTCGGTGGTTTCAAAGCTCGGAAGTCCAATTGCATTCATCCACGAGTACCCCTCGGAAGCAAATTGCTTCTGACAGCGACCACGTAACACGAGTCCGGCCGCAGACTTCTCAAGCGAACCCACAACGATAATCTTCTTACCCCAGAGGCTGCTGTGATCTTTCAAGGCAGTACAGACATCAATCACTCGCGGTGCCATCGCCACCGGGCGTAGGCCGAAATGATCCGCGAAGCAGTTGGGCGGTTCGCATGTCAATGAATTCTGGAGGAAACTACCGACATCTGTATCCTTGTCGGCGGTTACATTGACCACATGAAAGAAGAATCTCGTCTCACCGATCTTGCCTTCAAGGAGGAATTGCCCAGCATTTACATCTTGGAAGTAGAACACTCCATCTGGTCCCACTGGCACACTGCGAACCTCTAGAACGGGACCGATTGAAAGCAGACGAGCCGTGACGTTTGGCATCCTTGCGATATCAGGCGCACCAACCCGGCCCCGCACCGCGCCTGCGGTCGCCAGAAGCGGTGCCAGAGCCAAGACTGCTGCGAGATATTTCACGCCCGCAGTATAGCGCCGCGAAAGCTGCATTGAGAATCCCGGTGAGTACGATCACTGCAAGTTCCTCGAGTGGGGTTTGGAGAAATTGACCCGCCGAATCGGCCCAGCCGGTCAGAGTCCACAAACGCCGTTTTTCGTCCCTTTGACAACTTGCGCCGAGGGGTTTTCAACTCCGACAGCATCAACGCCGCACGAAAGAGCTGGGAACTTACCGTGCAAGTGGATGTCGGCAGGTGCTGTATTTCGGCCTTTAGGAGAGAAGTTCATGAGTCAGATTGCCACAGTACTGCGGCTGATGGCGCTGTGGGCAGTATTTTCCTTCACACTCGCGGCACAGCCCATACAGATCACGTCCGTGCCGACGGGATTCAAACCGCTGGGTCTAACTTCGATGGGTTACGCAAACCCATACCTCTTTGATTTCGGAAACCAACCGCTCTTACACCGCACCGACTACCTCGTCGTTGCGAACTCGGGCGACAACTCCGTTTCCGTGTTCAGTTACAACATCTATGATCAAAACCTCCCGCCGCAGCCGATTACGGTGATCCGCGGGATTCCCGATCCTCACGCAGTCATCCCTCACTGCGGCGATCAAACGAATGCTGGCAGTGACCCCTCGCGGCCGTTCCGATTCGTAGTGACCTCTCCATCGGATAATTCCGTCAGCGTGGTTACCGTGACCTTCACTGTGAGTGCGTCGGTTGCAAGTTTGAATGCTTCGATAACTCGGATTCCCGTGGGCCGGCAGCCGGTCTCGGCGGCGTGCTTCCTGTCGAATGGAAAGTCAATCATAGCGGTTTCCAACTACGCCGATCAAAGCGTGACCTTAATCGATGGCGCGGGGTCCACGGCAACCGCGACGGTTCCAGGCATCCCCGGCAATTCCGGTCTGCACGGAATCGGCGGCCCGGCGCAAGGTTCGGTTGCATGGATCGCCGGCACGGATTCCAATGTTTTGACGCTGCTCGATGTCAACGCGGCGCAGGTGCTTTCGCAAATATCCGTGCAGCAACCACGAGCCATTCAGGGCACGCAGGTGGACACGGCGGCGGGCGTGCTGTCGTTTGATCCCGCAACGCTGCAGCCAACGACCGTTTTCGCGGCTGCTGGAGTTCAACTGTTCGAGTCTGCGACGTTCGGGACCTTCGTGACCACCGCGGATGGCGCGACGACGTCATTGAACCTGGTTTCCAGTGGCAACCTGTACCCCATTCCGCAGGCATCGAATCCACAGGACATGATGGTGCGGCGGAGGGCTTCTTGCACGATCACTTCGCGGCAATGCACTTACCCTGATGCCCAATTGATCGTGACAAGCCGCGATTCGAATAGCCTCATTGTGATTCCGCCGCCGAACGGACCGCCGCACGATTTCGATCTGTTCAATGCGGCGTCTTTTGCCATCCAAAGCGCCCCCTCAGCGGCTCCGGGAAGTCTCGCCACCATCTTTGTCCCCACCGGCGCCTCGCAAGCTTTCATGGCTGAAACTCTTCCGCTCCCGAATACTTTGGGACGCGTGATGCTCCGCATCGGCGGATCTTTTCAACTCACACCTTCCGCGTGGGTGTACTCGGCAGTGAATTCAGTCCAGACTCCGCTGCTCTATGTAGATGCCACGCAAATCAACTTTCAAGTGCCGCCTGGAATCGCGCCCGGATCTATACCATTGCAGTTGCAAAGGGCGGATGGAACGACCCTGCTAACCACCGTTGCAATCGGCGTCACGGCGCCGGGGATCTTCTCGGTAGCTGTAAACGGGAAGATGCAAGCGGCGGTTCTGAACCAGGACAACACGCTCAACTCACCCGATCTTCCGGCGGCGCGTGGCACAGTGATTCAGATTTTTGCTACGGGTGGCGGAGACACGACGCCCATGCTGGTACCCGGCGAGGCGGCGCCGGCGAACGGCGATCCGCTCGTCACGACCAAGACGCAACCAGTAGTCTATATCTCACGGACCGGAAATCTGCCGCCTGTTTCGGCGCCGGTGATTTTTAGCGGCCTTGCGCCGGGATTGGTCGGGGTGTGGCAGATCAACGCGGTAATCCCGCAGGAAGCGATACCTGGTACGGCCGTACCGCTAGAGGTATGGGGAGCCGATGACTTTAGCGGATACGTGATGATCGCCATAGAGTGACGTTCCGGGCGATAAGAGATGGAATTGAAGAGCTAATAGTTCCTCCAGTTCAGCTTCATTACGAGCATCAGCCCCGCGATCAGTCGAACAATGCAACCGCGGCGTGCTAACGCATCCGCTCCGCCGGCCAACCCCGACTCCGGCCCCGCACATCAGCACTCGTTTTCAAGCGGACGTAAAGTGGGTTATCGGAAACTGACCTCCAAGGCAAATGGCCCCGGCACAGTGTTGGCCCCACAGGGCACTGACCAAAATTCGCCGCCCGGGCCAAAAATGTAAAATTTTGCTGCTCCCGTTTCCTCCCTCTCCTTGCTTCCCATCAAGGGCGCGCCTCCGGTTACCCCATCCGCATTCCGAATTACTAACCCGCCAAACAATACCGAGCTTGTGGTTGCGGCACGATCAGCGGCCGGTCGCCGGCGACGAAAGACTCGATCTCGAACGGTCCGCTGTCTTCGTGGATCCAGTGGTCTTGCTCGCGCGTAAGCTCGACGGCATCGTCGCCGCCGCGAAAAGCCACCCGCAGCCGATTCTGGTTACTCGCCATCAGCATGCATTCGTGCCGTTGACCCCTTGCATCGCGCAGGATCAGGTACATCATTTGAAAGCCTCCGAAATCATGCTGGACCCTGGGAACGCCTGCAGACAAGCTAGCAATTGTTATGGGTATATGTAGGTATTAAGAGTTATAAATCTTCACTACAAGCACTCGAAAACAAAGGCCGTAAGTCGCCTTTTTTCACGAGAACTTTGCCGAATTTGGCCGATAAGTGGTCCGACAAGGAGGGGTATGCCGCTTCAACTGGACGAGGGATCCCTAACTAAAGATATAGTTCTGGCCCAGATTCCAGCCTTTCCGCCTGTAGTCTTGCGCCTCATTGACCTGCTGTCTCATGAGGCAACCGAGACCTCCGTGCTGGTGCGTGAGATCTCCTCCGAAGCCACCTTGTCTGCGCAGGTTCTGCGGCTCGCTAATTCCCCACTGTTCGGTCTGAAGTCGCAAGTGGATACGATCCACCACGCGGTGGTGACACTAGGGTTCGCCCGCGTCCAATCGTTGGTGACGGCGGTGGCGACGACCAATTATATGAAGGCGGCCATGCGGACCGAGGCGCTCCATAAATGCTGGCAGCACACGCTCGCGTCCGCACTGCTCAGCCGGGAACTCGCCCGGGCGGCCGGAATGGATCCCGACCGCGCCTACACGTTCGGCTTACTCCATGACATTGGCCGGCTTGGACTTCTGGTGGCGTACCCTGACGATTACGAATCCTTGTTTCGGGCCGCGGATCGAGACGCGGTATCGTTGCTCGATTTAGAGAAGAAACGATTCGGTCTCGACCACTGCGAGGCCGGCCGCCAACTGGTCGAAGAATGGAAACTGCCACAGGAATTCTGTGTGGTTGCGGGCCGGCACCATGATCCACCCTCGGGCGCTGCATTGGATTTTCTGACGGTGGTCCATGCGGCGTGCAAGCTGGCGGATACTTTCGGATATTCCGTGGTGACTCCGCTGAAGGAAGCGTCATTTGAGGAAATCCGTTCGGTGTTACCGGCTTTGGCGCGGGAACGGCTCGCAGATCCGGAATCGCTGGCGGAAATTCTCGAGCGCAACATCGATCCAGATCATTCCCTCTCGCACGTGCCGCTGATTGAGCGGATCTCTGCCTTGCCCGCAAAACCGACTGTCACCGCACCGGAGGCGCCGGCCCTATTCTCGAGCCTCGAATACCAGCCCGCCGCCTGGGAGCTTCCCGTGCTGCTCGTCACCGCCTTGGTGGTGTTGGCCGGGCTGGCGGCTGCCTGCTACTTGTCACTCGGATAGGCGTCCTAAGCCTAAGCGGCCGCATCTTTGCGGCGCGTCGTGTGATAGATCAGCGCGCCTGCACCCACGGTGGCAAGGGCGGTGAGAGATGCGATGGGATGCGTGAACACACCGTACAACATCATGACAGCGCCTACCAGAATGTAAAGCACGGGGATGAGGGGCCAGGCGAAATCCAGAGCGCGCAGGCGCTGCCAGCCGGGCCGGCTTCTGCGAAAGATGAATATCGAGCCCACCGAGAGCACGGTAAATAACGTCAAACTGAAGCCGATGTAGATGACGAGGTCGGGAAACGGGGTGAGCGTCATCAACATGGCGAACAGGCCTTGGCTGACGATCGCCACAATGGGTGTATGCCAGCGCGGATGGACCATGGCGGCAGCGCGAAGGAAGGCGCGGTTTTTGGCCATGGCATAGTAGACGCGGGGGCCGATGGTGACTTCGGCGCTGACGGTGGCGACAATCGAAAGCGCCATTAAGGCGGAAATCAGATCGGCCACATTCGGGCCAAACAAGTTCGAGGCCGCCAGCGAACCGACGGCGATCTCGTCTTTCATCCGTTCCAGCGGCGCCGCATAAATCAGGACCATATTGAGGCCCAGGTACAAGGCGGCGACGATCGCGGTTCCGGTGGCCAGCGCCGCGGGTAGCGTCCGTTCCGGCTTCCGTACCTCTTCGGCGACGTAGGTGGCGGCGTTCCAGCCGCTATAGCCGAACATGACCCAGAGCAGGCTGACGATAAACTGCGCGGGGAGGCTGATGGTTGAGGTACGCACCGCCGGCTGGGAAAAGTGCTGCCAGCTCCCATTGCCGCTAGCGAAGCCAAAAATGACGAAGCCCGCGATCACCGCCACTTTGGTGGCTGTGAGCACGTTTTGCACTTTGGCGACGCGGCCAACGCCGAAGCAGTTGAGGATGGTGAACGCCGCAATGAGGCAAGAAGCGACTAACTGGGCCGCGCCCAAGTGGAACGTAAAGGCGCCGGAGCCTATGGAGTGAGAGGTGTGGACAGCCGGAAAGACATGGCCGAGATAATCGGAAAACGCGAGAGCGGCGGCGGCAATGGGCGCGGAAAAACCAGCGAAGAAGGAAACCCAGCCGGTCATGAATCCCCATTCGGGCCCGTATGCGTGGGTGAGATAGACGTACTCGCCGCCCGAGCTGGGGAAATTGATACCGAGTTCGGAATAACTCAGGGCACCGGCCAATGCAAAGAGGGCGCCGACGCTCCAACAGGCCAGAATGAGCCGGGCGCTGCCGAGATCGCCCGCCATGATGCCGGTGGTGGCGAAGATGC
>Ga0070741_10014541_pt1 | contig 13590 bp, 13 predicted proteins | sample Coa_R1_4_FD_66440 | JGI IMG/M metagenome (GOLD analysis project Ga0070741, IMG submission 66440) | Surface soil microbial communities from Centralia Pennsylvania, which are recovering from an underground coalmine fire - Coalmine... | ecosystem: Environmental > Terrestrial > Soil > Unclassified ... | reverse complement strand
CGCCTCGTAACACGCGGAAGCGGGCCAGCAAGCGGCGCTGAGTCAAGCGCCAGCGGGCGGATGTTCTACCGAGCAGGAAGAGTGGCTCCCCAGAGGACACCGATCTAGAACGGATTTCTGTCGGGCGTCCGAGAATCAAGGACTTGCGCGCTTTGTTCCTGATCGTCCTTCCCGTAGCTCGCCGAGAGTGTCGGGTTCGCGAGCTACCGGTCACTTCGACTCCTGCGTGCCACGTCGACTCCGGCCTGCGCCGTGAGCAGTCCGCTGTTGCGGCGGTCGGCAAGGGCGCGCGCATCGCCAAGCGAGAGCGGGGGAGGCGGTGAGCAAGACGAACAGCATCAGACAGGGAGACCTCCCGGCGCATTCTCACCCGATGCAGGGGTTCGCCGGTGGAGTCGACGCCGCAAAGTGTTGCTTCAGCCTTCCTCTGGTAACGACGAGGAGATCCAAACCCTAAGGCTTCACGACCCACAGCGCACCGGACTGGGAATCTGCCGCGTAGGCGGTTCCGTCCTCTGCTGCGACGACGACCCGGCTGCCGTTGCCAACTCCAGCGCTGGCGATCTCGCGCAACGAGCCATCGTCCGCTATTTCCGCGATGGTGAGCTTTGCGGCCTGTCCCGCGCTGACGTAGAGCCGCTTCTTCGCCTGGAGATAGTCGATGTTGTCGACGCCTTTCCCGGTTTCGATGCGCCCCCGCCGCTCCCCGGTCTTGGCGTCGAGCGCGACTACGGCATCCGTGCAGGCGACGAAGAGCAGCGCTCGCTCCGTGTCGATGGCGATCCCGCGCGGCCCAGCCGCGCCGCAGCTCGGGTGAAAGGTCGAGACGACTCTGCGGGCCCGCGCATCGATCACGAGGGTCAGATCCTTGTCCTCGAGGTTGGTGTACACGAGGCCTCTGCCCGGATCGACGGCATAACCCTCGGGCTCGCCTTCGAGCTGCATCTGTCCACCGAGCTGAAGCTCGCCCTGCGCCTTGAGGATCTGCAGTGACTTGTCACGCGGAGTCGTCACCCAGACCTCCTGCGTCGGTGCGACCCAGAACGTTCCATCGGGAACGCCCGGCACGGTGGCACAGCTCTTCTTCGCCAGCGACTGACGCTCGAACGCGCAGACACTCGAGTCACCCCGGTTCCCGATGAACGCCGTCGAGGTCGAGAGCGTGACGCTACTCGGCCCCATCAGGCGATCGTTGCGGCCCTTCCTGGTCGCAAACCCGTCGATGGTCCGAAATGGTTTTCCGGCGCCGTCGAGGACGAAAACCTTCCCCGTGTTCCCCGCGGGAATCCAGACCTGCGACCCCGCTGCGGCAAGGAGGTCCATCGTGACTGGAGCGGGAGCGGGAAGGGCGAGCTTCTGGGCATGCAATGCGGCGGCGCACAGGATGGCACTCAGCATGGCAGCGCACTCTACTCGGTGCGGACTGCAAACGCGCGTGACTTCGTCGTTCGCTGTCCTCTGCGCTTGCGTGGTTGTTCGTCGGCGCAACCGTGCGGCGCTGGATCGGTCAAATACCTACGAGTGACCAAGCACGGGTGCACCATCAGAAAGGACTGAGGCCTGCGGTGCTTCATCCCCGACATCGATCAGCTCCCGACTGCCCTTGTGCGAGATGATTCGTGCCGGTACTCCAGCCATCGAGACGCCTGCGGGAACGGTCTTGTCAACCACCGCGTTCGATCCGATCGCGCTGTCGGATCCGACCGAGATCGGTCCAAAGATCTTCGCTCCGGGCGCGATATACACGCGATCGCCGATGATGGGCGCACCCCTGATGCCGCCCTTCGTTGCGCGCCCGATGATGACCCCCGGGCTCAGGTTGCAGAAAGCTCCGATCACTGCTTCTCCCGAAACAATGATGCAACCGAAGTGACCGATGTAGAGCCCGGGGCCGACTCTCGTAGCCGCAGGAAGATCGACGCCGCTTGCGGTCCGAATCAGGAAGGCGACCGGCGCGAGCACGATCTTCAGCGCTGCGCGTACCGGCTTCGGCACGGCGAGGAGCGCACGCTGGATCCGGTACAGGGCGACAGCCCAAAATCCCCGCGAGCACAGCGCCAGGTGGACGCGTGGATATCGGTCGAGATCGGCTCGTAGATCGCTCCACATGACGTGGAGAGTGTGGATGCGTCGATGGACCGCAACGTGCAACTCGAGCCATTCGTTCGATTGTTCGCGGTCTGCGGCCAACGTCCAGGACAGGATAGACTCCCACCACTGGCCCCGCGCAGCCAAGGACAGGGTGCTTGACGAGCACGTACCGGGGGCGTAGGTGGGCTCGAGCGGTTGAGGTCTCGCCGTACAGGGGATTCTCCATGGACCCTCCGGGCCCGTTCGGGTCGCGCGACATCGGTCGCGTGGTGGTGTGGGTTCTCGCATCGAGCGTCGCGGCAGGGTGCATGGGCAGCGATCCGGGCAACGATCGGTTAGCCGGGGTGCCGCCCGGGGCGCAGGTGAGCACGTTGACCGGCAGGCTCTGGATCCTCGACGAGGCCGGGAACTGCACCCCCACGATCTCCAACTTCTTCCCGTGCCTCCTGGCGAATACCAGTTTCAACCGGCTCACCAGCTCCTTCTCGAACGGCGAGTCTCTATCGTGGGGCGGGATCGTCACGGGCAACGCCGGCAGTTCCTTCGCGGCCAACCAGTATTGCACGTCGAACACCACGTGGCAGGTGGAACTGCAGCGAGCGGAAACGTTTGCGAAATTCGCGCTGCAGAACAACGACGTGATCCTGGTCATCCAGCCGGACAGCACACAGTGGGCGTGCAACGACAGCCGTTCCTACGCCGTCGAGTTGCCGGATGGGACGTTCCGGAACGTGCGCGGCGCTTTCGTCGGAGGCTCGTCGGCCAAGTACATCAACGGTGGGTCGCGCGCTTGCGGCGCGCAGACGACGCTCGGCCTCCACGAAGTGTATGAAGCGGCGAGCGACGGGATCTCTGCCGATTGCTGCCTGGGAGAGTCGATCTGCGCCGCCGGCCCCGTGCTTGCGTCGCTCACATGCGGCGTGACCACATATGACGTGCAGAAGGTGTCGCCCTCCGGCACCGACTACGACAAGTCGAAGTGCACCGCGATCGCGATGACCTGCGTGCCCTCGGAAACCGACGCCTACTATTGCGCGGTCGATACGCGGCAATACGGGCAGCAGACCTGCGGCCATTCCAACTGGGTGAACGATTGCGGCACCTACGTCGATTGCGGTTCTTGTCCGAACGGATCGAGTTGCAACGGCAGCGGTTTCTGTGTTCCAGGCGGGCCGACCTGCCCGGTCGGAAGCTGCGGCTATCGTTACGGCTTTTGCGGTATCGGGGCGTATTGCGGCTCGAGCGGAGTCGCCAACAGCTCGCCCAACACGCTCTACCAGTGCAACTCGCAAGGAGGACCCGCGAGCGTCATCAATACCTGCGGTGGATACCAATGCATCTTCCGACCCGGCCTCGACGACGTCTGCGCGTTTGGACCGACGACTTGTCCGGTGAAAGGCAACGGATGGTATGGCGCCGGGCTCTACTGCGGCCGTGCGCAAGGCATGGGGTATGCCGAGCCTTATGTCGTCTACTATTGCGGTGCACCGGGCGGTTTGGCCACGGTCAACCAGACGTGCACGAACAACTGCGTGGTCGCTGCGAACGGCTACAACGACCACTGCTAACCCGGATTGCCTTCTGGGCAACGCGCTTCTCTCCGTCACCGGCGAGCTCATGTTCGAAGATGAAAAGGCCACAACGCTGCGCCATTCCCCTCTCCGCCTCCTCAGCGCACGAGGGCGACCGTAGCAGGGCGCGGGCGTCGGCGAGATGGCGTCGTCGATCGTGCGGAATTGGCGCCGTGCGACTTCGGCGGATCCCGCGCTCGCGCCGCCCGCGGTACCATCGCGCGCGTATGGAGGAAGCCATGTCGCTTCGCACACCCGCTCTCGTCTGCATCGTCTCCCTCGTCGCCTCCGCGCAGCCGGCACGCGGCGCCAGCACCGCGCCGGGCGCGAGACCACCTTCCGTCGCCGATGCGCACATACTCCTCACGTTACTGCAGACCTTGCTCTCCGAACCGCTCTTGAAGGCGCGCAGGTTCTGGAGGACGGAGCTCACCGAGGGAATGAGCCTCGCCGACTTCGAATCGCGGTTCCCGAAGGGGAGCGAGGGCTACGAGCACTTCCTCAACATGATCGCCTTCTGGGAAACCACGGGCTCCCTCATGCAGCGGGGCCTCGTGAACGAGGATCTCGCCTTCGACACCTTCCTTGATGCTCCGCCGTGGAAGAAGGTGGAGCGGATCTTCAAGGAGAAGCGCGCACGCGACAAGCAACCCCTCGAGGCCGTCAACTTCGAATGGATTGCGGGGCGCGCGGCGCAATGGATTGCCCGGCACGAGCGAGAGATGCAGCGGCGACGGTGAGCCCGGCCGACCCGCGCAATCCCGCGAACGCCATGCGCACGGCGAAGGCGGAGGTCACGGACGATCCTGCAACCCGCCGCCGCGAGATCGAGCGACGGCGGCGTGGTCGAGGCGAATAAGCAGAGAATCCAGCCAGGCGATGTGCCAGCGCGCAAGCTTGCGGAGTTCAGGGCGGAAACACCACGACCTGGCTCGGTCGCATCACGGCAGCTGTGTTGAGCGCCAGCGGCCGATGTTCTACTGACCAGGAAGAGTGGCTCCTCCGAGGACACCGAACGGGAACGCGGTTCTCGCGCTGGTCCGAGAATCAGGCACTTGCGCGATTTGTTCGCGATCGAGAGCGGTGCCCGTCGCGGTTCACGAACTATCTGTGTGTCAAGCGCGTGCGACTGTCGTCGGCGGTCAACACAGCGGAGAATCGTTCGGCGAGCCGACCGTGTTCTGGCGGGGCGCAAGGAAGAGCGCTAGCCGATCTGGGAGCAACGGCACACCAAACCGTTCGGCTACCACCGCGCATTACGCAGACCGCCGAGCAAGCCCATCTCGAGCGCCTTTAGCACCGCGCGCGTCCGGTCGCGCGCCCCAAGCTTGGCGAGCACGCTGGAGACCTGGTTCTTGACGGTGCCTTCCGCAGTGCCGAGTGCATGCGCGATTTCGCGATTGCTGTAGCCGCCCGACATCAAGCGCACCACCTCCACCTCCCGCTCGGTAAGCCGCTCGACGCCGGGCTCGGGCGGCGGACACGGGCGCGCCGCGCGCAATAGCCGCTCGGTCACCGCCGGCTGGAACACGGTGCCGCCCTCCGCGACGGCGCGGATCGCCGCGACAAGCTGCTGGTACGAGACGTCCTTGAGCATGAATCCGCGCGCGCCCGCGCGGATCGTGTCGATGACCACGTCGGCGTCGTCGAACGTGGTGAGGATCAGCGTCGGCGGCAGCACATCGCGCTCGGATAACTCACGCAGGACCGCGAGCCCGTCCTTGCGCGGCATCCGGACGTCGAGCAGGAGCACGTCGGGCGCCAACTTCGTCACCTGCTCCACCGCCTCGTAGCCGTCGGAAGCCTCGCCAGCCACGCGCAAGCCGGAATCGAGCGCGAGCAACGCGAGGATTCCCTGGCGCACCAGCAATTGATCGTCGGCGACGAAGACGCCGATCACTGCGCGTCCTCCCGCGCCGGAAGCCACGCCGTCACTCCGAAGCCGCGGCCCGGCCGGGAATCGATGATCACGCCGCCGCCTGCGTGCTCTACACGATCTCGCAGGCCGCGCAGGCCGACGCCCGCGCCGCCGCCCGCGACTCCGCGCCCGTCGTCGTGGGCGATCATGCGCAGCTCGCCTTTCTCGCTGCGCACGACGATCCACAGGTTCTCCGCCGACGAATGGCGCGCGGCGTTGGTGACGATCTCCTGCGCGCAGCGCAGGAGGATGTGCGCCTGCTCCGGATCGCCGACCTGGACGCCATCGGCGATTTCCACGTGCACGCGCGGGCGCGGCACCGCCTCGGAGATCGCGCGCAGCGCCCGGTCGAGCTGAATCGCTTCGCGTGACGCACCGGCGACGATCTCCCGGACGTCGGAGAGAATCTGCCGCGCCATCGACTGTGCCGTGGCCACGTGCTGCTTCGCCTTGCCATCGCTGAGCTGGAGCGCCACCTCGAGGTTGATCGCGAGCGTCGTCAGCCGGTGCCCGAGCGCATCGTGCAGCTCGTGAGTGATGCGCAGCCGCTCCGCCATCCGGCTCGACTCCGCGAGGAGACCCTGGACCGTCTGCAACTCGGCGTTCGCCGCGGTGAGCGCGTGCATCGCGTCGAAGACGATCAAGGCGAGCGCCTGCGAGAGGACATAGGGCGGCGCGAGCAGCAGGGCCGCGGCCGTTCCCGCCTGCACCGCCGTGGCGGCGATCAGCAGCGCCGACTGCGCGCCCACCCACGCGAGCGCCCACCGGCGGTCGACGCGGCCACCCAGTTGCGCCGCGATCACCGCGAGGAGCGCGCCTTCGTAGCCGTTGCACCGCCAGAGCACCAGCGCCACCGCGGCCAGCGATTCGATCGCGAGCAGCCACAGGCCGGGGCGGCGCAGATCGCCCGAAAACGCTGCGGCGAACGCGGCCAGCGCCGCGACCCAGCGCCAGTCGAACGGCGGCGGACCCGCGTGGTGGATGAACGCGGGGACGGCGACGAGCGCGAGCGCGCACGTGCCGGCGATGGCGATGAGCCGCTTCATGGCCGGATCATGCCACCTCCGGGCGCCGTCGCCATATGCCGGAAGTCATGACTGCGCGCAGGTCCCGGCTGGCACATGTGCCGCGGCGCCGGCAACGCTACAGCTCTGCGCAAGGAGGCAACTCATGACCGCAATCGCTCTGGCCCTTTTTCTCGCAGCCCCCATCCCGAAGCTCGCATCGGCCGAGTGGCTCCTCGGCACCTGGAAATGCGAGGACACGGTGGGTGATTTTCACGGAACGTACGAGACGACCTGGTCGAGGGCGCTCGGAGACCGCTGGCTGCGCCAGGTGTGGAACTTCCCGGCGCGCAACGGCAACCCGCCGCAGACCGCCGAGCTCCTCATGACCTACGACCCGCGCCGCGAGTACTGGGTTCGCTTCTTCGCCATGTCCGACGGAATGTGGTTCGCGATGCGCATGACCGAGACGAAGAACGGATTCAGCTGGAAGTACGTGAGCCTCTCGGCGAACCGCAAGCCGGAGACGCCGGAGGCTGACGCGGTGCTGACCCGACGCTCGGACAGCGAATATACCGTCGACGGCCCCACGTATCCGGAGGGCGCGTCGATGGTCACGGAGCATCACGTCTGCCGGAAGCAGCGAGGTCCGTGACGGACAACAAGTACGGTTCCTCTCCGGCAGCATAACGAGCCCGCTGCGAGAACCGGTGTGTTGACTCGCTGTCTGCCGTTCTCTCCCCGGGAGAGTTCGAAACCAGTGTCCTCCGGCGCTACCGCAGGACACTCCCCGGTGTCCTCCGGTCCCCCGGGGCGTGTGCGAACAGGCTGAGAATGGCCGGGTTGCGGCCCGCGTCGACGCAACTACACGGACTTCAGCGAGGAATCGCCTGCGCACTGCACGGGTTCTCGAGGGCGGCTGCGTTAAGCGCCAGCGGGCCGGTGTTCTCGGGAACGAGAAGAGTGGCTCTCCACAGGACACCAATCCAGAACGGATTTCTGTCGGTCGTCCGAGAATCAGGTACTTGCGCGATTTGTTCGCAATCGAGAGTGGTGCCCAGTCGCGTTCGCGAACTCTCTCTGCGTTAAGCGCGCGCGAGTATCGGCGTTCCTTAACACAGCAAAGAATGACTCGAGTCCCCGACCGCATTCGGGCGGGCAACGGTTGTTACATTGCAGCGGGCGTCATCGCGAAGGGATGGACACGACCCCTTCCAGGAACACCCGACGAAATACCTCGGGGTCGCATGCGTTGGTAGAGCGCGTCCTCTGGAGGACTCCTCGATGCACAAACGTATCCTTCGATGCCTGCTGCTGGCCTGCCTGTCATCGGGACAGCTCCTGGCGGGAACCGACCCCTTCGTGGGCAAATGGAAGCTGGACACGGTCCACAGCCATCTCACCGACCAGATGAAAGTGGAGTCCGCCGGGGCAAACAAGTACCGATTCAATTTTGACGGCACCACCGTCGAGACGGTCGTCGCGGACGGGAGCGACCACCCCGGCCTATCCGGAACGAAGCTATCCGTGACGGTTGAGGACACGCGAACGTGGAAGGTCGTGCGCAAGAAAAATGGCCGCATCCTCCTGACGGCGACCTGGAAGCTTTCCCCAGACGGCCACACGCTGCGCGACTCCTTCACCGAGTTTCAGCCCGATGGCTCTTCGTTCACCGTGAACTACATCTACGAACGGACAGCGGGGACCTCGGGTTTTCCGGGCACCTGGGAAAGCACCACCTCCCAGTTCGATTCCGCCTTCGAGATCCAGATCCGGCCGTACCGGGGAGACGGCCTTTCTTTCGTCACGCCGGCGCAAGGCACGACGAGGGACGTCGAGTTCGATGGGAACGACCATGCGAACCCCGGCGTCGCTCCGGGTCTCACCACGTCCGGACACAGGGCGAACGGCCACACGCTTCAACTGACGGACAAGATGAACGGAAAGCTGGCCGATACGCGGGAGATCAGCCTCTCTGAAGATGGCAGGACGTTGACGATCACCGTGCACCAGAGTGGCCGGGCGAACCCGAGCGTCCTGGTCTTCGATCGGCAATGAGGCGCGCGCACCCGAGGCAAGAGTCCACCGATGCCAGGTCGTAGCGCCTTCCTGCGGAAGGAAGGGTGGAATACTGCGTCCAGCACAACGACACCATGACGAGCGATCAGCTCGTGGACGGCCAGATGCTTTTCGCGCGCCACGACCAGCGCATCCGCGAGAGCGCCCGAGCGAAATCCCTGCTCCTCTGGTCGGGACTCGCGCCAGCCGGACGCAGGCCGGCAGCGAGCGCGTTCCTTGCCGATCGCCTCCGCTGCGGTGATACGATCCGCTAGCCGTGGCCCCCGGATTGTTGGTTGCAGAGCTGAAGCGGCGGGGCGTGTTCCGCGCCCTCGTCGGGTACGGGATTGCCGCGTTCGCCGTCCTGCAGATCCTGGAACGGGCCTGCTCCTCGTCGCGGATCCACGCCTGGAATCAAGCGCGACATCTCTCGTTAGCTACCTTGAACGTGGTGGGGACATAAGTCCGGCGACATAAGTCCAGCGCGGTTGTCCTGCCTCTTTGCTAGCGTCGCTCTTCATGGAGCGTTTCCCCGGGTCCAACTCCTTCCCGCGTTACGCCGACAGACTCGCAACGGCAGGCTCCGCGAGGCGGCTGCCCCAGCCGATGAGCCACACGATCAGGACCAGCTCGCCGAAGCTGGTGAAGAAGAGGAACTCGAGATCCACGCCGAAGAGGCGGCCGGTGATCAACGCGATCCAGCCGGCGCCGGCGATCGCCAGGACGACGCCGAGCCAGCGCGGCAGGTACGTCGAGCGCCAGAAGAGCCAGCCGAGCACCAGCAGGTAGACGCCGAAGAAGATCAGGCTGAACGAGAACTGCGACCGGAAGGCGCCGATGGCGATGTGCGCCTGCGCGTTCACCTGAGCCTGCCCGAGGGCGGCCAGGTCGCCCGGGCGAGTCAGCAGGCGGTTCGCGGTGACGAGGTTCTGGACGGCCGATACGCCCACCGCCGCGAACGCGACGCGCAGCCAGGCGGCGAACATCGAGAGCTGCTCGTTGGTTGGCCGCAGCAAGAGATAGAGACCCCACGCGGTCACGACGTCGCCGATGAAGTTGGTGAGGTAGGCGAGCATCACCACCACGAACAGCGAGTGGTGCGCGACGATGTTCTGCGCCGTCTTCGCGGCGTCGTCGGCCACGACGAGCGCCGGCAGGATCTTGAACTCCGCGAACGGCACGCCAAAGGTCAGGGCGTAGCCGACGGCGCTGACGATCGCCGCGTTCCGCAGGCGCATGGACCATCCTACGCCCGCCGGGTGCGAATATTCCTCTGCCGGCCATCCTTCTCAAAAGATGTAGAATCCTGAACCAATGAGCGATCGCTTCGAGAACATCTACGAGGATGCCGGATACGCCGGCGCCTACGCCGGCCTCGACTGGAGCGGCACGTACATCCTCGTCCGCCGCGACCTGCCGGCCATCCTTCGCGAGCACGTGACGGGCCGCCGCGCGCTCGATTTCGGCTGCGGCACCGGCCGCTCGACGCGCCTGCTCCGATCTCTCGGATTCGAGGCGACCGGCGTCGACATCGCGGAATCGATGGTGCGCCATGCGCGCAGCATCGACCCCGCGGGCGACTATCGCCTGCTCGCCGACGATGGGCTCGCCGCACTCCCCGCGAGCGCATGGGAAATCGTCCTCGCCGCATTTCCGTTCGACAACATCCCAGGCAGCGCCCGGAAGATCGAGATCCTGCGCGCCCTGCGGCGCCTGCTCGCAACTGCAGGCACGCTCGTCAACGTCGTGTCTTCGCCGGACATCTACACGCACGAGTGGGCGTCGTTCTCGACCTGCGATTTCCCCGAGAACCGCTCAGCACGGAGCGGCGACGTCGTCCGCATCGTCACCACCGGCTTCCCCGGCGCGCGGCCGTGCGAAGACGTCCTCTTCACGGACGAGTCGTATCGCGACGTGTACGCCGCGGCCGGGTTCGTCGTCGAAGAGGCATACCGACCGCTCGGACGACACGAGGACGCGACACCCTGGATCACGGAGACGCGCATTGCGCCGTGGGTGATCTACGTCCTTTCCGTCAGAGGACAGGTTTCAGGACCATCCGCACATACGCGATGAACGCCCTGACCGCGGCGACTGCAAACGTGGCGGGGATGAGAAGCGCGATCAGCGCTGTGATTCGGGCCGCCGTCGTTGGCCTGGCGATCGCGATCGTGCCTCAAGGCCTGCGGGCGGCGCTCATCAGCGTCAACCTCATGACGACCCCCGCCTCCCGTGGGCAGTCGCGGTGATGGCCGTTGCCCTGGGCCTCATGTGGCTGTACCTGGGCGGGAGATTCGGGCCGACCTGGACTTCCCTGACCCGGCGGCGGCATCTGCGGGCGAACCTCGTTCCGCGGCAGGTGTTCGCCTGTATTGCGGTATTCGACACGCTATATGATCTAAATTTCATCGTTTCTCAAATGGAAGTAACCTTGTCCGCAATCGATCGTAGAGCAGAGCGTCTGCCTCTTCGTGCACAAACGTGGTACTTGGACAGCGGTGGTAGATGACATGAAGCTCTGTATACCGACGATAGCGGTGATAAGTGTCCTCCTGGCACATAGCGGATTTGCTGCGGGGAGCAAGCGCGGGGACGCTGGACCGCCGGGAGGTTGTTGGCAGTGGGGTATGCCATGTGAGCGCGCTGACCCAATCCATCCGATGCCGAAATGGGTGATAGACATGGCAAGGCTCCCGTACGAGCAGCAGCGGGAGGCATTCCGGCGGCTCAGTGCTGAAGAACAAGTCGAATTCGCTGCGTCTTCACTCATTCACAATCATCCCCCCCGCATACAGTGGACTTTCGAATTGCGAGCAGCGCATCGTGATGACCTGAACAGGCTCCTTGAGGGAATCGTTCGACGCGAACCCAGTGACCGTTTTGCTGCCGCGCTCGTACTGCTTGTATATGTGGCATACGACAAGACTTGGAAGCCGACCGAAGCGCTCCTCGATGCGCTGAAATGGCGCATTGCTAAGATGAAGCCAGGAAGAGGAAAGACCGAGGGTAGTGTGTGGCTTGAGAAACTGCTCGATGAACTTGAACAGGACCGATTGGTACCTGCCCACCCCTGAAGTCGGCCCAACACACGCGGTCGCAGCGATCTTCTCTGTGAGGCCGGGCGGCCTCGGCGGCGTAACTGCGGGTGCCCGCAGTTACTTGCGCTACCCGGATCCCGGGGTATTCGGCGAAGTAGCACGCAGCGCAAACGGCTATATCAAACGACGGCAGGTGGACTCGACTGCTATCCTGCTGAGGGATGGCGCCAAGCGCGCGCGCGAACGCCTGCGAGGGCGCGCACCATCAGCCGCCGGGTGCGGGCAGGAGCGTCTGCATCCACCCTCGCAAGATCGCGTAGACCTCCTGGCTGCCGAGCAGGTCGACATGGCCTGTGCCGTACACGATCCGCTGGTTCGCGCCAGGAAATCCCAGGGTGAGCGCCGCCGCGGCACTCCGGCCGAGCGCGCTGTCCACCGAGACGAGACCGTCGCCGCGCGGCGCCGGCTCGGGCCCGGCCGACAAGGAGCCCGCGATCGCGAAGCACGCCACGCCGGCGGGCAAGCTCAGCTTCCGGCGGCGATCGCTGCCCTCCTCGAATCGATCGACACCGGACCAATGCTCATCGAGCACGTTGCCGAAACGGAGGTCGGTGACGCCGGCGCTCCGCAGCCGCGCGAGGCGTCCGATGGGAGCGCTGTAGCGGCTCGCGCCAAGCAACCGGTGCACCCAATGCCCCCCGCGCTCGAGCGCTGCGCCGTGGTGCGGCGTGCCCAGGAACACCAGCGCGACCAGGGCCTTGCGCCAGGCGCACCCCTCCAGCTCGGCTACGTGGCAAGCGCTGCGGGCGACGAGGCCGCCCATGCTGTGGCCGATGATGATCAGCTCGTGCAAGGGCGAGGGCCACTCGTGGACGAGGCGCTCGAGAAGGGCGCTGAAGGCTGTTCCGTTGGTCGAGACGTGCAGGCCACTGTTGTAGTGCAGGTAGATGGCCGGCACGCCGAGATCGCGCGTCAGCGCCGCGCCGTGATCGTGGTCGCCGCGCGTCCATTGGAGGTCGCTCATCGACGAGCCATGAACCAGCACGAAGAGGCGGGATCCGGCGCCGGGGAATGCCGCCCGCAGCGACTCGCGGTCTGGCGCGAGCGGCCGCCCACCCGCGCGGAAGTGCATCTCGATGGCCAACGGGTTCCCGGTCCTCGCGAGGTAGTCACCGACGACCCCATTGACGGCTGCGAGCACCGCCTCGTGCTCCGGGCGCGGCGCGCTCTCCGCGAGCCAGGGGCCGAGCGCTCCCAGCGCGCGGTCGATCGCGGCGCCCACCAGCTTCGTCACGCCCCGCACCGTGCCGTACACGGGCGCGGTCAACAGCTTCACCACCTCGGCCAGCGGCTGCCCGAGGAGGACCGGCCCGGCACCGATCGTCTGGTGCATCGCCTCCACCGCTGCAGTGACGTGCGTGGTGGCCTCGATCACCAGGCGGGTTGCCCCGCGGAGATCGTCCGCTGCGTTTCGGGTCTTCTTCGGCAACCTGTTCACACCCTTTGGATGCTTGGGCGGACCGGAAGGGTCAAGTGACATTCCGCCTCGTCGATCCGTCACACACGAAGCCGGGCTGCGTTTCCTGCGTGCGAGCGGTTTGTGGGTGCCGTGCCCGCACGGGTAGAGTCGAAGCGCAGGACGGCTCCCGCGCAAGAGCGGAAGCCGTGCCTCGCCGCCATGACCATATCAGCCTGTTCCGCCCGGTCGTCGAGCAGCCACCCTCGATCTGCACGCGACCGGCGCCGGCCCTGACCACGAGCGTCTGCCCACGCGGATGCGTGTGCCACGCGGTGCACGCGCCGGGCTTCGACGCCGACGGTGAGCTCGGCCGGGTTCATCGGACCTCTCTGCGATAGTGCAGCGCGATGCTCGGGTCTCGGTGCCAAGGGGCCCTTCGAAATCGGATTCA
>Ga0070741_10014540_pt1 | contig 13590 bp, 9 predicted proteins | sample Coa_R1_4_FD_66440 | JGI IMG/M metagenome (GOLD analysis project Ga0070741, IMG submission 66440) | Surface soil microbial communities from Centralia Pennsylvania, which are recovering from an underground coalmine fire - Coalmine... | ecosystem: Environmental > Terrestrial > Soil > Unclassified ... | reverse complement strand
GTCCCATCCTGCTGACAATCGACAACGGGGGCATGCTCGTGAGAGCACTCGACCTTCCACGCGGCTGGCGCCGCCCCGGAGACGCTGGCCGATGAGGCGGTGGGGCGCCGCCGGGTGGCTTGTCACGAGACGGGGGTCTCCTCTAGCATCGTCTCCCTCGGGACCCGCGGTGGCCGGTGGCGAGCCGGAAGAGGGAGGAGTGGGATGACGAAGGCAGGTCCGTCCAGCCGGGGACGACGCACCAGGGCGATCCTCGACCGCGACCTCCGTGAGGTCGAACAGGCGCTGGACCAGGAGCGCGCTCAGCGCACGACGAAGACCCTGGAAGCCGCCGCGGAGGAGGAACGCGCCATCCGCGACGCGGTCGCTGATCTCTCGCTGGACGGGGTCGCGCAGCGGACGACGGCCCTCAACGTCGAGATCTCCCGGACGCTCGCGCAGCTCACGGAGCGGCTCACGGCCGAGATCAAGCTGCTCGACGACGTGCGCCGGGCGGTGGCACTGGAGCGCGAGGAGTTGTCCCGGCTTCACGGTCAGGACGTGCTGGCGAGCGCGCGCGAGCAACTCCTCGACGAGTACCGCCGGCAGAAGGCCGAGCTGGAGGCGGAGATGCGGGCGCGGCAGGCGGAGTGGCAGGCGCAGCAGGAGCTGCGCGCTCGGCAGCTGAAAGAGCAGGAAGATGAGCTGCGTCGGCAGCGCCAGCGGGAGCGCGAGGAGTACGAGTACCAGAAGACCCTGGAGCGGAAGAAGGAACAGGACCTCCACGAAGAGGAGTCGAAACGGCTCGACCGGATGCTCAAGGAGCGACGCGAGGCGCTCGAGCGCGAGTGGGCCGCCCGCGAGAGCGCCCTCCGGGAACGGGAGCAGGAGTTGGTACGCCTGAGGGCGGAGGTCGAGCAGTTCCCGGCCCGCCTCCAGACGGAAGTGGCGCGCGCGGTCGCGGAGGCGGTGAAGGCGGCCGAGGACAGAGCCCGGCAGCAACTCGGGCTGATCGAGAAGGAACGCGATACCGACCGGCAGGTCGGCGCGCTCCGGATCTCAGCCCTCGAGGATCTCGTGGCGCGGCAGACCGCGCAGATCGAGTCGCTCCAGACGCGTCTCGAGGATGCCCGGGCACAAGTCCGGGAGATCGCCGTGCAGGCGATCGAGGGCGCCTCGGGCGCCCGGGCATTGGCTCACATCAACCAGATTGCGATGGAGCAGGCCAAGCATCGGGCGGCGAGCTCGTAACCCCCCCTAGCGTTCGCCGCCACTCGATCAGCCGTCGCCCGACGGCGCGCCGCCGTTCACTCGAGGACGACCCGGCGAAGTCGTCGGACGGCCGGGGCCACCGCGCGGAAAGACGGAGCGGTGTCCCTCGGCCACGCCGCGCCGTGTGGCTGGCGCTCCACGGCCGGGGGCGGGCCGCGAGCCGCGGGGCGGCCGTCCCGAAGGCCGGCCCCCCGCGGGGGCGCCCCGCATCGCCGCCGGAGCGGTCCTGGGGAGGTGATCGACGGAGGCGGGCGGCCGCGCCGGCGCCCCTCACAGCATCAGGGTGGTGCCGACGCTGTTCGGGATGAACGCCTCGGGCATCGCGCGCGCGAGCTGATGCGTGGCCGACCACCCCGTGCAGTGCCCGGGCACGAGGTAGCGTGGCTGGATCCGCTCCAGGGCCGCGATCGTGGCGGGAATGATCGGCTCGAAGAGGCCGCCGGTGAGGTGGAAGCCGCCGACGACGGTGTAGACCCGGTCCACGCCGGTCAAGGCCTGCGCGTGGCGGACGATGTTGACGATCCCGGAGTGCCCGCACCCCGTCACGATCACCAGCCCCTTGTCGCGGACGTTCACGATCGCGCACTGGTCGTCCGCGATCAGCGGATCCGGCTCCCAGGCGCCGTGGCGGCGGGCGTAGTGGATCGCGAAGCCCTTCTCGAACTCGGTGGTCCGCGCGACCTCGCCGGAGACGAGGACCATGCCGTCCACCAGCATGGACGGGCCGACCTCCTCGATGACCTCGATGTGCTCCCGCCGGAGGTCCGCCCGGCGCGGCGGGGGGATGTTGATCTCGCGGCCGTCCGGCAGGATCAGCTTGCGCTCGAGGTACGCGTCCGGATGCAGCACCAGCGGCAGGTTGCGCCGGCCCAGGCGCTCCATCAGCCCGGGCAACCCCAGGGCATGGTCGGCGTGCCCGTGGCTCAGCACGATGGCCTGGATGTCCGCCGCGTCGATCTCCAGGGCGTCCAGGTTGTGGAGGAGGCCCCGGCGGCTGACCCCGGTGTCGAACAGGACCGTCCCGGACCGGCGTCCCCGCGTGACCCGGATGAGGGCGGAGAAGCCGTGCTCGGCCATGGGCTGGGGCCGCTCGAACGGATTCGGCCCGAGCGGGAACCGCCGCGCGACCTCGGTGCCGGCCATCAGCACGTCGATGCTGTTGTCCATCACCAGCGTGACCTGCGCCTGGTCGATTTCCGCCAGCGGGATGGGCGGTCTGGACATGAGCTGTTCCTCCCCGACGTGGTGCATGCGCTGGTCCGTCACGCTGCGCCGGTTGCCGGCAGATCGCGCGCTCGCGCTCCTCCTGCCCGGATGATCCCCCAACCCGCCCGCTCGCGGAAGTCGGCCGGGGTGGAGGGGCATCCGAGGGCCAGCGCAGGCGGGTCGCTGCGGGGGATGGCGGGACCGCCCGCCCGGGGGCGGGAATCACGGCGGTCCCCCGCGGCCGTCGGGTCGCGAGCCGGGGTCGCCCTCCAGGCCGCGCCTCGCCCCCGAGGTGCACTCCGGGCGGTCGACCCACGTCGTCCCCCCGGCGAGGGCCCTGCGGGATCGCCGGCCGCCAGCTCTCGCTGGATGTGCTTTGCGTTCCCATGAGAAGACATGAGAATGATGCATCCGCTTGACAGCGCTCGGTGACTCTCCGTAATGTGACAGGAGGATGCCACCCAGGCTCCTGACGGTGTCCGAAGCCGCCCGCTACCTGCGCCTCAACCCCCGGTCCGTCTACCTCCTGGCCCAGCGCAGCGCGATCCCCGCGACGCGGGTCACCGGGAAGTGGCTCTTCCCCGAGCACCTCCTCCAGGAATGGCTTGAGTCGAGCGCCCGGGGAAGCCCGGCGCGCGCCGCGTCGGCCCGCGAGCCGCGAGGCGGCGGCACCCTGCGGATCTTCCTGGCCGGGAGCGACGACCCGGCGCTCGACCTGCTGGGGGAGATCCTCGCGATCCAGCCCGGCGCGCCCATGCTCTTCGCCGCCCGCGTCGGGAGCGAGGCAGGGCTCGAGGCGGTGGCGGCGGGGCTCGCCGACGTCGCGTCGGTGCACCTCGTGGACGGGGAGTCGGGGGAGTACAACGGCGCGGCGCTCGGGCCCCAGCTGGAGGCCCGGCCGTCGGCGCTCGTGAACCTCTTCCACCGCGACCTCGGCCTGGTGGTGCCCGCCGGCAACCCGCGCGGGCTGTCGAGCGTGGCCGACCTCGCCCGGGCCGGGATCCGCTTCGTGAACCGCCAGGCCGGCTCCGGCACCCGGCGGTTCGTGGATCTGGCCCTCGCCCGGGCCGGCGTGGAGACCGCGCGCATCCCCGGCTACGCGGACGCGGTGTCGACCCACTGGGCGGTCGCCCTCAGGGTCCTCCGCGGCGAGGCGGATGCCGGCGTGGCCGCCCGCTCGGTCGCGCAGGCGCTGGGCCTCGGCTTCGTCCCGCTGGTCACGGAGCGGTTCGACATGGTGATCCCGAAGGACACCTTCTTCCGGCCGGCCGCGCAGGCGGTCGTCGAGGCGATCCGGTCCGCGGCGTTCCACGAGGCGCTGGCGCGGCTCGGCGGCTACGACGCGCGCCAGTCGGGCCGCGTGCTCGCCGAGGTGTCGTGAACCAGGCCTTCCGGTCGCCGGGGCGACGGTCGGGCTCGGCCACCCCGTGGGGCAGGCGTCCCCCCGTGTCGTGAGCCAGGCCTTCCGGTCGCCGGGGCGACGCGCCGCTCGGCGTCCCCGACTCGAGGCGCCGCGGCGGCGCCTCCAGGCGGCGCGATCGAGCCCTGCGGAGGAGACGATGCGGATGCCTCGGTGGACCCGGGCGAGGGCGCTCGGGCTCGCAGCGGCGCTCGTGGCCGCGCTCGCGTGGAGCGCCGGGCCGGCCCCCGCGACGGCCCAGACCCCCTCGAGGGTCGTGATCCTCTCCACCACGACCAGCACCCAGGACTCGGGCCTGCTCGACGTCCTGGTGCCGATGTTCGAGAAGCAGACGGGATACTCGGTCAAGACGATCGCGGTCGGCACGGGGCAGGCGCTCGCGCTGGCGGCCCGCGGCGAGGCCGACGTGAGCCTGTGCCACGCCCCGGCGCTCGAGAAGAAGTACGTGGCCGAGGGCAAGATCCTGAACCGGCGGCTCGTCATGTACAACGACTTCGTCCTCGTCGGGCCCGCCGAGGACCCGGCGAGGGTCAGGGGCCTGGCGAGCGCGGTCGAGGCCCTCGAGCGGATCGCGGAGACGCAGTCCCGGTTCGTCTCCCGGGGCGACAGGTCAGGCACCCACCTCCTCGAGCTCGAGCTCTGGAAGCAGGCCGGGATCGCCCCGCGGGGGACGTGGTACCTGGAATCGGGGCAGGGGATGGGCCAGACCCTCGGGATCGCCGACGAGCGCCGCGCGTACACCATCACGGACCGCGCGACGTACCTCGCGTTCCGGAAGCGGGTCGCGCTGCCGATCATGGTCGAGAGGGACCGGCCGCTCCTCAACATCTACTCGGTCATGGAGGTCAACCCGGCGAACGGCCCGCGGGTGAATCGGGCCGGGGGCAAGGCGTTCGCCGAGTTCATGCTGGCGCCGGAGACCCAGGCGGTGATCAAGGCGTTCGGGGTGGACAGGTACGGGCAACCCCTCTTCGTGCCGATCGCGGGCGCCACGAGCGGCGCCCAGGTCGGCGGCTGATCCGCGGTGGCGCTGATCTGGGAGGGCCTGCGGCGCGCGGTCGGGCTCCTGGTGGGGCTCGACCGCGAGGTCCTCGGCATCACCTGGCTGTCGCTCCAGGTGGCCGGGGCGTCGACGGCGCTCGCCCTCCTCCTCGGGATCCCGCTGGGGTCGGCGATCGCGCTGACCCGCTTCCCCGGGCGCGGGCTCGTGATCAGCCTGGTCAACACGGGGATGGGCCTCCCGCCGGTGGTCGTCGGGCTGTTCGTGTCGATCCTGCTCTGGCGGAGCGGCCCGCTCGGATCGCTCGAGCTCCTCTACACGCCCACCGCGATCGTGATCGCGCAGCTCGTCATCGCGGCGCCCATCGTGACCGGGCTGACCCTGGCCGCCGTCCAGCAGATCCCCGCGCGGTTCCGGCTCCAGATGCTCGCCCTGGGGGCCTCGCGTGGCCAGCTCCTGTGGCTGCTCCTCCGCGAGGCGCGCCTGCCCATGCTGGCGGCGGTGATGGCCGGGTTCGGCGGCGTGATCTCCGAGATCGGGGCCTCGATGATGGTCGGCGGCAACATCCGGGGCCAGACGCGGGTCCTCACGACCGCGACGGTCATGGAGACGGCGAAGGGCAGCTTCGACGTCGCGATCGCCCTGTCGCTGATCCTCCTGGCCCTGACGTTCCTCGTGAACTACCTGCTGACCGCAATCCAGCAGCGGCGCCGGCCGGCGTGAGCGACGCGATGCTGGAGGCGCGCGGCGTCGCCGTCGCGTACGGCGCGCGCACGGTGCTGGAGGTCGACGAGCTGGCCGTCCGGCGGGGCGAGACCCTGGCCCTGATCGGGCCGAACGGCGCCGGGAAATCGACCCTGCTCCGGGTCCTGGGCTTGCTGGAGCGCCCGGCCCGCGGGGAGGTGCGGCTCGACGGCCAGCCGGTCGGGTGGGGGCGCGACCTGCTCCGCGCGCGGCGCCGGTTCGCCTCGGTGTTCCAGGAGCCGCTCCTCGCCGACACGACGGTGGAGCGGAACGTCGGGCTCGGCCTCGCGCTGCGCCGGGTGCCGGGCCCCGCGCTCCGGCGCCGGTCAGCGCACTGGATGGACCGGCTCGGCATCGGCGGCCTGGCCGGCCGGCCGGTGCGGACGCTCTCGGGGGGCGAGGCGCAGCGGACCAGCCTGGCGCGGGCGTTCGCGATCGAGCCGGACGTGCTCCTGCTCGACGAGCCGTTCTCGGCGCTCGACGCGCCCACCCGCGAGGAGCTCCTGCGGGACCTCCAGCGGATCCTGCGCGACGCGGCGGTCACCACCGTGTTCGTGACGCACGAGCGCGCCGAGGCGCTCCGGCTCGGCGACCGCGTCGGCGTCGTCCTGGACGGGCGGGTGGCCCAGCTCGCCGCGCCGGAGGTCGTGTTCGGCCGCCCGGCGACCCCGGGGGTGGCCCGGTTCGTCGGGGTCGAGAACCTGCTGCCGGGTCGGGTGGCCGTGGCCGACGACGGCCTGGTCACCGTCGACACGGGCCGGCTCCGGATCCGGGCCCCGGGCGACGAGCCGGTCGGCCGCCGCGTCCTGGTCTGCGTGCGGCCCGAGGACGTCGTGCTCGGGACTGCGGAGGGGAGGCCGACCCGCGACAGCGCGCTCAACCACTTCTTCGGGCGGGTCGCCGACCTGGTTCCGGCGGGGATCCAGGTCCGCGTCCAGGTCGAGTGCGGCGACTCCCTGGTCGCCCTGGTGACCCGGCACTCGGTCCAGGAGCTCGCGCTGACGCCGGGCACCCCGGTGAAGGTGAGCTTCAAGGCCTCGGCGATCCATCTGATCGAGCGCGAGAAGGCCGGAGGCCGGTGAAGCGGACCGCGCGGAGCCCCGTCCACCGACCGGGCGCCGGCCCCGACCGGGTCGCGCCCGACCTCGGCCCCGGCGCGCCCGGGCTCCTCGCCTGACCGGAGCCGACGGACCCGTGCGCCCCCTCGTCGAGCGACCGTCCCCGGCCGGCGTCGTCCGCGCGCTGCTGCGCCTGCCGGTCTGGCTGTATCGCGGTCCCCCTGCCGCGGCGCCCGGAGGCGGTGATCCGGCTCGTCGATCCGGCGCCTCCGGGCGGCCGCGGGCGTGATCGCGGGCCTGGCCCGGGCGCTCCGGGTGGATCCCATCCGGCTCGTCGTCCGCGCCCGGGCGACCGCGGGCGTGATCGGGGGGCTGGCCCGGGCGCTCCGGGCGGATCCGCGCCGGGCCGCGCGCTCGCGGGAGCCGGGCTGGAGTCCCCTCGCCGTGCTCGCCGCGCTGGCGCTCGTGGTGGCGGGAGGCGGGCCGGCCTCGGCGGGGCAGGAGCTGACGCTCTCGGTCGCGATCAGCATGAAGGACGCGATCGAGGATCTGGGGCGGCGGTTCGCGGCGGCCCGGCCGGACGTGACGCTCCGGTACAACCTGGGCGCCTCGGGCGCGCTGCAGAAGCAGATCGAGGCGGGTGCCCCGGTGGACGTCTTCATCTCCGCCGCCGACCGCGAGATGGACGAGCTCGAGCGGCGGCGGCTGATCCTCGGCGAGACCCGCCGGGCGTTCGCCGGGAACGTCCTCGTCGTGATCACGCCGGCCGATGCCCCCCTGGCGCTCGCCGGCCCGGCCGCCCTGCTGGACGGGCGGGTCCGGCGGATCGTCATCGGCGATCCGAAGACGGTGCCGGCCGGCCGGTACGCCGAGGAGAGCCTGCGGGCGCTGGGCCTCTGGGAGCGGATGCAGGCCCGGCTGGTGCTGGCCGAGAACGTGCGGCAGGTGCTGGACTACGTCGCGCGCGGCGAGGTGGACGCGGGGTTCGTCTACGCGACCGACGCGGCCACCCGGCCCGGGCGGGTCCGGGAGGCGTTCCGGCCGGCCGGGGCCACGTACCGCCCGGTGGTCTACCCCGCCGCGGTGGTCGCGGGGAGCCGGCAGGCGAGCCTGGCGCGCGCCTTCGTCGACCACCTGGTGAGCGCCGAAGGGCAGGCGGTGCTGCGGACGCACGGCTTCCGGCCGCCCCCGCCGGGCGCGCGGTAGGAGCTGGCGGGAGAGCCGTCCCCGATCTCCCCGCGCCGCCCGCGGAGCGCCGGGCGGTACCGAGGTCGGGGCGCCCACCGCCCCGCGGGGCCGGGGAGCGCGGCGATCCCCACGCCGGCCCGCGCGAGCCCCACGCCGGCCCGCGCGAGCGGAACGGGCCGCGGTCAGGCGCCCGCCTGCACTCCCAGGACGTTGAAGGTCGTGACCGGTCTCAGGAACCCCTTCAGGCTGAGGGGGCCGACCGCCTCGAGCTCGATCAGCCCCTCGACCGCGCCGGCGACGCGCGACGACACCAGGATCTGGCCCGCCCTGGCCTCGCCGCAGAGACGCGCGGCGAGGTTCGTCACCGTCCCGATGGCCCCGTAGTCCCAGCGTCCCTCGAACCCGATCGCGCCGAGCGTCGCGTACCCCTCGGCGATCCCGACGCCCAGGCCCAGGTCGTATCCGCGCTTCTGCCACGCGACGCCGAGCGCCGCGACGCGCTCTCGCATCGCGACCGCCATCCGGATGGCCCGCTCGGCCGGGCGCGGCACCGGGACGGGGTCGTTGAAGAAGATCATCATGCCGTCCCCGGTGAACCGCTCCAGCGTGCCCTCGTACTCGAGGATGGCCTGGCCCATCTCGGCGTGGTACTCGCGGAGCACCCCCATGACCTCCTCCGGCTCCGACGTCTCGGCGAACGCGGTGAAGCCCCGGAGGTCCAGGAACACGACGGTGACCTCGCGGCGGTGCGTCTTCAGCGGATCCTCGGCCCCGCCGGCGACGATCAGCTCGGCCAGCTGGGGCGAGAAGAAGCGCTTCAGGCGACCGAGCCGCTCGACTTCCGCGACCTTCTCCCGGACGCGCTCCTCGAGCGTCCGGGCCCAGCCGGCCAGCTCGTCGTGGAGCCGCTTCTTCTCGAGGCATGCGCCGACGCGCGCCCTGAGCAGCGTCGGGTTGAACGGCTTGGCGAGGTAGTCGTCCGCCCCCAGCTCGATGCACCGGATCACGCTCTCCAGCTCGTCGACCGCGGAGATCATGATCACCGGAAGGTGGCGGAGGCGCTCGTCCGCCTTCAGGGTCTCGAGGACCTGGTACCCGTTCAGCTCCGGCATCATGATGTCGAGCAGGACCAGGTCGAAGGGCCGCGACCGGAGGAGCTCGAGCGCCTCGCGGCCGTCGGGCGCGGTCGTCACGTCGGTGTAGCCCTGTCGCCGGAGCCGCTGGGTCAGCGTGTACCGGTTGTTCTCGTCGTCGTCCACGACCAGCAGGCGGGCGTCGGTGGTCATGAGTCGCGCGTCTCGGGCAGCAGCGCCCGGATCTTCTCGAGCAGCCGCGGGAAGTCGACCGGCTTCGTGTCGAAGTCGTCGCACCCCGCCGCCAGCGCCCGGGCCCGGTCTGCCGCCATCGCGTGGGCGGAGAGCGCGATCACCGGGATGCCGCACGTCTCGGGCGCCATCTTGAGCCGGCGCGTCGCCTCCCAGCCGTCCAGGCCCGGGAGGCTCAGGTCCATCACGATCAGATCCGGGGATTCCGACGCCGCCATCGCCACGCCCCGCTCGCCGTCCGGCGCCACGACCACCGCGAACCCCGCGCGCGTGAGGCGGCCCCGCAGCATGTAGACGTTGTCGTCGCTGTCCTCGACGTACAGGATCTTCGTCATCGGGCCGACGCCTCGGGCGCGGCCGGGCGCCGGGCGACGGCGGCCGCCAGCGCCTGCCGGACCTGGTCGAGCAGCTCGTCGCGATCGCAGGCGCCCTTCTGGAGGATCCGCTCGACCTCGCCGTTCAGCCGACGCCGATCCTCCTCCGTGAGATCGAGGGCGGTCAGGACGAGGACCGGAACGCCGCGCCACTCCGCGCGGCTCCGGAGGGCGGCGAGGAACGCGAAGCCGTCCATGCCGGGCATGACGAGGTCCAGGACGATGACGTCGGGACGACGCTCGGCGACTCGCCCCAGGGCGACCTCCCCGTTCTCCGCTTCGGCGAGGGTGAACCCGGCGCGCTCGAGCGTCTGGCGGATCCCGGCGCGGGCGATCTCGTCGTCCTCCACGACGAGGACGTGGGGCGCGGGGCGCTGGCGGCAGAGCGCGCGGAGCACGCCGGCCAGCCGGTCGCGGTCGACCGGCTTGAGCATGTAGTCGGTGGCCCCGAGCGAGTACCCCTTGTTCTTCTCGTCGAGAATGGTGACCAGGATCACCGGGATGTCCGCCAGCTCGGGATCGCCCTTGAGCGCCGCCAGCACGGTCCACCCGTCGAGGTCCGGCATCATGACGTCGAGGGTGATCGCGGCCGGCCGGACCTCCCGCGCGCGCCGCAGGCCCTCGACGCCGCCGGCCGCGGTCACGACCGAGAACCCCGCCCTGACCAGGAACCGCTCCATGAGGTCGCGGACCGTGGGGTCGTCGTCGATCACCAGCACGGCGCACGACGCCGGCGCGGCCCCCGGGGGCCCGGCGGCCGTGGGCGCGGCGGCCGAGGAGGCCGGCCGCGGAGGGCCGTCGCCGGGCGCCCGGGCCTCGGCCGGCAGGCGGATCGTGAAGGTCGAGCCGCGCCCGGGCGTGCTGGAGACGGTGATGTCCCCGCCCATCATCCGGCAGAGCCGGCGGCTGATGGCCAGCCCGAGGCCGGTGCCGCCGTACTTGCGGGTCGTCGAGGCGTCGGCCTGGGTGAAGTCCTCGAACAGCTTCGCCATCTGGTCGCCCGTCATGCCGATGCCGGTGTCGGAGACGGCCATCGTGACCCAGTCCTGGTCGGCGTCGCGCTGGCGCGTCACCGCCACCCGGATCACGCCGTGGTCGGTGAACTTGCTGGCGTTGCTCGCGAGGTTCAGCAGCACCTGCCGCACCCGCGTCGGGTCCGCGCGCATCGCGCCGACGTCGGGCGCGCACTCGAGGCGGACGTCGTTCCCGTTCTTGGCCGCCAGCGGGCGGATCGTGGTGACCACGTCCTCGACGAGCGGCGGCAGCGCGAACGACTCGAGCGAGAGCTCCACCTTCCCCGCCTCGATCTTGGACAGGTCGAGGATGTCGTTGATGAGGGCCAGCAGGTGCCTCCCCGCCCGGAGGATGCGCTCGTGGGGCTCGATCTGCTCCTGCTGCCCGAGGGCCTGGGCGTCCTCGAGGAGCATCTCGGTCACTCCGATGATGGCGTTCAGCGGCGTCCGGAGCTCGTGGCTCATGTTGGCGAGGAACTGCGACTTGTGGCGGCTGGCCACCTCCAGCTCGCGGCCTTGCTCCTGGATCTCCTGGAACAGGCGCGCGTTCTCGACCGCGATCGCGGCCTGGGCGGTGAAGGTCTGGAGCAGGTCGACGGTCTCGGCGGGGATCGCGTGGCGGCTGTCCCGGTTGTCGGCCGAGAGCACGCCGACTGGGCGCCCGCGGGCGATCATGGGGATCGCGAGGACGTTCCGGGTGCGCAGCGCCGGGATCGTCGAGTACGGGGGGCGCAGGCGGAGCGCGGGCGGCAAGGGGTGCTGCTCGGTGAACAGCAGCGGCACGCCGTCGCGGCACGCGGCGGCCAGCGGCCCCGCCTCCGGCAGGGGAATGGTCAGGCCCTGCACCTCTCGCCACTCCTGGTCGGTGAGCCCGGCGCCGGCGCCGAGCGCCAGCGCGTCTCCCGGAGCGGTCAGGGTCCAGATGTGCAGCCGGTCCAGGTGGACGACCTGGCGGGCCGCGTCGAGCACGCGCGCGAGCTGCTCCCCGAGCGAGAGCGGCTCCTGCATCGCGGTGGAGAGCCGGTAGAGCTGCTCCACGTTGCGCGAGAGATTCTCCAGGCGGTCGCTCTTCTCCTCGAGCTCCCGGAACAGGCGCGCGTTCTGGATGGCGACGGCCGACTGGGTGGCGAACGTCGTCAAGAGCTCGATCACCTGCGCCGGGAACTCGCCGGGCGCCTTCCGGCTGACGACGAGGGCGCCCAGGATGCGATCCTCCCGGAGCAGCGGGACGGCCAGGAGGGCCCGGTGCCCCGACCGGACGAGGAACTCGCGCACCCGGCTCCGGTACGCCTCGCCGAGGATGTCGGGGATCTGGACCGGGGCCCGGGTCACCGCCATGTGTCCGACCGCGCCCTCGCCCGTGCCGAGCGGCACCCGCCGGAGGACGTCGACGAACTCGTCGTCGAAGTTCCGGGTGACGCGCAGGTGGAAGCTCTCGGCGAGCTCGTCGTACTCGTAGATCACCCCGGCATCGGTCCCCGAGAGCTCGTTGGCGCGCGCGACGATGGTCGTCAGGACCGTCGCCAGATCCAGGGTGGAGCTGATCGCGCGCCCCACCTCGCCGAGCGCGCGCAGCTCCTCGACGGAGCGGGTCAGCTCGCGGGTGCGGGCCTGCAGCTCCTGGAACAGGCGGACGTTCTCGATCGCGATCACCGCCTGGTCGGCGAAGGTCTGCAGGAGCTCGGCCTGCTTCTCCGAGAAGCGGCCGGGCTGGGCGCGCATGACGCAGATCATCCCGACCGGGCTGCCATCGCGCAGCAGCGGCACCCCGATGAGGCCGCGCCAGCCACCGGCCCGTGCGAGCTCCTGGGCGTCCTCGGCATCCTGCTGCACGTCGTCGATGGCGACGACCGCACCGGTCAGGACGACGCGACCGGATGCTTGCTGGCGCGTGGGCCGCATGGGGTACATCTGCTGCACGACCGCCAGGGCTTCCGGCGTGTAGTTGTAGTGGGCGGCCAGATGGATCTGCTCGCCGTCGTACCGGCCGACGAACCCGTACAGCCCGTCGCACAGCCGCACCGCGCTGCGGACGATCGCGTCGAACACCGGCTGGACGTCGGTCGGCGAGCTCGAGATCACGCGGAGGATCTCGCTGGTCGCCGTCTGTTGCTCGAGGGTCTCGGTCAGCTCGCGGTTCCGGGCCTGCAGCTCGGTGAAGAGGCGGACGTTCTCGATCGCGATCACCGCCTGGTCGGCGAAGGTCGTCACCAGCTCGACCTGCTTGTCCGTGAACGGCTCGACCCTGTCCTTCAGGATCGTGATCACGCCGAGCAGGAGGTCTTCTCGAAGCATGGGCACGGCCAGGACGGTTCGATACTCCTGGGCTCTCACCAGCGCGCCGTGCTCGTAATCCGACTCCCCCAGCACGTCGGGGACGTGAACGATGCGGCGCTCGGCCGCCGCGATCCCGGCCGCGGAGCCCGCTCCCAGGCGGACCGTGCTCCTCTGCAGGTTCTCGATGAACGCCGATGAGGCCCCGAATGCGGCGGCGAACCGGAGCAGCCCGCCCTCGAACCGGAAGATGTGACCGCGGGTGGCCCCGCAGAGCCGGGTCGCGCTCTCGATCACGGTGTCCAGCACGGGCTGGAGATCGAACGCCGAGCGGCTGATGACCTTCAGCACCTCGCCGGTCGCCGTTTGCTGCTCCAGCGCCTCGGTCAGCCCCGTGTTCGCGGCGGCCAGCTCCCGCGTGCGCGCCTCCACCTTCTGCTCGAGCGTGGCGTACGACTCCTCGAGCTGGGCCGCCGTCCGGTTGAACTCGTCGCCGAGCGTCTCCAGCTCGTCGCCCGTCCGGACCGCGAGCCGGTGCCCGAGGTCGCCGGCGCCGATCCGGGCCGCGCCCTCCTGGAGCAGCCGGATCGGCGCGACCATGCGCCGGGCGAGCAGGACGCTCGCCAGGACCGAGAGCGCGAGCCCCAGCACGAAGATGGCGAGGCTGCGCAGGATGGGTGCCCGGAGCGGGGCGTAGGCGTCGGCGGCCGGCCGCTCGACGAACACCAGCCACCCGA
>Ga0070741_10014539_pt1 | contig 13591 bp, 10 predicted proteins | sample Coa_R1_4_FD_66440 | JGI IMG/M metagenome (GOLD analysis project Ga0070741, IMG submission 66440) | Surface soil microbial communities from Centralia Pennsylvania, which are recovering from an underground coalmine fire - Coalmine... | ecosystem: Environmental > Terrestrial > Soil > Unclassified ... | reverse complement strand
CCGCAAAACAAAATCCGGCAAACCATTTTGCTCGCGCCGCATTTGGACACCGTTGGCGCGGACGGAACAAAGTTTATTCCCCTGCGCAAGAACGGACGACTTTACGGTCGCGGCGCATGCGATACGAAAGGCTCCGTCGCAGCAATGCTGGTTGCGCTCTGCGAATTGGCAGAATCGAAAAATCGCCCGCGCGAAACGGGAATTGTCTTCGCCGGATTGATTGACGAAGAGCATGTGCAAGCGGGCTCGCGCGCGCTGGCGAAAAATTTCAAGGCGGACTTGGCGATTGTCGGCGAACCGACGAAATTACAAATCGTCACGGCGCACAAAGGCAGCTTGTGGCTGGAAATGGAAACGCATGGCAAAGCGGCGCACGGTGCGACGCCGCAGTTCGGCAAAAATGCAATTCACGAAATGGCGCGCATCGTGGATTTGTTGGAAACGGATTATGCCGCGCAATTACGGAAGCGAAAACATCCACTGCTGGGAAATCCGACCGTGAACGTCGGCGTGATTTTCGGCGGCGTGCAGCCGAACATCGTTCCCGATTTTTGTAAAATCACAATTGACCGTAGAATAATTCCCGGCGAGACGGAAAATGGCGTGAAGCGAGAAATCCAAAAATTTCTGCGCGCAAAAAATTTATTGGCGCAAATGAAAGATAAAAAACTGGCGCCGGCGATTCCGCTGGAAACAAATTACAAGTTGCCGCTGGTGCAAAAATTTTTGAAATGCGCCGGACAAACAAAGCCGTTGGGCGTGCATTTCTTTTGCGACGCAGCGGTTTTGTCTGCGGGCGGAATTCCAAGCATTGTTTTCGGGCCGGGCGACGTGGCGCAGGCGCACACAACGGATGAATGGATTTCGCTGGCAGAATTGGAGCGCGGAAAAAATTTGCTTTTGAAATTTTTGAAATCGTTGCCGTAAAATCCTTTTCTCTGCTCATTTCTTACGGCAATCTGCGCGCGTGAATTCCGGCGAGCAAAACGTTCCGACCATTGACCACAAACCGCACGCGGCGTTTTTCCGGCAAAGCGGCTGGTTGATGATGGCGACGGTTATTTCAGGAATGATGGCGTTTGGCGTTCATCCGCTGGCCAAAAAAATTTCCGAAGCTGAATACAGCATTTTTGGAACGATGTTGATGGTCACGGCGTGCATTCCGACGATTCCGTTGCAAATGGTCTTCGCCCAACAAGCCGCGGAGGCACTCGCGACGAACCGCGAAAAGCAACTTGCGCGAATCATTCGCGCCGGCTGGCTTTGGTCGCTGATTCTATGGATTGTTGCGTCGCTGATTATCCTGATGTTTCAAAATCAAATCATGGCGCGCTGGCAATTGACGAGCGCAGTGACGCTGTGGGTCACGCTCGCGGCAGTGCTGATGAATTTATGGATGCCAATTTTTTCCGGCGTGTTGCAAGGACGGCAGGATTTTTTCTGGCTCGGCTGGGCTTCAATTATCGGTGGCGTTGGACGCGTTGCGGTCGCGGTCGTGATGGTCTTGGCAATTCATTCCGGCGCGACGGGCATGATTCTTGGCGCGTTCACCGGACTTGGCGCGTGGGCGGCAATTGCGATTTGGCGTTCGCGCGATTTATGGCTGGCACCCTCCGAGAAATTTAACAGCCGCGGTTTATTTAAACAAATCGTGCCTCTATTTTTGGGATTTGGTGCGTGCCAATTTTTGTTCACAACCGACACGATGTATGCAAAGGCATTTTTCCCCGGCGATAAAATGGCATTTTACGTCGCAGCGGGAACACTGTCGCGCGCGTTGCTTTGGGTCGTGCTGCCATTGGCCGCAGTGATGTTTCCGAAAATTGTTCATGCAACGGCGAAATCGGAAAAAAGCAATTTACTCGGCATCGTTTTGCTCGGCACGGCGCTTCTCGCGATTTGCGGCGCGGCTGGCTTGTGGATTTTGGGCCCACTCGTCGTAAAATTTACTTTCAAGCCCGAATACGTTTCCGAAACAGTAAAACTTTTGCCGTGGTATGCGGGCGCCATGATTCCGCTGGCGCTGGCGAATGTGCTGGTGAACGATTTAATGGCGCGCGGAAAATTTAAAATCGTCCTGCCGATGGTTTTGGTCGTCGTCGCCTACGGATTTACAATGCCCGTGATGCTGCACAAATTTCCCGGCCGCATGGAAGTGGCGCTGCAAACGCTCGGCGCGTTCAATTTGTTGCTGCTGGCAATTTGCGCGATATTTTCGTTCGGCAAAAAAAATTAATTCTCCGGTTTCGACCTTAATGGTTTTGGCGCGCGCAATTTTTTATAAATCCAGCCTTCGAGCGGCGCGAGCGGGCGCAGCAATTTGTAAAACGGCGAATAAATCAGTCGGATTCTTACTACCGACAAAAACATCGTCAGCGACGAGCGGAACAGCGACGACGTGACCTTCGAGCCGCCTTTGTCCGTCCATTCAATCGGCACTTCGAGAATTTTGAACCCGGCGCGCTTGACGGAAACGAGCAAATTCACGTCGAACGCCAAATCCGCGATGCGCAGCGTCGGATGGATTTTTTCCACGACTTCCCGCTTCAACAATTTGCACGGACATTGCGTGTCGCGAATGCGCATGAGAAATAAAATTTCGACGATGAAGTGGAAGCCGCGGCTGAAAATCCGGCGCAACGGCGTTTGCGCCTGATGCAAAACGGATTGAGCCAGCCAGCGCGAACCGACGACGCAATCCGCTTCGCCGATGCGCTTGACCAAATCCAGTAGTGAATGCGGCGGCGTCGCACCGTCGGCGTCCACGTAGCCGACCAATTCCGATTGCGACTCAAATTTCAAACCTTCGATGAGCGCGCCGCCTTTGCCAATGGGTTCTTTGAATTCGAGCGCGTGAACGGCTGCAAATTCTTTCGCGACTTTTTCCACGACGCCGAGCGTGTTGTCGCGGCAGCCGTTGAGCACGACGAGAATTTGAAATTTGCCCGAATAATTTTTACCGAAAAATTCCGCGAATTCGCGCAGCACCGGTTCGATGCGCGTTTCTTCGTTGTAAGCCGGAATCAAAATGAGCAGGCTCGGTTCGGGCACGCAAATTCAGTAGCAGAATTTCGCCGCGCAAGCAATCTTGTGAAATGGTTGAACTTGTTAAATGCCGTCGGCGGATAAATAATTTTGCAGGTGGCGAAATCGAATTTAAAAAATTTCGACGAACGACAAATGCGCGCGGCGCTGCAATTGGCGCGGCGCGGTTGCGGCGCGACTTCGCCAAATCCAATGGTCGGCGCGATTTTGGTCAAAAGCGGAAAAATCATCGGGCACGGCTGGCATCGTCGTGCCGGTTTGCCACACGCAGAAATTGAAGCGATTCACGATGCGCAAAGACGCGGAAAAAATCCGAAAGGCGCGACGCTTTACGTGACGCTTGAACCGTGCTGCACTCACGGCAAAACGCCGCCATGCACGGATGCAATCATCGCGGCGGGAATTGAAAAAATTGTTGTTGGCACGGTTGACCCGAATCCAAAGCACGCCGGGAAAGGAATTGAAATTTTGCGTCGGGCGGGAATTATTGTTGAATGGTGGGGCGAGACTCTGTCGAGCCCAAATCAAAAATCAAAATTTAAACTCGCCGAAGATTGCCGCCGACTAAACGAAGCATTCAATCATTGGATTGTCCGTCGCGCGCCATTTGTGACTGTGAAAGCCGCGATGACGTTGGACGGAAAAATTGCGACGGTGAGCGGCGAGTCAAAATGGATTACGGGAGAAAAAGCGCGCTCGGCCGGAATGAAATTACGGCAAGGCAGCGATGCAATTCTCGTCGGGGTAAATACAATTCTAGCTGATGATTCGAAATTGACGATTCGAAGCTCCAAACACACGACGGCAAAGCGTCGAATCGTTTTGGACTCGATGGCGCGAACGCCGCTAAATGCAAAAGTTGTTAGCGACGAATTTGCGAATTCAACAATAATTGTTATCAGCAATTGCGCGCCAAAAGGTCGCGCGGCCAAATTGGCGAAGAAAGTAAAGGTCGTCGTCGCGCCGGGAGAAAAAATCCATTTGCCATGGCTGTTGAAAAAATTAGGCGCGGAAAATGTCACGAGCATTTTGGTCGAGGGCGGCGGCGAAACGAACGCGGCATTTTTGCGCAGCAGGCTGGCGCACCGCGTGGCATTTTTTTACGCGCCGAAGATTTTGGGCGGGCGCGATTCGCGGAAAGCCGTCGGCAGCGAGGGAATTAAAAAATTAAGTGAGGCAATCCAATTGACCGAGGTCGAATGGCAGAAAGTCGGCGAGGATTTGCTGCTGACGGCGCTTGTTGCGCCGGCCCGAAAAAAGTAATTTTCTTTTATGTTCACAGGCGTGATTCAGGAAACCGGTATGATTGAGCGCATCGAGCGCGGGGAAAAATTTATTCGGCTGACGATTTGCGCGCCGAAAACGTCGCGCAATTTGAAAATCGGCGACAGCGTGGCGGTGAATGGATGCTGTTTGACCGCCGTTAAAATGTTTGCGCGCGGGAAATTAAAATTGATTCAATTCGATTTACTGCACGAAAGCTGGCGGCTGACGAATTTTCAATTTCTTAAAACCGGCTCACTTGTAAATCTTGAACGCCCGATGCGCGCCGGCGACGAATTTGGCGGCCATTTTGTGACGGGTCACGTGGACGGCATTGGCAGAATCAAGCGGCGTGAAAAATCCGGCGTTGACCACATTTTCGAAATCACCGCGCCTCCAAACGTTTTACGTTACGTTATTTTGAAGGGTTCAATCACCGTTGACGGCATCAGCCTGACCGTCGCTGGCGTTGGTAAAAAAAGTTTTTGCGTCTGGATAATTCCGCACACGATGTCGGCTACGGCTTTGCGCGAGCGCAAAGTGGGCGATGCGGTGAATCTGGAAGCGGACCTGCTCGGCAAATACGCCGAAAAATTTCTCTCGAAAAAATAATTTGCGGCGCAGCTTTGCCGCCGGGATTTTAATTAGAACTTTTTGGGAACGAACGCAAAACGTAATACGCCACCGGCGTCGCGACGAGCGAAAGCAGAACAGAAATACACAGCGCACCGATGACTGCGACGGCCAGCGGACGCAGCATGTCTGCGCCCGCGCCGATTCCGAAGGCGAGCGGCAACATTCCGAGCGCCGCCGCGAGCGACGTCATCAGCACCGGACGCAAGCGGCGATGGCCAGAGCGCACGAGCGCTTCAATTAATTCCACGCCGCCGCTCTCGAGCTGATGCACAAAATCGAGCATGAGAATTCCGTTTTTAGCAACAATGCCGACGCCGATAATCGCGCCGAGAAATGAAACGATGTTCAAAGTAATTCCCGTCATCCACAAAGCCGCAACCGTTCCGAACATCGCGAGAATTGCGCCAAAAATGATTGCCGTCGGTTCGTAAAATGAGCGGAATTCAATCAGCAGCACAGTGAACACCAGCAAAATCGCGGCGAGCAAAACGACAACGAGATTGTGAAATGATTTTTGTTGCTGCTCGTAAAGTCCGCCGTATTCGATTGAGCCGGGCGGCAGCCAACTGAGTTGGCTCAATCTATTTTGGATGTCGCGCATCGCGCTGCCGAGGTCGCGGCCTTCGAGCCGTCCGGAAATAATCACGTCCTGCCGCAAATCATCGCGCACCAGTTCCACTTCGCTCGCCTCAACGCTTACGTCGCAAACCTGGTCAAGCCGGACGAGCACGCCGCTCGCCGCGCGAATCGGCAACGCGCGTAATTTATCGAGTTGGTTGACGCTGTTCGGTTCGGCCATGACGCGAATGGCGATGACGCGGTCGCCTTGCAGCATCGAAGAAGCGATTTGTCCCTGCAACGCGGTGTTCGCGGCATCGGCAATGTCTTGCGCGGTCAGGCCGAAGCGCGCGGCATCGGCGGAGCGCACGCGCAAATTGAATGACGGGCCGGTTTCGGTCAGGCCGTCAAATGTGTCCACGACGCCGGGAATTTTTTTGATTTCTTCCTCGACGCGCGGCGCGGTTTGCTCCAGCCATTTCAAATCCGGCGAAAACAATTTGATTTCAATCGGGTCGGGCGTCAGTTGCAAATCGCCGATGACGTCGGTGAGAATTCCGGGAAATTCCCAGCGCATCATCGGAAACTTTTCCGCATATTGATGGCGCAAATCCGCGATGACTTCGTCAGTCGAATGTTTGCGGTCGCGTTTCAATTTGACGGCGAAATCGCCGCGATACGCTTCGGTGACAAACATTCCCATTTCCGTGCCGAGGCGGCGCGAATAGCTTTCCACATCGGGATTCGCGCGCAAAATATCTTCGGCTTCGTTCAGTCGGCGCGACGTTTCGGTCAGGCTCGTGCCCGGCGGCGCCCAGTAATCAATCACAAATCCGCCTTCGTCAAATTCCGGCAGGAAATCGGACTGCAGATTTTTGTAAATCGCAATCGTGAAAACAAAAACCAGTCCGCAGCCGAGCAGCGTAAGCCAGCGATGGTTCAACGCCGAGCGCACAGCGCGTTCGTAAATCCGCAACACTCGTGAAAGGATGAATCCGCCGTCCAAATTTTTTGGCGCGTGACTATGCTCCATTTTTTCGCGGTCGCGGATGAACCACGCCGCCAGCGACGGCGTTAGCGTGATGGCCAGGACCAGCGAGGTCAGCAGCGACACAACCATCGTCAACGCCAGCGCCCGGAAAAATACTCCCGCCACACCGGTCAGAAACATCAGCGGCAAAAAGACGACGACCGGCGTCAGCGTTGAGCCGATGAGCGGTTGCAAAATTTCGCCGATGGCTTCCTGAATTCCCGCGAGCCGCGGACGACCGGCGGCGATTTTTACGCACATCGCTTCCACCACGATGATGGCGTTGTCAATAATCAGTCCGATGGACGCCGCGATGCCGCCGAGTGTCATCATGTTGAAGCTCATTCCCGTCAATTGCATCGCCACGAACGTGATGAGCACGGAAATTGGAATCGTCACGATGGCCGTCCACACGCTGCCCCAATTTTTCAGGAAGAAATACAAAATGAACACGGATAAAATCAGGCCGAAAATAATCGCGTCCCAAACGCTGCCGACGGAATCGCTGACGAATTGCGATTGGTCGTAGTAAAACGCGAGCTTCATGTCCGGCGGCAATTCTTTTCGCAATTCCGCCAATTGTTTTTTCAACGCCGTCGCGATGTCGAGCGTGCTGCCGTTCGGCTGGCTTTGCACGTTCAGCAAAACGGAGTTGCGCCCTTGCGCGGTGACAACCGTGTAAGCTGGCGCCGGTCCGCGTTCGATGCGCGCGACGTCTTTGATTTGAATTGGATGATTGTCACGCGCGACGATGACAACATTTCCAATGTCTTCCGGCGAATGCACGCGACCGTCCACCGTCGTCAGGTAAAGATGATAATTTTCTTCCATCTGGCCGGCGGGCGCGACGAGATTATTTTTCGCCAGTGCATCGCTCACGTCCTGCAGCGACAAATGCGCAGCCTGCAATTTCACCGGGTCAACGATGACATGAAATTCCGGCACATGGCCGCCGACGAGTTCAACCTTTGCCACGCCGGGAATCTGCAAAAACACCGGCTTGATTTTGTAATTGGCCGTTTCCCACAAATCCATGATGTCGCGGTTCGAGCTCGTCAGGCTGATGCCGATGATGGGAAACGCCGAGAACGTCACGCGCTCAATTTCAGTTTCGGTGTCGGCGGGCAATTCGCCGCGGATTTCTGCGAGTCGGCCAAGCACGTAAAGTTCCGACTGCTGCATGTCCACGTGCCAGTTGAAGAAGACATTGATTTCCGCCGAGCCGCGTTTCGTCGCCGTGCGCACGGAAACCGCGCCGGGAATTTCTTTCATCACTTCTTCAATCGGCCGCGTGACCGTCGCCATCATTTCGTCGGCGGGCATGATGCCGTTGTTCGCGATGATGACGACGCGCGGAAAATCCGTTTGCGGAAAAACCGACGACGGCGTGTGCAACGCGGAAAAAAGTCCGGCGAGACAAAGCGCGATGGCGATGAACGTGATTGACAACGCGTGACGCGTCGCAAATCCGCCGAGACGTGAAGATTTTTCGGAGTTCATTTCGCTTCAGCGGAATTGGTCGCGGAATTTTTGTCTTCCGGCGAATTGGCAAGACGAATTTTCGTTTTCTCCGGCAGACCGTAAGCACCGACGGTCACGACGGAATCGTTTTCATTCAAATTCGTCGCCGTCACCTCGACCCAACTGTCCTCGCGCAAGCCGATTTGCACCGGCACTTGCGTCGCTTCGTCGCCTTTCACGAGCGCGATGACGCTGTTGCCATCTTCATCGGTCACGACACCTTCCTTCGGCGCGGCGAGACAATTCGTGTGAACGGCCGTGACAATCTTCAGCGGCAAAAATTGTCCCGGCTTCAATCCGCTGTCCGCTGGCAGCGTCGCCCAAACGGAAATCGTCCCGTCATTTGGGTCAACGCCGGGACTGACGACAGAAAGCGAAGCCGTCACCGGCGACGGCGAAGAAATTTCAACCTCATCGCCGACTTTCAAATCGCCCGCGTCCGCAGCAGAAATTTTCGCGCTTATAGCAAGGCGGTTCAAATCAACGACTTCCGCGACAACTGTGCTCGTGTCAATCGCCTGGCCAATTTTTGCGTTCAACCGCGTGACTGTGCCGCTCACCGGCGCGACAATTTCCAATGACGCCAATTGCGCGGCCGCATCCTGCAAACTTTTTTGCGACGCGTTTTGTTGCTCGAACAATTTTTTCTGCCGCTCAAATTCCGCCTGCGCATATTCAAACGTCGCCGTTGCCGAATTCAATTCCACGAGCACGTCGCCCTTTTCCACGTGCTGCCCGGCAGTGACATTTACTTTTGCGACGACGCCTGCGCCCGACGCAGCCAAAGCGCCACCGGCAGCCGGTTCATTTTCAGTAGCAGGTGCGGCTTCAACCGTTCCGTAGCCGTTAACGTAATTGTGCAACGTCATCCGTTTCAGCACGCCGGTTTGCACAGTGACGACGGTTGGCACATTGTCTGCCGCCGCTCCGCCTTCGTCATCGCCGCCGCCCGCGCCGGAAGATTTTAAAATGACGAAAATGCCGACTCCGATGCCGACGACGAGCAAGCCGCCGATGATGAGTGATTTCTTTTTCATTTTGAAAGTTTGTTTTCCGCTGCCTTGAGATTTTCCGGCGAAAGCGTCAGCGGATTTTCGACAGCGTCCTCCAAATCGCCGAGCGCCTGCTGCGCCTTGACCATCGCGTCCAATTGATTTTGGGCGCCGGTCGTGAATTCCGCCTCGGCATTTGCCAGCGTCAGCGCATCGGCCTCGCCCAATTGATTTTGCGCGCGGACGGAATCCAATTGCTTCTGCAAATCGTCCAGCAAATTTTTCGCCGTAGCGGATTTTTTCACCGCCGCGTCGTAACCGGCGAGCGCGGAATCAATTTCCGAAATCGCATTGGCCTGCACGGTGAGAAAATGCGCCGCAGCGACGGCACGATTTGCTTTTGCTTCGGCCACGCTGCCTTGATTGTGGTTCAGAATCGGCAAATCGAGCGAAACGCCGAGCGACCATTTGTTGTCCGTTTGGTCCAATTCGTAGCCGGGGCCAAGATGAATGTCCGGATATTGTTTGGCGATTTCCAATTGCAACGCATTTTGACTCGCGGCGTAATTTGCCAGCGCGCCGCGAATGTCCGCGCGATTCAAAATCGCATCACGACGAATTTCCGGTGCGGTCAAATCGCTTGGAAAATTTTTAAAATCGTCGAAGGAAATTTCTACGCCGTCGAGCGCGCGCAATGGCAAACCAAGCGCATTCGCCAATTGCACGCGGGCTTGATTCAATTGACCAATCGCATCCTGCCGCGCCAATTGTGTACTTTCCAAAGCGACGCGCGCTTGCGTCACTTCAAAACTGGAAACGCTGCCGACCGCTGATTGTCCTTCGAGCAAGCGCACGACGTTGCTCTGCGCATTTTCCTGTTGCGCGAGCAGCGATTCGTTTTGTTGCGCAGAATAACGCGTGAGCAGTGCGGCGCGAACATGGCTGCGCGTTTGCCACGCAACGGAAATAAAGTCCCATTTCGCGGCTTCAGTCAGATTCGTCGCTTGCGCGATTCGCTTGCCACGCTTGCCCATCGTTTCAATCGGAATGTCCCAGTTCACATCCCAAATCCATGGCGGAGCCGTCGTGGTATCGCGTGTCGGCGTGAAACCGACAGTTGGATTTGGCCGTTCGGCAGCCGTAATTTTCCCAGCAGCCGTTGCCGCCCATTGCGTGCGCGCTTCAGCAAGCGCCGGCGAATAATAAAACGCAACGAGCGTGAGCGAATTTAAATTCCATTTTCCGTCGAAATGATTCGTTTGCAGAAAGGCGACGAGGTTTTCATTTGCCAGCGAACGTGCGTCAAAATCGTTCGCCGTTTTCTCCGCCGAAATCGGCTGCGGATGAAATCGCGCGCACCCGACGAGCGCGAGCAAAACGATGACAAGACAACGATTCATGCGACCCGAATTAAAATTGAAGCGATGGCATGAATCAAGTTGTAGCCGTTGCGTAAATTATTTATTCGCCGTGAACGGTTGCGCGAAACATTGGCCGCCCTTGTCGTAAGCCACCCAAACGGTGTGCGTTTTCGGGTCCACCGCGATGTCGCCGGCATTTTCATCCGCGACGTCGGGAAGCGGAGCTAATTTGTCCGCGGAAATTTGGATGACGGAAATCTTATGCTGCCGGGTCGCGCAATACGCACGGTGCAAATCGGCGTCGTAAGCCATTTCATCCGTGCGTGCGCCGATGGGCGCAGTGGCGACAACTTTTCCGCTGGAGCAATTCACCATGACCAAATTGCTTGCGCAGGCAACGAGCAGGTCGTTGAACTCCGGCACAAAAGCAATTCCGTGCGGGCCTTTGTCCGGTGCGAGCGGCCACGACGCGATGATGTTGTTGCTCGCCAAATCCACGACGCCGATGATGTTCGAACCTTTCACGGCTTGATACATCAATTTCTTTTTTGCATCGAATGCCATATCTTCGAGATTTTTCCCGTCGAATTTAATCGTTGCGACAATTTTTTTCGCGACCGGGTCAATCAACCATTGCTCGGCAGCGGTGTCGTTGCACTCGTGAACAAGCCCCGTGTCCGGATTGAATCCTATAATGTCGCTCGCGGCGGGCAATGGCACTTCACCGGTCACGGCGAGCGTCTTCGCGTCCACGATGACCATGCGACCGGGGTCGTTGCCGCTGACATAATACTCATTTCGTTTCGGATTGAATGCGCCATCTTGAGATGTGCCAGTAGGAACCGCTTTCAAAAATTTCTTCGCAGCCAAATCCACAACGTCAAACGTTTTGTTGCCTTCATGGCCGCAAATCAGGCGGTCGTTCGCGGTGTCCACGCGGATGAAATCGAATCCGCCGCTCGTGCCGGGCATCGGAACCGGCTCGCCCGCCGTGAGCGGCGCGGTCGGTGCATTGGTTTGGGCGTTCAAAGAGATGGCGACCAAAAAACCGGCGAGGATGGCAAAGTTAGTTTTCATATTTGTATTTGATTTGTAACAGGATAAATGACGCTTGCAAGAAGGCTATGATTTCAAAATTACAATTTTGTCATTTTGCCAGCGGCAATCGCACAATTACGATCGTCAATTTTTCCGGCGCAGATTCGATTTGAATTTTTCCGCCGTGCGCGGAAACAATCCATTGCGCGATGCTCAAACCGAGGCCGCAGCCGTCAATCGTATTTTCATGCGCCGAGTCGCCCCGAAAAAAACGGTCGAACACGCGCGGCAATTTTTCCGGTGAAATTCCTGCGCCGGAATTTTCAATTTTGAATTCCGCGAAATCTTCCGCGCCACGCAAGCTCATCGTCACTTTGCCGCCCGGCTGATTGTATTTGACGGCGTTGTCGGCCAGATTTAAAAGCAATTGTCGCAAGCGATGCCGGTCGCCGCGAATGGAAATTGTATCGCACGTTGCCAATTCGACTTTGATTTGCTGCGGCTCGGCAAGAATTTGCGTGTCCGCAAAATTGTCGCGAACGAGTTCGTCCAATTTTACCGCTTCCAAATTTAACGCGACTTGTCCGGCGTCCGCTTTGGTAAGCAACGTCAAACCATCTACAATTTTTGTCAGCCGCTGAACTTCATCAAGCTGGCTCAACAATCGCTCGCGTTCGGGTTGAGAAAGTTTTTCATCGCGCAAGGCTGTTTCAGTTTCGCCGCATAAAACCGTGAGCGGCGTTTTCAATTCGTGCGAAGCGTGCAAGGTAAATTCGCGGATGCGATTGAACGAACCGTCGAGCCGGCCAGTCATGGCATTGAAAACTTCCGTGAGCCGGTCCAATTCATCGCCGTTGCCAGTGCGTGGAATTTTTTGGGCAAGATTGCTCTCTTGGATTTTTTCAACGGCGTGCGTCAATTTCGTCACCGGCGCAAGCGCACGACTCGTAAGCCACCAGCCGCCGAGCAACCCGACGACGATTGCCGAGCCGCCGTAGAGCAAAATGATTTGCGTCAAATCTTCGCCCGCGTCGCTATCCACGACATTTTCTTCGTGATGTTTCGTAGCTTTCGCACGTTGCTCGACAATTAATTCGGAATAAACCACCGCGCCGATGGCCAGCAGCGACGCGGAAAAAATCACCGCATACCAAAGCGCGAGTCGTGTGCGGATGGTCATGGCTGCTCCTTCAACACGTAGCCGCTGCCGCGAACGGTGTGCAGCAATTTGATTTCAAAATCCGCATCAATTTTTTCGCGCAGGCGGCGGACGTAAACGTCCACGAGATTTGTGCCGGGGTCGAAATTGTAATCCCAAACTTTTTCCAAAATCATCATGCGCCCGCAAAGGCGTCCAGCAGAACGCATCAAAAATTCGAGCAGCCGATATTCGCGCGAGGTTAATTCAATTTTCTTTCCGCCGCGTTGCGCATAATGCGCCACGGTGTCCAACGTCAAATCCGCGACGCGCAGAATTGTGGATTTGTTTTCGCCGTTGCGCCGCGTCAGTGCGCGAACACGCGCAACAAGCTCCGATAATTCAAACGGCTTGGGCAAATAATCATCCGCGCCGGCATTCAAACCCTCCACACGTTCATTCACTTCGCCGCGCGCGGATAAAAGTAGAACCGGCGTGGAGTTTTTCCGTTCGCGCAATTGTTTCAGCACGCCGAGGCCGTCACGGCCGGGCAACATGATGTCGAGCACGATAACATCGAACGGCGTGGCTTTGGCTGCGGCGAGCGCATCGTCGCCGTTGTGGCAAACGTCGGCGGCAAAACCTTCGGCTTGCAGCGCTTTGCGGACAAACGACGCCGTCTTTTTTTCGTCTTCGACAACGAGCACGCGCATGAGATGAGATTAAATGAAAAATGGCGAAATCCGAATCTGAAAATTCTGTTAATGCTGATGCGCCAAAAGTGAATTCAGCATGTTGTTCAAATCTTTGTAAGCTTCCTGAAACGCGCGGATGTTCACAGGGTCGGTCGCACCTCGTGCCAGTTGTTCAATCAATGCAATGCGTGCTTGAATCAACGCGATGTCCGATTGCGTGAGATTTTTCGGGTCGGGAAAACCGGTCTCATTCAAATCTTCAATCAAATTTTTCCGCGCATCAGCAGGCATGTTCGGGTCGTTGATGGCGTTGG
>Ga0070741_10014538_pt1 | contig 13592 bp, 12 predicted proteins | sample Coa_R1_4_FD_66440 | JGI IMG/M metagenome (GOLD analysis project Ga0070741, IMG submission 66440) | Surface soil microbial communities from Centralia Pennsylvania, which are recovering from an underground coalmine fire - Coalmine... | ecosystem: Environmental > Terrestrial > Soil > Unclassified ... | reverse complement strand
TCGAGCGCGCGGCGACGTTCTGGCATCCATCTTTTCGGCAATCGTAAGGGAGAAAGTACACATGAAGAGACTGGTATTCGGCGCGGTCGCGGCGGCGGCGCTTGCCTCGGCCCCGGCGCTCGCGGCCGATCAGCTGACCCTGCAGCTCAAGTGGGTGACGCAGGCCCAGTTCGGCGGCTATTTCGTCGCCAAGGACAAGGGCTTCTACAAGGAAGAGAATCTCGAAGTCACGATCAAGCCCGGCGGACCGGATATCGCGCCCGAGCAAGTGATCGCCGGCGGCGGCGCCGATGTGATCGTCGACTGGATGGGCGGCGCGCTCGCCGCGCGCGAGAAGGGCGTGAAGCTGGTCAACATCGCCCAGCCGTTCACCAAGGCCGGCATGGAGCTGGTCTGCCCGAAGGACACCGGCATCAAGACGGAAGCCGACTTCAAGGGCAAGACGCTCGGCGTCTGGTTCTTCGGCAACGAATATCCGTTCTACGCCTGGATGAACAAGATCGGCCTCAAGACCGACGGCGGTCCGGACGGTGTCACCGTTCTCAAGCAGTCGTTCGACGTCCAGCCGCTCATCCAGAAGCAGGCCGACTGCATCTCGGTCATGACCTACAACGAATACGGCCAGGTTCTCGACGCCGGCTTCAAGCCGGAAGACCTCGTGGTCTTCAACTACTCGGCGATGGGCAATGACCTCCTCGAGGACGGGCTCTACACGACCGAGGAAAAGCTTGCCGACCCGGCCATGAAGGACAAGCTGGTTCGCTTCGTCCGCGCTTCGATGAAGGGCTGGGACTACGCGCTCGCGCATCCGGATGAGGCGGCGCAGATCGTGGTGGACAATGGTGGCCAGGACCTCAACCACCAGAAATACATGATGGGCGAGGTGGCCAAGCTCACCGCCGGCGGCAACGGCGTTCTCAATGAAGCCGCCTACCAGCGGACCGAGCAGGCGCTCCTCGACCAGAAGATCATCAAGAACAAGCCGTCGGGCGCCTGGACGCACGAGATCACCGACGCGGCCGGCCTGAAGGCCAAGTAGGCCGGTTCACATCGAACAGCGTAAACGGGCGCCTCTCGGGCGCCCGTTTTCGTTTCAGACCACATTCATCTCCGCCAGCCGCTCCCCGGCCGACACCCGCCCGTACCCGAGCGGCGACAGGTCAAGGCTGCTGTAGCGCCCGCTCACGACCAGTTCGGCGAGGCCGCGCCCGACCGCCGGCGCCTGCTGCAGGCCATGGCCTGAGAAGCCGACCGCAACCAGCACGCCGCGGATTGCGGGCAGCGGGCCGACGATCGCGTTCTGATCGAACGTGTTGAAGTCGTAGTGGCCCGCCCAGGCGCGGCCGGGGCGGATCGCCTCGAATGCCGGCACCCGCGCCGCCAGCACCGGCCAGATCGTCTCCTCGAAGAACCTGTGATCGACCTCGAAATCGGCCGCCTCCGGATCCTGGTCCGCGGGTGGCGACGCGCCGCAGATGTAGAGCTCGCCCTCCGGCCGGACGTAAACGCCCGTCGGGTCGATGAGCAGGGGAAAGCCGGCAAGCTTCTCGCGGCAGGTGAAGGAAAAGACGAAACGTTTGCGCGCCGAGACGGGTAGATCGATCCCGAGCGGCCCGATCAGGCGGCGCGTGCCCGTACCGGCCGTGACGATCACCGTGCCGGCGCCGATGGCGGTCCCGTCGGCGAGGCGAACGCCGGTCACGCGCCCGCCGCTGAGGTCGAGCGCCGCGACCTCGCCGGCATGTGTGGCGACGCCGAGCGATTGCGCCTTCCGCCGCAGGCCCTGCATCAGCGCATAGCCGTCGAACCATCCCTCTCCGCTTCGTCCCCAGGCGCCGCCGGCGATCCCTTCCGTCACGATCCATGGAAACCGACTCCGGAGGCCCGGTCCGTCGAGGAGCACGATGTCGGCCCCCATGGAACGCTGGAGCGCGTGGTTCCGCGCCAGCGTCGCCGCGCCCGCCTCGGTCGCAAGGAAGAGGTAGCCGCCCTCCCGCAGTCCGATTTCGGGCCGCTCGCCATTGACCTCCAGCCGTTCGCCTATCGTGCGCAGGAATTCGATGCCGAAGAGCGAGATGGCGATGTTGACCGGCGTTGAGAATTGCTGGCGGATCGAGCCGGCGGAGAGGGCGGTCGCCGCGAAACGGAACGTCGGGTCTTTCTCGACGAGGAGCACGTCGCGGATGCCGGCGAGGGCGAGGTGGTAGGCGGCGGATGCCCCGTGCACCGCTCCGCCGACGATGACGACGTCGTAGCGCGACTTCATCGCGCCTCCGGTACGCCGCGGCCGACCAGAAACGCCACGGTGCGCCGATACCCGACGGCGTAGTGCGCGACGATCACGGCGAGGAATATCCAGGCCGCGGTTCTCAGCCCCGCATCGAAGAGAAGGAAGATGGCGACGCCGAACACGAACCATTCGAGCGCCAGCCGTAGCGCCGAGTGAATTGCGATGACCGGAGGTCCGCCATCGCCGGGAACGCGGAAGACACCCCAGAGCGCCGCGAGGACGAAGGGAATGCCGATGCCGAACAGGATGCGGAGCAGCCACGAATCGAAGGCCGTGAAGCCCCAGTAACCGGCGGCGATCAGCGCCAGAATTTCCAGAACGAAACGGAGCGCGAGGTTCAGCCCCTCGACGACGCCAATGCCGTGCATGTCAGGAGCCGATCGGAACCAGCGGGCGGTCGATCGCCTCGCGCAGTGCGAACTTCGACTCGATCCGCGCTACGCCGGGAAGATGGCCGAAGACGTTGGCGTGGATTCGCTCGAAGTCGGCGAGGTCCGAGGCAGCGACGCGGATGAGGTAGTCGCTCGACCCCGACATCAGGTGGCATGAGAGAACGTTCGGGCATTTCGCCAATGCCGCTTCGAAAGCCCTCAACGTATCGTCGTTCTGGCGCTCGAGGGTGATCTCGACGAACACGGTGATGCCGAGGCCGATCGCCGCCGGCGCGAGCATGGCGCGATAGCCGCGGATCACGCCCTCCGCTTCCAGCCGCTGCAGCCGCCGGGTGCAGGCGCTCGCCGACAGGCCGATGCGCGTCGACAGGTCGACCGTGGTCAACCGTGCATCCTTCGCCAGCGCGGTGACAATCCTGCGATCGAATGCGTCGAGTTGCACGAAATCACCGAAAGACAGCTATTACATGCACGAATATATATGGATGGCCACTGCCGGCAATCGAGAAATCACGGAAACACCGCGGCCGCCGCCCTATATTCCCCGTTAAAGCAGATTCTGGGGAGGATCCTCATGCTTGTCGGTGTTCCGAAGGAAATCAAAAGCGGCGAAGCGCGCGTTGGCCTGACGCCGGGCGCCGTCGGTGAATACGTGCTCCATGGCCATAAGGTCCTGATCGAGAGCGGCGCCGGCGCCGGCATCAACGCCGATGACGCGGTCTACCGCAAGGCAGGCGCGGAAATTGCCGCGAACGCGCAGGAAGTGTTCGCGCGCGCCGACATGATCGTGAAGGTGAAGGAGCCGCAGGCGGAGGAAATCCGCCGCCTTCGTCCCGGCCAGATTCTTTTCACCTACCTCCATCTTGCCGCCGATCCCGAACAGGCCCGCGGCCTGGTCGATTCCGGCGCAACGGCGGTCGCTTACGAAACGGTGACCGATGACCGCGGCGGGCTGCCGCTGCTCGCGCCGATGAGCGAGGTCGCCGGCCGGCTTTCCATCCAGGCTGCGGCCACGGCGTTGCAGCGCCCGAACGGCGGCCGCGGCGTGCTGCTCGGCGGAGTGCCGGGCGTCGCGCCGGGCAAGGTCGTGGTGATCGGCGGCGGCGTCGTCGGCGAGCATGCCGGCCGCATGGCGGTCGGGATCGGCGCCGAAGTGACGATCCTCGACAAATCGCTTCCGCGTCTTCGGCTCCTCGACGATCTTTTCGGCGGCCGCGTCGTCACCCGTTTCTCGACCCGCGAGGCGCTCGCCGAGGAGGTTTACTCCGCCGATGCGGTCATCGGTGCAGTGCTGGTTCCGGGCGCCACGGCGCCGCGTCTGGTTACCCGCGCCATGCTCGCCTCGATGAAGACCGGCTCCGTGCTGGTCGATGTCGCCATCGACCAGGGCGGCTGCTTCGAGACCTCGCGCCCGACCACCCATGCCGAGCCCACCTTCGTCGTCGACGGCATCGTGCATTATTGCGTCGCCAACATGCCGGGCGCCGTGCCGCTCACTTCGAGCCATGCGCTGAACCATGCCACGCTGCCCTTCGGCCTGGCGCTCGCCGATTTCGGCCTTGAAGCGATCGCGCGTGATCCGCATCTGCGCAACGGCCTCAACATCCACCGCGGCCGGGTTACGCATCGGGCCGTCGCCGACAGCCTCGGTGTCGCCTTTGCCGATCCGACTAACCTGATGGCCGCCTGACCCCGCCGGCCGTCCGGAAACAAAGGCCCGCCTCGGCGGGCCTTTTCTTTTGGCGCGGGTGCTTTAGGAAAGCGCGCCATGTCCCTGTTGTCGTCGGACACCGAACTCGCCGAGGCGATGGTTGCCGCCGCGATTGCCGCCGGCGCCGCGATCCTCGCGGCGCGTGCGCGCGGACTCACCGTCGAGTCGAAGGCCGACACTTCGCCGGTGACGGAGGCGGATCGGGCTGCCGAGGCGGTCATTCTCAGGCACCTCGCCGAAGCCGCACCCGGAATCCCGGTCGTTGCCGAGGAAGCCTGTGCCGTCGGCCGGCCGCCCTCGGTTGGCGCCGCCTTCTTTCTGGTCGATGCGCTCGACGGCACGCGCGAGTTCGTGCGGGGCGGCGACGACTTCACCGTCAACATCGCCCTCGTCCGTAACGAGACGCCGGCGATCGGCGTCGTCCTCGCGCCCGTCACCGGTGAAATCTATGTCGGCGTCGCGGGGTCCGGAGCATGGCGCGGCGTCGTCCGCGATGGCGTCGTCGTTCATCGCCGCGCGGTGACGGTCCGTTCGCCCGGCGACCGCATCGATGTCGTCGCCAGCCGTTCGCACCGCACACCGGAGACCGACGCCTACATCGCGCGCTATCGCGTCGGCGCCAACGTCGCTGCCGGCTCATCGCTGAAGTTCTGCACGGTTGCCGACGGGCGCGCCGACCTCTATCCGCGCATGGGCACGACGATGCAGTGGGATACCGCGGCGGGAGATGCTGTGCTGCGCGCCGCCGGCGGCCGCACGCTTACGCTCGACAACCGTCCGCTCCGTTACGGCCCGACCGCGCTGGCCGGGGCCGACAGTTACCGTAACCCCTGGTTTGTCGCCGTCGGCAAGCTGCAGCCGATCCTCGGCGGTTGAGGCGGCAAAGCCGTTCCAACAATCGGCCCGGCAACGCGAATTGGCCATGCCGCGGCGCCCAAAAAGCAGCGGTCCCGTGCTTGAGCCGGTGGGAGCCCGCGACTAGGGTCCGCCGCGTTCCCGGGTATTAGTCTCTGCCGATGTCTTCCGAACCGCTGCCCCATCTCCGCCGCCTCGAATCCGAGGCGATCTTCATCATGCGCGAGGTGGTCGCGACCTTCGAGCGGCCGGTAATGCTCTATTCGATCGGCAAGGACTCGTCGGTGATGCTGCACCTGGCGCGGAAGGCGTTCCACCCGGCGCCGCCGCCGTTCCCGTTCCTCCACATCGACACGACCTGGAAGTTCAGGGAAATGATCCGCTTCCGGGACGACGCGGCAAGGCGTTATCGGCTTGATCTCCGCGTCCACACCAACCGCGATGGCCTCGCGCGCGGCATCAACCCGTTCGACCACGGCCCGCTCTACACGCAGGTGATGAAGACCGAGGCCCTGAAGCAGGCGCTGGCAGCAGGCCGCTACGACGCCGCTTTCGGCGGCGCGCGCCGTGACGAAGAGAAGAGCCGCGCCAAGGAGCGCGTGTTCTCCTTCCGCTCGGCGAGCCAGGCATGGGATCCGAAGAACCAGCGCCCCGAGTTGTGGTCGCTCTACAACACGCGTGTCAGGCCCGGCGAGTCGATCCGCGTGTTTCCTCTCTCCAACTGGACCGAACTCGACATCTGGCAATACATCCTTGCCGAGGACATCCCGATCGTCCCGCTCTACTTCGCCGCCGAGCGGCCGGTGGTCGAGCGCGGCGGCCAGCTGATCATGGTCGACGACGAGCGCATGCGCCTGCTCCCCGGCGAAGTGCCGCAAAAACGCCGGATCAGGTTCCGCACCCTCGGCTGCTATCCGCTCACCGCCGCTGTCGAGTCCGACGCCGCAACGCTGCCCGAGATCGTCGCCGAGATGTTTGCGGCGCGGACCTCCGAGCGGGAAGGGCGCCTGATCGATCACGACGAGGCCGGCGCGATGGAGATGAAGAAGCGCGAGGGCTACTTCTGATGGCCCATCGCCTGGAGGGGATTGCCGGACTGAGCGCTTTCGTCGCCGCGCACGAAGGCAAGAGCCTGCTTCGTTTCCTCACCTGCGGCAGCGTCGACGACGGCAAGTCGACGCTGATCGGGCGGCTGCTCTACGACACCAAGCGGCTGTTCGAAGACCAGCTCGTCCGCCTGAAGTCCGACTCGGCAAAGTACGGCACCAATGGCAGCGGGATTGATTTCGCGCTTCTGGTCGATGGCCTCCAGGCCGAACGCGAACAGGGCATCACGATCGACGTCGCCTACCGCTATTTCGCCACCGACCGCCGCCGTTTCATCGTCGCCGATACGCCCGGCCACGAGCAGTACACGCGCAACATGGCGACCGGCGCCTCCACGGCGGACCTCGCCGTACTGCTTGTCGATGCCAGGCACGGCATCCTCCGGCAGACGCGTCGTCACGCCTACATCGTCTCGCTTCTCGGCATCCGGCATGTTGTCCTTGCCGTCAACAAGATCGACCTCGTCGGCTTCGATCAGGACCGGTTCCAGTCGATCGTTCGCGACTTCAACGAGTTTGCCGCTGCATTCCGGTTCGAGAGCGTGACCGCCATTCCGATGTCGGCCCGCGACGGCGACAACGTGATTGCGCGGAGCCCGCGGATGCCCTGGTACGCGGGGCCGGCGCTCCTCGACCACCTCGAGGAGATCGCCATCGACGGCAATGGCGAGGGCGCTGCCTTCCGGTTTCCGGTGCAGTGGGTCAACCGTCCGGATCTCACCTTTCGCGGCTATGCGGGGACGGTCGCCGGCGGTTCGGTGAAGGCGGGCGACGAGGTCGTGGTCGCGCGGACGGGCGAAACCGCCCGCATCGCCAGGATCGTCACCATGGACGGCGATCTGCCTGCGGCCGAGACCGGACAATCGGTGACGCTCACCCTCGACCGCGAGATCGACGCCAGCCGGGGCGATGTCCTGGCGCTTCCGGCGCGGCGCCCCGAGGTCTCCGACCAGGTCGCGGCGCACCTCATCTGGATGGGACAGGAGGAGTTGCTGCCGGGCCGCTCGTACCTGCTCAAGGCCGGGTCGCGGACCGTCGGCGCTGCAGTGACCGAACTGAAGCACCGCATCGAGATCGAGACCTTCGCGACGCTTGCGGCCAAGACGCTCGCCCTCAACGACATCGGTTTCTGCAATCTGTCGCTGTCGGAACCGATCGCCTTTGATCCCTACGATGAGAACCGCGCCACCGGTTCTTTCATCCTGATCGACCGTTTCACCAACGCCACGGTCGCCGCCGGAATGATCCGCTTCGGACTGCGCCGGGCCTCCAACATTCACTGGCAGGCGCTCGACGTGAACAAGGAGGCGCGTGCCGCCTCGCTCGGCCAGCGCCCGGCGATACTCTGGTTCACCGGCCTCTCCGGGGCGGGAAAGTCGACCATCGCCAATCTGGTCGAAAAGAAGCTCCACCTGATGGGTCGGCACACCTACCTGCTCGACGGCGACAACGTCCGCCACGGCCTCAACCGCGACCTCGGCTTCACGGACGCCGACCGCGTCGAGAACATCCGCCGCGTGGCGGAGACGGCGAAGCTGTTCGTCGACGCCGGACTGATCGTGCTCGTCTCTTTCATTTCGCCGTTTCGTTCCGAGCGCGAAATGGCCCGCGGGATCGTCAGGGAAGGCGAGTTCTTCGAGGTTTTCGTCGAGGCGCCGCTGGCGGTCGCCGAGGAACGCGATCCGAAGGGCCTCTACAAGAAGGCGCGTGCCGGCGAGATCAAGAATTTCACCGGGATTTCATCGCCTTACGAGGAGCCCTTGAATCCCGATGTGAGGCTCGACACGACCTCCGCCTCGGCCGAAATCCTCGCCGAGCGGGTGATCGAGCATCTTGTCCGGGCAGGCAAAATTCCGCGCTAGGCTGTGGTCAGCTGAGGACGTCAATGCGGATGCTCTTGACGTCGACGCCGGTGCCGTCACCGGGGATGCCCGGCTCGATCAGGATGTAGTCGCCGTTCGGGTCGGTGCGCTGCGTCGGCACGCGCCAGGTCAGGTTTATCGCCGCAAAATCCGGTGACAAATTCGAGCTTTGCCAAGGACTTAGCGCCACACCGCTCTGGTAGGCGAAGCGCATGCCGAGGGCGCCGTTTTCACTGGCCGAACGGGCGGTGATGGTGAGGCGGACATTGCGGCCGGCGAGCCGCCCGGCGAGTCCCGGTCCGATGAGAACCCGGACGCCGGCATCGGCGGCGGAGGATGAAACCCGAGCAAATCCGCCGGTCGTATCGCCTTCGAAACGGACCGGATTGCCCGACGCGGCCTGGAAAACCGTGGGATCGCGGCCGTCGAAAATCACGAAGGTCTCGAGCGCATCGGAGGGCGCCGGGGCCGGCGGAGGGGGCAGGTTGGCCCCCGGATTGGCGGCGATTGCCACCGGACTGCGCGCCGACGGCGCCGGATCGGCGACGGTTTGGCGGGGAACCGAACCCCGCGTCAACAGGATCGCCGCGAGCCCGACGAGAAGAAGGAGGAGGACGCCGATCGCGCCGAGGAGGAGCTTGATCCTTGCCGATTCGGACATCTCGCTCCACTTCGGCGGCCGGAAGCTGCGGGCCGAATGTGCCGCCGATGCAAATCCGCGCCGCACCGGCCCGGCGCCGGGCTCGACATCCTCGTCCTCGCCGGCATTGCCGCCGGCACTATCGTCCCGGTCATGGAAGGGGTAGGGCTCTTCCTCGCCGGCCGGGCCGTCCGCCTCGTAAGGCGGCAGGTCCTCCTCGTAGCCGGAATAGGTTTCCGCGCTCGCCTCGCCGCCGCGGCGATCGTCGTCGGCATCGTATTCGGGGTCGTCGGCGACCTGGCGCATCGAGCGCTCGATCGCGCTGCTCCGCGCCGACAGCGCCGCCTCGATCTCCTCGAGCGAAGCCTCATCGATATCCGGCGCAGCCGGCGGCGGTTCCCGCCGGCCGCGGTTGCCGTCGCGGTCCCGCTCGCTCCCCCGTGCCGGCGGTCGCGCGGGGATCGAGGATGCGTAGTCGGAGGCCTCGTCGTAGCCTTCGTACACCGAGGAACGGCTGCCGGCCGGGGGACGCGGCTTCCCGCTCCGTCCGCGCGGCGCCGGCCGCGTTTCCGCGAACGAGCGCTCGATGTCCCGCTCGATATCGGCGACCGCCGCGTCGAAATCGTCGATGCGCGACTGGATATCGCTTTCGCTGAGCGGCGGATCGTAGGTCCAGAGCTGGCGGATGACCGCCGTCCGCGCCTGCGCGTAGATTTCCCGGCGCGCCGAAATCGAGCGGAGGTTCCGGTCGAGGATCGACTGACGCAGAACGGAGTAGAGATCGCTCATCGCGGAGGCTGCCCGCAGCCGTGGCTCGAACCGCGCATCAGCCGATCAGCTCGCGCGTACCGAAAATGCGCGGATCGGGAGCTCCCACCGCCGCCTTGTCCTTGCCCGGATAGTCGAACGCGGAGAGGACATGCCGGATGATCGCCAGCCGCGCCCGTCGCTTGTCGTTGGCGAGCGCGATCGACCACGGCGCCTGCGCGGTGTCGGTGGCGGCGAGCATCTTGTCGCGGGCCTTGGTATAATCGTCCCACTTGCCCAGGGCCGCATAGTCGATCGGCGAGAGCTTCCAGATCTTCAAAGGATTGTGCCGGCGTTCGTGGAACCGTTTGAGCTGCATCTCGCGGCCGATTTCCAGCCAGAACTTGAACAGCACGACGTCCTGGTCGACCAGCATTTTCTCGAACTGCGGCGCGGCCTGCAAGAACGTGTCGCGTTCGTCCCTGGTGCAGAATCCCATCACCGCCTCGACCCCGGCGCGGTTGTACCAGGAGCGGTCGAAGAGGATGATTTCGCCGGCCGTGGGAAGCCGCGCGACATAGCGCTGGAAGTACCACTGCCCGGCCTCGGCCTCGGTCGGCTTCGGCAGAGCCACGGCATGCGCGGCGCGCGGATTGAGGTAGTTGGTGAAGACGAAGATCGCGCCGCCTTTGCCGGCCGCATCGCGTCCCTCGAAGACCAGAACGACCTTCTTCCTCCGGTCGAGGACATGGCGCTGCAGCTTGACCAGCTCGATCTGCAGCTGTTTCAGCTGGCGCTCGTAGGCGTCCTCGTCCATGTGGTCGTCGTAGGGATAGCCGCCCGAACGGAAGGCGCGCTCCTCCACCCATTCCGGCAATTCGGGGTCATCCAGATCGAAACGGCCGTTGCGGGTGCGGATCGGCGGCGCGTCGACGCTCGGCGCGATCGAAGCCGGCAGGTCTTCCGCGCCCTTCTTCCTGTCCGGCTTCGCCTTCTTGTGCTTGCGGCCCTTGGCCATGCCGGCAACTCCCGAAACGCGCGTCCCTGCGACCGATTTGGCGCGAGCAACCGTCAGAGCTTATATCCCGTCATATCGCACGGTTACACTGCCGGCGATTCGGACAGATCGATGGCCGCGGGCGAGGCTGACGGAACGGAGAACGGATGGCCGCGATCAAGGCCGAGAGCAGCCCCCGGAAGCCCGCCGCGACAACGGAAATCCTCGGCCGCCGCCTGAACGAGGCGCGCTGGCCGATTCTGGCGGCGGCGGTCGTGGCGATTGCCCTCTATGCCGCCGCCGGCGTCCCGCCGCTCGCCGCGCTCGCCGCTTTTGCCGCGATCGCCGCCGCCGCGCTGCTGCCGCGGCGAATGGCCGCCGAGCCGCTCACTGTTGCCGATGGTCCGCTGATCGCGCCGGCCGACCCGGCCGTCGGGCGATTTGCCGAGGCCCTTCCCGACCCGGTCTTCATTCTCGACCGGCGCGGCATCGTCCGCTACGCCAATGCCCAGGCGCTCGCCGCCTTTCCGGTCCGCCAGGGCGATCCGCTGACCTTCCGGCTGCGGGCGCCCGATCTCGTCGCCGCCTTCGACCGCGTCGCCAAGGGCGGCCCCGCCGAACGGGTCGAGTTCAGCGAGCGGGTGCCGACCGAGCGCTGGTTCGCGGCGTGGTTCTCGCCGATCCGCGGAACCCGCGTCAGCGATGATCTCATCATCCTCATCATCGAGGATCTGACCGAGCGGCGGCGGGTCGAGAAGATCCGCGTCGATTTCGTCGCCAATGCCAGCCACGAGCTGCGCACGCCGCTCGCCTCGCTCGCCGGCTTCATCGAGACGCTGCTCGGCCCGGCGCGCGACGATCCTGCGGCGCGGGCCCGCTTCCTCAAGATCATGCATGAACAGGCGACGCGGATGAGCCGCCTGGTCGACGACCTCCTGTCGCTGAGCCGCATCGAGATGAAGGCGCATGTGCGCCCGTCCGCCGAGGCCGACCTCGGCGCCATAGTGCGGCACCTCATCGACGCGCTCGAACCGCTGGCGCGCGAAATGGACGTGACCCTCGAAGCCGACATCCCGGAAACGCCGGTCGTGGTCACCGGTGACCGCGACGATCTCATCCAGGTCTTCGAGAACCTGATCGAGAATGCCTGCAAATACGGGCGCTCGGGCAAGCGCGTGATCGTCACCGTCAGCCCGCAGCGGGAGGATGCCGGCGCCACGGTCAGCGTCCGCGATTTCGGCCCCGGCATCGCGCAGGATCACATTCCGCGACTGACCGAGCGATTCTACCGCGTCGAGGCGGACAGCAGCCGCCAGCACCGCGGAACCGGGCTCGGCCTGGCCATCGCCAAGCACACGCTCAACCGCCACCAGGCCCGCCTCCTCATCGAAAGCAAACCCGGGGAGGGCGCTAACTTCTCCGTCATCTTTCCACAGGGACTGACTGCGCCGAGGTCCGCCGAGGTTTCGGAATATCGTTGAGAAACAACGAGATAGCCTGTCGTAAAACTGTCGCCTGGCTGTCATAGGAACATCAAGCGCCGTCCCTAGTTTCCGCTCGCACGACGGGCGCAAGCGCGCCCGATGAACCGCTGCACTTTCAGGGAGACATCCGTTGAAACCTCTCCACTTCGCTCTTGCGGCCGGCTTCGCTGCCGCGCTTTCCACAGGCGCGCTTGCTGCCGATATCTCCGGCGCCGGCGCGACCTTCCCCTACCCGATCTACGCCAAGTGGGCCGATGCCTATAAGGCCAAGACCGGCGTCGGCCTCAACTACCAGTCGATCGGTTCCGGCGGCGGCATCAAGCAGATTGAAGCCAAGACCGTCACCTTCGGCGCGACCGACGCGCCGCTGAAGGCCGAAGAGCTCGACAAGTTCGGCCTCATCCAGTTCCCGACCGTCATGGGCGGCATCGTCCCGGTCGTTAACATCGACGGCGTCAAGCCGGGCGACCTCGTCCTCGACGGCAAGACGCTGGCCGACATCTTCCAGGGCAAGATCACGTCCTGGGACGACCCGGCGATCAAGAAGCTGAACCCGGATGCGAAACTGCCCGCCTCGGCGATCGCCGTCGTCCACCGTTCCGACGGGTCGGGCACTTCGTTCAACTTCACCTACTACCTGTCGGACGTCTCGCCCGACTGGAAGGCCGCCGTCGGTGCCGCTTCCGCGGTCGAATGGCCGGTCGGCGTCGGCGCCAAGGGCAACGAAGGCGTGGCGGCCAACGTCCAGCAGTCGAAGAACTCGATCGGCTACGTCGAGTACGCCTACGCCAAGCAGAACAACATGACGTACGTCGACATGATCAACAAGGACGGCAAGCGGGTCGAGCCGACCTCCGCCGCCTTCGCCGCGGCCGCCGTCAACGCCAACTGGAAGGGCACGCCCGGCTACGGCGTGATCCTCGCCAACCAGGCCGGCCCGGACGTGTGGCCGATGACCGCCGCAACCTTCATCCTCGTCTACAAGAAGCCGGCCGACCCGGCCGCGACCGCCGAGGCGCTCAAGTTCTTCAACTGGGCCTACGCGGAAGGCGACGATATGGCGAGCCAGCTCGCCTACATCCCGATGCCCGACCCCGTCGTCAAGGACATCCAGGCGCTCTGGGCTTCCGAGGTCGTCGGCCCGGACGGCAAGACGCTGGCTCCGGGTACCTGAGCCGCGAATCGCGCTGCGCCGCCCATTCCGCGATGCCGGGCGGCGCAGCACCGGTTCCTTCCGTCCCGCCGCGGCCTTTCCATTTGCCCGGCTTAGTCTAGAAATCGCCCGGAGAGTCGGCATGACCGAGGCGGCGTTGCAGAGCACCAGCGTGAGGGCGATGGATGCCGGCCGGGCCGGGGCGCTCCGGCGCTTCGCGCTCGGCGATTCGATCTTCCGCGGCGCGACCTACGGGGCGGCGCTGGCCGTCCTGCTCCTGCTCGGGGGTGTCATTGTCGCCCTGGTCATCGGCGCGCTTCCCGCGTTGCAGACCTTCGGCCTCGACTTCCTCACC
>Ga0070741_10014537_pt1 | contig 13592 bp, 14 predicted proteins | sample Coa_R1_4_FD_66440 | JGI IMG/M metagenome (GOLD analysis project Ga0070741, IMG submission 66440) | Surface soil microbial communities from Centralia Pennsylvania, which are recovering from an underground coalmine fire - Coalmine... | ecosystem: Environmental > Terrestrial > Soil > Unclassified ... | reverse complement strand
CCTGATGGTGGAATTCCGGGCGCGCGAGGCCGCCGCCCGTATCGCGCGCGGCGAGAAGGCGGCAACCATCGGCCCGTCGCCCGGCTTTCGCGAGCTGAAATGGCTGAAACCGGTTTATGCAGGCGACACGATCTCCTACGAAAGCGAAATCACGGCGATGCGCCTGTCGCAGAGCCGCCCCGACTTCGGGCTGGTGACGCTGTTCAATTCCGGTTCAAACCAGCACAATCAGCGTGTGATTTTCTTCGTCAGCACGGCCTTCGTGCCGCTTCTACCCAAATGACCGCGGCGGTCGATTCAGGCGACCAGTCGGCGAGACGCAATGAACGCCGCGCCTTCGGCGTCGCCGCCGGCGCGCATGCGCTGCACGACGGCTATACCGACCTCATCTACGTCATGCTGCCGGTGTGGCAGGCGGAATTCGGATTGAGCTACGCGGCGATCGGCATTCTGCGCGGCCTGTTCGCCGGCACCATGGCCGCGTTGCAGATTCCATCCAGCCTTCTCGCCGAGCGGATCGGAGCGACCGCGGTGCTGGCCGGCGGCACCGCGCTGGCCGGGATCGGATATCTGCTTGCGGGAGCAAGCGCCGGATTCGTCATGCTGACCGCCGCACTCATAATCGGCGGGATCGGCGCGAGCACCCAGCATCCCATCGCCTCATCTCTCGTAGCGCGGGCTTTCGCCGGACCGCGCTCGCTCAAGGCCCTCGGCAGCTATAATTTTGCAGGCGATATCGGAAAGATGATCTTTCCGGCCGCGGCGGCCTTTCTGATGACGCTGATCCCGTGGCGGCCCACCCTTGCCATTGCCGGCGCGCTTGGCCTCGCCGCGGCCGCGGCAATCGTGCTTCTGGCGCCGCGTTCGTCTTCCGCCCTCAGCCATGAAAATGCAACGAAAGCGGCAACTGCCAGCAGACACGAAGCGCGATGGGCGTTTCCGATTCTTACTTCCATCGGCGTCCTCGACAGCGCGACGCGCATGGGCTCTCTCACCTTCCTGCCGTTCCTGCTGCAGGACAAGGGCGCGAGCTTGCCGACCATCGGCCTTGCATTGACGCTCGTCTTTGCCGGCGGCGCGGCCGGGAAGCTCGTGTGCGCATTCATCGGAGAACGCCTCGGCGTTGTCGCCACGGTCTGCGTGACCGAAGGGCTGACCGTTGCGATGATCCTGTTGCTGCTTCCGGTGCCGCTGGCCGCAGCCGTGGCGATGCTGCCGATCCTCGGAATCGCGCTGAATGGAACGTCATCGGTTCTGTACGGCTCGGTGCCGGATCTGGTCGCGCCGGAAAAGCGCGACCGCGCCTTCGGCATTTTCTATACCGGCACGATCGGCGCCGGTGCGATCGCGCCGTTCTTCTACGGCATCGCAGGCGACGCGCTGGGCGTGACCGCCGCCCTCATCCTCGTCGCCTGCGTATTGATGCTCACGCTGCCGCTCGCGCTGGCACTGCGCCCCGTCTTCGCACGCTAGTTTTTCCAGTCACCGAGCACGGACTGAACCAGTGTCAGCGCCGCGACCGCAGCCGTGTCCGCGCGCAGTATGCGCGGGCCGAGCGCAAGGCGGATCGTGTCCGGGTGGTGCAGCAACGCGGCGCGTTCATGTTCGGCAAATCCTCCCTCGGGTCCGATCAAGACGGCAAGCGGGGAGCCCGCCGCAACATCCTTCAGCGCCGCGACCGGATCGTGCAATTCCGCGTCCTCGTCGCAAAAAATCAGGGCGCGGCCGGCGTCGATCCCGGCAAGGGCCTTATCCAACGTCAGCGGCTCGCGCGTTTCGGGGATCGTGAGAACGCCGCATTGCTCCGCCGCCTCGATGGCGTTCGCGCGCATTCGTTCGAGATTGACCCGCGTGGCCTGTCCGTGTTGCGTCATGACCGGCTGAAGCCGCGACACGCCGAGCTCGACAGCCTTCTGCACCATGTAATCGAGCCGCGCGTGCTTCAGCGGCGCGAATAGATAATGCAGGTCCGTCGCCGGTTCCTGCGCGCGAACCTGCTCTTCCGGGACGAGCGCCGCGGCCTTCTTGCCGCTGCGCCGCAAAAGAGCGCGCCACTCGCCATCCCGGCCGTTGAAAGCCAGCACGCCGTCGCCGTCGGCAAGCCGCAGCACATTGCAGAGATAATTCACCTGCTCCCGATCGAGATCGACCGCCCGTCCGGCCGCCAGCAGGGCGTCGAGGAACAGGCGGGGCGATTTGAAGTCGTAGCGCGCCATGGCGTCGCATCCCGGTGCGGAATTAATCTTTTATCTGTGCCACAATGCGAAGGCGGGCGGCTATAATGACGGGAAAAGAAAGCGCGCCGCTATCTCGCCGGATTTGAGGGCTTGTTGGCCGGGCGCGGTACCGTCGGGTTCTGGGAGAGAGATGCGATGACTTCGATCCGGGCATTTTCGTTCGCCCTGCTGGGTTGCCTCGCCGCGCCCGCGGTGAGCGCGCAAGGCCTTCCGCCCGGAGTGGGCGCGCCCGCGCCGGGCGGGCCGCCGCCGATGACCGCGTCCGCGCCTCCCCCGCAGCCGCAAGCGCAGCAACAGCAGACGCCGCCCTGCTTCAACGATTTCCTGCCGCTGCGGCAGGAGACGGAGAAGCGCGCGATGTTCATCAAGAACGCAATGCAGAGCAAGCAGAAGCTGACCCAGCCGCAGGCCTGCGAAGCGTTCAAGGCGCTCACCGCCGCCGAAGGCAAGATGGTGAAATTCGTCGAGGAGAAGAACGTCTGGTGCGGCATCCCGATGGACGCCGTGAAGGTGATGAAGGCGAATGCGCAACGCACCGTGAAAATGCGCGATCAGATTTGCAACGGCGCGCGCCCGATGGCCGGGCCACCCGCGCCGAGCCTGAGCGACGCACTCGGCACCGCTCGCATTCCTGACGCCAGTTCGACCAGCACCGGACGCGGCACGCTCGACTCCCTGACCGGCAATCCGCTTGCGCGATGAGCCAGGGCCGCGTTGCCGATTCGACCGATAACTGGGTCGATACCCGCGCGCCGGTTTCCCTCCGCCCCTATCTGCGGCTCGCCCGAGCCGACCGCCCGATCGGATCGTGGCTCCTGCTCATTCCGTGCTGGTGGTCGAGCGCGCTCGCGGCGATCGCGGCGGGACAATCGGTACCGAACCTCTGGCATCTCGTCTTGTTCGCGATCGGGGCGGTCGTCATGCGCGGCGCGGGCTGCACGTGGAACGACCTGACCGACCGCGATCTCGACGCGAAAGTCGAGCGCACGCGCTCGCGCCCTATTCCGTCCGGCCAGGTCACGCCGAAACAGGCCTTCGCCTTTCTCGTCGTGCAGGCGCTGGTCGGCCTTGCGGTGCTGCTTCAATTCAACACATTCACCATCGCAACGGGAATAGCCTCGCTCGCAACGGTCGTGGTCTATCCCTTCCTCAAACGCGTGACCTATTGGCCGCAGGTCGGGCTCGGCCTCGCTTTTTCGTGGGGCGCGCTGATGGGATGGCCTGCCGTGTTCGGGCGGCTCGACGCGCCTGCGCTCGTTCTCTACGCCGGGTCGATCTGCTGGGTGATCGCTTACGACACGATCTATGCGCATCAGGACAGCGAGGACGATGCGCTGATCGGGATCAAGTCCACGGCCTTGCTGTTTGCGGAAAAGACCAAGCTCGCTTTGACGATTTTTTTCGGCCTGGCCGTTTTGCTGATCGGCTTGGCCGGATGGCTCGCCAATGCCGGCCTGCCCTTCGCCCTCGGGCTTGCGGCATTTGCCGCGCATCTCGCCTGGCAGGTGAGGCGGCTCGATACGTCCGACCCGGCGCTTTGCCTGCGGCTGTTCAAATCGAACCGCGACGCGGGATTGATCCTGTTCGCCGGGATGCTGCTCGACGCCGCGCTCTAGTTGCGCGCGATAATTTCGCGCTCGCCGCGATGCACGGCGGCATCTTTGAGCGAACGGCCGATGCGCCGGCGCATGAGGATCGACGGGCGGCGGCGCTTCATGGCCGAACGGCGACGCCGGCGCTGCGCCACCTTGCCGACGCCGAGCGCCCCCAGCCGTTTGGTGATCTCGCGGAATTCCCCGCTTTCTTCCGCGACGAGAAGCGGCAGGCCGAGCACCCGGCCCCACGCCTTCCACGTCGCGACCGCCTCCTTGTCGTCATCGGCAACGAGCAGCGGTACGCAAAGCGCATCGTCGTTGTGATTGAGGACGATCGCGAGCGCGGGTTGTTCGGCCCGATCGTGAAGCTGCAACGACACGCCGCGGAATGCCGAAACCGGCATGCGGATTTTCATCGCCATGCCATGGACGGCGCGGCGCAGGACGATGCGTTCACGGTCGAGTTCGACGTGCCGCACTTGCCCGTCCGCCCCCGCATCGTTGGTGCGGAAACGGACGGGCAGCGCGAAGGGGTCGAGCCGCAATGCGCGGCCCGACCCGGCAGGGTGGGTCCCGCCGGCTTCCATTTGACGCCTCAATCCAGCTCCCCCGGACTTTTTTCGTCCGTTATGGCCATGAGAATGCCAGAGAGCTTTCGGAATCCGCTTAATAAGACTGGTTAATCGGTCGTTTCGCGCGATGATGCTTGATGGCCCGTTGCGATTGATGCTTGCCGAAATCTTTCGCCAGCCTTGTCAGTCTTGTCCCTTCCGCCTACATCGGGCGCAGCAATGGCTTCCCTGCTCGATCAATCCGCACTGAAAACGCTTGCCGAACGCCTCGTCTCCGCCGCCCGAAAGGCGGGCGCGGACGCAGCCGATGCCGTCGCGGTCCGATCGATGTCGATCGGCGTCGAAGTGCGCGACGGCGCGCTCGAGGAATCGGAACACTCGGAAAGCGACGACGTCGGCCTTCGCGTCTTTGTCGGGCGCAGGCAGGCGGTGGTCTCCACAAACGACATCGGCAAGGCCGACGCCGCCCGGCTTGCCGAGCGCGCGGTCGCGATGGCGCGTGTGGCTCCGGAAGACCCCTATGCCGGACTGGCCGATCCGAAACTGACGGCCAAAACCATCCCCGACCTCGATCTGGTCGACCAAACCATCCCCGACGTCGCAAAGCTCGAAGCGATGGCGCGCGCCGCCGAAAAGGCCGGGCTTGCGGTGAAAGGCGTCAGCAAATCCAGCGGCGCATCCGCGTCCGCCGGCATCGGCGGCATGGTGCTTGTGACCAGCGAAGGTTTTTCCGGCGCCTATCTCGGCTCGCGACACAGCGTGTCGATGACCGCGATTGCCGGCGAAGGCACCGGCATGGAGCGCGACTACGACTATTCCTCGGCGCTGCACGCGTCCGATCTCGAGACCCCGGAGGAGATCGGCCGCCGCGCCGGCGAGCGCGCGGTCCGCCGCGTCAACCCGAAAAAGGTCGCCACCAGGCGCGTTCCGGTGATCTTCGAGCCGCGCGTCGCGGGCTCGATCGTCGGCCATCTGGCGAGCGCCGCCAACGGCGCGTCGGTCGCGCGCAAGACAAGCTTCCTGCGCGACAAGATGGGCGAGAAGCTGTTCGCGTCCGGCATCAGCATTGTCGACGATCCGCTGCGCAAGCGCGGCCAGCGCTCGCATCCCTTCGACGGCGAGGGTGTCGCCGTGCGCAGGCTCGCCCTGGTCGAAGACGGCGTGCTGAAATCGTGGCTGCTCGACAGCGCGACCGCGCGCGAACTGAATCTTTCCACCACCGGCCATGCGCAGCGCGGCGTCTCGTCGTCGCCTTCGCCCGGCGCAACCAATCTGCATCTCGAGCCCGGAATGCAAACACCCGAACAACTGATCGCCGAAACCGGCGAAGGCCTTTACGTCACCGACCTGATCGGCAGCGGCGTCAATCTCGTCACGGGCGATTACAGCCGCGGCGTCTCGGGTTTCTGGATCGAGAACGGCAAGCTCACCTATCCGGTGAGCGAAATCACGGTCGCCGGTCATCTGTCGGAGATGTTTCGCACCCTGACGCCGGCCAACGATCTTGAATTCCGCTACGGTACCAACGCGCCCACCTTGCGCGTCGAGGGATTGACCGTTGCCGGTCATTGACGCCGGCAACGATCACGGTCTGCAGGCCGAGCGGCTTGTCACGGCCCTGCGTGAAGCGGGATCGGTCGCGCTGAAATTCTCCGGCAGTCATCTGCGGACCTGGACCAAGGGCAAGGATTCGCCGGTCAGCGAGGCCGACATCGCGGTGGATAAATTGCTGCGCGAACGCCTCACGCAGCCCGGCATCGGCTGGTTGTCCGAAGAAAGCGTCGACGATCGGGCGCGGCTGTCCTCACCGCGCGTCTTCATCGTCGATCCGATCGACGGCACGCGCGCCTATATCGCGGGCAAACCGGACTGGTCGATCTGCGCTGCGCTGGTGGAGAACGGACGGCCCGTTGCAGCCGCGGTCTTTGCGCCGGTCACCGGCGAAATGTTCGCCGCAGTCAAAGGGCGCGGCACCACGCGTAACGGCAAGCCCGTCGCTGCGCGCGACGGCCACGACCTTCGCGGGGCGCGCATCGCCGGACCGAAAAGCTTCCTGGAACGGCTCGCCGCAAGCAGCCCCGGCCTCGTTCCGGTGCCAAAAATCCATTCGCTCGCGCTGCGCCTGACGCGCGTCGCGCAAGGCGAAATCGACATCGCGATGGCCTCGATCAACGGCCGGGACTGGGACCTTGCGGCAGCCGATCTTTTGGTGCACGAAGCCCGCGGCGCGATGACAGACATCGCGGGGGAACCGCTGGTCTACAACTTGCATGATCCGGTCCACGGCGCTCTTCTGGCGGCCGGACCGGACCGGCATCGCGCGATGCTGGATCTCGTGCGGAGCCGGCAACGGGAATTCAACTGATCGCCTTTCGGGCGCGGCGTTCTGAGGGATCGACATGTCCGACCAGATTCCGAACAAACAGCTGCTGCATCTCGTCCTTGGAGGCGAACTCACCCATGTCGGCAGCGTTGAGTTCAAGGACCTGAACGCGGTCGATATCGTCGGGGTCTTTCCGAATTACGCCAGCGCCTATAGCGCATGGAAAGCCAAGGCGCAGCAGACGGTCGACAACGCGCAGATGCGGTATTTCATCGTGCACCTGCACCGGCTGCTCGATCCCGAGACCGACAAGACGCGCTGAAGGTTCGAAGGATGCCGTCGCTGAAGCGGATTCTCGCCGCGCCCGCCGTGCAGAAAGCGATCGGCGTTAGCGCCGCCGAATATCTGCGTCTTGTCTACAAGACGAGTTCGGTCGTCACCGTCCCGTCTGACATCTACGAGCAGATTGCCTCGGAACTTCCTGTTATTATCGCCATGTGGCACGGGCAGCATTTCATGATGCCGTTCGTGAAGCAGGAGCAGCATCGCGTGAAAGTCCTGGTTTCGCGGCACCGCGACGGAGAAATCAACGCCATCGCGGCGGAACGGCTCGGCATCGGCACAATCCGCGGTTCGGGCTCGCACGGCGGCGATTTCCACCGCAAGGGCGGCGTCGGCGCCTACAAGGGCATGCTCGATGCGCTCGCCGAAGGCTTCAACGTGGCGCTGACCGCCGACGTGCCGAAGGTGTCGCGCGTCGCGGGCATGGGTATCGTGAAACTCGCGCGCGATTCCGGACGCGCCATTTATCCGGTCGCGGTGACATCGTCGCGCCGCATCGTCCTCGACAATTGGGACCGCACCACCATCAACCTGCCGTTCAGCCGTCTTGCGGGCGTGGCCGGAAATCCGATCCACGTCCCTGACACCACCGACGAAGCCGAACTGGAAAAGGCGCGACTCGCGTTGCAGGCCGAGTTGAACGCCGCGAACGAAAAGGCATTGGCGATCGCCGACGGCAAAGACGGCGGAGCGGCCCATTGAGCGCCGCGATGCCGCTGAGCTTGCGACTGTATCGCATGCTCATGCGCGCAGCCGGTCCGTTCGCCGGGATCATTCTCGCGCGGCGCCGGCGTCAGGGCAAAGAACATCCCGCGCGCATCCGCGAACGCTACGGCGAAACTGCAATCGAACGCCCGGACGGACCGCTGATCTGGCTGCACGGCGCGAGCGTCGGCGAGCTGGGCTCGATCTTCCCGCTGGTCGACAAATTGCGGCAAAGCGGCGTGCACATCCTCGTCACGTCCGGCACGGTGACGTCGGCGGCGCTTGCCAAGGAACGCCTCGCCGGGCAGGCCATCCACCAGTTCATTCCGCTCGACGTGCCGCGCTTCGTGTCGCGCTTCCTGTCGCACTGGAAACCGGACCTCGCGCTCTTCATCGAGTCCGACCTTTGGCCCAACCTTGTTTTCGGGTGCCGCGAGCGCCGCATTCCGATGATCATTCTCAACGGCCGCCTCTCCGAGCGCTCGTTCACGCGCTGGAAGGTTCTGCCGCACGCGGCGGAAGCGTTGCTGCGGCCGTTCGATCTGTGCCTCGCGCAATCGCGGCTCGACGGCGAGCGCTATCTCGCGCTCGGAGCGCGGCGGGTCGAAATCTCCGGCAACCTCAAGCTCGACGTTCCCGCTCCGCCGCTGAACGAGGAAAAGTTCAATGAGCTGAAAATCGCGATCGGATCGCGCACGGTGATTGCCGCAGCGTCCACGCATGCCGGCGAGGAAGCGGCCATGCTCGACGTGCACCGGCGGCTGCACCGGTCCTTTCCCGGCCTCCTCACCGTGATCGTGCCTCGTCATGTTCAGCGCGGACGCGGCATCTACGATCTGGTCGAGAAATTCGGCCTCTCGCCCGCGCTTCGGTCGCAACGCCAGTTTCCGACCCAGACCACCGACGTCTATGTCGCCGACACGATGGGCGAACTTGGCCTCGTCTACCGGCTGTCGCCGATTGTTTTCATGGGCGGATCGCTGATCGAGCACGGCGGGCAAAATCCGATCGAGGCGGTGAAACTCGGCGCGGCCGTCTTGCATGGGCCTCATGTCTGGAATTTTGCCGAGATCTATACCGCGCTCGACGCTGCGCGCGGCGCGATCGAGATCGAAGATCAGGAGCAACTGGTCTCACAGATCGGCGGATGGCTGCGCGACGGCAATCTGCGGGAGGCGACCGCGCAGGCCGGCTTGAAGACTGTCAACCGGCTGAGCGGCGCGCTCAGCCGCACGCTTGCGCAGCTCGAACCTTATCTGCTGCAATTACGCATCAACCTGCGGCCCGGCGATGCGTGATCCGGAATTCTGGTGGACCGATCAGTCTTTGTATTCGGCCCTGCTGAGGCCCGCGGCCTGGGCTTACGGCGCCGTCGCCGCCTCGCGACTGAAACGGACCGGCACGCGGGCCGCGGTTCCGGTGATTTGCGTCGGCAATCTCACGCTCGGCGGCGCCGGAAAAACGCCGGTCGCTTTGGAAATTGCGCGTCTCATCGCCGAACGGGGCGAGCAACCCGTTTTCCTGACGCGCGGCTATGGTGGAAAGCTCGCCGGCCCGGTCAGGGTCGATCCTGCCACGCATCGCGCCGCGGATGTCGGCGACGAGCCGCTGCTGCTTGCGCGGCGGGCGCCGACAATCGTCGCGCAGGACCGCATCGCGGGTGCCGCGCTCGCAGCCGCGGAAGGCGCGGAGGTCATCGTCATGGATGACGGACTACAGAACCCGGCGCTCGAAAAGGACATCGCGCTGGCGGTCGTCGACGCGCGGCGCGGCATCGGCAACGGGCAGGTGTTCCCCGCCGGCCCCTTGCGCGCGCCGCTGTCGACGCAGTTCGCTCGGATCGATGCGATGCTGGTTGTCGGAGAGAGACTACAGCGTGCCGCCGTCGCCGCCGACAAGGCGAAGGCCAGACACGTTCCGGTTTTTCAGGGTCAGTTGCGGCTCGACCCCGCGGCACTGAAAGCTGTCGGGCGCAAGAAGGTGCTCGCCTTCGCCGGGATCGGCGACCCGGAGAAATTCTTCTCCAGCCTCGCGGCGGCTGGGATCGAGGCCTCGGTCGAGGAAAGCTTTCCCGATCACCACCCCTTCAGCGAAGAGGATGCGCGGCGGCTGATGGCGCGGGCGGACGAACGCGCGCTCACGATCGTGACGACGGAAAAAGACTTTGTCCGGCTGAACGGCAATCCCGAGCTTGAAAAGCTCGCCGCACGCACGAAAGCGATTCCGGTCAGGCTCGTCTTTCAGGACGAGGCCGCGATCCGCAACCTGCTCGCGCAAAAGCGCGGCAAGACGCAGCGCTAGCTATTTCGACGCGGCCGCGCGCTTCAGAACAGCCTCGGGAGAGGCGTAGGCTTCCTGCCGGTCGACGCTCCAGTATTTCAATTCTTCCAGCGGTATCGGAACGCCGGTCACCGCGCAGCGTACGAATGCGCCGGGGCGCACGATCCGGAAATCGCCGTCGAGGAATTTCACCTCGGCCTCTCCTGCCATGGGTGGTGGACGGTCGAAGCGATTGAGCAAGGAGAGCCTCCGTAACGGCGCCCGCGAACCGGGCGGGCCTCAACATAATCGCTGAAAGCCAACTATGAAACCCGTCTTCGTGCTAGACTTGGATATCGCGTCGGCGGAGCCAAGCATGCGCAATTTTCTGGCGCTTCTGATGGTCGCGCTGGCCACGAATGTGGCGGCCGCCTCCGACCAGATCGAAATCGAGGCGGGAGACTTCCCGCTGAAGGCAACGTTGTACCGGCCCGCGGGCGATGGACCCTTCCCTGCCATTGTCGCCATGCACGGCTGCGGCGGCCTGGTCGACCGCGCCGGGAAACATCGTCCGCAATATGTCGATTGGGCCGAGCGGCTGGTCGGCGCGGGCTTCGCGGTCCTCTTTCCCGACAGCTACACCTCGCGCGGCCTTGGCCCGCAATGCACCGTCCAGCGCCGCATCCGCCCCGACCGGGAGCGGCTGGGCGATGCTTATGCCGCCCGGCAATGGCTGCAGAAGCAGGCCTGGGTGCAGACGGATCGTGTTGCGCTGCTCGGCTGGTCGCAGGGCGCGATCACGGTCTTATGGACGGTGCGTCCCCGCGTCACAGCAAAGGACGAGAAGCCGGATTTCCGTTCGGCGGTCGCATTCTATCCCGGCTGCCGCAGGCTCACCGACACGGCATGGAGCGCGCGCATTCCGACGCTGATCCTCGTCGGCGCAGCCGACGATTGGGCGCGCGCACGCGATTGCGAGCAGATGGTCGCCCAGGCGCGCGGCCGCAGCGCGCACGCGACGATCGTGAAATACAAAGGCGCCTACCACTATTTCGATCGCGCCAACCTTCCATTCCAGGAGCGCACCGGCCAGGCCTTCACGCCCGACGGATCAGGCCGGGTGCATGTCGGGACAAACGCGGAAGCGCGTGCCGATGCCCTGAAGCGCGTGCCGGAATGGCTGCGCCGCTGAGATCAGAACAAGCTTCCCTGTCCTGACGATCCGCCGCCGCGGGATTTCGGCTTTGCGGCGGGCACGGGCTCGGACACAGGCGATTGCCCTTCGGTGCGCGCGCGCACGCGGCCGTCGGAGAATTCGATCTCGATCGAAGCGCCCGGCGAGATCGCCGCGGCTGCGTGCAGCGGCAGGCCGCCTGCGTCGCGAACAAGAGCATAACCGCGCTTCAGGACGTCCTTGTAGGAAAAGGCGACCAGGAGCTGGCCCAGGCCTTTCAGGCGCGCATTCTGCTTCTCAAGATAAATGCGATGGGCGCGCGCGCCGCGTTCGGCAAAGGCGCCTACCAATTCGCGGCAGCGCCCGGTGCGGGCGCGCAGAAGCTGCGGCGATAAACGTCCAACCAGCCGCGAAAATTGCTGATGATGCACATGCGCGTTCGCGCGCAGGGCGCGCGGCAATTTGTCGGCGGCATTGTCGAGCCGCTGGCGCGGGATCGAAAGAAGCGTGTCGGCGGTCGGCAGGGCGCGGCTGGCGGCGCGCAATTCGTTGCGCCGCTCCTCCTGCGCACGCTTCCAGATCGCACGGATGCGGCGCACCTGTCCTTCGAGGCGCACACAAAGATCGGCGTGAACCGGGACCGCGATTTCCGCGGCGGCGGTCGGTGTCGGCGCGCGCTTGTCGGCAACGAAATCGATCAGCGTCACGTCGGTCTCGTGACCCACGGCCGATATCAGCGGGATCATGCTGTCCGCCGCGGCGCGCACGACGACCTCCTCGTTGAACGACCACAGGTCTTCGAGCGAGCCGCCCCCGCGCGCGACGATCAGCACGTCGGGGCGCGGAATGCGCCCGCCCTCCGGCAGCGCGTTGAAGCCGCGGATCGCGGCGGCGATTTCGGCCGCCGCCGTCTCGCCCTGCACCCGCACCGGCCACACGATGACGTGCCGCTTAAAGCGGTCCTCCAGCCGGTGCAGGATGTCGCGGATCACGGCGCCCGTCGGCGAGGTCACGACCCCGATCACGCGCGGCAGATACGGCAGGAGCTGCTTGCGCGCCTCGTCGAACAGGCCTTCGGCGGCGAGCGCTTTCTTGCGCTGCTCCAAAAGCGCCATCAGCGCGCCGAGGCCCGCAGGCTCGAGCGTTTCGATCACGATCTGATAATTGGAGCGGCCTGGATAGGTCGTGATCTTGCCGGTGACGACGACTTCCATCCCCTCTTCCGGCTTGATCCGGATGCGGTTGAACACCCCCTTCCAGATCACCGCGTCGATCCGCGCACCTTCGTCCTTCAGGGCGAAATAGACATGGCCGGAGGAATGCGGCCCGCGATACCCGGAGATTTCGCCGCGCACCCGCACGTAGTCGAAATTGCTCTCGACCACGCGCTTCAGCGCCGCCGACACCTCCGAGACGGTCAATTCCACAGCGTTGACGAGGGCCGCTTCAGACATCGGATGCGAATCGCTTACAGAGTTCGGGCTTCATGCTACATCACCGACCGTCATCACCGCGCGCGGCGCCCGGGTCAAGCCCGGGCACAAGGGGCAGGACTGGCCGATGAATATTCTCCTGCTCGGCTCCGGCGGACGCGAGCACGCACTCGCCTGGGCCATTGGAGCGAGCCCCGTCACCGACAAGCTCTATTGCGCGCCGGGCAATGCCGGGATCGCGCAGGAAGCCGAGCTTGTCGCGCTCGATATCGGCGATCATGCGGCCGTGATCGCGTTCTGCAAAGCGAACAAGATCGATTTTGTCGTGGTCGGTCCGGAAGGTCCGCTGGTCGCCGGCATCGCCGACGACCTCGAAGCCGCGGGTTTCAAGACGTTCGGGCCGAGCAAGGCGGCGGCGCGCCTCGAAGGCTCCAAGGGCTTCACCAAGGATCTGTGCCGCGCCAACAAAATTCCGACCGCGGCGTATGAGCGCTTCACCGACGCGAAGGCCGCGAAGGACTACGTGCGCAGGCAGGGCGCGCCGATTGTCGTGAAAGCGGACGGTCTCGCGGCCGGCAAGGGCGTCGTCGTCGCGGAGACTGAAAAGGATGCGCTCGACGCGATCGACATGATGGCCGCCGGCGGATTGGGCGAAGCGGGCTCCTCGCTCGTGATGGAGGAATTCTTGCAGGGCGAGGAAGCCTCCTTCTTCGCCCTGTGCGACGGCACGCACGCCATCCCGCTCGCTTCGGCGCAGGACCACAAGCGCGCCTTCGACAACGATCAGGGACCGAATACCGGCGGCATGGGCGCCTATTCGCCGGCGCCGGTAATGACGGACGAGATCACGCGGCGCACGATGGACGAGATCGTCACGCCGACCTTGCGCGCGATGAGCGCGATGGGCTGTCCGTTCAAGGGCGTGCTGTTCGCCGGCCTGATGATCGCGAAG
>Ga0070741_10014536_pt1 | contig 13592 bp, 8 predicted proteins | sample Coa_R1_4_FD_66440 | JGI IMG/M metagenome (GOLD analysis project Ga0070741, IMG submission 66440) | Surface soil microbial communities from Centralia Pennsylvania, which are recovering from an underground coalmine fire - Coalmine... | ecosystem: Environmental > Terrestrial > Soil > Unclassified ... | reverse complement strand
CCACGTGACCGGGGGGCTCACCGCCGGAGCCGATGAAGGCCACCGCGTCGTAGCCCTGGGACTTCAGGTTGGCCAGCGTGGGCTCGTAGTTGGTGACGGCCAGCGGCACCCGCTGCACGGGGACCTTGTTGTCGGTGTAGAGCTTCTGGACCACGTCACCCGTGGCGTCGTCGCCGGTGATCACGATGGGCTTCTTCAGGCCCAGGGTCGTGAAGTAGTTCATGAACATCTGCATCTGCATGGCCAACGGCGACAGGTTGGGCGAGAAGATGTAGGGCTCTTTGTTGTAGTTGGCGTACGGGTTGGGCGTGCCCACGAGCACCGGGATCTTGGCCGGCTGCAGGATCGGGATGGCCGCGTTCATGGTGGCGCCCACGTTGGGGCCGATGATGCCGATCACGCAGCTGTCCGACACCAGGCGGCGGGCAGCAGCAGCCGACGCCGTCGGGTCCGACGTGTCGTTCTCGATCTGGAACGTGAGCTTCTTGCCCAGCACCGTCGGGTGGGCGCTGGAGAACGCCTTGACCGCCGTCTCACCGTCGGCACCGAGCTGGCTGTAGGCACCGGACAGCGAGAAGATCACGCCGACCTTGACCTCGCTGCAGCCGCTCTTGAGCGTGAGGCCCGAGTCCGAACCGGACGCGGCCGTGGTGGCCGACGTGCTGTCGGCCTTGGTGGAGCTGGACTTGCCAGACCCGCACGCGGCCAGCACCACCGCGGCGGTGATGCCGATGGCGAGGCCGCGGGCGACCCGCCCGGCCCTTCTCCTGCGGCCGGTGTCCTGCACTTCCGGTTCGAGTGTCACGTTGTTCCCTCCGGTATGAGTCCTGCGACTCGTGTGGCTGAAGCTCAATGGACTGAGACGTTTTCGGTGCCGAAGTACGCCGAGACCAGGCGGTCCCGGTCCCCCAGCAACTCAGGGCTGGCGCCCTCGAGGCTGATGTGGCCACTCCGTAGGACGTAGCCACGGGAAGAGACCGCCAGGGCGGACTCCACGTACTGCTCGACGAGCAGGATGCCGACACCTCGTTCGGCCAGCGACCGGAAGGCATCGAGCAGGCGCTCGACGACACCGGGGGCCAGGCCGAGCGAGGGCTCGTCCAGCAGGATCATGCTGGGCTCGGACATCAAGCCCCGCCCGATGGCCAGCATCTGCTGCTGGCCACCGCTCAGCGTCCCCGCCGCCGACTTCATCCGCTCGCCCAGCACGGGGAACAGGTCCACCACGCTGGTCATGAGCTCGTCGGCGGATCGGGCCTCCGGCTTGCGCCGGGTGGCGACCTGGCCGAGCAGGAGGTTGTCCCGCACGGACAGGTTGGGGAACAGGTGCCGGTGCTCGGGCACATGGGTGAGTCCGGCGGCGATGCGGTCCCGGATCGACCACGACGTGACGTCCTGGTCGCCGATGAAGACCTTGCCGCCGGTGAGGCCCATCTCGCCCGACAGGGCCTTGAGCAGCGTGGTCTTGCCCGCCCCGTTGGGACCGACGAGAGCGACGATGTCACCCGGGTCGACCTCCAACGCGATGTCGTGGAGGACGGGAAGCTTGCCGTAGCCGCAGGTGATGCCGTGGGCCTTGAGCGTCGTCATCAGTCGGCCACCCTCTCCCCTTCGACCACGAGGTCGTGGGCGTCGAGGGCCATGGCCTCGGCATCGGCCGTCGGCGTGATGCCGGACCGCCCGTTGAGGTCGCGGCCGCCCATGTAGCTGGCCTGCACGCTGGCGTTGCGGAAGATCTCGTCGCCCGTGCCCCGGGCCAGCACCACGCCGGCGTCAAGCACGGTGACGTTGTCGCACACCCGGGCCACCAGGTCGGTGTCGTGCTCGATGAGGCACACTGTCGTGCCCGCGTCGGCCAGCTTGCGGACCTCGTCGACGAGGAGCGCCTTCTCCGCCTGGTCCAGGCCGGACGCGGCTTCGTCGAGCAGCAGCAGGCCGGGCTCGCGCACCAGGCAGCGGGCGAACTCGGTGAGGCGGAGCTGGCCGAACGACAGCTCCGAGCATTCCAACTCGGCGATGTGGGCCAACCCCAACCGGTCGAGCACGGCCAGGACGGTCTCGGACGTGGCGTTCAGCCGGGCTCGCTCCCGGCCGACCACACCCCGCACCAGGCCCTTGCCCACCGACATGTAGAGCCCGAGGGCCACGTTCTCGCGCACGGTCAGATCGGTGACGAGTTGCGGCGTCTGAAAGGTGCGGGCCAAGCCCGTGGAGGCCCGGCGCCACGCGGGCATGCGGGTCAGCTCCTGGCCCTTCCACGTCACGTGGCCGGCGTCGGGGTGGATGAGACCGGAGACCACGGCGAGCAGGGTCGACTTGCCGGCGCCGTTGGGACCGACGATGCCGTGGATCTCACCGGGGCGAACCTCGAGACCGACGTCGCTCAGGGCGATCACGCCGCGGAAGTTCTTCGACACGCCTTGGATGGTGAGGACGGGATCGCCGGTGGGAGCCGCCCGCCGGACGTGGTCCGTGGCGTGGGCGGCCGGCGCCGTCGCCTCGTCGACCGGCGCGACGGCAGGGGCATGTGCGGTGTCCTGCCGCCGCGGCCGGAGCCCGCCGGCGACTCGCTGCACCGTCTGCACGAATCCGCCGGGCACGACCTTGAGCGCCAACACGAACCCGAGGCCGAACACCACGTCGGTGAGACCGCCGAGCTTCGAGGAGTAGAGGAGGGCGACGCTCACGCCCATGGCCCCGACCACCGGGCCCACGATGGTGCCCTTGCCACCGACGACCACGGCCACCAGCAGGATGAGCACGATGTGCAGGCTGAAGGTGGCGGGCGAGACGGCCGAGCTGGAGACGGCGTAGAGCCCGCCGGCCAGGCCGGTGAGCCCGGCCCCGACGGCAAAGGCCTTGCGCTTCTCTCGCACGGTGTTGACGCCGCACGACTCGGCCACGTCCTGGTTGTGGGCGAACACCCGCCACGACAGGCCGGTCATCGAGTACCGCACCCGCAGCGACAGGACCACCATCACCAGGGCGATGCCCCAGAACAGGAGGTACAGCTGGCGGGCGTTCAGCATGTGGTCGCCGGCGGGGATGCCGGGGATGCCGTAGAGGCCCGTGGCCTTGCCCGTGTATTCGAGGGCCAACAGGATGGTCGGGATCATCAGGCCGAACCCGAGGGTGGCCAGGGCCAGGTAGATCTCCTTGAGGCGCAAGGCGATCCAACCGATGGCGAGGGCGGCAACGGCGGCGACCAGCACCGAGACGACGAGCGCGGCCTGCACGCCCCAGCCCCACTTCACCGTGACGACGGCGACGGCATACGCACCCAGGGCGATGAAGCCCTGCTGGCCGAGCGAGGCGTGACCGGCCAGGCCCCACATCAGGTCGAGCCCGATGGCGGCCATGGCCCAGATGGCGGCCTGGGTGCCCACCGAGTCCCAATCGGACCCGAGCGCGGGCGGCAGCACGAACACGAGGGCGGTGATGAAGGCGAGCCAACCGATGCCGCGAGGGCGTCGAGCGAGCAGGGACGTCATCGGGCACCCTCCACTGCGGGCTCGCCACCGAACAGGCCCTCAGGACGGAAGGCCAGGATGAGGATCAGGATCCCGAACTCGATGGTGAGGAACCACTGGGGCGCCTTCACCAGCATGATGCCCTGGGCGATGCCCACGACCAGGCCGCCGGCCAGCGCCCCCCACTCCGAGGTGATGCCGCCGACCACGGCGGTGGTGACGGCCACCAGCGTCCAGTCGAAGCCGGAGAGGAAGCTCACGCCGACCTGGGGGGCGACGATGACGGCGGCCAGGCCGGCCAGACCACCGGCGAGCATGGAGCCGCCCAGCAGGGCGAACTCGGTGCGGATGCCGACCAGCCGGGCACCTGCTTCGTCGTCGGCGATGGCCCGGAGCGACTTGCCCGGGAGACTGCGAGCGAAGAACACGCTGAGCGCCACCACCACGACGAGCACGCCGACCAGGCTGATCATCTCGTGGGTGCTCGCCCGCCCACCGAGCAAGGGCATGGTGAAGTGCCCCTCGGCCAAGGGCTTGAGGATGTAGGACTCGGTCCCGAACACCTTCTGGGCGATGCCACCGGCGGCGAACATGGCGCCCACCAGGGCCGACAGGCGGGTGATGGGCAAGGCCCCGCTGAAGGGACGCATGAACACCAGGTGGACGACGGCCATGCCCACCACGCCGAGGGCGACACCGGCGAGCACGCGTACCACCGGGTTCCCGATGTTCCAACGGGTGAGGGTGAGGGCGACGCCCATGACCACGGCCCCGTGGGCCAGGTTCAGCACCCGCGTCGACCGGTAGATGAGCGTGAAGCCCAGGCCCATGATGCCGTAGGCCACGCCGAGGGCGATGCCGCTGATGAGAGCCTGCTGGTACATCAGGCGGCGCCTTCCGTGATGTGCCGGCGGACGACACCTGCAAGGGGGGAACGAAGGCGCCGTCCGCCGGGCGCGATGGCCATGGGGACTGCCGCCCCACCCCCCACGGCACGACGATCACCGGCAGCGGAGACGCGGCCATGCACGACAACGCGGCGGGGTGACCCAACGCCAAGCGCCGTCGTTTCGTGCGGAGCAACGTGCACCGGTCGCGAGCTGCTCCACACGGAACACGCCGTCAGGCGATGCGTATGGCGACTTCTTGTGCAACGCCCGGAGACGCCGTACGGCGTCGTAGGCCCGGTACTCACGATGAGAACGCCCCTCCTCGTTGCCATGCTCAGGTCAGTCTCGGGAGCGGTCGTTACGAGGTTCGTTACGGCCACTTAACGTCGCCGTCACACTCGACCGCCCACGCGGCGGGCCCCTGCGGCCATGCCGGGGACGGCGCTCCACACGTTGCCGGTGCCGGCCGATGCCATGAGGAGCCGGCCTCCATAGCTGTCGTCCTCGATCTGCTCGTGACCCGTGCAGAACTCGACGCCGATGTCGTTGCTGCCGTCCCGCAGTGACACGGCGATGGCGCCCGAGGCCCCGTCCCGCACCAGGTCGTGCTGGAGGGAGATGCCGCAGTACTCGGCCAGCGTGCGCATGCGCATGACGTCGTCGATTCCGTCCACGAGCAGGGCGAAGTGGTCGAGCGTGCCCGCCGTGGCGCCCCCGCTCAGGAAGGCCACCGAGTGGTGGTAGCGGTTGCCGCAGCGCATGAACACGGCCAGGTCCTCGATCTGGTCGGAGCGGCGGAACCCGAGCACCTCGCTCCAGAAGTTCCGGCTGGCGGCCACGTCACGCACGTTGAAGACGGCGTGGAGCATGAGGTCGAGGCCGATGCCGCTCGGCTGGGCCGACGTGGGCACGGTCACCATCTCCTCGTAGAGCTCGATGGCGATGCCGTCGATGTCCTCGAAGCGGATGGACTGCGACACCCGGTCGGCCCTGATGGTGCCGCCCAGCGTCCACTGGATGGACCGCTGCTCCAGCCGGCGGGTGACCTCGTCGAGGGCCCGGGCGTCGCGCGCCTCGAAGCCGACCCGGATGAGCCCTGGTGTGTCCCGCTGCTCCAACCGGAGCCAGTGGTGGCGGTTGTCGCCGCGCAGGAAGGCGATGTCCTCGCGCTGCTCGGTCACGTCGAGCTGGCACACGTCGCGGTAGAACGCCACGGACGCGGCCAGGTCGGTGACCCCGAGGGCCAGATAGCCCAGGCCGTTGACCAGGGGCTGGACGTCGTCGCGCGTCGTCGGCATCGTGCTCGTGTTGAACCAGGAAGCCGTTATTGGGACCGTTATTCGCCGTTATCCGCCGTCATTCGCCGCCAGGCCCGGGCTTACGAGTGGCCGAACCGGGCCAAAAGCCCGCGAGTGGTGCCATCCGGCTCCAAACCGATCTCCCGCATGGCCTCCACGGCCCGGCGGTAGGCGGCCAGGCCGGCCGTCTCGCTGCCGACGGCGGCCTCCACCTCGATGAGGATGCGGTACGCCGCCTCCGAGTACGGGTCATGGCTCACGACCGCCTCCGCGAACTCACGGGCGCCGTCGTGGTCGTGCAGCTCCAACGAGAGGCGGGCGGCTTCGAGGGCCGCCTCCTCTTCGAGGACCTGCAGCTCGTACCGCCGGGCAGCCACCCACTCCAGGTCGCTGGCCGCCAAGTACGGGCCGACCACCAGGCTCAGCGCCGACTTCAGCCGGCCCAGGCGCTCCTCCCCGGCCGTGGCCCACGCCTCGCTCAACAGGCGCTCGAAGCGGAGGTCGGTGGCGTCGGCCCGCACGGACGCCGACCAGGCGACACGCGCCCCGGGCAGGCGCTGCAACGTGAGGCCCGACGCCTTGCGCAACTGGTGCACGACCTGGCGGAAGTGGTTGCCCGCCCGCCGGTGGTCCGTGTCGGGGAAGAGGTGGAGCTGCACGTCGTCGCGCGTCACGCCCGACGGGTGGAGCGTGAGGTAGCACGCCAGCTCGAGCACCTTGAGGCGGCCGATGGACAGCGGCGCGGCGTCGACGAACAGCTGGGGCTCGGTGCCGAACGGCTGGACGTCGACCACCACCATGTCGATGTCGTCGCTGTACGTCCGCGTGCAGGGCGTGGCCGTGGTGCGGGGCATGCCCAGCCGGCGCCACCGGGACTCCGACGGATGCCACTGCACCTGGCGGGACAGCACGCCCGGGAACTGCTTGAGGGCGGTGTGCAACCAGTGGAACGCGCTCATGCGCTCCGACGCTTCGAGGGCGACGGTGGCCATGGCGTCCGCTTCGTCGTCGCGGCCCAGGCGGTGCTCGGCCTCGGACAGCACGACAGCTGCGAGGGGCAGCACCACGATTCGCTGGGCCTGCTGCATGCTCTCGACGCAGTGCCGGGCGACGATGGCCGCGTGCTCGACCTGGCCCTGCAACAGGTAGGCGAAGGCGAGGAACGTCTCCGACCATTCGACGTAGGCGAACAGGCCGGCGGCAATGGACGTGGCGATCGACTCCTGCAGGACGTCGACGGCCTCGGCCAGCTGCCCGGTGCCGATGAGGGCGAAGGCTTCGGCCGCCTGGAACAACGGCTCCAGGCCGAAGCCGGTCTGGCGGCTCTGGGCCACCGCTTCCTCGGCCGCCTTGACCGCGCCGGGCGCGTCGCCCTCGGCCAGCAGCAGCCACGTCTCGAGGAAGTGCCACACGTCGGTGTGCATGCGCTGGAGCTGCGGGTGCAGGGCCAGCTCCTCGCATGCCTGCTCCCACAGGGCCCGGGCCCGGGCCAGCTCGCCCCGCCACACCAGGCCGAGGAGCGGATGGGGGGTGCGGTACGGGCTGCGGGGCGGCCACTGCTCCTCGCCGGGCAGCATGCCCACGAGCTCGTCGAGCCGACCCTGGAGCATGAGGCCCCAGCTGATGAGACGGTCGGCCTCGACCCACGCCGTTCCCCGGGGCGGGAGCACCACGTCGTTCTGGGCCACCACCCCGAGGAAGTAGCGCACGCCCATCACCCGGTAGTCGCCGCCGTACTTCTCCAGCAGCTTGATGCCCTCGAGCGGGTGCCACTGCATGGCCCACCCCACGTGGGACATGACGCCGGGGTCGGCGTCGGCCACGGCGCGCATGCGGCCGGACTCGTCGAGAGCACGCGCCAGCGCGCTGGCCTGGTTCAGGTGGCGGGCGCCGCGCAGGCCCCGGATGTGCATGGCCACGAGCACGGGTCGGGCGTCGACGCGCTCGGCACCCATCTGCTCGACCCACCGGAGCATCGTCTGCCAGTCGCCCCGCTGGATGAGGCTGCCCACCGCCTTCTCGGCCACGTCGGCGGCGTCGTCCAGCAGGCCCAGGCCGAGCAAGAGCTCGACTGCCTCCTCGTGCTCGCCGTCGGCCACGAGCAGCGACACGTGGCGGCGCTGGAGCTCGGCCAGGCGCTCGGGGTGGTTCAGCTCGAGGTCACCGCGGAGGAACTCGCGCAGGCAGGGGTGGTACACGATGGTCCCGTCCGGTGTGGTGGTGGCCGGGATGTGGCGCATGCCGATGTTGCGCCACAGGGAACGGGCCTCGGGGCCGCACAACACGGTGGCTGCCTTCACCGACACCGCTTCGAGGATCGACGTGTCGAGCAGGAACCGGCGCTCGTCCTCGGGCAGGGCCTGCAGGATCTCGTAGCTGAGGTAGGACGAGAAGTCCGACCTGCGCTCGCCGTTGTGGGTCGTGCGTCCGAAGGCCACGCCCGCCACCCAGCCGCGCGACGCCTCCCAGCGTGCGGGCAGGTCGGCCAGCTCGCCTCCCTGGGTCCGGGTGAGCTCCTCGGCCTCCTCCAGTGTGAGGGCGAGGTCGCGGTCGGTGACACGGGCCACGCGGCCGTGCAGGATCAGGCGGCCCAGGGAGAAGCTCAGCTCGGACCGGCTGAGCAGCAGGGCCCGGGCCGAGCCCGGCAGGTAGTCGATGAACGTCTCCAGCACCGAGCAGGTGTCGTGGGCATCGGCAATGGCCTCGCACTGGTCGAGCACGACCAGCAGGCGGGTGCGGCCGATCTGCTCGGCCAGCACGGCCGCCACCTCTTCGAGGCTGATGGCCCGGGAGAAGGCGCTGTCCCGCACGGTCGTGATCTCGGGGACGTGCAGCTCCAGCGCCGCGGCCAGGTACGACAGCATGCGGGACGGTGACCGGTCGCCGTCGTCGAGCGTGAGCCAGGCCACGGGCGACTGCTCCCGCTCGGCGTAGAGCTGGGCCTGCACGGTCTTGCCCGACCCGGCCGAAGCGAAGACGGCCAACCCCTCGTGCTCGGCCAGGGCATCCGCGAACAGCTGATCGAGGCGGGGTCGCCGCACCGCTCCTGCGGGAAGTCCAGGAGCCATGGCCTTGCGCCGGACCAACGGCGTCCCGAGATCAGCTTGGCTCGTCGGTGCCACGGGGCCCCCCTCCGTGCGCGTCGGCGGTTGCACGCCCGCCGTCGCAATCAATCAACCAATCGTGCGAACTTCGACGCTACAACGTCAGACTCGACTACTCAGCGCGACTCACTCGAAATTTTCGCAGCGTTGTCACACGGAGCCGCCTTCCGGCGACATTCTCGGGGTTTAGAACATTTTGGGCTCGACCACCGGCCCGATCTCCGTCCCCAGACCCTGGGCCAGCGCGATGTCGTACACGGCCTTGGCCGAGATGAGGTCCTGGGCCGCCGTTCCCACCGACTTGAACAGCGTGAGCCCGTCGTTGCCGGCGTTCACCGTGCCGCTGGCGACGACCGCGGCCAGGTGCTCGGCCCCTTCGAGCCGGGCCCGCTCGTCCTCGTCGGCGGCCATGGCATCGCCGCACTCGTCCATCAGCTGCTCGGCGCTCACGTCGAGCACGATGCGGTCGGCGGCGGTGAAGCAGGCCGTGTCCAGTTCGCGCAGGAACGGGCTCGTCGACCCGATGGAAACGACGTGCTGGCCCGGCTCCATCCAGCTCGCTTCGTAGGCAATGGGACCGTTCATCCCGGTATTGGTGGCGATGACCACGATGTCGGTGCCACCCACGGCGTCCTGCGGGGTCTCGGCCGGGGTCACGGGCACGCCGAGGCGCTCCGTCATCTTCTGGGCGAAGGCGGCCCGGCGCTCCGGGTTGCGGCTGTACACCTTGACGGCCGACAGGTCGCGCACGGCGGCCACGGCCGAGAGGTTGGTGTCGGCCTCGAGGCCCGACCCGATGACGCCCACCGTCGACGCCTCGGGCTTGGCCATGTAGCGGGTGGCCACGCCGCTCGTGGCGCCGGTGCGCGCCGCCGTGAGGTAGGCGGCGTCGACCAGGGCCAGGAGCTCGCCGTCCAACGTGCTCAACACGATGAGGTAGCGCACACCCTTGGCCAGCGAGCCCTGAAAGGCCTTGAAGCCCATGAGGCCGCTGCCCTCCATCTGGGCGGGCATGATGCGGAGGAAGCGTCCGTCGCGCATGAGGTTCATGCGGGGCGGGAGCATCACCATCCCCGCGTGCTCCTCCTTCAACGCCACTTCCACGGCGTTGACCATGCTCGTCATGTCGGTCGCCGTGCGGATGTCCGCGTCACTCAACAGAAGCGCCATTCGGGAATCGTCGGCGATATCCCGTTACGCGTCGCGTTAGCGGTCGTTCCGCAGATTTGGGCGCGACGCCGGGGTTGCTACGTTCGCTCCATGTTCTCCGCCACCGCGTCCAGCACTTCGGCCGACGACCCGCTCTCGGGCCTGACCCTGGGCGACCACCCGGACCCCGAGGTGCCCGAGGGCTGGGTGGCGGTGTCGGTGCGCGCCGCGGCCCTGAACCACCACGACATCTGGACGCTCCGTGGTATCGGCATCCGGGACGAGCAGTTGCCCATCGTGCTCGGGTGCGACGCCGCCGGCGTGCTGGCCGACGGGTCCGAGGTCGTCGTGCACGCGGTGATCGGCGACCCCGACGCCGGGGGTGGCGACGAGACGCTCGACCCCAAGCGCTCGCTGCTTTCCGAGAAGTACGACGGCACGTTCGCGGAGACGGTGGTGGTCCCCCGCCGCAACGTGATCCCCAAGCCCGCGGCGCTGTCGTTCGAGGAGGCCGCGTGCCTCCCCACCGCGTGGCTCACCGCCTACCGCATGCTGTTCACCAAGGCCGGTCTCCGACCGGGCGACACCGTGCTCATCCAGGGCGCGGGCGGCGGCGTGTCCAGCGCGGCCATCGCCTTGGCTCGCGCCGCCGGCTACCGGGTGTGGGTCACCAGTCGCACCGAGGCCAAGCGGGAGCGGGCGCTGTCGCTGGGCGCCCACGGCGCCTTCGAGTCCGGCGCCCGGCTGCCCGACCGGGTGGACGTCGTGCTGGAAAGCGTGGGCGAAGCCACGTGGTCGCACTCGCTCAAGTCGTTGCGCCCCGGCGGTCGCATCGTCACGTGTGGCGCCACCACCGGCATGAACCCGCCGGCCGAGCTCAACCGGGTGTTCTTCACCCAGCTCGAGGTCGTGGGCTCGACCATGGGCACGGCCGGCGAGCTGCGAGGGCTGCTGCAGTTCCTGGAGGTCACCGGCGTGCGTCCCACGATCGACGTCGCCATGCCCCTCAAGGACGCCCGGGCCGGCTTCGAGCGCATGCTCGCCGACGACCAGTTCGGCAAGATCGTCTTCACCTTGTAGGCCGCCGGTCGCCCGTCCCGTCGTTTCGTGTGCACACCCGACGCCGGACCCGCCGGACGAGCGGCTCACACCTTGGTGACGGCGTCGCCCGGCCGGACCCGGCCGCCGGTGACCACGGTGGCGTTCAGGCCCCGCAGCCGCAGCTCCCGCCCGAGGGGCGAGTTGACGACCTCGCGGGCCTCGGGCCCGAAGCGGGCGGCGAACTTGGCGCAGCCCGTGTGGGGCAACGGCGTCACCTCGATGACGGCCTCGGAACCGAACGCCAGGCGCGTACCGGCGGGCAGGTTGCCCAAGCTGAGGTCGAGGTCGACGTAGAGCTGGTCGCCTGCCTCCGCCCACCGGTCGGGCCCGGCGAGCAGGGCGAGGAAGCGGGCATTGACGACGGTGAGCTGGCGCCCGGCGTGGGCACCTCGCGCCCGCCACGAGTCGCCCACCAGGCCTTCGGCCACGTCGAGCATTCCCTCGTCCAGGGCCACCCGTTCGTCCACCGCCGGGCGGCACACGACGAGTTCGACCGTCCCCACCTGGAGCGGTGATCCCAGCAACATCCCCGGAGCATGGTCGACGCCGGCCCAGCCGGCGAGCGCATTTCCCTCCCACGGTTTCCCTGCTCGCATGGCTGCCGGCTCGGGCGCCGGCGACGATCCCGCACCCCTGCAGACCCCGAGTGGCCAATCGGAGTGCACGGCCTTCCAGGACGAAACCCTCGATCCCCCTGCACGTGTCATCCAGGTCGGCACGACCGAGCTGCGCTACCACCTCTGTTGGACCGAGGACCTGCGCGCCATGCTCACCGGCGCCCGCGGCTGGGTGCCATTGGGACCACCGATCCAATGTCGACCATCTCGCCCATCGTGGCGAGATGAGACACCCTCCGTGACCGACGGTTAAATTTCGGGCAAAACGCCACGGCGGATCGTGCGCTCGCGAGGCCCCGTGTTGTAGGTTGCCCGGAAATTCGATCCCCCGTAGTGGCGCGGCGTCGATGCCGCTCGAGGTGTCCGGGTCCGATGGCCTGACGGTCGGTTGGCTGGGGATGCTGCTTCGGGGATCGCCGCTGCACGTCCACAGAGCGAGGTTTCCCATCGTGCCCTTTTCGAGCGCCGATCGTCCCCTTACCGAATCTTGGCTTTCGACCAGCCAGGCAGGTGTCGACACCCACAGGGACCGCTCGAAGCAACCGGACCAACGAGGCCACGGAATGCCGACCTCCCCCACCACCAGATCCCGCAGCCGCCGGGTCCCCACGGCCGTCGCCCTCGGCACGGTGGCCACCGTCGGCGCCGTCGTCGTCACCGCCACGCCCAGCTGGGCCGGGGCCGGCGTGGGATGGATCAACAGCGTGCGGTCCGGCAACGGCCTCGCCCCCCTCGCCAGCAGTGGCGGACTCGACAACCTGGCTGCCAACCACAGCCGGGCCATGATCAACCAGAACTCGCTGTTCCACACGGCGAACCTGGGTGGGGCCGTCTCCTCCGTGTACTCCAACTGGACGCGGGTGGGCGAGAACGTGGCCGTGGGCGCCTCGTCGGCCGACGCCCACAACGCCCTCCTCGGCTCGGCCCAGCACCGGGCCAACATCAACGGTGCGTACAACGTGGTCGGTTCGGCCGAACTGGCCGGACCGGACGGGCGCATCTGGGTGACGGAGATCTTCGCCTTCGTGCCCGGCCTGTCGGGCTCGGCCGCCCCTGCGCCCGCTCCGGCTGCTCCGGCCGCTCCTGCACCCCGTGCCTCCTCGGCCCCGGCCGCTCCCTCCACGTCGTCCTCGTCGGACCGCACCTTCACGGACCGGGCCTCCCGCTCGTCCACCACCGGCCGCACCACGCTCTCGCCCGACGGCGCCAACACCGGTGCCGACCAGGCCGCCAGCGGCACCATCGCCGGGGTGGCTGCCGCCGGTCCCCACGGGTACTGGCTGGCCGGCGACGACGGCGGCGTGTTCTCCTTCGGCGACGCCCCCTTCCTCGGCAGCCTGGCCGGGCAGCGCCTGGCCGCACCGATCGTCGCCATCACCCCCACCTCGTCGGGCCAGGGCTACTGGCTGGCCGGCGCTGACGGCGGCGTGTTCTCCTTCGGCGACGCCGCCTTCCTGGGCGCGGCCAACACCATGCCGCTGAACCGGCCCGTGGTGGGCATGGCCGCAGTGCCCTTCGGCAAGGGCTACTGGCTGGTGTCGGACGACGGCGGCGTCTTCGCCTTCGGCGACGCCCCCTTCAGGGGCAGCCTGGCCGGCAAGCGCCTCAACGCCCCCATCGTGGGCATGGCCCCCACGCCGTCGGGCCAGGGCTACTGGCTGGTGGCGTCCGACGGCGGCGTGTTCGCCTTCGGCGACGCCCAGTACGTCGGCGGGCTGGCCGGGCAACGCATCAACGCCCCCGTCACCGGCATCGCCATCGCCCCCTCGGGCCTGGGCTACTGGCTGGTCTCGGCAGACGGAGCCGTGTTCGCCTTCGGCGACGCCGGCTTCCGGGGCGCCGCCGCCGGCCCGGTGGCGCTCGCCCGTCCCACCGTCGCCATCGCCCCCGCGCCCGACGGCGAGGGCTACTGGCTGGCCGGCGCCGACGCCGGTGTGTTCGCCTTCGGCACGGCCACCTTCCA
>Ga0070741_10014535_pt1 | contig 13592 bp, 15 predicted proteins | sample Coa_R1_4_FD_66440 | JGI IMG/M metagenome (GOLD analysis project Ga0070741, IMG submission 66440) | Surface soil microbial communities from Centralia Pennsylvania, which are recovering from an underground coalmine fire - Coalmine... | ecosystem: Environmental > Terrestrial > Soil > Unclassified ... | reverse complement strand
ATCGACGGCAAGAACGACGAGGTGTTCGGCAACGGCCACGTGCACCTCGGTCCCGACGGGGCGCGCTACCAGTCGGACGACGTCACCGGCATCGCCCCCGTCGACCAGCAGGTGAACGGCGGCGTGAGCGCGGGCAACCCGCCCGACAACTGCTCGGGTGACCCGACCGGCCACGCGTGCATCAACAACGACGTCGATATCGTCGACCCCACGCTGTCGGGACCGCAGGGCACGTTGGCGTGGGAGCAGACGTCCGGTCCCTGGGGCACGTTCGTGGACCGCACCACCATCAAGCAGGTGACGGCGGGCGCGGCCTACACGCTCGTCACCACGCCCTACTACCGGGATGACGCCTGCTTCGACGACGGTACGGGCAGCGACCCGGGCCTGCACGTCAACCCGAAGCACACCGACCCGGGTGTCGATGCCAACGGCAACCCGCGCGAGTGCTGGAAGCCGGAGTACGGCGACCCGGCCGCCTACCTGGCTGCCAACAACCTGCCCGCCGATCACTTCTACCAGGGCGACATCGGCACCCACGGCGTGCACATCCTGTTGATCGCCGACTCGGACAACGCCACCCTCACCGTGCCCGTCGATGAGATCGACGCCGACCAGCGCCGGGTCATCCTCAACGAGGACCCGGGCAACGTCGGCGAGCTGTACGGCCGCGGTCTGGAGAAGCCGTTGGTAACCACGGTGACGCCGTACTCCGGGCAGTGACGCGCGGGAGGGCGCTGGCTGCCGCGCTCGGCGTCCTCCTGGCGGTCACCGGCCTGCCCGCGGCGCGGGGCGGACCGGCCGGTGACGAACTCCGGGTCGATGGCGTGTACGCGTCGGTCACGATGTCGTCGGTCACGTTGGGCAACGACGAGGTGGAGCGCACGTGGGATCGGGGCGCCTTCCAGACAGCGTCGCTGGTCGACGAGCGCGAGGGCGGCCGTACGTGGGGCGAGCACGTCGACGACTTCGAGTTGGCCCTGTCGGCCGGGCGCCTGCCCAGCCACTCGTTCTCGGTGACGGCCGTGTCGCTGGCGCCCGTCGACCACGGCATCCGCGTGACGATGTCGCTGGCCGGGCCCGGGTCCGCGCTCACCGTCCAGCGCGTCGTCGACGCCTACGACGGCGTGGCCGGGTTCCGCACGCAGACGACGGTCACGAGCGCGGTGCCACTGGCGCTCACCGGCGCCCGCCTGGAGACGCTGGGCGCGGGTGGCGGCGTGGCGCCGTCCGTCTCCTCGTTCCGGGCCGGTGCCGACTGGCGCACCGGGGGCAACTGGCCGGGCGCGCCCGTCGCCGTGGGCGATCCCCGGGCGGGTACGTGGCGGGACACGCGCACCGCTCCCGCCGGGCAGGCGTTGGAGGGCGCCGGCCAGTACGTCTCCGTGGCCGACCCCTCCGGTCGCATCGCCTTCGTGGAGCTGGAGCGCAACGACCTGCCCTCGTCCCGCGCCGCCTACGACGGCGCCGCCGCGAGCGCATCGGTGGACCTCACGCGCGACGTCATCAGCCTCGGACCGCTGGAGGAGAACGCCCACGCCGAGAACCCCACCGCGGTGCCGGCAGGCCGAGCCCGTCTGCTGCAACCGGGCACGCCCTTCGCCCTCGCCCCCACGTTCGTGGGCTTCGGGACCAACGCCGACGACGAGGCCTGGCAGTTCCACGACTACCTGGTGGGCCACCGCCAGCGCCCGTTCGACCAGGACGTGACCTTCAACTCCAACGGCACCGACACCAACCGCATCTCCACCGGCGCCAAGGACGACATGGACTTCGCCACCGTCCAACAGGTGGCGCCCGTCGCCCGGCGGCTGGGCGTGCAGACGTTCATCCTCGACGACGGATGGCAGGGGCAGTCGGGCGATTGGGTGCCCGACCCGGCCCGCTTCCCCGACGACCACTTCGCAGCCGTGCGCCAGACGATCGCTCCCATGCGCCTCGGGCTCTGGATGAGCCCCACGTTCTTCAACCCGGCGTCGACGGCCTTCAAACGACATCCCGACTGGGTGTGCCAACCCATCGGCACGCCGCTGGTGGCCGACAACGTGGCCCAGCCGGGCAGTGGGTCCAACGAAGCCGGCCTGGGTCCATGGGGACCCAACGCCCTCCCGTACGTGGAGGGGCGCATCCGCAACGCCATAGACAACTGGGGCGTGTCGTACTTCAAGTTCGACTTCCTGGTCTGGCTGGATTGCGCCGGCCAGGGTGACATGTACGACTTCCACGACCGCTTCGTGGCCATGCTCGACAAGCTCGAGGCCGATTATCCCAAGGTCACCTTCGAGATCGACGAGACCAACGACTACCGGCTGTTCCCGTTCGAGTCGGTGAGCCGGGGGCCGAGCTGGTTCCAGAACGGAGCGGTCAGCGTTGCCCAGTTGCTCCACAACATCTGGGACCTGTCGCCGTGGGTGCCGGCGTCCACGCTCGGGCAGCACTTCCTGGGCAACCTCCGCCAGTTCGACAGCGCTTCCGTCGAAACCGCCATGGCCGCTGCCCTGCTGTCCCACCCGACGTTCTTCACCGACGCGCGCGATCTGCCCGAATGGGTCGTGCAGGGGGCGTCGGAGTGGCTGGCTTTCCGGCGGGCCCACCTGGCCGAGCTCACCGGCGTCGTGTTCCCCCTGCTGGACGACCCGCTGCACGGCGGGTGGACGGCCCTCCAGTCGTGGGACGCGTCGGTGCCCGGTGGCAGGGGAGCGATGCTGGCGTTCCGTCAAGGCGCGGCCACGGACACGGCGACCGTCGCCCTCCGCGGCGTGCCCGCCGATCGCACGTACGACCTGGTGGCGGCGCCGTCGAGCGAGGTCGTGGGCACGGTCACGTCCGCCCAGTTGGCGTCGGGGCTCGACGTCACCATCCCCGCCCCGCAGGGAGCGCTGGTGCTGCTGGTCGAGCCCCACTCGGCCTGAGAAGAAACCGGTCCGGTTGGGTAGGTACCGGGAAACCGCAACCGAGACGGAGGACCAATGGCCGAGGGTCACGAGCAGCATGCCCAGTGGGAGCAGCACGAGCATGGCGCCGTCGTGCACAACCACCGGCACTACCACGTGACGCACAACCACAACCGCATGGCGGGCGGATTCGACCATCTCAGCTCCGAGCACGACCACGAGCACGACCACGCCCAGGTCAACCACGCCCACTGGCCGCACGAGAACTTCGAGCAGGAGCACGCCGGCGAGGCCCACGATCACGACCACGCCACGCCGGTGAAGAAGGCCGGCGCCGCCAAGAAGGCACCGGCCAAGAAGGCGGCGGGAGCGACCAAGAAGGCGGCGCCCGAGGCTCCCTGAGGCGGCCGCTTCCCGGGGGACGCGCCCGGAATCCGTTAGCACTCGGTACAATCGAGTGCCAGCGATGCTGGACGAACGTAAGGCCGCCATACTCCGAGCCGTGGTGTCGGAGTACATCGACACGGCGCAGCCCGTCGGGTCCGGCCACGTCGTCCACGAGGCCGGACTGGGCGTGTCGCCGGCGACGGTGCGCAACGAGATGGCCGTGCTTGAGCGCGAGGGCTACCTGGTGCAGCCCCACACCAGCGCCGGCCGCATCCCCACGGACAAGGGCTACCGATTCTTCGTCGACCAGATCACCGCTCCGGGCACGCTCGACCCGGGCAAGCGCCAGCAGGTGCGGGACTTCTTCCGGGCCGCCCACGGCGAGCTGGAGCGGATGCTGGCCGACACCAGCCGCTTGTTGTCCAACCTCACCAACTACGCGGCCGTGGTCGTCGGCCCGCCCCACGAGGCCGCCACCATCCGGTCGGTCCAGCTCGTGGGTCTGGGGCCCCGGATCGCGCTGGTCGTCGCCGTTCTGTCCAACGGCGTGGTCGAGAAGCGCACGCTGGAGTTCAAGGAGGAGACGGGCGACGAGCGGCTGGGCGCGGCCACCGCGGCCCTGAACCGCAACCTGGTCGGCCGCCCGCTCGGCACCCTGGGCACGGTGCTGGAGACGGGCGACGCCGCCACCGACGAGTTGGTGCGGGCGGCCATGAACGCCCTGCGGGTCCACGACGACGAGCCCGACCACGTCTTCGTGGGTGGCTCGTCTCGCATGGCCCGGGCCTTCGACGCCGTCGACACCGTGCGCGAGGTGCTCGGCATCCTCGAGGAGCAGTACGTCGTGGTGAGCCTGCTGCGTGACATGCTCGACCGCGGCCTGTCCGTCGCCATCGGCGTGGAGCACGGGTACCAGCCGTTGTCGGAGTGCGCTCTGATCGTGGCGCCCTACGAGGTCGAGGGGGAGCGGGCCGGTAGCATCGGGGTCTTGGGCCCGACGCGCATGAACTACCCCGAAGCCATGGCGGCGGTTGCAGTGGTCAGCCAGCGGCTGGGCAAGCACCTGAGCGAGGGCTAAACCGGCGATGGTGTCCGACTTCTACGAACTGTTGGGCGTGTCGCGCAGCGCGTCCGAGGACGAGATCAAGCGGGCCTACCGCCAGTTGGCCCGGGAGCTGCACCCCGACACCAACCCGGACAAGGCGGCCGAGGAGCGCTTCAAGGAAGTCACCCTGGCGTACGAGACGCTGCGCGATCCCGAGCGCCGCCGCCGGTACGACATGTTCGGGCCCGAGGGCCTGCGGGGCACCGGCGCCGGGCCCGGGCCGGGCGGGGCAGGCGCAGCCGGCGACCCGTTCGGTTTCGGTGACATCTTCGAGGCGTTCTTCGGCGGCAGCCCCTTCGGCGGCGGCGCCGGCGGCGGCTTCGGCGGGCGGGGCGGCCACCCGCGGGGTGCCGACGCCGAGGTGCGGGTCACCATCGACTTCGAGGAAGCGGTGTTCGGGGCGCAGCACGAGGTCGCCGTGCGCCTGCCTCTCACGTGCGCCACCTGTTCCGGCAGCGGCGCCCGGGCGGGCACGACGCCCACCACGTGCTCGCAGTGCCGGGGCGCGGGGGAGATCCGCCGGGTGCGCCAGTCGCTGCTGGGGCAGATGGTGACGTCGACGCCGTGCCCGCAGTGCGGTGGCACCGGCGAGGAGATCGCCAGCCCCTGCCCCGACTGCCGGGGCGACGGCCGCCGTACCGAGGAACGCTCCCTGCTCATCGAGATCCCGGCGGGCGTGGACGACGGTGCCACCCTGCGCCTGTCGGGCCGGGGCGCGGCCGGTCCCCGGGGTGGTCCTGCGGGGGACCTGTACGTGCACTTGAACGTGCGACAGCACGCCCGTTTCGTCCGCCAGGGCTACGACCTGGTGCACGAGTTGCACGTGGCCATGACCCAGGCCGCCCTCGGCGCCCACATCCCGTTCCAGACGCTCGACGGCGACGAGGACCTGGTGGTGCCCGCCGGCACGCAGACGGGACGGGTGTTCCGGTTGCGGGGCCGGGGCGTCCCCCACGTCGACGGCCGGGGGCGGGGCGACCTGCTCGTGCAGCTGGTGGTGGACACGCCCACCGGGCTCACGTCGGGCCAGGAGGAGCTTCTGCGGCAAGTCGCAGCCGAGCGGGGCGAAGAGATCGCACCCGTCGAAGGCGGGCTGTTCTCCAAGATCCGCAGTGCCTTCAAGTAGGGCGGAGCGGGACCTGCGGGCGTCGGCCGCCCACGTCTTCGTGGCCGACGTGGCCGCGCCGGAACTGCGGGACGACGACCGACACCACCTCCAGCGGGTGCTGCGGTTGCGAGCGGGCGAGACCGTGACCGTGAGCGACGGGCTGGGCTCGTGGCGGTCGTGCGCGTTCCGGGGTGGCGCCGGGCTCGAGCCCGCTGGCGAGGTGAGCACGGAAGCACGCCCAGAGCCGGTGATCACCGTGGGGTTCGCTCCGGTCAAGGGCGACCGGCCGGAGTGGGCCGTGCAGAAGCTCGTCGAGGTCGGCGCGGACGTGATCGTGCCGTTCACATCGGCCCGCTCGGTGGTGCGGTGGGACGGGGACAAGGCGGCCCGCAACCGCGATCGACTGGAGCGGGTGGCGGTGGAGGCGGCCATGCAGAGCCGGCGAGTGTGGCTGCCCGAGGTGCGGGAGATCGGCGCGCTGGACGCGGCGATGGCGCGCGTGCGCAGCGGCTGCCCTGCGGGTGGTCCTGCGGGTAGCCCCGCGGGTGGCCGGCTGGCCCTGGCCGAGCCGGGCGGGGAACCGCTGTCGCTGGCCTTCCCCACCGTGTTCATCGGGCCCGAAGGCGGGTGGTCACCCGAGGAATTGGCCCTTGATGTCGGGCACGTTTGTGTGAGTTCCACCATCTTGCGGGCGGAAACTGCCACGATGGCAGCAGCGGTGCTCTTGTGCGCTCTGCGCGGAAAAATTGTCCAAAGTCACGACGAGTAGTTTCCTCGGTGACACAGAGTGAGCGTACACTTGCCGAGGAAGGGGGTGTGAGGTGATCGAAGAGTCGATGCCCAGCAGCTATGCGCAACGCGTGGGCGAGCGACTGCGAGCTGTCCGTAAGCAGAAGCGTCTGTCACTGCAGGCGGTGGAGGCTGCCTCACACCAGGAGTTCAAGGCCTCCGTGCTGGGCGCCTACGAGCGGGGTGAGCGCTCGATCTCCGTTCCCCGGCTCCAGCGCTTGGCAGATTTCTACAATGTTCCGGTCGACCAGTTGCTGCCCCGGGACAGCGGCGGCGCCGCGCCCTGGGCCGCCGGCGCGGGCGAAAGCGACAGCGCGGCCACCACTGCTGAAAACGGTCGCCTCGGCCCCGACGACGGCCGGGTGACCATTGACCTCACCCGCCTGGAGGCGGTCACCGCGCCCGAGCGCGAGCTGCTGCGCCGCTACCTGGGCATGATCCAGGTGCAGCGCCAGGACTTCAACGGCCGGATGATCACCATCCGCTCCGAGGACGTGCGGGCCATCGGTTGCCTGTTCGACATGTCCGCCGACGGCATGCGCCGCCGCTTGGACGACCTCGGCCTCCGGCTGAACGCCTGATCCCGGCGCGGCGCCAGCCGCTGGCACCCTGTGCCGCCGCCACCTCGGCGGCAGCCGTCGCCGTACCATCCGGTTCTGTGGGCGGACCCTCCACCCCCTTCGGCGTCTACGTACACGTGCCGTTCTGCGCGCGCCGGTGCGACTACTGCGCCTTCGCCACCTGGACCGACCGGGACGAGCTGATGCATGACTATGCGACCGCGTGCGTGTCTGAGCTCGCCGCCGCTGCCGGGAACGCCGCCGACGACCTGCCCGCGGCCACGTCGGTCTTTTTCGGCGGGGGCACGCCCTCACGGCTTCCGGCGGCTCTGCTCACCGGCATCCTGGACGCCATCACCCGCCAGCCCGGCGCCGAGGTCACCGTCGAGTGCAACCCCGACACGGTGTCGGCCGAGCTGCTCGCCGCCTACCGGGGCGCGGGTGTGACCCGTCTCTCGTTCGGCGTGCAGTCGATGGTGCCCCACGTGTTGGCCGGCCTGGGCCGCACCCATGATCCCGACAACGTGCGCCGAGCCGTCCACCTGGCCGCGGCCGCCGGCTTCGCCAGCTGGAACGTCGATCTGATCTACGGCGGGGCAGGCGAGTCGGTGGCCGACTGGGTCGCCACCCTCGACGCCGTGCTCGCCCTCGACCCGCCGCCCGCGCATGTGAGCGCCTACGCGCTCACCGTGGAGCCGGGCACGCCGCTGGCCGCCGACCCTGCCCGCCATCCCGACGACGACGACCAGGCCGAGAAGTACCTCTTGGCCGAGGCGCGACTGACCGCCGCCGGGCTGTTGTCGTACGAGATCTCCAATTGGGCCCGGCCCGGGCACGAGTGCCAGCACAACCTCCTCTATTGGCGCCAGGGCGACTACCGCGGGATCGGCTGCGCGGCCCACTCCCACCGGGCCGGCCGCCGGTGGTGGAACGTGCGCACGCCTGAGCGCTACATCTCGCTGGTCCGGGCGGGCGTGCCTCCGGTGGCGGGCGAGGAGGTCCTGGACGCCGACGGGCGGCGCGTCGAGGCACTGGAGCTGTCGCTGCGCACGGCGGAAGGGGTGCCGGCGGGGACGCTGGCCGGCGACGAGGCGGCCGTGGCCGGCCTGATCGAGCGCCGGGGGGACCGCTTGGTGCTGACCGCAGCCGGCCGTCTCCTCGCCAACGAGGTAGCCGTCCGGCTCCGCTGAACCGGCGCCCGGGCCCGCTCATGGCCGGGGCTCCGCCGGCAGTGGGGGCACGGCCAGCACTTGACCGGGGAGGACGAGGCTCGGATCGTTGGCGCGAACGAGCTGCGCCCGATTGGCGTCGATGACGGTGCGCCAGTAGCGAGCAACCTCCGGGATCGAGGGACGGCGCGACCACGAACCGGCGAGGAGCCGTTCGGCCACCCGCCAGAAGTTGTCGCCGGGCATGACCGTCCAGGTGGCGGCCGCCGCCGGGACGGGCGCCGATTCGGGTGAGGGCGCCGGTGACGTCGCGGCGGGCGACGGCGCGGTCGCAACGGGCGGCGGTAGCGGGGTTCCGCCTTGGCTCGGGCTGGGGCCGGTGGTCGCCATAGTGGTCGCGGGGTCGATGGCCGATGGGTCGATGGCCGGTGGGTCGATGGCCGGTGGCGCCGGCGCCGGGGGCAGCGTTGGGCCGGCGTCGGGCTCGGGCACGGGAGCGGCGTCGGGCGCCCCGTCACCGCCAGGTGCCGCCGGTGTTCCGGGCTCCTCGCCGTACACGGGGATGGTGGTCTCGGGCTCCTCGAAGGGCCGGAGGATTGGTGGCGGGCTCGGCACCGTCGTTATCGGGGCGGCCCGAACCGGTGGTGCTGCGCCCGCCGGACCGGCCACTGCCACGAGCGTGGCCGTGGCGCCCAGGGCAACGTCGAGGAGCCGGCGCAAGGGCGGCAGCGTGACGGTGTCGGCCAGGCGGGCCAGCGGGCGCAGGCGTACGAGCCGGCCACCCGCCCCGAGCGCCGTCACCGCCAGCAGGTACCACCCGCCCACCAGAACGGGCACGCGCAGGAGGGCGACCAGCGTGGTGGCCGGCGGTTGCTCGGCGATCCAGAGGCGGAGGCCGGCCACGTCGGCCGGCGGGGCGGCGGTGGGGAGGGCGCGCGCGAGCGCCATGGCGCCGATGATGGCCGTGACCCAGAGGGCGCACGCAGCTACGGCTGCAAGCCGTTTCACCGCAGGGCTCCGGTGTCGACGGGAACGACGCCGCCGTCCCCGCTCAGGGCCGAGAGGTGTGCGCACCGGTCAGTAGTGACTCGGGACGGGCGCAGTCCCACCGCCCCCGCGACGGTGGCGACCAGCCGGCCCGCCACCCGTTGCCCTGCCCCGGGCCAGGACGGGAAGACGTAGACCTCGCCGGTGGCCGGGCGGAGGAGCGCAGGCGTGGCTGTGCCCGAGCAGGCCCAGTCGCCGGCGATGACCACGTCGTCTCGTTGGCCGACCGTGAAGCGACTGGTTCCGGTGGTGAGCACGCCGTCCCGGAAGGCGACGGCCGGCCAGACCCGGCTGGGACCGGCGGGCGCCGAACCGGGCTCCGGGGTCGAGGCGATTGCAGCGGGCGCAGGCGCGGGGGCACGCGCAGGCGCAGGCGCAGGCGCGCTCGTATGTGCGTGCCCGCGAGGAACGAAGGCGAGGGCGCACGCGCCGGCGAGGACCACGACCGCGGTTCCGGCGGCCAGACGGTGCCACCACCCCGGCGGGCCGTCGCCTCGCCTGCGGGGGGCAGGGCGACGAGGCGACGGCTCCAAGCCGGGGAGGACCGTGGGCGCGCGAGTGGCGCGAAGGAGGGCGGCCAAGGCCGCCGCTGTGGGCCGGGTGGTGATGTCGTCCGCCACCGCCAGTCGGGCCAGATTGGCGAGACGGGTGAGGCTCGGGGGCGCGTGGCCTGCGGCACTGCACCCGTCGACGAGGGCCGCGAGCAGGGCGCCCAAGCCGCCGACGTCCTCCGGTGGCGAGCACGGCCGCGGCCCCGCCGCAGCCGAGGGGGGATGGAGCACGCCGGTGCCGTCGGCGTGCAGCTCGACATGGTCGCCATCCACCGAGCCGTGGGCCCGCCCCGAGGCGTGGAGCGCGGCAAGGGCGTCGGCGACGGATGCCGTGGCCGAGGCGATTGCGTCCGGAGTGCTGATGGCATTCACGAGACATGGAATAACACGAAAAATAATTCCAAGCAAGAGGGAATAGCGAAAATCTGTGGACGTTACCGATGGTCATGCAGGCGAGCGTGCAGGGCACCGGCAGGGCAGACGAGGGCGGGCGATCAGTCGGCGGGCCCGCATGGCGACCGTCGCACGCGGGCGGTGGCGTCCCCGGGCACGGCCGTGGCGCCCGCCTGCCCACGCACCCGAGCGTGATGGGCCGCGAACGGGAGGGCGGGGGCGAACACGTACGGCACCTCACCCCGGACGGTTACGCACACCTGGTCGCCCGCGGGCGACAGGTCGACGGCCACGTCGTCGATCCGGACCCCCCGGCCGGCCCGGGCGGCCACGGCGTGGCGGGCCACCTCCCTGGCCCGCCCGGGATCGATCAGCAGGCTGCCCGACGGTAGGCCTGCGGCACCCCGGTAGAAGGCGACGTCCGACAGCGCGGCCGTCACCGCGTCGTTGGCCGCCGCCGCGGCGGCATTCGTCAGCTCCCGCTGGCCCAGGAAGGCAACAGCAGCATCGACGGTGATGGAGGCGAGGATGACGAGTACCAGCACGGCGGCGGGAACGAGCATCAGCACGCTCCCGGCCTGCGTGTCCCGCCCGGTGGCGGGCGACGGCGAGCTAGGCACCGGCACAGTCGGCGGCGCCGGCCAGCCCGTTGCGATAGGGGTCGACGACCTCGGCGTGGCGGGCAGTCACCGTCAGCCCGCCCTGCGCGCCGATGAGCGGCACGGCCGCGAGCGGCACCGGGTAGCGGACCTCCAGCACCACCCGGGAGCAACGGGCGAAGGTGCCGCGCAGCCGGGTCACCTCCATGCGTTCCGGCCGCCGGCCGTGGCCCTGCAACGCCTCGGCCGCGGCGCGCTGGGCCGCGCCGTTCGCGCTGGCCTCGTCGGGTGCCTCCACGTAGGCGCGCGCTGCCTCGCGCGCCGCGGCCGTCACTGCGAGCTTGGCGTCGACCACGTTCCACGCGTTGACCACGACCAGCGTGCCCAGCACGAAGATCAGCACGCCGAACACCAAGCCCTCGATGCCGCCGACCTGGCCACAGTCGTCCCCCGTCATCGCACCCGCTCGACACGCACGCGCACCGTGCGCACCACATCGCGACGGAAGAAGGGCGGGAGCACCCCCGGCCCCGGGATCCGCACGGTCAACGCCACGCGGTCGTCGTCGCGCCGCCAGCTGAAGGCAGCGGCGGGGCCGAGCGCGCCCAAGCGGTCCCGGGCCCGTTGGGTCAATGCGGCGGTGTCGCCGGCGGCATCCACGCCCGCATCGGCACCGGCGGCGGACTTGGCGGCGTCGTACGCCACCGCCCCCACCACCGACGTCACGTACAGGCCGAACAGCACCTGGGTGGCGAACAGCAGGAGGACCAGGAACACGCCGGCGCCCATGGCCGTACCGATCACGCCCGTTCCCGCGTCCCGTGGCGCAACCAGGCCGTGCTGCCCGCTCGACCGCCTACTTGAGCTGGTCGAGGCGGTTGTTGACGTTGCCATTGGCTCGCCGGAGCGTGTCGCCGAACAGCTGCCACATGAGCACGCCGAGAAACGCCATCACCAACACGGCGATGGCGGCCGAGATCACCCCCTCGCCGGCGTCGCCGGGCGTGAGGCGGGCCACCAGGGCAGCTCGCAGCGACTGTTGCCACACATAGGCGCGAAGGACGTGTTCGGACATGGGTTCCCTCCTGGGTCAGCTTCCGGAGAAGAGGCGCAGGGCCTCGACGAAGGGGACGGCGAGGAAGATCACGCCGGGCACGAGCGTGGCCACGGTGACGGGCACCCACACCAGTTGGCCCCGTCGTTCCATCTCCTCGATCGCCCGACGCTGGACCTCCCGACGGATGGCCCGAGCCTCCTCGGACAACAGCCGGCCCAAGTCACCGGTCTCGCCATGGAGTGCGAGGACCGGCACCAGGCGGTCGACGGCGTCAACCCGCACGACGGACGCCCACTCCTGCAGGGCCGCGGTCTCGGACAGGCCCTGGTGGACGCGCCGGATCACCTGTCGGAGATCAGTGGCGCAGCAACCGTGGCCCCGCTCGGCCAGGCGATTGAGGGCGGCGCCCAGCGAGTAGCCGGCCGAGAACAGCATGGCCAGCTGCTCGGCCACCACCGGGAGCTCCAGGAACACTCGCCGTTGCCACCGGGACGAAGCAGACGCCACGTGTTGCTCGAGCACCAGGAAGGCGAGCACGGGCGCGCCCGCGAGCAGCAGCAGGACGACCGCAGGCGAGGGGCGGGTGGCCGCCGCCACGCCAGCAGCGGCAGCCAAGCCGGCCACCGCCCAGCCGAGCTGGCGCATGCGAAAGGCGGTGACGTCGAGGGCCGAGTGGATGCGCTCCAGCCGGAGGGCCAGCTGCTCGGTCACGCCGACCACCCGGGCCAGGCGGTCGCCCGCTGTCCGGGCCAACGGCGCCACCACGTCGGCGAGCGTCTCGACGCTTCGGAAGCCGCGGCGGCGGGATGCTCCCAACCCGCCCGGCGCGTACGGCCGCAGGCGCTCGGTGAGCGGGACACGGGCAAACCATCGCAGGCGCGACAGCAGCAGCGTAAGGCCTACCCACAGCGTGAGTGCGGAGGCCAACAACAGGCGGGCAGCGAGCCCGGCGGCATGCTCACTCATGGAACACCCGCTCCTCCTCGGGCAGCCGCAGCAGCCGGCCGGCCCACGCCCAGCAGGCCACGACCACCAGCAGTCCGAGCACGACGGCCAGCTGCCCGGCGGGGGCTCGGTACGCGGCGCGGCCCGTGCCGATGGACAGGCCGGCCAGCGCCATGCCCGCGGGCACGACCAGCACGAACCGGCGGGCGAAGCGCACGCCTGCTTGCTTGGCCCGGGCGTCCTTACGGCCCTGCACGTCCTGCACGCGGTCCTCCCGGAGCGCGGCCAGCCGGCGGTCGAGGTCCGATCCGCCCACGTGATGGGCGACCACGAGCGTCTCCAACGCAGCGTCGGCAGTGGGGTCGGCCAAGCGCTGCTTGAGGACGGCCACGGTTCGAGGCAGGTCGGTGGTGAGGAGCCACTCGCGCTCGGCCACGGCGAACGCGCCCCGCAGTTCCTCGGGGGCGCGCCGCCCGACGTCGAACAGCGCTTGGGGCACCGAGCGGCCGAGGGAGGCAGTCTGGAGCCGGATCTCCTCGATCAGGCGCGGCCAGGCCTCGCTGGCATCGGCGCGGCGCCGGTTGCGCCGGGCTCGGTACGACGCGGGCGGGAACGAGGCGGCGAAGAGGCCGGCCACCACTGCTGGCAGCAGCGCGCCGAAGAGCGTCCACGCGGCCACGGCACCGACCAGGAACAGTGCGGCCATCACGGTCGCGAACGACCGGACGCGCACGCCCTGCAGGCCGGCTTGGGCGAGCCAGTCGCGGCCTTGGCGCGCCCACCGAGCGGACGGGCCACCAGCCGGATCGGGACCAGGCCGCGCCGCCGGGCCCATGCCGACACCGTGCCATCCCAGCACGACCGCGGTGTACAGGAAGTACGCGCCGGCCGCGGCCACCAGGGCGAGGATGGCGGGCATGGGCGGTGCCTCAGCGCTCCTGGCCGCCGACCAACGAGCGGACGTCGTCACCCGCCGCTTCCACGGCCC
>Ga0070741_10014534_pt1 | contig 13593 bp, 7 predicted proteins | sample Coa_R1_4_FD_66440 | JGI IMG/M metagenome (GOLD analysis project Ga0070741, IMG submission 66440) | Surface soil microbial communities from Centralia Pennsylvania, which are recovering from an underground coalmine fire - Coalmine... | ecosystem: Environmental > Terrestrial > Soil > Unclassified ... | reverse complement strand
CGCACCGGCGCGGGCAGGAATCGCTGGCGACGCTCGAGTCGGCGATTCGCGCGGCCACGCGATCGAACGTGTCGGTCTACGCGCTGGACCCGGCGGAAGATCCGCCCGCGGGCGGCGACGCGCTGCAGCCGCTGGAGCGTCTCGCGGCCGAGACGAACGGACGCGTCATCGACCGCGACCTCGACGCCGGTCTTCGACGCCTCGACGCCGACGCGCGCGGGTACTACCTGCTGACGTACCGCTCGGCGCATCCCGACGACGGCCGCTTTCACGCGGTGCAAGTGCGGGTGAAGCGCGCGGGCGAGGTGCGCGCGCGCGGCGGGTTCTACGATGCGGCGCCCGACGAGGCGCTCGGCGCCGAGATTCTCGCGCGCCTGAACGCGCCGAAGCCGAAGACGCCGCCGGAGCCGGCGCCGCATGCGAGTCCGCTCATCCGTCCGTGGTTCGGCTGGTCGCGCGGCGCGGACGGCCGCACGCGCGTCACGTTCGTGTGGGAACCGGCGCCGGCGGTGCCGGGCGAACGCGTCCGCCACTCGCCGACGCACCTCGTGTTGACTGCGCTCGCCACCGACGGTACGGTGCTCTTCGAGGGCGCCGTCGCCCCGACCGGCGCGGGCACGATCGACGAGCCGGGCGCGACGCCGTCGCGCGCGACGTTCGAAACGCGTCCCGGACGCATCAAACTGCGGATGGCCATCCAGGACGCGGCCGCACAGCCGCTCGACCGCGACGTGCGCGACGTGCTCGTCCGCGACCTGAGCGGTGCCGTCGCGCTCGGCACGCCCGAGATCATGCGCGCGCGCAACGCGCTGGAGCTGCGCACGCTCGAAGCGCAGGCCGCCGTGCCGGTCGTGTCGCGCGAGTTCAGCCGCGCCGAACAACTCCTGCTGCGCGTGCCGGTCTACGGCGCGGTCGACGCGCCGCCCGCCGTGTCGGCCCGTCTGCTCGGGCGATCGGGGCAGACGATGCGTCAGCTCGAAGCGGTGGCGCCGTCCGGCCCCGGCGCGCCGGACGGGTTCACGCTGTCGCTCGCGGGTCTCGCGACCGGCGAATACACGATCGAGGTCACCGCCAAGGCCGCGACCGGCACGGCGACCGATCGCCTGACGTTCCGCGTCACCTCGTAAGAAAGTCCTTCTCCATTCCCGTCGCCGCGGCGGCTTCGCCGAACGGCCGTACAATGGCCGGAGTTCATCTCGCTCAGTCGGCCGCCATTCGTCTAGCAGCAGGAGATCCCCATGAGCGTTGACACCGTGGATCTGCCCGTGCCCGCCTCGCCGTTCGTGCGCGACCTCGTCGCGAGCGTCAAAGCCAAGAACCCCGCGGAGCCCGAATTCCACCAGGCGGTGCAGGAAGTGGTCGAATCGCTCGAGCCCGTGCTCGATCGCCGGCCCGAGTACCGGTCGGCGCGCATCATCGAACGCATGATCGAGCCCGAACGCGTCGTCATGTTCCGCGTCCCGTGGCAGGACGATCAAGGACGCATTCAGATCAACCGCGGGTTCCGCATCCAGATGAACTCCGCGATCGGCCCGTACAAAGGCGGCCTGCGCTTCCATCCGTCGGTCAATCTCGGCATCCTGAAGTTCCTCGCCTTCGAACAGGTGCTGAAGAACTCGCTGACGACGCTGCCGATGGGCGGCGGCAAGGGCGGCTCGGACTTCGATCCGAAAGGGAAGAGCGACAACGAGGTGATGAAGTTCTGCCAGAGCTTCATGACCGAGTTATGCCGTCACGTCGGTCCCGACACGGACGTGCCCGCCGGCGACATCGGCGTCGGCGGCCGCGAGATCGGATTTCTGTTCGGTCAGTACAAGCGGCTGCGCAACGAGTTCACCGGCGTGCTGACGGGGAAGGGGTTGAACTGGGGCGGATCGCTGATCCGGCCCGAGGCGACCGGCTACGGCGCCGTGTACTTCGCGCAGGAGATGCTGGCGACGCGGCGCGAGACGCTCGAGGGCAAGGTGTGCCTGGTGTCGGGCAGCGGCAACGTCGCGCAGTACACGGTGGAGAAGCTGCTGCAGCTCGGCGCCAAGCCGGTCACGCTCTCCGACTCCGACGGCTGCATCTACGACGAGAGCGGCATCACGACCGAGAAGCTGCAGTTCGTCATGAATCTGAAGAACCACCGCCGCGGACGCATCAAGGAGTACGCCGACAAGTACAAAGGCGTCGTGTACACGCCGGCCGATCGGCGGAGCGACGCGCATCCGGTGTGGAACTACCCGGCGCAGTGCGCGTTTCCGAGCGCGACGCAGAACGAAATCACCGCGACGGACGCCGACACGCTCCTGCGCAACGGCGTCTACGTCGTGTCGGAGGGTGCGAACATGCCGACGGTGCTCGCCGGCGTGCACCGCTTCACCAACGCGAAGATTCTCTACGCGCCGGGCAAAGCGTCGAACGCGGGCGGCGTCGCCACCTCCGGCCTCGAGATGGCGCAGAACAGCATGCGCCTCGCCTGGTCGCGCGACGAGGTCGACCATCGCCTGCACGACATCATGAAAGCGATCCACCGGAACTGCCGCGAGACGGCGGATGCGTTCGGCACGCCGGGCAACTACGTCAACGGCGCGAACATCGCCGGCTTCCTGAAAGTCGCCGACGCCATGCTCGACCAGGGACTCGTCTGATGTTATGCGTTTGTCGGACCTCGCGCGGTTTCGCGTCCACGACATCCTCCTCGTGTCGACGGTGTACGACTCGTTCATCCTGGCCGAGGACGGCGAACTGCACGAGGTCATCCTCCGCGAATTCCTCGACCTGAACGTCCGGTCGGTGCCCGGCGTGACCCACACGTCGAGCGCCGACGAGGCGGTCGCGCTCGCGCGCGATCCGCGGCACAACCTCGTCATCGCGTCGGCGTACCTCGGCGAGCTGCCGGTGACGGCGCTCGCGCGGCGCATGCGCGACGCCGGCATCGACACGCCGGTCGTCGCGCTCGCGTACGACATGCGCGAAGCCGCGCGGCTCGCCGCCGACGCTTCGTCGCCGATCGAGCGCGTGTTCCTGTGGCAGGGCGACGTGCGGCTCGTGCCGGCGATCGTGAAATGCGTCGAGGATCGCCGCAACGTCGCGCACGACACCGGCGAAGCCGGCGTCCAGGCGATGCTCGTCGTCGAAGACGACGTGCGGCTCTATTCGTCGCTGCTGCCGACGATCTACGTGGAGCTGATGCATCACGCGCAGCGGCTGCTGCCCGAAGGCGTCAACCTGTCGCACAAGCTGCTGCGGCTGCAGGCGCAGCCGAAGGTCCTCTTGTGCACGACGTACGAAGACGCGTGGGATCTGTTCGAGCGCTTCGAGACGAACATCCTCGGCGTGATTTCCGACGTCGCGTTTCCGCGCGGCGGCGTGCTCGACGCCGACGCGGGGCTCGAGCTGGCGCGGCGGGTGCGCGCGCGTCAGCCCGACGTGCCGGTGATGCTGCAGTCGAGCCGCGCCGAGAAGCAGCCGGTGGCGCGCGAGATCGGCGCGTCGTTCGTGCTGAAGGGATCGCCGACGCTGCTGCGTCAGCTCCAGCGCTTCATGGCCGACGATCTCGCCTTCGGCGACTTCGTGTTCCGCCTGCCGAACGGACGCGAGGTGGCGCGCGCGCGCGACATGCGCGAGCTCGAGCGCGAGCTGGCGACGCTGCCGGCCGAGAGCCTCGCGTATCACGCCGAGCGGAATCATTTTTCGCGCTGGTTCAAGGCGCGCACCGAGTTCGCGCTGGCGCACGAGCTGCGGTCGCGGACGGTCGGCGAGTTCGCGACGGTGGAGGAGCTGCGCGGCGTCATCTTGCGCGCGATTCGCGAGCAGCACGAGCGCACCGCGCGCGGCGTCGCGGTCGACTACGCCGCGTCGGCGTTCGTGCCGTCGACCACGCTCGCGCGAATCGGCGGCGGCGCGCTCGGCGGCAAAGCGCGCGGCCTGGCGTTCGTCGACCTGCTGCTCGGCGAGTCGCGCATCGCCGATCGATTTCCGAACGTATCGATCCTCGTGCCGCCATCCGTCGTCGTGGCGACCGACGTGTTCGACGCGTTCGTCGAGCAGCAGGATCTGCGCGCGTTCGCGCTCGACGCCGTCGACGACGCGGAGATCGACCGGCGGTTCCTCAACGCGGAGCTGCCCGACTCGGTGGCGAGGGACCTCGACGCGTTGCTCGACCGCGTCCGGTATCCGCTGGCCGTCCGCTCGTCGAGCCTGCTCGAGGACTCGCAGTATCAGCCGTTCGCCGGCATCTACGACACGTTCATGCTGCCGAACGATCACGCCCGGCGGGACGTGCGGCTGCGGCAGCTGCTCACCGCAATCAAGCGCGTGTACGCGTCGACGTTCCGCAGCGCGGCGAAGCGCTACTTCGCCGGCGGACCGTACCGCCTCGAGGAAGAGAAAATGGCCGTCGTCGTGCAGCGCGTCGTCGGCGTCGCGCACCGCGAGCGCTTCTACCCCGATTTCGCCGGCGTCGCGCGCTCCTACAACTACTATCCGCTGCCGCCGATGCGCGCCGAGGACGGGATCGTCGCGGCCGCGCTGGGGCTGGGCGAGACGGTCGTCGCCGGCGATGCGTGCGTGCGGTTCTGCCCGCGGTATCCGCGGCACGCGGTGCAGTTCTCGAGCGTCGCGGACACGCTCGCCAATGCGCAGCGCGGGTTCTACGCGCTGACGCTCGGCGGCGACAGCGCGAGCGGTTCGCGTCCCAGCCGCTTCGACGTGGCGACGGCCGAGGCGGACGGCACGCTCGCGCGCGTGGGCTCGACCTATTCGCCCGAGAACGACGCGATCGCCGACGGCGTGTCGCGCCCGGGTGTGCGGCTGGTGACGTTCGCGCCCGTCCTGAAGCACGACGTGTTTCCCCTCGCGCCGATTGTCGACGAGCTGCTCGGGATCGCCGCGCGCGCCACGAGTGCGGCGGTCGAGATCGAGTTCGCGGTCAGCTTTCCGCCACAGGGGCGCCCGGAATTCGGCGTCGTGCAGCTGCGTCCGCTCGGCATGCTGTGCGGCGAGGCGGATGTGGACCTCGGCGAGCCGCCGCGCGCGAGCCTCGTCTGTCAGAGCGACAACGTGCTCGGCCACGGCGTCATCGACGGCATCCACGACCTCGTCGTTGTCGATCGCGCGACGTTCGATCGCCGGCGGACGCGGGACGTCGCCGCGGAGGTCACGCGTCTGAACGCGGATCTCGTCGCGCGGCAGCAGCCCTACGTGCTGATCGGCGTCGGACGGTGGGGGTCGGCCGATCCGTTTCTCGGCGTGCCGGTCAGTTGGGATCAGATCGCCGGCGCGCGCGCGATCGTCGAGACGGGCTTCGCCGACATGCACGTCGCGCCGTCCCAGGGGAGTCACTTCTTCCAGAACCTGGCGGCCGGCGGCGTCGGCTACTTCACGGTGAACGAGGACGCCGGCGAAGGATTTCTCGACTGGGACTGGCTCGCGGCGCAGCGGGCCGAGGCGGAGACGCCGCTCGTGCGGCATCTCCGCTTCGACGCGCCGTTACGGATTGCGATCGACGGCCGCACGCACCGCGGCGCTATCGCGAAACCGGCTTGGTGAGCGTCGCGCCCTTCGGCGCGAAGATCATCGCGAGAAGCCGCGCGGGCTCGGTCTGGCTCGCGTTCTTCGACACTTCGTGCGTCGCGCCCGGCTGCTCGTAGAACATCTCGCCGGCGTTGACGACGTGCTCCGGGCCCTGGCCCGACACCTTCGTGATCACCTTGCCGCTGACGACGTACGCGAGCACGAAGCCGGCGTGCTGATGCGCGGCGCCGACGCGGCCGGGCGGCATGTCGACGTGCGAGACGGTCACCTCCCAGCCGTCCAGATTGACCGCGGGCAACTCGTGCTTGAAGACCAGCGGATTGGCGGCCGGCGGTGCGCCGCCTTGCGCATCGGCGCGCGCGGCGGATGCGATCAGTTCCGCGAAGGCGGCGAAGGCAACGGTGGCTTCTCGGCGATTCATCATGCGTACATTCCTCGCATTCGAGTGACGGTGGCGACGCGGTTGATGGCGACGATATAGGCGGCGGTGCGCATGTCGACCTTGTACTTCAGCGACGTCTTCAGCACGTCGTCGAACGCCTCGCACATCTTGAATTCGAGCCGGTCGTTGACCTCCGCTTCGGTCCAGAAATAGCCGTAGCGGTCCTGCACCCACTCGAAGTACGACGTCGTCACGCCGCTGCTGTTCGCGAGGATGTCGGGGACGATGAAGACGCCGCGATCGTGCAGGAACTTGTGCGCGTCGGGCGTCGTCGGGCCGTTGGCGCCTTCGATGAGCACTTTGGCTTTGATCGCCGGCGCATTCGCCATCGTGATCTGGTTTTCGAGCGCGGCCGGGATCAGGATCTTCACGTCGAGCCCCCACAGCTTGTCGGCCGGCAGCGGATCCGCGCCGCTGAAGCCGTCGACCGTGCGGTGCTGCTGGACGTGTTCGAGCAGCTTCGGGACGTCGAGCCCCTTCTCGTTGTACACGCCGCCTTTCCAATCGGTGACGGCGACGATCTTCGCGCCGATCTCGGCGAGCAGCTGCGCGCCGATGCCGCCGACGTTGCCGAAGCCCTGGACGGCGACCGTCGCGCCCTTGATGTCGAAGCCGAGGTGCTTCGCCGACTCGCGCGTCACGATCATCACGCCGCGGCCGGTTGCTTCGCGGCGGCCGAGCGATCCGCCGAGCTCGACCGGCTTGCCGGTGACGACGGCCGTCGACGTGTGGCCGACGTGCATGGAGTAAGTGTCCATCACCCACGCCATGATCTGATCGTTGGTGTTGACGTCGGGCGCCGGCACGTCTTTCTCCGGCCCGATCGCGTCGACGATTTCGGCGACGTAGCGGCGCGTCAGCGCCTCGAGCTCGCGGCGCGACATCTTGGTCGGGTCGCAGATGACGCCGCCCTTGCCGCCGCCAAACGGGATGTGCGCGACGGCGCACTTCCACGTCATCCACGCGGCGAGCGCGGTGACTTCGTCGAGCGTGACGCCGGGGTGGTAACGGATGCCTCCTTTGGCCGGGCCGAGGGTGATGTTGTACTGCACACGGTATCCGGTGAAGACCTCGATCTCCCCGTTGTCCATCTGGACCGGGCAGGACACCGTGATCTGACGTTTCGGACTCGTGAGGATTTTCCAGATGCCGGGTTCGAGGTTGAGGAGTCGGGCGGCTCCATCGAATTCCTGGAGCATGGCGGAGAAGATCGGACCGTGATCCATGTCGCTCCTAGTCGGCTGCGATGGCAGCAGACCAAAGTAACGTGGTCTGCTGCCCGCAGTCAAACCGGATGACGCCGGTCGCCGTTCGCGGCCGTCAGAGCTGCCGGCGAGCCACCCGGGCGCGACGCCCGAAGTCGAGGCGGCCGACGCGCTCGTGCCGCTCGTCGTTGAAGTCGCCGATCGCGAGCAGCCGATCGTCGGAGGCGCTTTCTCGCAAGTCCGCTACCGGATCGTGGGATCGGCAAAGACCGCCGTCGTCGTCGCGGACGTGCTGTGACTCGTGACGGCGAGACCGCCGAGGGCGCTCGTCGGCAACGGGATCGTGATCGTCGAGAGCGTCTGCCACTGCACGAGATCCGCCGACCACTCGCCGGTAAACGTGTTGCCGCGACGCGTCAATCGCAGGAACGTCGGCGCCGTCACGCCGCTGACCTGCGCGGCCTGGCCGCTACTCGAACCGGCGGCATCGCGGTACTGCATCGCCACGCCTTTGCCCGGGGTGATGAACAGCGACACGTGCGCCGAGTTGGCGAGGGTCGATGCGCGGAACGTCACGCCCGCTTTGGCCCAGGCGTTCGTGTCGTCGATCGATCGCACCTCGACCGCGATCGCGCCGTCGCCGTGCCACGGCGTGTTCGCGAACATGAACGCGTCGGCGGTGCCCCAGATGTCGGCGCCGCGAGCGCCGAGCGTCACGGTCTGCATCACCATGTCTTGCTGGCCCGACGTGTTCGTGGCACCGACGGGCGTGAACGTGAACGCCGGCGCGACCGGTGCGATGTCGACCGACGAGAAGGCTGCCGTGGCGAGTGTCGGATCGCTGTGGCTCGTCACGGCGAGCCCGGCGAACGCGAACGGGTAGGCGGGCGCGTACGTCTCCGCGCCGACGCGGATCCATGCGTCGGCGACGCTCTTCTTGTAGTACGCGTCGACGCGTCCGCTCGTGACGCGGAGGCGCAGCCACACCGGCGCGGTCACCGACGCGATGCTCGTATTCGTGCTCGCGCCGCCGGCCGTCGTCCGTCGCTGGAACGCGATCCCTTTGCCGGGCGTCACGAAGATCGACGCGTGGACGGCTTGCGGTCCGACATCGCCGCGCACCATCAAGCCGGCCTTCGTCCACGCGTTGACGTTCTGCACGCTGTCGACGCGCGCGGTGAGGTCGTAATCGCCCGTCGTGCTGCCGTTGGTGAACGAGCGGACGTATTGGAATTCGTCGCTCGTGCCCCACACGTCCGCGCCGCTGCCGCTGACCACGAACACGCCGTTGCGGTAGCTGACGCTGCCCGGCGTGCCGACGTCGCCGATGTCGCCGTTCAGCCACCCGCTCGGCAGCGGCTGGCTGCCGCCGCTCGAGTCCTGAATCGAGAAGCGCCCCGACAGCGCATCGCCTTCGTCTCCGTCGGCGTCCGCGGCGATGACGTCGATGTTCGCGTTGTCGGTCACCGGGCCCGGGTTGCTCCACGTGCACGAGGTCGCGGTGCCAGGCAGGTTGCCGCAGATGGTCTGCTCGCTGCCGACGTTGCCGTTGACGATGCTGACGACGACGTCGAAGCGGGCGATCGAGGTGTCGGACGAGGCGCTGAAGTGAATCGTGTACGGCGTGCCGGCAGGCACGACTGCGCCAGCGGTCGGCGCCGAGATCGTTACCGTCGGATACACGCGCGCTCTCACCGTGTAGGTGACCGACGAGGACGCCGTGTGGCCGTGGCCGTCGCGAACGGTGACCGTGAACGTATACGTGCCGGGTCCGTCGAGCTGAATGCACGTTTGCGGAATCGCCGGGATCAGGCGTCCGTCGCTCGCCGTCCACGAGTAGGTCAGCATGTCGTCGTCCGGATCCGACGCGACGGCGGTCAGCAGCACGTCACTCTGCGGACCGTCGAACGTCTGATTCGGGCCGGCATTGACCGTCGGCGCGCGATTTGTCGCCGTCGTGTTCAGCAGAATTGCGCCCCACGACGCGATGAGATCGGTCTGGTGATCGCCGTTGAGGTCGCTCGTATTCAGCGACAGCACCGATTCGCGGTACCGGTCGTCGTCGAGCTGACTTTGATCGCCGAGCGAGATCGAGGAGGGCGCGTCGAACGTGCCGTCGCCGTGCCCGGTGAGGATCGACACGGTGTCCCACGTTTTGTACGGCAGGCCGCAGTCGTCGTAGTACCGCGACGACCGGTTGGCGGTCGCGATGTCGGTGATCCCGTCGCGGTTGAAGTCGCCGACGACGATCTGCCAGGGACCTGGCGGCACGGTGTAGATCGTCGGCGCCTGGAACGTGCCGTCGCCGTTGCCGAGCAGCACGTTGACCCATCCGTCCGTGAAGTAGCCGATGTCTTCCGGATCGGCCGTCGAGACGAGCAGGTCGATCGCGCCGTCGCCGTTGACGTCGGCAGCGGTCACATCGGTCGCGGAGTGGTCGAGCGGGATGTCGGCCGCCGTGAAGGTGAAGCTGCCCTGATTGAGGAACACGGCGACGCTGTGCGGGAAATACCGAGTGGTGACCGCGAGGTCCTTGCGGCCGTCGCCGTTCAAGTCCGCGATGATGGCGTCGCCCGGCAGCGGGCTGGTCGTCAACGCGACGGGCGTTCCGAACGTGAAGTCGCCGCGGCCGGGGAAGATCTGCACCGTCGTCTCGCCATCGGTGCCGACGACGAGGTCGCGGTGACCGTCGCCGTTCAGGTCCGCACTGACGGCAAACGTCACCGCTCCCGTCTCCGTCAGGTCGGCAACGAGGTGCGCGGTGCCGAGCGTGCCGTCGCCGTTCCCCGGCACGATGGAAAGCTTCGTTCCAGAATCGTCCGCGGCGATGACATCGAGTCGGCGATCGCCGTTGAAGTCGCCGACGCCGAGCACGTGTCCGGCAAACGCCGATCGGATTGGCGCGCCGAACGTTCCGTTGCCGTTGCCGAGCGCCACGAGCAGCACGTCGCCGTTGCCGCCGGCGTTCGTATCGCTCGCGATGAGGTCGGTCTTGCCGTCACCGTTGAAATCTCCCGGCCAGACCTGCTCGTTGAGCGCGGTGTTGCGTGTGACGCTCGCGGCCGGCGCCGGCCGCGCCGCCGCGCGAACCGTGCGGCTGCCGACGATCCCGGCCGCGGCCGCGCATCCCAGCGCGACCAGTACTCCCGTCCGCCCGAGCCCCATAGACTGTCTCCCGCGCGCCGATCCGAGCCCGGCTGTTTCCGACGCACACCACATGCGCAACGCCAGAACCCAACACAGCTGTTTCACGGTTCTCTCGTGAAACTGGTCAATGCGCGCGGCGGTTTGCGGGTTTTGTGCCGCGGCTTTACGACTCGCAAACGCCGGTGCGCGGCGGGGGCGGATCGGGGCGGTTCGCTATAATGCCGTCAAGATGAAAACGGTTGCCGAACCGGCGGCGAAGGCGTTCCCGGAACGCGCCGAGACGTTCACCACGATCTCGGGGCGCCGCATCGAGCGCGTGTACGTCCCGCGCGACATCGAACAGCTCGACTATTCCCGCGACATCGCCGATCCCGGCGACTTTCCGTACACGCGCGGCATCCATCCCACCGGCTATCGCGGCAAGCTGTGGACGATGCGGCAGTTCGCCGGCTTCGGCACGCCGGAAGAGACGAACGAACGCTACAAGACGCTGCTGCGCGCTGGCGGCACGGGGCTCAGCGTCGCGTTCGACCTGCCGACGCTGATGGGCCGCGATCCCGATCACGACCTCTCGCTGGGCGAAACGGGGAAGTGCGGCGTCAACGTGACGTCGCTCGCCGACATGGAAACGCTGTTCGACGGCATCGCGCTCGGCGACATCACGACGTCGATGACGATCAACTCGCCGGCCGCGATGATCTTCGCGATGTACCTCGTCGTCGCCGAGAAGCAGGGCGCGAGCTGGCAGACGCTGTCGGGGACGATCCAGAACGACATCCTCAAAGAGTTCATCGCGCAGAAGGAGTACATCTTCCCGCCGCGGCCGTCGATGCGGCTCATCACCGACATCTTTCGTTTCTGCGCGAAGGACGTGCCGAAGTGGAACACGATCTCGGTGAGCGGCTATCACATCCGAGAGGCGGGCGCGACGGCGCTGCAGGAACTGGCGTTCACGCTGCGCGACGGGCTCGAGTACGTGCAGTGGGGCGTCGACGCCGGGCTCGACGTCGACGAGTTCGTGCCGCGCATTTCCTTCTTCTTCAACGCGCACAGCGACTTCTTCGAGGAGATCGCGAAGTACCGCGCCGCCAGGAAGATCTGGGCGCACGCGATGCAGGATCGTTTCGGCGCGAAGAGCGACCGCTCGTGGAAGCTGCGGTTCCACACGCAGACCGCCGGCGTCTCGCTGACCGCGCAGCAGCCGTACAACAACGTCGTCCGGACGGCGCTGCAGGCGCTGTCGGCCGTGCTCGGCGGCACCAACTCGCTGCACACCAACTCGCTCGACGAGGCGCTGGCGCTGCCGACGGCCGAAGCGGCGACGCTGGCGCTGCGCACGCAGCAGATCATCGCGCACGAGAGCGGCGTCGCCAACGTCGTCGACCCGCTCGGCGGGTCGTACTTCGTCGAGAAACTGACGAAGGACATGGAAGACGGCGCGCTGAACTATTTCGATCAGATCGATCGGATGGGCGGGATGGTCGAAGCGATCGAGCGTGGTTTTCCGCAGAAGGAGATCGCCGAGAGCTCGTACCGCTTCCAGCAGGCGGTGGAGCGGAAGGACAAGCTGATCGTCGGCGTCAACGCGTACGTGCAGGAGAACGAGCCGCCGATCGAGATCCTCTACATCGACGAGAGCGCGGCGGAGAAGCAGCTCGCGAAACTCGAGCGGCTGAAGCGGACGCGCAACGCCGACGCGGTCGCGCGCGCGCTCGACGCGCTGCGGGCCGCGGCGCGAACCGATCGCGAGAACCTGATGCCGCCGATCCTCGACGCCGTCCGCGCCTACGCGACCGTGGGCGAGATGTGCGACGCGCTCCGCGACGTGTGGGGCGAGTACGAAGAGGTGCCGATCATCTGAGCTCGCCCTACCTTATGCGCAAACTACGAGTCGTCATTGCCAAGCCGGGTCTCGACGGGCACGATCGCGGCGCCAAGGTCATCGCGCGCGCGCTGCGTGACGCCGGCATGGAAGTCATCTACACCGGCCTGCGCCAGACGCCCGAGCAGATCGCGTCGGCGGCGCTGCAGGAGGACGCCGACGTCATCGGCTTGTCGATCCTGTCGGGCGCGCACAACCATATCGCGCCGCGCCTGATGGAGCTTTTGAAGCAGAAGGGGCTCGAAGACGTCCTGGTTGTCATCGGCGGCATCATTCCGGATGTCGACATCCCGAAACTGAAGGAACTCGGGGTGCGCGGTGTGTTCCTGCCGGGGACGCCGATGCAGGACATCATCGACTTCATCAACACTAACGCCCGCGCCCACTCCGCCCGATAACCGAAAGGTGCCGCATACTCTGTTGCTGGCTGACGACAGCGTCACGATCCAGCGTGTCATCGAGCTGACCTTTGCCGACGAAGACGTGAAGGTGGTCGCGGTGAGCGATGGCGATCAGGCGATCGCCCGTCTCGACGCGCAGCCGCCCGACATCGTGCTCGCCGACGTCGGCATGCCGGGGAAGAACGGCTACGAGGTTGCGCAGTACGTCAAACACACGCCGCGCCTCTCCCACATTCCCGTCGTCCTGCTGACCGGCGCGTTCGAGCCGGTGGATCAGGCGCGGGCCGCCGAAGCGGGATGCGACGGCGTGCTCGCGAAACCGTTCGAGCCGCAGCTCGTGATCAGCCGCGTCAAAGAGCTGCTCGGTCACGGAAAAGGGGCGGCCGCCGTCGCCGCGCCCTCCGCTGACGCGGCGCCTGTGGCGGCGCCCGTCGCCGCCGCCGGTGCCGCGCTGCCGCCGGCTCCGGCCGTCGCGCCGGCTCCCGCGGTCGCGCCGACGCCGGCTCCCGCGGTCGCGCCGACGCCGGCCGCTCCGCCCGCGCCGGCGGGGACGTCGCTCGCGCCGTCGACCGCCGAACTGACCAACTATTTCGATCGCCTCGACGCGGCGTTCGCGAACCTGTCGCATCCGTCCGACGCGGTGCCCGATGCACCGCCGCCGGACATCGCGCCGTTTGCCGAAGACGCGCCCGCGCCGGAGTCGGCCGCGCCGCTGCCGGAGGCGATCGACTGGTTCGGTCCCTCGTCGGACGAGCCCGAGCCGATCTCGTCGGTCGCGGATCAGATCGACGCCGAGCTGCCGGCCGCCGCCGCGCCGCCCGAATTGCCGCTGTCGTACGGATCGCCCGCCGCGGCATTCGGCGGCGAGCGAGACGCGCGCGATGCGCAGACCGCGCAGGACACGCACGATATCCACCAGACGCCCGAGACGCACGACATCCACCAGACGCCCGAGACGCACGACATCCACCAGACGCCCGAGACGCACGACATCCA
>Ga0070741_10014533_pt1 | contig 13593 bp, 14 predicted proteins | sample Coa_R1_4_FD_66440 | JGI IMG/M metagenome (GOLD analysis project Ga0070741, IMG submission 66440) | Surface soil microbial communities from Centralia Pennsylvania, which are recovering from an underground coalmine fire - Coalmine... | ecosystem: Environmental > Terrestrial > Soil > Unclassified ... | reverse complement strand
AAGGCCGGTCAGGCCGCCAGGGAAGCTGCGAAGGACGCGAGCGCCGTCACGAAGGAGGCCGCGAGCCAGGCTGCCGATGCGATGAAGGATGCCGCGCCCAAGGTGAGCGCGAGCGCGCACGAAGCCGCGGAGAAAACGAAGGACGCCGCCGAGCACGCGGCCGAAGCCGCCCGGCAGGCGGCGGAGAAGGCGCGCGCCGAAGCGAAGGATGCCGCCGAGCGCGCGCGCCAGAAATAGCGCCGCGAGCCGTCAGGCTAAGCGGCCTCGCGATTGGCGAGCGCCTGGCGCGAGATCCAGCGCGTGAGCGGCCGCCATTGGTCCCAATCCTGCTCGGCGCGCGAGCGCGGCAGGTCGAATACCGATGCGCCGTCTCGCGCGCAATAGACGTACACCTGGGTGTCGCGTAGATGCGCGACCACCGGCAGCTCCGTCCCGCGCATGTATTCGTCGAGCTCGGCCGCGCTGTGCGTGCGGGCGTCGACACGCATGCCGACGAGCCCGAGCGGCAGCGATCCCTGCTTGATGGCCTTGTAGTCGGCGAGCGCATCGAGGAAGCGCTGGCTTGCAGCCATGTCGTACGCCGAGGGCGAGACCGGCATCAGCATCACGTCGGCGCGCTTGAGCACCTCGCGCAGCGCCTCGGTGTGCACGCCGGCAGGGGTATCGACCACCAGCCATTGCGGCGACCGTTCCGCCGAGCCCCGCTTCGCCTGCGGGTCCCAGCGTGCGATGGCCGGGAACAGCGACGGGCGGCGGGCGAGCCATTCCGAGGCGGACTGCTGGGCATCGAAGTCGGCGAGCGCGACCGCCTGGCGCTTGCCCGCCAGCCAGCCCGCGATGTTGGTGGCGAGGGTCGTCTTTCCGCTGCCGCCTTTCGGGTTGGCCACGACAATCGTGCGCATTCCGCTATCCCCCTGGCTAGTTCGAAGTGCGCCATGGTAGCCGAAAACACCGGGGCCGCCCTGCGAATCGGCCGTTGGCGCTAGGCGACCGACAGGCCGGCGAGGATCGCCTGCAACACATCGGCGCCGAGCCGCCGGCTGCGGATGCCATTCCAGCCCGTCCCCGGATGCGGCAGGTTGGCGTTGTCCTTGAACGGCATCTCCAGGGTGAGCGAGAGGCAGCCGAAACGGTCGCCGACCCACTTCGAGGCAAGCGACAGGTTCACCTTGGTGTCCTTGTCGCGCGAGTAGCCACGCTCGGTCTGGAAGTCGGGATTCGCGGCGCGCAATGCGGTGGTGAACGCGCGCTCCCGCGCGGCATGCGCTGGCGTATACGAAGGCAGCATCTCGCAGCCGTCGACGAACACGTACGGCAGGCCTTCGTCGCCGTGCACATCGAGGAACAGCCGCACGCCGGTGCGCAGCATCGCCTCGCGCACCACAGCGACCTCGGGACTGCGGTCGAAGGAAGGCGACAACCACTCGCGATTGAGGTTCGCGCCTGCGGCGTTCGTGCGCAGATTGCCATGCACGCTGCCGTCCGGATTCATGTTCGGCACGAGGTGGAACACAGTGCGCTCGAGCGCGGCCATCGCGAGCGCATCGGAGGCATCGAGCAGTCGATCGATGAGTCCCTCCATGAACCACTCGGCCATGGTTTCGCCGGGATGCTGGCGCGCAATGATCCACACCGGCGCACGGTCCTCGCTTTCGCTGCCGATGCTGACGAGATCGATGTCGCGGCCTTCGATGCTCGCGCCCAGGCGCGTGATGCGCGCCCGCGAGCTCAGTTGTGCCCGGCCGATGAGCGCGAGATGACGCTCCCACGAATACGGCTCGAAATACGCGAAGTGGATGCTGTCGTATGAGGGCGTGCAAAGAGCCGTCATCTCCCTGCCGTCGAACGAGGCCGGCACGCGGAACCAGTGCTCGCGGTCGTAGGAAGCGGCGATGTCGTAGCGTTCCCAGCCGTCGACGTAGGTGCAGGCCGCGGCATTGACGAAGCGCAAGCGGCACGGAACGCCCCGCGCACCCTGCAGGCGAAAGTGAAACCATTGCCGGAAATCGGCGTGCGAGTCGGCGCGGATGGCGAGCTGGATGTCGTCCGCACGCGCGAGCGACACCACCTCGATTGCGCCGGCATCGAAGCTGCTCGAGATGGAAAGTGGCATGACGGCGAATGCTAACATTCACGCATGCATACCCCCGAGTCCACCATCGACGCGAGCGAAGCCCCGCGCGGGTCGAATCCGCTCGCGCCGGCGGGCGTTCGGCGCGATCCCCGCAAGGCGGAGTTCGAGCTCGGCAAGCTGCGCAAGCGCCTGCGCCGGCTGGTCGGCGCCGCGATCGCCGACTTCTCCATGATCGAGCGCAACGACCGCGTGATGGTGTGCCTGTCGGGAGGCAAGGACAGCTACGGCCTGCTCGATGTCCTGTTATCGCTGCAGGGTCGCGCACCGGTGCCGTTCGAGGTGATCGCGGTCAACCTCGACCAGAAGCAACCCGGATTTCCCGCCGACGTGCTGCCGCGGTACCTCGAATCGCGCGGCGTGGCGTTTCGCATCGCCGAGCAGGATACCTACAGCGTGGTGAAGCGCGTGATTCCCGAGGGCGGCACGATGTGCTCGCTATGCTCGCGGCTGCGGCGCGGCGTGCTCTATCGCATCGCCGGCGAGATCGGCGCGACCAAGATCGCGCTCGGCCACCATCGCGACGACATGCTGGCGACGTTCTTTCTCAACCTGTTCTTCGGCGGCAAGCTGAAGACCATGCCGCCCAAGCTCGTGTCCGACGACGGCAAGCATGTCGTCATCCGGCCGCTCGCGTACGTTCGGGAGCGCGACCTCGCCCGGTATGCGCAGGGCATGCACTTTCCGATCATCCCCTGCAACCTGTGCGGCTCGCAGGAGCATCTGCAACGCAGGCAGGTCACCGCGATGCTGCGCGAGTGGGAGAAGCGCTATGCGGGGCGGCTCGAATCGGTGTTCAATGCGATGGGCAATGTCGTGCCGACCCATCTTCTCGATCGCAAGCTGCAGGATTTCGCGGCGGTGCGGTCGGGCGCGGCCACCTCGCGCGAGGGTGATATCGCGTTCGACGTCGATGTCGTGCTGGAGCAGGCGATCGAGCGGCTCGCCGCGACGGGCGCAGATGACGCATCGGACGGGCTCGGACAGGAGCGCGTTGTGACCCTCGTCGCGTCGAAATGAGCGCAATGCTGTCCAGCGCACGCCGGCGCTGGGGCATGCTGGCTGCGCTCGCTCTCGCGCTCGCCTGTTCGCTTGCACCCCTCGCGGCTTACGCGGCCGATGCGGCATCCTCACCGGCGCTCTCCGGCGCACCGTTGCTGCAGGCGCTGCGCGATGGCGGCTACGTCATCTATTTGCGCCACGCCTCGACCGATTTCGGCCAGAACGACGAGCGCATGACCGGCTTCGAGGAGTGCAGCCTGCAACGCAATCTCACCGACCAGGGACGCGAGGAAGCGCGCGCGATCGGGCGCGCCGTCGCCGCGCTGCGCATCCCGGTTGGCCAAGTGCTCGCGAGCCCGTTCTGTCGCACCATGGAAACAGCGCGCCTCGCCTTCGGTCGCGCCACCGCGACGGTGGCCGTGCGCGGCGGCCCGTCCAGCAATGAAGGCGATCGCTATCGCGAATTGCGCGGGCTGCTGTCGGCGCCGGTCGCGTCCGGGACGAACCGCGTGATCGCCAGTCACGGCAATCCGTACCAGGCCGTGGTCGGGTCGCCTTACCTGCAGGAAGGCGAAGCGGCGATCATTCGCCCGCTGGGCGAGCGCGGATTCGCCGTGGTCGCGCGGATCCGCAAGAACGAGTGGATGGAGCTCGCGCCGCGCTGATGCGCGACCGAGGGTCTAGCCATTCGCGGTCGCCGCCGTGCGCAGTGTGGCGGATGGCTCCAGCGCTCGATCGGCCTGCGGCACCGAAAACTGCTCCCATGCCGTGATCGCTTCGGCGGCGTACATGAGCGAAGGTCCACCGCCCATGTACACGGCCATGCCGAGCGCCTCCGCGAGCTCCTCGCGTGTCGCCCCGGCGCTCGCCAGCGCTTTCACGTGGAACCCGACGCAGGCATCGCAATGGGCGGCAACACCCAGGGCGAGGGCGATGAGCTCCTTCGTCTTCCCGTCCAGCGCGCGCGCCGTGGTCGCGGCCTGCGCGAGAGCGCTGAAGGCCCGCGTGACCTCGGGAATGTCGTTGCGCAGCGTGCGCAAGGCTCGTGTGATGTCGGTCGTGATCCCGGGAAAGTTCTTGCTCATCGAAGGTCGATCGGCAATGGCGATGGCCGAGCATGCCGCGCGGTCGGCGTCGCCGCCGTGATCGACATCAATGGAACAAGGTCATGCGCCTTCGCGCGCGACGCCACGTCGCAGCGCGGGGCCTCAGCGCACGACGCTCTCGTCCTGCCCGAACAGGATCTTGCGCGCCTCCGCGTCGTGCGTGGCCGGCGGCTTCGGATTCACGTGCTTCGCGACGTCGTAGGCGCGCTGCACCGCCGGTCGCGCGGCCATGGCGGCCTTCCAGCGCGCAAGGTGCGGGAAGTGGCTCATGTCCTGGCGCTGCTTCTCCGGCTGTACCCACGGATACGAGGCCATGTCGGCGATCGAATACTGGCCGGCAAGATACTCGTGATCGGCGAGGCGCTTGTTCATGACCGCGTACAGCCTGCCGGTCTCCTTCACGTAGCGATTGATCGCGTACTCGATCGGCTGGGGTGCGTAGCTCACGAAGTGATGATTCTGTCCTGCCATGGGTCCCAGCCCTCCCATCTGCCAGAACAGCCACTGGATGCACTCGTAACGGCCGCGCAAATCCTTGGGCAGGAAATGGCCCGTCTTCTCGGCGAGATAGAGCAGGATCGCGCCCGACTCGAACACCGAAACGGGCTCGCCGCCATCCGCCGGCGCGTGGTCCACGATCGCCGGAATGCGATTGTTGGGCGAGATGCGCAGGAACGCGGGATCGAACTGATGACCCTTGCCGATGTTGATCGGCTTCACGGCATAGGGCAGTCCCGTCTCCTCGAGAAAAATCGTGATCTTGTGCCCGTTGGGCGTGGTCCAGTAGTAGAGGTCGATCATGGCCGGGGAAGTGTGGTTAGAAAGTGCCGGGATAGCCGCCGCCGTCGAGCAGGATGTTCTGACCGACGATGTAGCCCGCGTGCACGCTGCAAAGGAACGCGCAGGTTGCGCCGAACTCGTCGGGCTGGCCGAAGCGGCCCGCCGGATTGGCCTTGCGCGCGTTGTCCATGGTGACTTCGAGCGATTGCGGGGCCGCCTTGGCGCGCGCCTGCATCGTCGCAGCCAGACGGTCGGTCTCGAAGAATCCGGGCAGCATGTTGTTGATGGTGACGTTGTGCCGCGCGACCTCGCGGGACAATCCCGCGACGAAGCCCGTGAGGCCGCTGCGCGCGCCGTTGGACAGCCCGAGCACCGAGATCGGCGCCTTCACCGCGCCCGAGGTGATGTTCACGATTCGACCGAACTTGCGCGCGATCATTCCATCGACCGTTGCCTTCATGAGCTCGATGGGCGTGAGCATGTTGGCATCCAGGGCACGCAGCCACGCGTCGCGGTCCCAGTCGCGGAAGTTTCCTGGCGGCGGCCCCCCTGCGTTGTTGACGAGTATGTCCGGCTGCGGGCATTGCGCCAGCGCCGCAGCGCGACCTTCCGGCGTGGTGATGTCCGCCGCGACCGCATGCACCTGCCTTCCGGCACGTGCTGCGATCTCATCCGCCGCCCGGCGCACTGCGTCTTCGGTGCGGGCGACGATCGTCACTTCCACGCCATTGTCGGCGAGCGCCTGCGCGCAGGCGCGGCCCAGTCCCTTGCTCGCGGCGCACACGAGCGCCTTGCGACCTGCTATGCCCAGATCCACGACTCCTCCTGATCGATCGATGCGCGAGACCCGTCGCGGCGGACGGCGCGGGGCGCGGCGCTACGCTTCGAGCGAGCCGCACGTGCGCCTGGTCGCGGAACGAGCCGAAAGCGGTCGACTCCAATTACAGAGCTACCCCTGCGGGACGTGTGTAAGGTTTCGCGCCTTGCCGCCACTATACTGCACGCCCGCTCGCTCGCCTTCACGCGGCGAGGACAGCGTGGCGACTACATCGATGCGGAGGAAGGACATGGTCGACAAGGTCGTCAAGACCGACGCGCAATGGCGCGAAGAGCTCGATGCCGAGCAGTATCGCGTCACGCGCAAGAAGGGCACGGAACGGGCGTTCACCGGCCGTTACTGGGACCACCACGAGAAGGGGACGTACGCGTGCGTGTGTTGCGGCACGCCGCTCTTCTCCTCGGATGCCAAGTTCGAATCGGGCACGGGCTGGCCGAGCTTCTGGGCGCCGGTGTCGCCGGAGAACGTGCGCGAGGAGGATGACACGAGCCTGTTCATGCGCCGCACCGAGGTGCTGTGCGCGGCGTGCGACGCGCACCTCGGCCACGTGTTCAGCGACGGGCCGCAGCCCACGGGCCTGCGCTATTGCATGAACTCGGCCTCGCTCAAGTTCGAGCCCGAGCGGTGAGAAGGCTCGTCGCGACATGCCATTCGTCACGATGAGAAGGCCGCATGCGACTGCTCCTCGCTGAAGACGATCGCATGATCGGCGCGAGCATTCAGAAGGGCTTGCGCCAGGATGGCTTCACCATCGACTGGGTACAGGATGGGCGCGCCGCCGAGCTCGCGCTGTCGGACCATGTGCACGATCTCCTGCTGCTCGATCTCGGGCTGCCGCGCAAGGAAGGCATCGAGGTCCTGACCGCGATGCGCAAGCGCGGCGATGCGCGGCCGGTGCTGATCCTGACCGCGCGCGACGCCGTGGCCGATCGCGTTGCGGGGCTCGATGCCGGCGCCGACGATTACCTGGTGAAACCGTTCGCGCTGGACGAGCTCGCGGCGCGCATCCGCGCGCTGCTGCGGCGCCAAACCGGACGCGCCGACCCCGTGCTCGCGTACGGCGGCATCGAGCTTCGTCCGGCCACGCGTGAAACCCGCGTGCGCGGCGAGCCGGTTGCGCTCTCCGCGCGCGAGTTCGCGCTGCTTGAGGCCTTGATGGCCCGGCCAGGCGCCGTGCTGTCGCGCACTCAGCTCGAGGAGAAGCTCTACGGCTGGCAGGACGAGGTGGAAAGCAATGCCGTCGAGGTGCATCTGCACGGGCTGCGCCGAAAGCTCGGCAGCGACGTGATCCGCAACGTGCGCGGGGTCGGCTGGATGATCGCCAGGCCCCGGGAAGCTCCGCCATGACGACGCGGTCCTTTTCGCTGCGCACCGTGCTGATCGGCTGGCTCGTGCTCGGCCTGCTCGTCGCCGGCATCGCCGCGGCGCTCGCGACGTATCACCGCGCGCGCGAGGAAGCGAACGTGCTGTTCGACTACCAGCTGCAGCAGATGGCGGCATCGCTGACCGGCATGCCCCTCGCCGCGAGCATGCCTCCGGGCACGCCCCCCGGCGCCGATGCCCTGGTGGTGCAGGTGTGGGATCGCAACGGCGTGCAGGTGTACCTGTCGCAGCCGCAATCGCGCCTGCCGCAGCGCGCGCAGCTCGGGTTCAATACGATCGCAACCGAAACGGGTGAATGGCGCGTGTTCAGCATGCTCGCGGGCGAGCAGGTGGTGCAGGTCGCACAGCCGATGAGCGTGCGCCGCGCGCTCGCCACGAGCATGGCCTTGCGCACCATCCTGCCGTTGCTCGCGGTCGTGCCGCTGCTTGCGTTGCTGGTGTGGATCACGATTTCCGGTGGATTGCGCCCGCTCGACCGTCTCGCCGCCATGCTGTCGCGACGCACGCCCCGCGAGCTCGAGCCGCTGCCGGAGAGCGGGCTGCCCACCGAGGTCACGCCGCTCGTGCGCGCGCTCAACGGATTGCTCGGACGACTCGAGGAGGCGCGCAACGCGCAACGCACGTTCATCGCCGATGCCGCGCACGAGTTGCGCACTCCGCTCACCGCGGTCGACCTGCAGGCGCAGCTCGCGCAGCGCGCGGCCAACGAGCAGGAGCGCGCGGCGGCGTTCGCCGAGCTCGCACAAGGACTGGAGCGTGCCACGCACCTCGTCGAGCAGCTCCTCACGCTCGCGCGCGAGGAGCCCGGCGTCACCGAGCGGCCGATGGCGTTGGTCGATGTGACGGCGCTCGTGCAGGAAGTCATCGCCGAGCGTGCCTCTCTCGCCATGGCACGCGGCGTCGATCTCGGCTTTGCCACCCAGGAGGCCGCGCAGCCGGTCACGGTGGAAGGTGATCGCGCGGGGCTGTACACCCTGCTCGCCAACCTCGTCGACAACGCGGTGCGCTACACGCCATCGGGTGGACGCGTCGATGTGGCCGTCGCCACCGATGCGCACGGTGCCAGCCTAATCGTGCGCGACACCGGTCCTGGCATTCCCGAAGAGGAGCGGCCGCGGGTATTCGACCGGTTCTACCGTGCGCCGGGCACCACGGCGCCCGGAAGCGGTCTCGGGCTCGCGATCGTCAAACGCATCGCCGAGCGCCACGGCGCCAGCATCGAGCTCGGCCCAGGGTTGCCGCCAGCGCCGTCGGACCCGCCCGGGCGCGGACCCGGCTTGGGCGTGACGGTACGGTTCCCGCCGCGGTCGGCTCCCGGTCAACCGCGCTTGACAACGAGCCGTTCTGACCCCATTGAAGGACGAGATCGGGAGCTCTTCGCGTCCCATTGAAGACCAGATCGGGACCTGTTCGGCCTCTCGAAGGAGCGGCGAGCAAGGCCCGCCGCCCTTAATTCCTGCTTAAGTTTCAGGCGCTAGGATTCCATCGTATCGGGAGGCAAAGGCCCTCCGGAAGATTTCGTGCTCGATAGGAGAAGGACCGCTATGCAATCCAACGTATTCAAACGCAGCCTTGTCGCGCTGGCTGTCGCGGGCGCATTCGCCACCGGGACGCTCGTGGCCGACCGACATGGCTTCAGTGCCGCCGATGCGGCGGTGAATCCCCCGGTGGCGGCGCCCTCGCAATCGGTCGTCGGTGGCGCGCCCGCGGCTGCCCTGCCCGACTTCGCGGACCTCGTGCAACAGCAAGGCCCCGCGGTCGTGCAAATCAGCGTCACCGGCACGCTCAAGAAGACCGCTGCCCAGGGCATGAACCCGTTCGGCGACGACGAAGACAACCCCTTCGCGCCGTTCTTCAAGAATCTGCCTCAGATGCCGCAGCAACCGCGACAGATGCAGGGCATGGGCTCGGGGTTCATCATCAGCCCCGACGGCATCATCCTCACCAACGCGCACGTGGTGGCCAACGCCGACGAGGTGACGGTGCGCCTCACGGATCATCGCGAGTTCAAGGCGAAGGTGCTGGGCACCGACAAGCGCACCGACGTCGCGGTGCTCAAGGTCGATGCCAAGAACCTGCCGACCGCGCGCATCGGCAACAGCGAAAAGGCCCGCGTCGGCGAATGGGTAGTCGCGATTGGCGCCCCGTTCGGCCTCGACAACACGGTGACCTCCGGCATCATCAGCGCGAAGGGCCGTTCGCTTCCGGGCGACTCGTACGTGCCGTTCATCCAGACCGATGCCGCGGTCAATCCGGGCAATTCCGGCGGACCGCTGTTCAACCTGCACGGCGAGGTCATCGGAATCAACTCGCAGATCTTCAGCCGCAGCGGCGGCTTCCAGGGCCTTGCGTTCGCGGTGCCCATCGATGTCGCAATGAACGTCGAGCATCAGATCGTCAAGACCGGTCATGCGCAGCACGGCCGCCTCGGCGTCACGATCCAGGAAGTGAATCAGCAGCTCGCCGAGAACTTCGGCCTCAAGCAGCCCACCGGCGCGCTGGTTTCGTCGGTGCAGAAGGGCAGCCCCGGCGAGAAGGCCGGCCTGCAACCCGGTGACGTGATCCTCAAGTTCGATGGCAAGCCGATCAGCCGCTCCGGCGAGCTGCCGCCGCTGGTCGCCGCGCTCACGCCCGGCACCGATGTGACGCTCGAGGTGTGGCACGACGGCAAGGCGAAGGATGTGCACACCAAGATCGCGGCGCTCGAAGACGAGAAGCCGGTGGTGGCGAGCAACGGCAATGGATCGGCGGCGCAGCAGGGCAAGCTCGGGGTCGCGGTGCGACCGCTGACGGCCGATGAGAAGAAGCAGGCCGAAGTCCCCGGCGGCGTGGTCGTCGAGGACGTTGCCGGTGCCGCCGCCAAGGCCGGCCTGCAACCCGGCGACGTGATCATCTCGGTCAACAGCACGCCCGTGAACTCGCCCGAGCAACTGCGCAACGTGATCGACAAGGCCGGCAAGACGGTGGCGCTGCTCGTTCAGCGCGAGGATGCGCGCATCTTCATTCCGGTCACGATCGGCTGATGCGATAACGAGGAGGAAAGCCTGCCCCGCCCAAGCGGCAGCGTGAGAACCACAACAGAGGAACTGTTGGCGACCGAGTCGACTCCTCCGGGCGCCAAGGTAGTGCCGGCCTGAGCCGGCACTTTTTTTTGGTTCTTTGCCGATTGGCGTGACGCTTTCACGACAGCCCCAGGCGCGCGGCTCGCTCCCTCAGACTCGCGCCATCGTGCGCTCCTGCGGGTGCCCGACGCGATCGACGGCCTCGGCACGGCGCAGCCTACGGGCCGCTTCGCGTCCCGTGTTGCCTCGGCCTGGCCGTTCGCGTCACCCGCGACGGACCGCGCGCTCGATTCGCTCGCTTGCCGCGCGCCTGTGTCTGTCGCGCTGCACGCGCCACGCTCGTCACGCCAATCGGCGAAGAACCGCAACGCCGGCTCGCCGACGGCCCATGTCAGCGCGCGTTCAGCGGCGAGCGTTATCCTGGGGCCACGAAATGTCCCGACTTGCCGCCGTGCTTTTCGATCAGCCGGACCGCTTCGATCCGCATCGCCCGATCCACCGCCTTGCACATGTCGTAGATCGTGAGAAGTCCTACCGCCGCGCCCGTGAGCGCTTCCATTTCGACGCCCGTCGGGCCGACGGTTTCCGCCGTCACCTCGATGTCGACCGCATGCGCACCTGCATCGAGGGCGAAGTCGACGGAAAGGCGCGTGAGCGCGATCGGGTGACAGAGCGGGATCAGGTCGGACGTGCGCTTTGCCGCCTGGATTGCGGCGACCCGCGCCACGCCGAGCACGTCGCCCTTTTTCGCGGTGCCCGCGCGCACCAGCGCAAAGGCCGCGTCGGACATGTGGATACGCCCGCTGGCGCGCGCGACGCGATGAGTCGCGGCCTTGCTGGCGACGTCGACCATGTGCGCCTGACCGGCGGCGTCGAAATGGGTAAAATGGGCCACGCCTTCCGAGCCCGATTCCGCTGCGGATTTCCCCACGGCGACTCCTGTTGACACTCGCATCGCGCGATTCCCGGCAAGCTTAGCACCGTGCCTCTGCATTCTTCTTCCCCGTCCGGCGTGCGTCGCGCGCTGAGTCTCGCGCTCGCCACCCTGCTCTGCCTGCAACCGATCGGCATCGCGACCGCGCAGCTCTCGCGATTGCCCGACCTCGGCGACGAATCGCAGAGCATGCTCACTCCTACGTCCGAGCGGAAGATGGGCGAATCGGTGGTGCGCCAGATTCGCGCGGCCGGAGCGTATCTCGAGGATCCGGAGGTCAACGATTACCTCAACCAGCTGGGGCAGCGGCTGGTGATCGCGGTGCCCGACAGCAACATCGATTTCGAGTTCTTCGCGGTCAACGATTCGGGCATCAATGCGTTCGCGCTGCCCGGCGGCTACATCGGCGTCAACACCGGGCTCATCCTGCTCGCGCAAACCGAGTCGGAGCTCGCATCGGTGCTCGCGCACGAAATCAGCCACGTGACCCAGCACCACCTCACGCGGGCCGTGGCCGGGCAGCAACGCTCGTTCCTCTATGCGCTCGCGGCGCTGGCGCTGGGCCTCGCCGCCTCGCGCTCGAGCTCCTCGTCCGCAGGACAGGCGGCGCAAGCCGGGATCGCGGGCGCACAGGCGCTGGCATTGCAGTCGCAGATCAACTACACGCGCGAGCACGAATACGAGGCCGATCGCATCGGCTTTCAGCGTCTCGACGCCGCCGGCTTCGACGTGACCGCGATGGCTACGTTGATGGAGCGCCTGCAGAAATCGACGCGCTTCGCCGATTCGACGGCCCCGAATTACCTGCGCACGCACCCCGTGACGTACGAACGCATCGCGGAAGCGCAGGCGCGCGCGCAGGGCAAGCCCTATCGGCAGGTTGCCGATTCACTCGATTTCCATCTGGTGCGCGCGCTGCTGCGCAGCTATCAGGGGACGCCGAAGGAGGCGGTCGATTTCTTTCGCGATGCGCTGAAGCAGCGCAAGTACAACAACGAGATCGCGACGCATTACGGACTGGTCGCCTCGCTGCTGCGCGCCAACGAACTGAAGGCCGCGAAGGTCGAGCTCGCGACCCTCGAGAAGATGGCACCGCAGCATCCGATGATCGATGCCATGGCCGGTCACGTTCTCATGGAGTCCGGCGAGCTCAAAGCCGCGCTCGACCGGTTCGAGGCCGCCCTCGCGAAATACCCGAACAAGATGCAGCTCGTCTACGATTATCCCGAGACGCTGCTCAAGGCGGGCCGCCCGCGCGATGCGATCGCCTATCTCGAGCGCGAGCTGCAGCGCTTCCCCGGCAACGGCCCGTTGCATCGTCTGGCCGCGCGCTGCTATGCCGAGATCGGCAAGTCGATGCAGCAGCATCTGCACCAGGGCGAGTACTACGCCTGGCAGGGCGACCTCAAAGGCGCGATCACCCAGCTCGAGCTTGCCTCGCGCGCGAAGGATGGCGACTTCTACGTGAGCTCGGTCGTCGACACCCGGTTGCGCGCACTGCGCAAGGACCTGCAGGAAGAGAAGGCCCTCGCCAAGGGCTAGGCGTTCCGGCGCTGCGCGCCACGCGCGCGGCGAGGCTTGCTCACCACGGTCGCTTCAACGGATCCTTTTTCGGCTCCAGGGGACAGGTGTATTGGGTCTCCTTGCCCTGCGGATCGAGCATCCGGAACGACCACGTGTCGACGCGCTTGTACTTCCAGCCCTGACGCGATCCGTCGGTCATGGTCAGGATGCCGCTCTGCGCGTCGTACGAGTAGTGGCCCTTCTTGCCGTCGTAGTCGGAATAGGTCGCCCGGTCGACGAGGCCGAACATGACCGTTGGCGCGACCTGGATCTGCATGCCCATGCACCCGAAGCTCGTCCGCACGCAACCGGGGGCATTGAGCACCGACCGCGCCGAATAGCAGCCATAGACGCCCGGCGGGGGACTGCCACCCTGTTGCGCGTGCGCGGTGCACGACGCGGCAGCGGCCAGGCATAGGAGCAGGGGCCTCGCGGCCCGACGGAGGATGACGCTCTGCATTTGGAGTCCTTGTCGCGTTCCCAAGGCCGAACTCGCCCACCAGCGCCCGCATTGTTAGACCGTTCGCCCTAGGCTGCAAGGCCTATTTCCGCCGGGCGAGCGTTTCGGCAAGGTTCGACGCGGCGACACGGCTCGGCCGCACCGAGCAAGGAGGCGCGCCGGGGCACCCGCCGCACTGGCTTGTCGTCGCCGGTTGCCACGCGTTCTCACCTGTCGGCACCTGTCGTGAATGACAGCTGTTCGGCTCGCGCCGATACCGTTACCGTTGCCCTGTGGCGCGCCCACACGCATGGGCACATCGCTCCTGGAGGGACCATGAAAGTGCTCGTGATTG
>Ga0070741_10014532_pt1 | contig 13594 bp, 8 predicted proteins | sample Coa_R1_4_FD_66440 | JGI IMG/M metagenome (GOLD analysis project Ga0070741, IMG submission 66440) | Surface soil microbial communities from Centralia Pennsylvania, which are recovering from an underground coalmine fire - Coalmine... | ecosystem: Environmental > Terrestrial > Soil > Unclassified ... | reverse complement strand
CGTCGATTGCGACAAGGTCGCGCATGTGTCGATGAAGCAGGAGTGGTATGACGATGCGCAAAACTTGCGCAACAAAGGACGTTGGCCGCGCAGCCGCGACGAGGCCGTGCGTACGCTTGCGACCGATCCACTGATCCGAAATCGCGAAGGCCGTCGGGCCTTGTCCACTTGCCAGTTCATCTGGCGCTTGGAGAAAGAAGCCAAGGTCAAGGAGGAGTTCGATCGCCCGACAGCGACCGGGGACACACTGCCTCTGCCCGAGGCCGGAGCGGGAGCGACGCCCCCCGGCTCAGCGGATCGCAGTCCGGCGGATCGGCGCCCAGCGGGCGCGGGTCAGCTCAAGGTCGGCTCCGGGTTCTTCGTGTCGAGCGACGGCACATTCGTTACCGCGGCCCATGTGGTGGCATCCTGCTCGGCGGTCTCGGTCGAAGGCCAAGGCGTCAAGGCGGGCGCGGCTTATCTCGCCATGGATGCAACGCGCGATATCGCTATCCTGCGGGCAAGCGCGCGACCACGCGTGTTCGCGAAATTCGCGCAGCGCCAGATTCGTCAGGGCGATCAAGTCGTCTCGTACGGGTTTCCGTTGGCCGGTGCGATTTCCTCCGGTGGCACCGCGACGACAGGGTATGTGTCTGCGCTGACCGGATTGCGCGACGATCAGAACATGCTGCAGATCTCGGCTCCGGTTCAGCCCGGTCACAGCGGCGGCCCGCTCGTCGACCTGTCCGGTGCAGTGGTAGGCATGGTGATCGGCAAGCTGCGCGCAGAGGCAGTTCTGGCGGCGACCGGCGTGTTGCCGGAGAACGTGAACTTCGCGGTCAAGTCTTCCGCGGTCATCGACATGATGAAAACCGCGAAGGTGCCGCATGCGGGCATGGACGCGGCCTCACTGAAAAGCGTTGCGGACGTTTCGGAGGATTTGCGTGGCGTGACGGTGCGGGTGAACTGCCGTTGACCGAGGCTTATTGAGCATTCACTAAGTGCCTGCCAAAGCCACACCACCCCCGGCCTGCGGCCGACCCCTCCTCGTGAGAGGAGGGGGAGGGCCAACCACCGGCCTGCGGCCGACCCCTCCTCGTGAGAGGAGGGGGAGGAACAACTCTCCTTTGCCTTGCACCAACGGCGATCCCATCCATTTATCAGAACCTCAATAGAGTTAGCCAACACCACCCCGTCGCCTTCATGCCCGAAGGGGTAACCCCTCTTCTTGAATGAGGAGAAGTAACCCCGCTTCTTGAGAGGAGGGGGCTGCTGCGATATGCCAATGCTCTTTCCTTCCTTTCAAGGACGGGACTGTGATATAGCAACGCTCTTCCCCTCCTTTTTCAAGGAGGGGTGGCGGCGCAGCCGCCGGGGTGGTCCACGCCGCTGCAATCCACACCACCCCCGCCTTTCGAGCGACCCGTCATGCCCGTCGGGGCGGCTATCAAGAGGAGGGAGTGCGGACTGCGATATAGCAACGCTCTTCCCCTCCTTTTTCAAGGAGGGGTGGCGGCGCAGCCGCCGGGGTGGTCCACGCGTTGCGACCCACACCACCCCTGCCCTTCGGGCGACCCCCTCCTCTTGAAGGGAGGAAAAGTACCTGTCGCGATGCCGCGCGGCTATACATTGGGCAATGCTATGCCACCCGCGCGACGAACCAACCGACTCCCGCGCTCAACACGCCGAGCGAGGCGAGCGCTCGCAGAGAACCCGACCACGAAAAACGCGAGATCCATGCGAACAGCGGGACAGCAGCCGCAACCAGCAGCAGCTGGAAGGCTTCGATGCCCAAATTGAAGCTCGCCAAATCGAGCAGCCAGCTGTGAGAGCTGCTCGCTCGCTCCCCTTCGGCCATGGTCTGCGACAAGGCGCCGGCGAATCCAAAGCCATGCACGAGACCGAAGCCGAATGCCAGCCATGCACCGTCGCGCATGTCTCGGTGCAGGAGATTCATCAGACCGACATAAGCGATAGTGAGCGCGATCGCAGGCTCGATCAACAGGCTTGGCGGGCTGACCCAACCGTTCGCAGCGAGCGCGAGCGTGAAGCTGTGTGCAAGCGTGAAGGCAGTGACGACTTTTGCGAGCTGTATCGGTGTATGTCGAAACAGCAGCAAGCCGAGCAAGAAGACCAAATGGTCCCATCCGGTTGCGATGTGGTGCACACCGAGCCGGAAGAAGCTGGCCGCGCGCGTCCATGACACGTCTTCGCGCTGTGCCGTGCTTCCCGTGGGCACGACGGCTGTGGGACCGTTAGCCTGAGCTGGCGCTGCGGGAGCGCTCTCGACGCCGGCACTTTCGGTGCGCGAGGCAGGAAACGGCGCGGAGCGAACATCGGACTGCTCCGGCGCGGTTGACGGCTTGAAACGATCGGTGTGCCCGCGCTCGAGGCGATGCCCCGGACCGGTCGACGGCTTGAAACGATCGGTGAGCCCGGGCTCGAGGCGATCCGATTTGAAGCGCGCGTCCGCTTGCTTGTGCGAGGTGTCGGCGCTCGCGGTTCGACCGCTTCGCGTCTCATCGGCTTGCTTCACGCGTGCCGGCGCGGGCACGGGAGTGAAGGCGACTTCCGCGCGTCCGCTCAGCTCGTTCAACAACTCCCCATTGGAAGGAAATTGCGTGAGACGTGCGCTGCGGTCCACGGTCGCCGTGCTCGTTTGAAGCAACATCACCCCGGGGCCAGCATCGATCCACACTTCCTTCCAACCGGGATCGTTCGGACGATCCGGATCGGAGTAGGTCAGGTCCGACCACTTCGACGGCGAGGCGGCGCGGTAGCGCGCATCGAGTCGAAGCGTGAACAGGTCGGCAGCGCCGGCCAACAGCTGCCAATGCGCGCGTTCGAGGGCCAGCATCACGGCGGCACCATCGAGGCGAAGCTCGAGCGTTCGCGCCGTCTTTCGCGCCCATCGCTTCGCATACGCATCCCACTCCGCGGCCGTGGTCGTGCCATCGGCATTCGCGTCCGCTTCTTGGCTATGCAGGAGGGTGGGAATCTCGGCGGCATCGACCAGGTAGTCCAGAGTGATACCGGTCGTCGCGAGATGGATGGTGGCTTGCCGATTGGTCGTGTTGTTTCCGAGCGGATGAGCCAAGCTGGCAGTGACGCGCGCGCAGCAGGCGAGCGTCGCGATCATCACGATGAGGCTCGCGCGGATCATCACGTCTTTGCCCGGGTGCGTCGAGCAGACCGCTGCACCATGCACAACCCGGGGTTGGCTTGGCAAGCGCGCGCGATCAGCTTCGCGCCGCGATCCTTGTCTCCCACCGCTTCGAAGATGCGCCCGGCGCGATACGCGAGAAGCGGATCGGCGCTGGCGGTGGCGATCGACTGCTCCGCGTGAGGCCGCGCGGCGGCGGCATCGGCGCGCGCGAGCAAGATCCAGCCGAGCTGTGACTGACTGTAGACATCGGGCCGGCGTTCCAGCTCTCTACGCGCGAGCCGCTCGGCCTGCACCAGATCGCCTTGCAGCAGGTAGAACTCGGCGAATGTCCGATCGCCCAGCGCGCCGTTCAGTGCATCGAGCTTGGCTAGCCCCGCAAGCAGCGTGCGTGCGCGTTGCGCCTCCGCGCGATTGTTCGTGATCATTGCACAACGCAACATGCCCAATGCATGCTCGGCATTGACTTGAATCGCATTGGCCTGACGATAGAGTGCCTGAGCGGCCGCGAAATTGCCGCGCGCCTCCGCCACCTTGGCGCGTTGGGCGAGCGGTTGCGCAGCGTCGCGCTTCAGCTCGCGCGCCGCCTGCGCCGCTTGGTCCGCCCGATCGAGTTGCCCGGCGGCGAGATAAAGCTCGCTCAACTGAAGCAAGCTCCAAGCTGCGGTCGACTCGTCGTTGCCAAACTGATTGAATTGCCGCTCGGCAAGCTCCAGCGCCCCGCTCAGATCGCCATGCAGATAGCGCAGATGCGCCGCGCGCGTGAGTGCCGGAAGATTCGTGCGCCTCGCGAGCAGCCGATCGGTGAAGCCGATCGCGGCTTCGTAGAGACCCAGCTCGGTCGCCGCGTCGGCGGCTACGGCCAGCGCGACACGATCGTTCTCGTCGCGCTCGAGTGCAGACTGCGCGTCGCGCAGAGCTTCGCGGAAGCGATGCGCGTTCATCTGCGTCCACGCCTTCAGCGCTAGCGTGCGGGGGTGATCGGGCGCGCGCTCCAGCGCTTGCGCGACTACACCATCGGCGCGCTTGTAGTCGTCGGGCATTTGGCTCGTTCGCGCACGCTCCAGCATGGCTTCGGCATGGGTGTGGAGGGCCGAGAGATCGTCAGCTTGGGGAGCGCTCGGCGCCGAGCGCGCACGCGATGAGATCGCTTCGGACGCTGCATCGCAGACGAGCACCGCGAGACCGAGGGTGAGAGCCAGCACGAGGGCAACGTACAGCCGAAGACCAGGAGACCGCGCGCGCAGCGCAAGCGCGGGTGCGAGCCGATGACATCGCGATGAGGCTTCGGATAGCGGAGCTGGCACAGCTGAAACCATTGGCGCGACGGCTCGATAATCGATATGTTCGATACGCGCCGCGTCCGGAGTTGGATGTGAGGGGCTTTGAATGTCGATGATGCCCTACCTGAAGCTACCTCCATCGATCATAACGCATCGAGATCCGATGGACTCCACCGTGCTCGCCGCGTTGCACAGGTTATTCGGCGGCTCGGCCTTGATGCGTGACGGATGACGTGCTCGAAGCCGATGATGGCGCGCACTGCGCCTTCCAAAACCTGCGGCGACGAGCCGGTCCTGCCTACCCCTAGGGTAGCGATCCGATCAAGGTCAACAACGCGTCGGGTTCGACCGGCTTGACCAGATGATGATCGAAGCCCACTTCTCGTGAGCGGCGTCGATGCTCGTCCTGGCCGTAACCGGTCAGAGCGATGAGGGTAACGCTCTTGCCCTCGTTCAGCGCGCGCATCCTCCGGGCGACTTCGAAACCGTCCATGCCGGGCAAGCCGATATCGAGCAGGACACCGTGCGGTTTGAAGTCGGACAGCATGCGCAGCGCGCTGTAGCCGTCATAGGCCGTGCGCACGGTGTGGCCTTGCAGTTCGAGCAGCATGGCGATGCTTTGCGCGGCGTCGACGTTGTCGTCCACCACGAGCAGGCGGCGCGGCGCGGCCAGCGTGGACATCTGCGCGGCTGCTTGCTCGTGAGGCGGCGCGCTGGACAGCGGCAGGCACACGGTGAATGTGCTGCCGCGACCCACGCCAGCGCTCGTAGCCATCACGCTGCCGCCGTGCAGCTCGACGAGGCTCTTCACGAGCGACAGCCCGATGCCCAGACCGCCTTGCGCGCGGTCGAGCGAACGGTCCGCCTGAGTGAAAAGATCGAAGACGTGGGGCAACAGATCGGGTGCGATGCCGATGCCGTTGTCCTCGACGCTCACACAGGCGAGGTTGCCCTGGCGCGCGAGCCGCAATGCGATCTTGCCGCCGTCCTCGGTGTACTTGGCCGCGTTGTTGAGCAAGTTTCCGACGATTTGCGCGAGTCGTGCGGGATCGCCCTCGACATAAAGCGGCGCGTGCGGCAGGGTGAGCGTGAGTGCGTGATGACGCACGTCGATGAGCGGACGCGCAAGCTCGACCGCCGCGTGGATGGTCGCGGCAAGCTCGACGGGCGCGCTGACCAGCGTCACCTTGCCTTGCGTAACACGCGAAACGTCCAGTAGGTCGTCGACCAGGCGCGCCATGTGACCTGCTTGCCGCGCGATTAAGTCGACCGCGTTGCGCGCCTGCGGCGCAATGGGATCGAGCCGGCGCAGCAGTTCGGCGGCGTTGCGGATCGGCGCGAGTGGGTTGCGCAGCTCATGCGCCAGCATGGCCAGGAATTCGTCCTTGCGCCGATCGGCCTCGCGCAGGCGCTGCTCGGCAGCCATGCGCTCGGTGACGTCAATGCGCACCGCTAGGATGCAATCTTGTCCTTCGAGCTCGATGCGTTCGGCCGACAGCACACAGTCGCGCACTTCACCGGATGCCACGCGCAAGCGGGTAGCGAAGCCGTGCACCCGCCCCTCCTGTTCGAGAATGCGATAGTAGTCGGCGCGCTCGTCCGGGTCGACGAAGAACTTTAGGTCTGCCGTCGTCTTGCCCACTATTTCGTCACGGCTGTATCCGGAGTGCGCCGCCATCGCATCGTTCACCTCGAGATAGCGACCATCGAGCGTCAAGATCCCCATCGGCACGGGGTTAAGCCGAAACGCAGCGGCAAAGCGACGCTCGCCCGCTGCGATGACTTCCGCCGCGACTTTGATGTCGTGCACGTCGACGCTGCAGCCGTACCAACGCTCGATGCGACCTTCGGCATCGAAGGCAGGTAACGCGCGTACGTGATGCCAGCGGTAATTGCCATCGCTGCGCCGGTAGCGCAGCTCCGTCTCGTAAGGCTCGCCGGTATCGCGCGAGTGCTGCCATTGCGCGAGCACGCGTGCGACGTCGTCGCAATGCACTGTGTCGACCCAGGTAAAGCCGACTGATGCCTCGGCACTCTGCCCGGTGTACTCGTACCAGCGCCGATTCATGTACACGGCGCGTCCCTCGGGATCGCACGACCACACCATCGCGGGCACCGCGTCGGCTAAAGTCTGCAGTCGCGCCTCGCTTTCGCGCACCGCATGGTCGGCTCGTTTGCGATCGGTGATGTCGATGCCGATGCCGACCTGAATGCCGTCCGAGAGTCGGATGTTGGCCCAGGTCGTCTCGATGTCGTGGCCGTAGCGGGTGCGCATACGAATGTCCATCCACCGCTCCGAGCATTCCTCCATGAACTTCGCGACCTGATGACGGTAGATCGGATCCGGGTAACAGGCCTCCATCAGCGAGACGCCGGCCGCTTCGGCGTTGGTCCACCCAACGATGCGCTCGAATTCGGCGTTCAAGTGCAAGACCTTGGTGTTCGGCTCGTAGATGGTGATCATCACCGGGATGCGGTCGATGATCGCGCTGAGTAACTCCTCCTTGTGAGGCAGCAACTCGGCGACCAATCCTGCGACGTCTAGAGCTGGACGGGCTGGAGCGGATGCGCTGGTGGGATGCGATGCAGCGCGTTTGCCGAATGGGAACTTGGGATCGTTCACTGGAACTCCGCGCTTCCCGCGCTTGGTAAAAATTTCATGGGGCAACGCCGCGCGGCTGTGCAATGACGAGTCTGAATGAACTCAATGTTCGATTGTGACGAACGCCACCTCGCGTTTCAAGCACGCGTGCCCTCCTTGTGACATCCCGCGGACAGTTGACACGGCGGGCGCCGATCTGATCGACGATGAGTGCAAACATCGAAGCGCGTGCGTCTATAATCGTCGACCACAAAATCGCGAATGCGAACGACCGCGCCACGCATCGCGCTGAAGAAATTTCAGAACGCGCCCAGTTCCGATTTGAGGAGACCGGTGAGGCGTGAATCCGTCGAGCGAATTCACCACATGCGAAGCTGCGACGCTGCTGCAGCATTTGCACGAGGAGACGCACGCGCTGGAGGGCAGTCTTGCATTGCTCGGTCGCTTGACGCCAACGGCATATCGCGCTTCTTCTACAGCATCAAGCGCTCTGACATCAGCATCAGCAGCTGCGATAGCGAGCCGATTCGACTACGCGAAATACCTGCACGCACCGGTGCCACGCCACGCGCATGGGCTGGTGACCATTGTGCTTCCCGGTGCGGTGGACGAGGGGCGATCCCATGAGTGAACACACGTTGAAGGTGCTGATCGTCGACGACAGCGCGGAGGATCGAGCTGAAATCCGCCGGCTGCTGCTGAGCGGATCGGATCGGCGCTATGTGTTCTTGGAGGCCGAGACCGGGGCCGCTGCCGTGCAGACTGCCGCGGGTTGCGATTGCGTGATTCTCGACTATCGGCTGCCCGACATGGATGCGCGGCACGTCCTCGAAGCGCTGCGCGAGGGTGCCGACATGACTCGGACGCCAGTGCTGGTGGTGACCGGCACGGCGGGAACGCACTTCGGTGCGCAACTTCTGCGTGCCGGCGCCATGGACTATTTTTCCAAGAGCTGTATGAACGCCGAGAGCTTGACGCGCGCGGTCGAGACCGCAATCCAGCGCTTCAAGTTGCTCGTCGAGCACAGCCGCACGCAGGAGCGACTGCGCGAAAGCCACCGCTTCATCAGCGAACTCACCGCGCTGCTGCCCAACGTTGTATACGTCTTCGACCTCGAAGCTCGGCGCAACGTCTACGTGAACCGGCAGACCGGTGCAATGATCGGCTACAGCGAAGAGGAAGTAAGCGCGCTGGGCAGCGAGTTTCTACCCCGGCTCATGCATCCCGAAGACTTGCTTCGCTTCAATGCCTACGTCCCACGATTGGCGCATCTTGCCGAAGGTGAGACCACCGAGTTCGAGTATCGCTTGAAGCATCGCGACGGTTCCTGGCGCTGGTTTCGCAGTCGCGACACTGCATTCGTGCGTTGGCCCGACGGCAATGTTCGCCAGATCCTCGGGACCGCGACCGACATCACCGAACGCAAAGCGGCGGAGGAAGCGCTGCGCGAGGCCGACAAAAGAAAAGACAACTTCATCGCGACGCTTGCGCACGAGTTGCGCAATCCCTTGGCGCCGATCCGTAACGCGATCGCCGTGATGAGACAGAAGGGCCCGTCGACCCCCGATGTGCAATGGTGCCGGGATGTCATCGACCGGCAAGTCGAGCAGATGGCGCGGTTGCTCGAGGATCTGCTCGATGTCTCCCGCATTACGCGAGGCAAGATCACGCTGCGGCGGGAGCGCGTGCTGCTGTCCACGGTGATCGAGCAAGCGGTCGAAATGGCGCGACCGCTGGTCGACGCGCCCGGTCATGAGCTGAAGGTGAGCATGCCCGCTTCGCCCGTGCTGATCGACGGCGATCCGACGCGCTTGGCGCAGATCTTCTGCAATCTGCTCACCAACGCGGCGAAGTACACCGAAGGCAAGGGCGTGATCCGCCTAAGCGCCGAGCAGCACGACGGGCAGATCGTGGTCGAAGTCCAAGATAGCGGAATCGGTATCTCCGCCGAGCATCTGCCGCGTTTGTTCGAGATGTTCGGCCAGGTGGAGTCGGCGCTGCAACGCGCGCAAGGGGGGCTGGGCATCGGATTGTCCTTGGCCAAGGCGCTGGTCGAGATGCACGGCGGGCAGATCAGTGCTCACAGCGAGGGACTGGGCAAGGGCACTACATTCACCGTGCGCCTCCCTGTTGTTGGGGCGCGGCAGCAAACCCTGGCGCTCGATGACGCGTGCGGTGGCAACGATCGGCGCTTGCGCAAACGTCGCATCGTGATCGCTGACGATCTTCACGATAGCGCCGAGAGTCTCGCCATGTTGCTGGAGATCATGGGCAACGAAGTGCGCGTTGCCTATGACGGTGAAGAAGCGGTAGAGGTTGCCGAAGCCTTTCGGCCGGAAGCGGTCTTGCTCGACATCGGCATGCCGAAGCTGAACGGTTACGAGGCTTGCCAGCGCATTCGCGCCCAGCCTTGGGGCAAGGACATGGTCTTGATCGCACACACGGGCTGGGGACAGGAGGAGGACGTGCGGCGCGCCAAGGAGGCGGGGTTCGATCACCACTTGATCAAGCCATGCGATCCGAGCGCGCTGTTGCGGGTACTGGGAGAAGCACGCGCGCAGGCGGCGGCCGACTACGCTTGAGCGCCAGGCCGCGCCGCGGCGTTCAGCCGCTCATAGGCCGTTGAAGAAACAACTGCCGACGCCTGATCCAAGCTTGAATGAAGCGCGGAATTATCGAGGCGGATGCGCAAGTGCTCCGACTTCATCCGTCGGACGCGGTCGAGCGCGGAGCATCCACCTCGTCGAGCAATACGTCGAGAAAGCGCTCGTGGATGTAGACGGCGCCGCAGCATTCGCATCTGCGGCACGGCCAGCCGGATTCCTCGATTTTCTTGCGAATGAAGTCGGGAAACGATCGGATCTCGCCTTCGCTCAAGGTGTGTTGCGCAGCGTCGGCAGAGCACTGTCTCGGACAGCCTCGATCATAAGGCAGGCTGCGCCATGATGGTGTAGCAAACATGCGCCCCCTCTCGCGCTTATTGGTGTTCTTGTAATCTTGTTCTCGTGCATCAGTAAGCCCTAAACAGGCAGTTTTTGCAATGACGCTACAAGCGACTAGGCCGAAAGCGATAGGCGTATGCACTCGAGCGGGGACCCAGAGGAACTTGCCCCAGCGTTCTTATTCGACGTTCGATTGATCTAAGTCGTTTCGCGTCAGGAGCAAGCCGGCCAGCGCGATCGCCGCGAGCAACGCGCCGGTGAGAAACATCGCCTGCGCGCCGATGCGATCCCACAAAAAGCCTGCGATGACGCTTGCGGCAAGAAGGGCGAGGCCGGTGATCAAGTTGAAGACGCCGAACGCGGTCCCGCGCAATTCAGCCGGGGTCATATCGGTGACCAGAGTCGCCAACACGCCTTGTGTGAAGCCCATGTGCAAGCCCCACAAGGCGACACCCAACGCAGCGGCCGAGACACTCGAGGCGCCGGCAAGCACGAGGTCGGCGAGAACGAGCAGCGCGACGCCGATGACGAACACGATGCGGCGGCCAGCCCGGTCCGCCATCGCGCCGGCGGGATAGGCAGCGAGTGCGTACACCGCGTTCATCAAGACCAGCACGCCCGGAACGAACATGACCGAGACGCCCGCGGCCTGCGCGCGCAGCACCAGGAATGCTTCACTGAAGCGCGCCAGCGTGAACACGGTGGTGACCGCAATCAACAACCAATAGCGCTTGCCCAGCCGTGCCAACTCGTCGCGATGAAGAGGAAAGCGGACCTTGTGAAGCGCCGTTGGGCGAGCAGGCTCGCGCACGGCGAAGACGATCAACGCGAGTGAGAGGAAGGCGGGCAGTACGGCGATCCAAAACACGATTCGGAATGCATCGGCCGTCAGCCACATGAACAACATCGCGAGTAGCGGCCCGAGGAACGCCCCAACGGTGTCCAGCGCTTGGCGCAGACCGAAGCTCGCCCCGCGCAGCGCAACGGGCGCAAGGTCCGCCACCAGCGCGTCGCGTGGTGCACCGCGAATGCCTTTACCCATGCGATCGATGAAGCGGGCGGCGACCACCCAACTCACCGCAGAGGCTAACGGAAAGATCGGCTTGCTCAGCGCCGCCAAGCCGTAGCCGAGCACAGCGAGCAGCTTGCGATTGCGCATCCAATCGGACAGCGCGCCCGAGAACACTCTGGTGATCGAGGCGGTCGCTTCGGCGATGCCTTCGATGAGCCCCACTGTGGTGAGCGACGTGCCGAGCACGGTGACGAGGTAGACCGGCAGCAGGGCGTGGATCATCTCCGAAGAGACATCCATCAGCAGCGACACGAAACCGAGTGCCCAGATGCTGCCTGGGATCGCGCGCAGTCGCGCGCGATGTGAGTAAGGTTGAGCTTCCATGGACCTTATCGTTCGATGCCGCGAATCGCAAGGCGCTCGTCGAGATAACCATAGCGAGTGGATGGAATCATGGCAGAATGCCTCGAAGGAGCGAAGATAGGCGTCTTCATTCCCGCATTGCATGCAATACGACTACATCATCGTCGGCGCCGGCTCTGCCGGTTGCGTCTTAGCTCATCGCTTGACCGCGAGCGGCCGCCACAGCGTGCTGCTGCTTGAAGCAGGACCGCGCGACACCAACCCCTGGATCCACATCCCGCTCGGCTACGGCAAGCTATTCGCCACACCCGCGGTCAATTGGATGTATCAGTCGGAGCCGGAGCCGCAGCTGAACGGCCGTCGCGTGTTCACCCCGCGCGGGAAAGTGCTGGGCGGCTCGAGCTCGATCAACGGACTGGTGCACGTACGCGGCCAGGCCGAGGATTTCGACCACTGGGCGCGACTGGGCAACAAGGGCTGGAGCTACGCCGATGTACTGCCGTACTTCTTGAAGTCCGAAGGACGCGCGCGCTGCGACAGCCCCTATCAAGGAGCGGACGGCCGGCTCGGCGTGAGCGAATTGCCCGATCGCCATGTGCTGTGCGACGCCTTCATCGCCGCGGGACAGGAGTGCGGATTTGCGCGCAACGACGACTTCAACGGTGCGCGCCAGGAAGGCGTTGGCTATTACCACACCACTTCGCGCAACGGACGGCGTTCGAGCACTGCGGTGGCGTATCTGCGGCCGGCGTTGAAGCGATCGAACCTGCGGGTCGAGACGCAAGCGCTGACGACGCGGATTCGGTTTGAGGGGACGCGCGCGGTTGGCGTCGACTATCGCCAGGGCACAGCGATTCGCCATGCCGATGCGACACGTGAGGTGTTGCTCTCGGCCGGCTCGTTCAACTCGCCGCAGCTGTTGCAGCTGTCGGGCGTGGGGCCGCGCGCGCTGCTGCAAGGGCTCGGCATCCCCATCGTGCTCGACGCGCCAGGCGTAGGCGCCGATCTGCAAGATCACTTCTACGTCCGAACGGTGTGGAAGTGCACGCAGCCCATCACCTTCAACGACGACATGGCAAGCCTCGCGCGCAAGTTGCGCGTGGGGTTGCGCTATCTGTTGCAGCGGCGCGGCCCGCTCACGGTGAGCGCGGGATATGCCGGCGCATTTGTTCGCACGCGGGCAGAGATCGCCCGGCCCGATGTGCAGCTGTACTTCATCAACTTTAGCACCGAGAAGATTGGCACGACCTTGCACCCGTTCTCCGGTTTCACCGTATCGATGTCGCCGTTGCGGCCGCAGTCGCGCGGCAGCGTGCAGATCCGCTCGTCCGATGCGCACGAGGCGCCCGCCATTCGCTACAACTATCTCAGCGCCGAGGACGATCGCCGGACCGTGGTCGATGGCCTGAAGATCGTGCGGCGCTTGATGCACACCGCGGCGATGCGCCCGTTCGTGCAGAGTGAGCATGCGCCGGGCGAGGCGGTGCACAGCGATGAGCAATGGCTCGACTATGCCCGCCAAGTCGGTGGGACGGTTTACCACCCGACCTCCACTTGCCGTATGGGTCAGGATGCGCGCGCGGTGGTCGACGAGCGCTTGCGCGTGCGCGGGCTTACCGGGCTGCGGGTGGTCGATGCGTCGATCATGCCGAACGTCGTCTCGGGCAACAGCAATGCGGCGGCCATCATGATCGGTGAGAAGGGCGCCGAGATGATTCTCGAAGACGCCGTGTAGTGATCGGTGAGAAGGGTGCCGAGATGATTCTCGAGGACGCCGTGTAGTGAGGGTCTCTTCCCCTCCTCGTCGAGGGGTGGTCCGAAGGGCCGGGGTGGTCGGCGCGCGTACGCCGGGCGCACCAACGTAGCCCGGATGCAGGCCGCAGGCCGGAATCCGGGGAAGATGCAGGCCGCAGGCCGGAATGCGGGGAAGCCTCGGCGTCAAGCGCTTTCCCGGATTCCGCTGCGCTCCATCCAGGCTACAACAGATCTCTCGTAGTCGTGCTCTTTTCCCCTCCTCGTCGAGGAGGGGTGGCCCGAAGGGCCGGGGTGGTCCTTGCCCTCATCATCGTCGAGGAGGGGTGGCCCGAAGGGCCGGGGTGGTTAGCCGCCAACGCATGCAAATAGCATTCTCGGCGCAGTCGCATCACTTTGGCGGCCGCGGCGTCACTCGATGTGCATACAGCTACCCCACACCGCCCCCCGGGCTTCGCCCGGACCCCGCCTCATGAGAGGCGGGGGAAAGCTTGGCCA
>Ga0070741_10014531_pt1 | contig 13594 bp, 13 predicted proteins | sample Coa_R1_4_FD_66440 | JGI IMG/M metagenome (GOLD analysis project Ga0070741, IMG submission 66440) | Surface soil microbial communities from Centralia Pennsylvania, which are recovering from an underground coalmine fire - Coalmine... | ecosystem: Environmental > Terrestrial > Soil > Unclassified ... | reverse complement strand
CTCGAGCTCGCCGTGGTCGCTCACGGACGTGAAGCCCCCGATGCTGGGGGCGTCGATCCGGTAGTCCGAGAACGTGATCGGCAGGTGGCCGACGACCTGGACGGCCTGCCCGTCCCAGCGTCCCTGCACCGGGATCGACACTGTTCGCGTCACGCCGTGCAGCGTCAGGTCGCCCACCGCGGTCGCGTCGACGGTCTCGCCCGCAGCGGGCACGTGCGCCAGCCGGATCGGCTGGGTCTGGACGAACTTCGCGTCCGGGAACCGGTCGGTCTCGAGCCCCATCGTGTGCAGCCGCGCGTCGCGCAGCGACTTGTCGGACTTCAGGGTGGCCAGGTTGGCGGTGACGGTGACGCCGTCGACCGTCGTCCCGCTCACCCGCAGGGTGCCCTGGACCTCGCCGGTGCGCCCGGTCGCGGTCGACTCGATGGTCGCGGCGGCGAACTGCTCCTGCACGCGGTAGCCGACGAAGGAGCGTCCGTCGCTCGGGCGCAAGGTCCACGACCCGTCGAGCGGTCCGCCCGCACTGACCTTCGTCTGCTCGATGTGCGCGCGCGGCTTGGCGTCGCCGCGGATGACGAACCAGTAGAGGGCGGCCCCGCCGACGACCACGACGACGACCACGCCGAGAACGACGAGCTTGACGAGCCGGCGCACGGATCACAGCGTTGCAGCCCGCGGCCCGCCTGGCGTGGCACCTCGGCGGCCTACCAGTGATTGACTCGCCACCGGCCCGGTGTATCGTGGTCGGTCCATGCGGCGTACCGGCATCATCGTCGTAATCCGATAGCGGGCGCCGTTCGCCGGCGTTCGCCCTCGACCGTCCACTTCGGTGGGCGGTTTTTCGTTGTCCGGGCCGGACGGGCTCGGGGAGAGCGGGCCCGACGGCCCCGGGAGAGACCAGCAGTGACCCAGTCGCACACCCATCGCATCGCCGTCGTCGGGGGAGACGGGATCGGCCCCGAGGTCGTCGCGGAGGCGATGAAGGTCGTCGCGGCGACGGGCGTGCCGTACGAGTCGGTCGCGTTCGACATCGGTGGCGAGCGCTACCTGCGCACCGGCGAGGTCCTGCCCGACACGGTCCTCGACGAGCTGCGCGGCTTCGACGCCATCATGCTCGGCGCGGTCGGTACGCCGGACGTCCCGCCCGGCGTCCTCGAGCGCGGCCTGCTCCTCCGCCTGCGCTTCGAGCTCGACCTGTACGTCAACCTGCGGCCGTTCACCGCGGGACGCAGCGCGCTGAACGAGGGCGTCGACATGCTCGTCGTCCGCGAGAACACCGAGGGCACGTACGCGGGAGAGGGCGGGTTCCTGCGCAAGGGGACGCCGCACGAGATCGCGACGCAGGGCTCGGTCAACACGCGCATGGGCGTCGAGCGGTGCATCCGTTACGCGTTCGATCTCGCGTCGTCGCGCGACCGCAAGCACGTGACGCTCGTGCACAAGACGAACGTGCTGACGTTCGCGGGCGATCTGTGGCAGCGGACGTTCGACCTCGTCGCCGCCGAGCACCCGGACGTGTCGATCGCGTACAACCACGTCGACGCGGCGTGCATCTACTTCGTGCAGGACCCGGGCCGCTACGACGTGATCGTCACCGACAACCTCTTCGGCGACATCCTCACCGATCTCGGCGGCGCGGTATCGGGCGGCATCGGCCGCGCCGCGTCGGCCAACCTCAACCCGGCCCGCACCGGGCCGTCGCTGTTCGAGCCCGTCCACGGCTCGGCGCCCGACATCGTCGGCACAGGGAAGGCGGATCCACGGGCCGCGATCGTCAGCGCGGCGATGATGCTCGAGTTCCTGGGCGAGGCCGACGCCGCAGCCCGGGTCAAGAAGGCGGTCGCCGCGTCCGACGACGTGGACGGGTCCACGTCGACCGTCGGTGACGCGATCGCGGAAAGGCTGTAGCGATGCCGATCGAGACCGCGAAGAAGATCTGGATGGACGGGCAGCTCGTCGACTGGGACGACGCGAAGATCCACGTCCTCACCCACTCGTTGCACTACGGGTGCGGCGTGTTCGAGGGCATCCGCGCGTACGAGACGAGCGAAGGCCCCGCGGTGTTCCGTCTCACGGACCACATCGTCCGGCTCTTCAAGTCGGCGAAGATCTACCTGATCGACATCCCGTTCACCGTCGAGCAGATCGTCGAGGCGACGAAGGAGACCGTGCGCGTCAACGAGCTGCCCTCCTGCTACATCCGCCCGATCGTCTTCTACGGGTACGGCGAGATGGGCCTCAACACGCTCCCGTGCACGGTGAACGTGTCGATCGCGACGTGGCCGTGGGGCGCGTATCTCGGTGACGAGGGGATCCGCAACGGCGTGCGCATGAAGATCAGCTCGTGGCGTCGTCACGACCCGAACGCGATGCCGCCCGCGGCGAAGGCCACCGGCATGTACGTGAACTCGTCGATGGCGAAGATCGAGGCGCTCAAGGCCGGCTACGACGAGGCGATCCTGCTGTCCCCGCAGGGCTACGTGAGCGAGTGCACGGGCGAGAACCTCTTCGTCGTGGACGACGGCGTCCTGCTCACGCCACCCGTCTCCGCGGGCGCGCTCGAGGGCATCACCCAGGACTCGGTGATGACGATCGCGCGCGACCTCGGCATCGAGGTGCGGGTGGACCACATCCTGCGCAGCGACCTGTACACCGCGGACGAGGCGTTCCTCACCGGCACCGCGGCCGAGGTCGTGCCGATCCGCGCGGTCGACGACCGCGAGCTCGGCGACCCCGGCCCGATCACGCGGAAGATCCAGGAGATCTACCAGGCGACCGTGCGCGGCAAGGAGGACCGCTACAAGGATTGGCTGGAATGGGTGAGGTAACCGTCCCGTCGCGCGTCTCGATCTACGACACGACGCTGCGCGACGGGAGCCAGCTCGAGGGCATCTCGCTCACGGTCGACGACAAGCTGCGCATCGCGGAGCAGCTCGACTGGCTCGGCGTCGACTACGTCGAGGCCGGCTATCCGGGCGCGAACCCCAAGGACGACGAGTTCTTCCGTCGCGCGCCGGCGGAGCTGACGCTCTCGACCAGCAAGCTGGTCGCGTTCGGGTCGACCCGTCACGCGCGCGGACGCGTCGACAGCGACGACTCGCTGCGGCACCTCGTCGAGGCGGGCACACCGGCCGTCTGCATCGTCGGCAAGTGCTGGGACTACCACGTCACCGAGGCGCTGCAGACGACGCTCGACGAGGGTGTCGCGATGGTTGCCGACTCGGTCGAGTTCCTGCACGGGCAGGGGCTCGAGGTGCTCTTCGACGCCGAGCACTTCTTCGACGGCTACAAGCGCAACCCGGAGTTCTCGCTGCGCGTCCTCGAGGCCGCGGCCCAGGCCGGTGCCTCGTGGCTCGTGCTGTGCGACACGAACGGCGGCTCGTTGCCGTTCGAGGTCGAGGACGCCGTGCGCGCCGTCGTCGGCTACCTCGACACGCCCGTCGGCGTGCACCTGCACGACGACACCGGCTGCGGTGTCGCCAACGCGCTGGCCGGCGTGCGTGGCGGTGCGACCCAGGTGCAGGGGACGATCAACGGCTACGGCGAGCGCACCGGCAACTGCAACCTCACCGCGATCATTCCCAACCTCACGTTGAAGATGAGCGTCGCGACGATCCCGCCCGAACGGCTGGAACGGCTCACACCGGTCGCGCACCACGTCGCCGAGCTCGTCAACATGCCGCTCAACCCGCAAGCCGCGTACGTCGGCGAGTCGGCGTTCGCGCACAAGGCCGGTCTGCACACGAGCGCGATCGCGCGCCGTCCCGACGCGTACGAGCACGTACGTCCGGAGTCGGTCGGCAACGGCACGCGCTTCGTCGTCTCGGAGCTCGCGGGCCGCTCGACCTTGCACCTGAAGGCGCAGGAGCTGGGCATCGAGCTCGACGGGCCGACGCTCGGCGCGATCGTCGACAAGCTCAAGGAGCTCGAGCACGCGGGCTACCACTTCGAGGTCGCCGACGCGTCGCTCGAGCTGCTCATGCGGCGCGCCGGCGGCTGGGAGCAGCCGTGGTTCGCGGTCGAATCGTTCCGGGTGATCACCGACGATCTCGCGGCCGAGGACACCCCCGGCGGCGTCACGACCGAGGCGACGATCAAGGTCCACGTCGCGGGCGAGCGGATCATCGCGACGGCCGAGGGCAACGGGCCGGTCAACGCGCTCGACACCGCGCTGCGCAAGGCGGTCGGGTCGCGCTACCCGGCGCTCGACCAGGTGCACCTCACGGACTACAAGGTGCGCGTCCTCGACACCGCGAAGGGGACGGGCGCCGTCACACGCGTGCTCGTCGACACGACGGACGGCGACCGCACGTGGACGACGATCGGTGTCAGCGAGAACATCATCGAGGCGTCGTGGCAGGCCCTGTCCGACTCGCTGACCTATGGGTTGCTGCGCGCGGAGCTGCGCGGGCAAGAATCACGCCATGCCGACTGACCCCTACGTGCCCGAGCGTCTCGAGGACGAGCCCCGCCAGCTCCCGAACCTCGCGCCCGGCGTCTACATGCCGCCCGCAGGGTCGTGGCGCGCGGACCGGCCCGGCGACCTCGTCGCGGGCCAGCCGACCGGGACGCTGCTCGGGCGCCCGGGGCCGAACATCGGCTACGCGCTCACGCTCGTCGAGCGCTGGAAGGACCGGTTCCGCCTCGCGCCGACCGAGCACTACCACGACGCCGCGGCCGTCGTCGCCGAGATCGCGATGAAGCGGGCCGCGTCGTTCGGCCGCGCGCCCGTCGCGACCGACATCGAGCTCGCCATGGACCTGCTCGGCTACGCGGACGAGCTGCCACCCGAGACGGCGGACCGGCGGATGCGCCTCGTGCACGACGCCGACCACGACTACCAGGTGCGTCGCCGCATCGTCGACCGTGTCCCCGACGACGTGCTGCGCCTCGCACCCGCGCAGCTCGCGTCACGCGTCGCCGACGTCCGCTCCACCATTCTGGGAAGCGAAGCCGCCACAGAGCCGCGGTAGCGCGTCACAGAAGGAGTGCGCGGGTGACCTCGTCGACGATCGTCTCGGGGGACTCACGCGCGTCGACGGTGATCGCGTCACGCGGCGGCTCCAGCGTCGCGAGCTGTGACGGGACGAGCGCGGCGCCCGCGAAGTGCCCGTGGCGGTGCGCGAGCCGTTCACGCAGCAGGGCCTCGTCGGCGCGCAGGTACACGTAGCGGACGCCGGGCACGCCGGCGTCGAGCGTGTCGCGGTACGACGCGCGCAGCGCGCTGCACGCGAGGACGACGCCCTCACGTGACGCGGACGCGCGCAGCACCGCGTTCAGCCTCGCGAGCCACGGCACGCGCATCGCGTCGTCGAGCGGCTCCCCGCGCTGCATCCGGGCGACGTTCTCGGGGTCGTGGTAGTCGTCGCCCTCCACGAACGGGACGCCGAGCCGCTGCGCGAGGAGCCGGCCGACGGTCGTCTTCCCGCTCCCGGTCGCGCCCATGACGACGAGGACCGGGCGCGGACCGTGGCGCATGGCACAAGCCTTCCCCAGGCGTTCCCTGACTACGATGTCAGGTTCGTGGCGCACCAATTCTCCCTGTCGGACGAGCACGAGGAGTTCCGGGCCGCCGTCCGCCGGTTCGCCGAGAAGGAGGTCGCGCCGCACGCCGCCGAGGCCGACGAGCACGAGCAGTTCCCGTGGCCGGCGTTCGAGGCGTACCGCGACTCGGGGCTCGTCCGCTCGATCTACCCGAGCGAGCACGGCGGCGACGGCGGCGGCAGCCTCGTCTACGCGCTCCTCGTCGAGGAGATCGCGCGCGTCTGCGCGTCGTCGTCGCTGTTCGTCCTGATCTCGCGGCTCGCCATGACACCAGTGGTCGAGCACGGCAGCGAGACGCTGCGCGCCAAGTACCTGCCCCGTGTCGCGTCGGGCGCGTCACAGGCGAGCTACTGCCTCTCGGAGGCGCACGCAGGCAGCGACGTGGCGTCGATGACCACCCGGGCCGTGCGCGACGGCGACACGTACGTGCTGAACGGGCGCAAGATGTGGATCACCAACGCGGGCGCGTCGGACCTCTACACCGTGTTCGCGAAGACGGATCCGTCTGCCGGTCACCGCGGCATCAGCGCGTTCGTCGTCGAGCGCGACTTCGACGGGTTCGCGATCGGCAAGCTGGAGCACAAGATGGGCGTCCGCGGGTCGCCGACCGGCGAGATCGTCCTCGACGACGTCCACGTGCCGGCGGAGAACCTGATCGGCGAGGAGGGGCGCGCGTTCGGCTACGCGATGGCCGCGCTCGACAAGTCCCGACCCATCGTCGCGGCGCAGGCCGTCGGCATCGCGCAGGGCGCGCTCGACGTCGCGTCCCGGTACGTGCTGGACCGGCGCCAGTTCGACCAGCCGATCGCCGACTTCCAGGGCTTGCAGTTCATGCTGGCCGACATGGCGACACAGCTCGAAGCGGCGCGCCTCCTCGTCTACCAGGCCTGCTCGCGCATCGACGCGGGCGCGCCCGGCATCTCGCGCGCGTCGGCGATGGCGAAGCTCTTCGCGGGCGACACCGCCATGCGCATCACGACCGACGCCGTGCAGCTGCTCGGCGGCGCGGGCTACACGCGCGACTTCCCGGTCGAGCGGATGATGCGCGACGCGAAGATCACCCAGATCTACGAGGGGACGAACCAGATCCAGCGTGTCGTCATCGCCCGGCGGCTGCTCGAGGAGGCCGGGCAGGAGCACGCCTAGCGCGCTCGTCCGTTCCGCGGGGGCGCTTCACGGGCGGAGGATCCGTTCGAAGAGTCGCGCGTATCGCTCCAGGTGGCGATCGCCGAGGAATTCCTCGCGTGCTCGTCCGTACGCGGCCTTCCCGAGCCGGCGACGCTCGCCACCGTCGGCGAGGAGACGCTCGACCGCGTCGCCGAAGGACGCGAGGTCGTGCGGGTCGTCCACGAGGACGCCGTCGCGCCCGTCGACGATCTGGTCCGCGATGCCGCCGACCCGGCTCGCGACGACGGCACGTTCCTTCCACATCGCCTCGACCACCGTGAGGCCGAACCCCTCGGCAAGGCTCTTCTGCACGACGACGGTCGCGTGGCGTTGCAGCGCGTTGACGATGACGGCGGCCTCGTCGGGGTCGTGCATCGGGACGCACGCGAGGTGGATCCGGCTCCGCGCGGCATGCGGCAGCGCGCGCCACTGCGCGATGCAGCCCTCGAGCACCGACGCCGCCTCCGGATCGTCCGCGACGCCGTGGACGGCCGGGCCCACGAGCGCGAGGTGCGCGTCGGTCGTGCCGTCGACGTGTCGGGCGAAACCGTCCATCACGCCGGCCATGTCCTTCATCGGATCCCACCGCGACGCCTGCACGACCAACGGCACGTCGGGCCCCGGCGGTGGCCCCGTCTGGAGGATGTCGACACGCCGGTCGACACGTCCGGGTGACCCGTCGCGGCGGGCGAACGTCGTCCGGGGCGCGGGGCCGCCGTCACCGACGAGGCCGACGTAGCGGAGGATGTCGTTCGCGCCGTCCGGTCCGAGGTCGACGTTCTTCGTCGCGAACGGGTCGATCGAGGGCGGGATGACGTGCAGGAGGTCCTCCGGCACCCACGGCGGCGCGAACGCCGCGCGCGTGAACACGAACGCGTCGACGTCGCGCAGGTACGGGCGCAGGAACTTCCACCCTCGCTCCGTGTGCTCGTTCGCGTCGTCGCGGCCGACGTGGCAGCGCCACACGACGGGCGCGCCGGTCCGGCGCAGGAGAGGGACGAGCCCGGCCGTCTGCGGATCGTGGAGCACGACGATGTCGTCGGGCCGGATCACCGCGAGCAGCTCGTCCGCGTTCGCGCGCAGCACGTCCTCGTAGTGTGCGTGCGCGGCGTCGTCGAGGGCCCGGCCGTCGCCGGGCGCGCCGTAGAGCAGGTTGTGCACCCGCTTCGTGATCGTGAAGAAGGCCGCGTCCGCCTCGATCACGATCCACTGCGCGTCGATCCCCGCGCCACGCGCGTACGCGAGCAGCGTCTGGAGCAGTTCCGCGACCCCGCCGCCCTTCGCGGTGGAGTTGACGTTGACGACGCGGCGGCCGGCCAGGAGCTCGCGCGCAGCTGCGGCCGTGTCCTCGAACTCCCGGGAGCGGTCGGGCCCGATCACGGGTCGGAGCCGGTCGAGCGACAGCGCCTCGACGGGCACGTGCTCCAGGGTCGTCACGGTGTGTCGACGACGGCGAGGACCGCGTTCACGACGCGCCGCGCCTCCTCGTCGTCGTGCAGGTCCGCGGCCATGCGGACGAGACCCAGCGCGTCGCGCTCGCGGACCCGGCCGGTGTGGTGTCCGCGCTCGGGTGGCAGCGCGAGCGCGCGGGCGTCGGCGGGCAGCGCGCGCAGGAACGAGTCGCGGGCCGCGGACGGCAGGTGCTCGGTGAGGGACTCCAGCACCGTGCGCACCGTCACCTCGCACCGGTTGCGCGCGACGCCGGCGTTCATCGCGGCGTCGAGGAGTGCGTCGAAGACGGGCGACTCCTCGTGGTCCGGATCCTGGAGGTCGATCATTCGACTCACCTCGTCGCTCGTGCCGTCGTTCGTCCTCGGACCCATCGTCGCCCCGTCCGCCCGCGGCAGCCAGGGACCTTCGTCCCGGTCTCGACGGTCGGGTCGGCCCTCCCCGTCGTGCCGACATCGGCGGATGATCGGCTCGACCGGCAGGAGGTGCGGCATGCGGGTGTTGGTAGTGGAGACCGATGTGGGCGCGGCGGACGACGCGATCGCGCGCCTCGAAGCGGCGGGACACGAGGTCGCGCGCTGCCACGACCGCGGCGAGCGTCACCCGTTCCCGTGCGCGGGGTTGAGCGCGCCGGGCGCATGTCCGTTGGACGGGTCCGGCGTCGACGTCGCGCTCTCGGTTCGCGCCCGGCCCATGCCCACCCCGGCCGCGCTGGAGGACGGCGGTGTGTGCGCGCTGCGCGCCCGGGTTCCGCTCGTCGTGACCGGACAGACGGTGTGGAACCCGTTCGTCCGCCTCCCCGGCGCGACCGTCGCGCACGGCGACGTCGTCGCCGCGTGTGAGACCGTCGCGACCTCGCCCGTCGAGCGGGATGGCGAGATCGCGCGCGAGGCGCTCCGGTCGTCGCTTGCGCGCCTGGGGGTCGGCGACGCGGCGCGTGCGGTCGCGGACGCGGTCGTCACGCGCAGCCGTGCGGGACTGCACATCCGGATCGACGCGCCGCCCGGTCTGGGCAAGGGCGTCGTGGCGCTCGCGACGACGCGCGTGGTTGCTGCCGTCCGCGGCATCGACCCCCTCGCGCCGAGCATCGACGTCTCCGTACGGACCGTTGCAGATCGGTGATCGCAGCAGGAGGAACGAACGTGGAGCACGACCAGGCCAAGGGGCGCATCGTCGTCGGGGTCGACGGGTCGGACGGGTCCGTCCGTGCGCTGGCGTGGGCGGCCGAAGAAGCGCGCCTGCGCGGCATCGGGCTGCTCGTCGTCACGTGCTGGACGTTCCCGGCGCTCGTCGCGCCGATGCCGTTCCAGCCCCCGATCGCGGGGGAGATGCTCGAGGACGGCGCGCGCACGACGCTGCAGGACGCGGTCGACCGCGCCCTGGGTCCCGAGGACGAGCACGGCGACGTGCTCGCCGAGGTGTGCGAGGGCTCGGCGTCGCAGCGGCTCGTCGAGCTGTCCACGGACGCCGAGATGCTCGTCGTCGGCTCGCGCGGTCGCGGCGGGTTCGCCGGCCTGCTCCTCGGCTCGGTGAGCCAGCACGTCGCCGAGCACGCGCGGTGCCCGGTCGTCATCGTGCACACCGCGACCTGAGCACGAGCGCGCGGCGTCGGTACGGTACGGCGATGCTTGCTGCGCTACTGGAGTCCGCGGACGCCCCCATCGTGGTCGACACCGTCGACATCGCCGCGCCCGGTCCCGGTCACGTCCGCGTGCGCGTCTCGCACTGCGGCGTGTGCCACTCGGACCTCACGGTCGCGCGCAGCGGATATGCGCCGACCCCGGTCGTCCTCGGGCACGAGGCCGCCGGCGTGGTCGACGCCGTCGGCGAGGGCGTCACGTCGCTCGCGCCGGGTGACACCGTCGTGCTCACCCCGATCCCGGCGTGCGGCTGCTGCTACTGGTGCGTGCGCGGCGAACCGGGCGTGTGCGTCAACAGCCGCTCGATCATGTCGCAGACGTTCCTCGACGGGACGACCGGGCTCTCGCGTGACGGGGTCACCGTGTACCGCGGGCTCGGCGTCGGCGCGTTCGCGGAGATGGTCCTCACCCCCGAGACCGGCGCGGTGAAGGTCCCGCACGACACGCCGCTCGACGTCGCCTGCGTCCTCGGGTGCGCGGTGCAGACCGGCGTCGGTGCCGTCCTCAACACGGCACGGGTGGAACCCGGCGCGACCGTGCTGGTGCTCGGTCTCGGTGGGATCGGGCTGTCCGTCGTGCAGGGCGCGCGCGTCGCCGGCGCGTCGCGGGTCATCGGCAGCGACCCGCTGCCCGAACGTCGCGAAGCCGCGCGGCGACTCGGCGCGACGGACGTCATCGACCCGACGCAGGACGACGTCGCCGTACGCGCGGCCGCGCTCACCGAGGTCGGTGTCGACTACGCGTTCGAGGCCGCCGGGAAAGCCGCGCTCGTGGAGGTCGGGATCGCGGCGACGCGTCCCGGCGGCACGACCGTGGCCGTCGGCGCGCCGAGGCTCGAGGAGAGCATCACCATCGCACCGGCGGTGTTGTTCACGACCATGGAGAAGAAGCTGCTCGGTTGCCTCCTCGGGAGCAGCAACTCGCTGCGCGAGATCCCGCGCCTGCTCGCGCTCTGGCGCACCGGGCAGCTGGACCTCGAGGCGCTCATCACCGCGCGCCGCCCGCTCGACGGTGTCGACGACGCGTTCACCGACCTCGAGGCGGGCCGCGGCATCCGCACGGTGATCTCGGTCGCCTGACGGCAGCCGCTCGCACACGACATGGTGACGCGCGAGAGTTCGGCCGTGTTCGAGCGCTTCACGGATCGCGCGCGACACGTCGTCGTGCTCGCCGAGGAGCAGGCACGCGACCTCAACCACGGGTACGTCGGGAGCGAGCACGCGCTGCTGGGGCTGCTCGCCGATCGTGAGGGCGTCGCCGCGCAGGCCTTGCACTCGGTCGACGTGACGCTCGACGCCGCACGCGGGAAGGTCGTCGACCTCGTCGGTCGCGGCGACCGCACGCCGTCGGGCCACATCCCGTTCACCCCGCAGGCGAAGCGCATCCTCGAGGGCGGTCTGCGCGAGGCGCTGCAGCTCGGTCACAACTACATCGGGACGGAGCACCTGCTGCTCGCGCTCGCGCGCGAGCCGGAGAGCACGGGAGCGCGGACGCTCGTCGAGCTCGGCGCGCCGCTCGACGTCGTCCGCGACCGTGTCGTCGCGCTGCTCGCGGGTTCGCTGGCGAACGCGTCCGCGACGTTCGTGCCCGGTGCTCCGGCGCCTGCGCTCGCCGCCCGCGGCGCGGTGTGCACGTTCTGCGGACGCGACCTCTGGGAGGTCGACCGTTATGTCACGGGCGCGACCGGCGCGATCTGTGCCGAATGCGTCGCGCTCGCAGACCGCGCCCTCACGGACGCGCCCGCCGGCGAGCGTGCCGTCACGCTCCCGCCGCGCGTCTTCGGCGGATCGCCCGACGAGCACGCCGTCGACGGCATCGTCGAAGCGGTCATGACCGTCCTCTCGGACGACGTGGACGACCGGCAGCGTGCGGCTGCGATCGAGGAGGGCGACGTGTTCGCACCACTGTTCGCCCAGGTGCGGCGGCGTCACGCGGGCGTCGACGTCGAGCACCGCGTCGAGCGCGTGCGCTTCGTGGGACACGACCGCGCCGAGGTCCGCATCGCGGTCGGGCTCGGCGGACCCGGCGCCGGGACGATGCTGTTCGAGGGCGTGGTCGTCCGCAGCGCGGGACGCTGGCGAATGGGTCACGAGCTCTGCGCAGCGATCCTGCGCGCGGGCGGCGTGCGCGTGACGCCGAGCTGACGGCCGCCAGTGCGCGAGGGCGACCGTAGACTCGGGCGCCGATGCCCGATCCCGTCCGCGTCCGCTTCTCACCCGCGCCCACCGGCTACCTCCACGTCGGCGGCGCGCGCACCGCGTTGTTCAACTGGCTCTTCGCACGTCACCACCACGGCACGTTCATCCTGCGCATCGAGGACACGGACGTGACCCGCTCGCGTGAGGAGTGGGTCACCGGCATCCAGGCGACGATGCTGTGGCTCGGGCTGAACTGGGACGAGGGCCCGATCCTCCAGAGCACCCGCTTCGACGCGTACCTCGCCGCCGCCGAGCGGTTGCTCGCGACGGGGCGCGCGTACGAGTGCTTCTGCACCGCGGACGAGCTCGAGGCGCGCAACGAGGCCGCGAAGCAGGCGGGTCGCGCGCCCGGCTACGACGGGCGCTGCCGCGAGCTCACCGCCGACCAGCGCGCGGCGTTCGCAGCGGAGGGACGGCCGCGTTCGATTCGCTTCCGCACCCCGGACGACGGCGTGAGCCGCTTCGACGACCTGTTGCGCGGCGAGGTGACGGTCGAGTGGTCGACGATCCACGACTTCGTCATCGTGCGGTCCGACGGCACGCCGCTGTTCTTCCTCGCCAACGCGGTCGACGACATCGACATGGGCATCACGCACGTCATCCGCGGTGAGGACCTCGTCGACTCGACGCACCGGGTCCTCGCGTTGCGCGACGCGCTCGGCGACGCCGCGCCTCCCGTGTACGCGCATCTTCCGCTCATCGTCGGCGCGGATCGCGCAAAGCTGTCCAAACGGCACGGAGCGGTCGCGCTGGAGGACTTCCGCGCGCGCGGCTATCTCCCCGAGGCACTCGTCAATTACCTGGCACTGCTCGGGTGGGCGCCCAGGGACGAACGCGAGATCCTCTCCCGTGACGAGCTGGTCGCACGCTTCGAGCTCGACGACGTCAACCGTTCTCCCGCGTTCTTCGACTACGCCAAGTTGGACTGGATGAACGGCGAGTACCTGCGCGCAATGTCGCAGGAAAGGTTCGAAAGCGACGTACTTGCACCCGCGCTCGACGAGGCCGGTGTCACCGTGTCGAGCGACGGGGCACACGCGCTGGCGGCCGCCGCGCAGGAGCGCGTGACGACGATCGCGGATCTCGCGGGACAACTTCGCTTCCTCCGCGACGACGAGTTCGAGATTCCCGACGACGAATGGGCGCGCGTGACCGCCACGGAGCGCGCGCACGAGCTGTTCGACGCCGCGATCGCGCACGTCGAGCGCTGCGACTGGGACGTCGACTCGCTGCAGGGTCTGCTCGACGTCGTGAAGGGGATGGGGCTCAAGCCGAGGAAGGTCATGCCGGCGCTCTACGTCGCGGTCGAGGGAAGAGGTCGTGCACTGCCGTTGTTCCAGTCGATGCTGGCGCTCGGCCGTGACCGGACGCTGGCCCGGCTCCGCGCCGCCCGCGCCCGTCTCGGCACCTGACCACCCCGCCGAGTCGAGCGGCCGCCCGGCACAACGGGCCGCCACCGGGGAACGGCTATCCTCGGTCCCCGGTCGTCCGGGCTCCGGCTCGGCGACCGCCCTGTTCGGGGGTGGTGTAATCGGCAACACAACAGGTTCTGGCCCTGTCATTGGGGGTTCGAGTCCTCCCCCCCGAGCGAGCCGA
>Ga0070741_10014530_pt1 | contig 13595 bp, 9 predicted proteins | sample Coa_R1_4_FD_66440 | JGI IMG/M metagenome (GOLD analysis project Ga0070741, IMG submission 66440) | Surface soil microbial communities from Centralia Pennsylvania, which are recovering from an underground coalmine fire - Coalmine... | ecosystem: Environmental > Terrestrial > Soil > Unclassified ... | reverse complement strand
GTGAACGACGGGTTCGGCCACGCCGAGGGGGACTCCGTGCTCGTCCGCATCGCCTCGATCCTGCTGAGCCACGGCTTCGCCGGCCGGCTGGGCGGCGACGAGTTCGCGCTCTGGGTCGCGGGCGACGCGTCCGACGGCGAGCGGGAGGCCGAGTCGGCGGTGGTCGAGGTCAACGAGGCCTTCTCGGACAGCCCCTACTCCGTCTCGATCTCGATCGGCGTCGCGGCCTTCCCGGAGGCGGGCGCGGACGCGGCGGCGCTGCTGCGAGCGGCCGACGAGGCCCTGTACGCGGCGAAGGCGGCAGGCAGCGGCTACGTGCGGGCCGCCGACCTCGCCTGAGCCTCCAGCGCGCGCGCTCCCGCCGCCAGCCGCCAGGCAGCCGGGTCGCCGTCCACCGCGAGCGCGGCGCCGGCGCCGGCGCCGCCGACGAGGATGGCCGCGGCGGGCGCCGCGGCGCCCGGCTCCCACTGCGCGACCGCGACGTCCGGGATCCGCTCCGGGTCGCGGCCGAGCGCGCGGATCGCCTCGAGCAGCCGTCCGTACAGCTCGTGAGGGCGCTCGTCGGGCGCGTGCGGCACGACGAGCGAGACCGGGTCTTCCTGGCCGAAGGCGCCGAGGTAGCCGCGCAGCACGTCCGCGAGGGCGCCGGCGCTTCGCGTCTCCCGGGCGACGACGAACGTGACCGGGACGAGCGCCGAGAGCAGGCCGCGGAGCGCGTCGCGCGCGACCTCGGGCGACAGCCGGCACGCGAGCGCGGCGCGGCCCGCCGCGGCGAGGCGATGCCAGAGCGCGTCGTCGGCGTGCAGGCGGACGACGGCCTCGGCGAGCTCGCCGGGCGTGGCGCCGACGAGCACGTCGCGGCCCGGGACGAGCTCCATGCCCTCGGCGCCGACCGGCGTCGTCACGACCGGGAGGCCGTGGGCGAGCGCCTCGCCGATCTTGCCCTTGACGCCGGCGCCGTAGCGGAGCGGCGCGACGGAGACCCGCGCCGCCTCCAGGTACGGCGCGGTGTCCGGCACCCACCCCGTCACCTCGACGTCCGGCGCGGCGAGCGCCTGCACGGCCGGAGGCGGCGCCGTGCCGACGAGACGAAGCCTCGCGTCCGGCACCGCGGCGCGGACGGCGGGCCAGATCGAGCGGCAGAGGTAGAGGCTCGCGTCGACGTTCGGGGTATGGCGGAAGTTGCCGACGAAGACCACGCCCGCCCGGCCCTGAAGCGGCGGCCCGGCCGGGAGGGGCTCGTGCACGTTCGAGACGACCGAGACCGGCACCGCCGGCGCGAGCTCGCGGAGCGCGCGCGCGTCGTCCTCGCTGACCGCGACGAGCGCGTCGGCCGCGCCGTACACCGCCTGCTCGCGCGCCCGCGTGCGGCCGGCGGCCGCGGCGTCGGCGGCGCTGCCGCTGAGCTCGGCGGCGCGCTGCTCGCGGAGCGAGTGCACGTCGACGGTGTCGATCGCGATCCGGGCGCCGGGCGCGAGCCGGCGCAGCAGCGGCAGGTACACCTCCGCGGTGTCGTAGAAGGAGAGCCAGGCGACGTCGGGCCGGACGCGGGCGAGCAGGGCGCGGAGGTCGAGCGGCGGCGCGCCGACCGGGAACCCGCAGCGCTCCGGGTCGGCCTCGTGAACCTCGACGCCGAGCTCCCGCAGCTCGGCAGCCGCGGCCTCCTGGCCGACGCCGCAGCGGGCCACGAGCGTCACGCGGTGGCCGTCCGCCGCCAGCAGCTCGAGCAGGCGCGAGAGGCGCAGCGAACCCGAGTCGCGATCGCGCGGAGGGACGTCCGGGTTGACGACGAGGACGGAGAGAGGCCGGCGCGCGGCCGGGGCGAGCGGAGGCGGCGTCATCCAGTCCGGTGTTCGGCGCAGCCGCCGGACGCTTGAGCGGACGGACCGCCGGCCCGGTCAGGCGGCGCGGCGGGCGGCGCGGGCGCGGAGCCACGCGGGGAGCTCCGCGAGCGGCACGACCGACGCGCCCGCCAGACGGACGTGTCCGGCGCAGGCGGGATGGAGCGGGACGTAGGCCTCGGCGGCCGCGTGCAGGGACGCGTCGCGGCCGGGGGCGGCCGGCTCGCGCAGGATCGTGATGTCCGGGCAGGCGTCCAGGTCGACGCCCGCGGCGGCGGCGACGACGCGCGCCTCGAGCTCCCCCGGCTCGCCGTCCGTCGCCGGGTCGGCCAGCAGGGTGAGGCAGGCGCCGGCGGGCGCGTCCGCCCATGCCCGCAGGAGCGCCGGCAGCTCGTCCTCGCCGCGCCAGGCCGGGGTCGCGAGCACAGCCGGCGAGCCCTCGAGCAGCCGGCTTTGCGCCGGGAGCCTGGCCGGGCGCGCCGCGAGCGCGCGGATCCGCTCGGCGTAGACGGCGGCGCTCTCGGCGACGCCGGCGAGCACGTGGACGCGGTCTGGCTCGAGGCCGGCCTGGAGGTACGCCTCGCGCGCGGCCGCGGACGGCACCCAGACCTCGTCGACGTTCCGCCGCAGCGGCTCGACCCACTCCGCCGGCACGGCCGCGACCGGCTCCGGCTGGACGAGCGCGAGCCGGCCGGACGGCGCGGGCGACAGGTCGGGCGGCGACAGGCGCCGCACCTCGACGCCGGCGACGTGCGGCAGGGGCGGGTCGAGCGCGCCGCCCGTGCGGCTGACCCGCTGCAGCGGCAGCTCCTCGCGCAGGCGCGCGACTGCGGCCGCGTCGGGCGCGCCCGCGCCGTGGTCGTCGGCCACCCAGCGGACGGCGGGAGGATCGAGCGAGAGGGGCCGACCCGCCGGGCGGCCGTCGTAGAGCGCCTCGAGGTCGTCGACGAAGGCGGCGAACGGCCGCGGCGCCTCGATCGCGCCCTGCAACCGCTCGAGCAGCCCGTCCTCGAGCGCCAGGCGCTCGAGGCAACGCGCGAGGCCCGCGACGTCGCCGCCGGCGAAGGTGAGGCCGTCGACGCCGTCCCGGACCGCCTCGGCAAGCCCGCCCATCCGCGCGACGACGAGCGGCACGCGCGCCGCCAGGCACTCGCTCGCGACGAGGCCCTGGGTCTCCCAGACGAGCGACGGCAGCGCGACGACGTCCACCTCCGCGAGCAGGGCGGGCAGCTCGCTGTGGTCGTAGGCGCCGTGCAGCTCGACCCTCGGGTCGCCGGCGAGCGCCTCGGCCATCGCCGCGGGCAGCTCGCCGTGCAGGCGGACGCGGAGCGGCGCGTCGACGGCCCGCGCGGCCTGGACGAGCAGCTGGGGACCCTTGTGCGGCAGCACGGAGCCGAAGAAGCCGACGACGAGCTCGCCGCCGCGCCGCCCGGGCCGCCGCTCGCGGCCGACCGCGCGCCAGACGGCGTCGGTCGCCGGCAGCGATTGGGGCACGACCCGGATCATCTCGGCCGGGAAGCCGGCCGCGACGAGCGCGCGGCCGATCGCGTCCGACATCGCCGCGATCGTCCCGACGCCGCGGCTCAGGCGGTCGCGGAGGCCGGCGAAGCGCTCGCGGTAGGCGTCCGGGTCGGCGCCGCCGGCGCAGCCCGCGCAGGCGCTCCCGTCGCCGGGGCCCGCGCAGAGCGAGCCGTCGGCGCGGAGCAGGTACGCCCGCGGGCAGAGGAGCCAGTGGTTGTGCGGCGAGAAGACGCTTCGGAGGCCGCGGGCGGCGGCGACGTCGACGAGCGCGGCGCCGAGGTTGTGGAGGTTGTGGAAGTGCACGACGTCGGGCCGCTCGGCGTCGAGCAGGCGCGCGAACGCGCGCGTGATCGGCGGGTCGTCCAGCTCGCGGAGCGGGTTCCCGGGATCGAGCAGCCCGTGCGGCCGGTTGTGGACGCCGACGAGCCGCACGCCGTCCTGCTCGGTCTCGGAGATCGCGTACGGGCCGTGCCCGGGGAGCGGCGCCGTCGCCGCGTGGACGACGGTGACCTGCCAGCCGCGGCGGACGAGCTCCTTCGCGGTCAGGCGCGGGACGGCGGTGCCGCCGCCGGAGTCCGCGAACCCGAACGACGTGATCACGATCCGCTTTCCGTTCGACCGGGGTGGCCGCGGCGCCGGCAGGGCGAGCGCGCGCTCGCGCACGCGCGCGGCGAGCGCCGGCAGCGGGAGCTCGCGCACGTCGAGCGCGTCCGCCAGCGTGACCAGCGCGTTGCGGCGGGCGGCGGCGGGCTCGAGCAGGTCCCAGTCGACCTCGGGCACGACCGTCCGCAGGTCGAGGAGCTCGAGCGACTCCTCGATCGCGAGGCTCACCTCCTCGACCTCGCGGCCGTGGGCGGCAGGGCCGGAGCCGTTGTCGCCGTGGCGCCGGAAGCGGATCAGCGGGCCGCCTGGCGCGTGCCGGAACCGGAACCGCGGGGCCGCGCGCAGCCAGAAGTGGAAGTCCTGCGAGACGCGGAAACGGGGGTCGTAGCCGCCGACGGCGTCGTAGACGGAGCGGTGAACCATCCGCGTCGGGTCGATCAGGTAGTTGTGGCGGCGGACCAGCATCCGCAGCAGCGGGCCCGGCGCGAGCTCGGGGCTCCGCCAGCTCCCGCAGACCGAGCCCCCGGCGTCGATGATCAGGGCGTCGCCGTGGACGACGCCGGTCTCCGGGTGCGCGTCGAACGTCGCCACCTGGCGCGCGACCCGGTCGGGCTCGGCGACGTCGTCGTCGCCCAGCATCGCGATCAGCTCGCCGCGGCCCTCGCGGACGATCGTGTTGTACGCCTCGGACACGCCGAGGTTCGTCTCGTGGCGGACGACCCGCAGCCGCGGGTGGTCGAGCGACTCGACGATCGCGTCCACGCGCGGGTTGCGCCCGCCGTCGAGGACGACCAGCACCTCGAGGTCGCGGTACGTCTGGTCGAGGCACGAGACGATCGCCTCGCGCAGGTACGTGTCGCGCTCGTACGTCGCGATGCCGAGCGTCACGCGCGGAGACACGGCTCCCTCTCGAGGCCGAGGCACTCGCGGAGCTCCGCGAGCGTCCGGTGGTCGTAGCGCGGGAGCCTTCCCCACTCAGGCCGCTCCGCGGCGCCGTAGACGGCGCTCGCGCGCGCGGCGAGCGCGGCGCGGCGCACGGCGTCGTGCGGCTCCGGGACGACGAGCAGGTCGGCGTCGACGTCGCCGACGGCCGCAGCGAGCGCACGCGCCGTCGCCTCGTCGGCGACGACGGCAAGCGTGACCGGCTCGGCGTCGCCGATCGCCGCCACGTAGCCGGAGAGCAGGCGGCGGTCTGCGAGGAGCTCCTCGCCGAAGGCGACCACGACGTGCTCGCGCGCGTCGAGGCGCGCGCGCCGGACCGTCCCCGGACGCGCGACCTCGCCCGCGACGTGCCGCGGCTCGATGGCGAGCCGAAGTCCGGCGAGGTCGCAGGCGGTCGCGCCGGCGAGCCCAGCGCACGCGACGACGGTGCCGAGGCAGCTGGCGGCGCAGACGCGGTGGTGGAGCGACCGCGGTGACCGGAGGATCTCGTCGAGCGCGTCGTCGACGTCGAGGCCCCCGCGCAGCGGCGCGATCGCGAGCAGCTGCCGCGCCGCCTCCGCGACGAGCCCCGGCAGCGCCGCGGGCTCCGGGTCGCCGTAGCCGGCGCGCGCCCACGGCGCGAGCCGGCCCTGCGCGTAGCCGCGAAGCAGGAGCCATGCCGGGTCGAGCCGCGCCGGGTCGACGCGGTGGCCGACCGCGGCCGCGGCCGCCCAGCGCTGCGTGCCGAGGCCAGCCTCGGCGATCCGCACCGCGAGCGCGATCTCCTCGCCGGGCAGCCGGTTGGCCGAGCCGACGCCGAAGCGCGGATCGAAGCCGCCGGCCCGCAGCGCGAGCTCCCGTCTGCAGGCCCAGTTCGCGCCGTAGAAGTCGCCGCGCTCGAACGTCAGGTCGGCGTCGCCGTGCGAGAGCACGCTCAGGTAGGGCAGGAGGTCGGCGTCCGGGCGCTCCGCCGGCCGCTCCGGCCACAGCGCGTGGATCGGGCCGCCGGCGACCGCGGCGCCGGGATCGGCGAAGACGTCCCGCATGCTCTCGAGCCAGCCAGGCGCGGGGCGGGCGTCGTCGTCGAGGAAGAGCACCGCCTCGCAGCGCGCCTCCCGGAGCGCCGCGTTGCGCGCGTTCGAGAGGCCCGGCTCGGGCTCGACGACGAGCCGCACGGCGGCGCCGTGGCGCGCCGCGCGCTCGCGGACGACCGACGCGGTGTCGTCGGCGGAGCCGTTGTCGACGACGAGGATCTCGCAGCCGTCCTCGAGCGCGCCGTGCGCGGCGAGGAGGTCGACGCACGGGCCGATCTCGCCGGCGCGGTCGCGCGTGCAGACGGCGACGGTAGCGGCGGGCCCGCTGCTCGTCCGCCGGACGCCGGCTTCCGGGACGAGCTCGACCCCGCCGGCCGCGGCCGCGACCGCGAGCTCGTACGGCCCGTCGTCGACCGCGAACGGCGGCAGCGCCGTCGCGAGGAACGAGCGCAGGGCGGCGACGCACTCGAGCGAGAGCGCGTCGAGCGGCCCATCGTCGATCGTGCGCCGCGGCCAGAGGCTGCCGTCCCGCTCGCGGCGGTAGCCGTGGACGGGGCCGGCGGTCGCGAGCACGACCGGGCCGGCGAGCGGCGCTCCCCGCCGGACGGCGTCCGCCAGCGCCTCGAGCGCCTCGACGGTGGGCCTCGCGATCGGCGAGACGGCGATGCAGACGTCGGCCGAGGCGCTCGCGGCGGCCGCGGCGAGCGCGTCGCGACGGCCGAGGCCGCCGCCGGCCTCGACGGCGACCAGCTCGAGCCCGTCGAGCGGGAGCCCCCGGAGCGCGTCGAGGAGCGCGCGCCCGGCGGCCGTCCGGCCGTCCGCGAGCGCGAGGATCGACGCGCGCGGCGTCACGCCGCGCTGCGGATCGGGCGCCTGCGCTCGGAGAGGTAGTCGCGGTACCAGCCGACCGTCCGCACGAGCGCGTCGCGCAGCTCGAAGCGCGGCCGCCAGCCGAGCTCGCCGCGCGCCGCCGCCGCCGAGAGCCACTGGTCGCGGATCTCGTGCCTCGCGCTTCCCTCGATCAGCGGCTCGAGCTCCGGGCGACCCGCCGCGTCGAGGATCGCCCGGGTCATCGCGAGCGCCGACAGCGGCGCCTCGGTCGAGAAGTTCCAGGCCCGGCCGACCACGCTCGGCCGGTCGGCCTGCTCGGCGAGCGCCACGTAGGCCGAGACCGCGTCCTCCACGTAGAGGTAGTCGCGGAGCGGCGCGCCGTCGCTTCGCAGCACCGGCCGCCGGCCGTCGAGCGCGGCCGCGACCACGCCGGGGACGAGCCGGTTGAAGTTGAGGTCGCCGCCGCCGTAGAGGTTGCCGCAGCGCGTCACGACGAGCGGCAGGCCGTAGGAGACCGCGTAGGCCTGCGCGATCAGGTCGGCGCAGCTCTTCGAGACGTCGTAGGGATGGCGGCCCTCGAGCGGCTGCGTCTCCGTGTACGGGAGCGCCGGCTGGTCGCCGTAGGCCTTGTCCGAGGACGCCACGACGACGCGCGTCGCCCGGCCGCTCCGGCGGCACGCGTCGAGCACCTCCCACGTCCCCTCGACGTTCGAGCGAAGGGTGTTCCGCGGGTCGCGCTGCGCGTGCTCGACGATCGTCTGCGCCGCGAGGTGGAAGACCGCGTCGACCTCGTACTCCGCGAGGACGCGCTCGACCAGCGCCCCGTCGCGGACGTCGCCGAAGACGGTGGTGCAGCGCGCGGCCGCGCCGCTCGTCGCGAGCAGCGCGTCGGGCACGACGTCGCGGACGAGGATCACGACCCGCGCCCCGAGGTCGAGGAGCTCGGGGACGAGCCACGAGCCGAGCAGCCCGGTCGCGCCCGTGACCAGCACGGGGCGCTCCCGCCAGAACCCGGCCGACGGCGAGAGGCGCACGACGGCGCCGTCGATCTGCTCCGGTGGGACCATCCGGGCTAGTGATCGGTCGCGAGCGGCGCCGGTTGAGCGCGAGCCGGCGACGCTAGACTCGCGCGGCCGTGGCGAGGCCGCCGCTCGCGATCTGCATCCCGACGTACCGCCGGCCGGGCCGGCTGGCCCGGCTCCTGGAGGCGCTCGCCGCGGAGCTCGAGGGCGCCGAGCAGCTGCCGGTGCTCGTCTCCGACAACTGCTCGGGCGACGAGACCGAGGCGACGCTGGCCGCGGCACGGCGGCCCGGCCTGCGGACGCATCGCCAGCCGCGGAACCTCGGCCCGAACGAGAACATCCGCTGGCTGCTGCGGAACGCGCCCGACGCCGACTACGTCTGGTGCATCGGCGACGACGACGCGCCGGCGCCCGGGGCCGTGGCCGAGATCCTGGCGCTGCTGGCGGCGGAGCGGCCCGCCTGGCTCCACCTCCCCCACCGCTGGATCGAGCCCGACGGCCGCGTCAAGGACGCGTCGCCGGTGCCCGCGAGCCTCGAGACGTTCGCGACGGCGAAGGAGCTCTACACCGCCTACGGGCACTGGCTCAGCTTCATGTCGGCGAACGTGGTCCGCCGCGACGAGGCCGCGCGCAGCGCGGAGCGGACGGTCGAGATCTCGTGGGCGCCGTTCGTCTGGCTCTACCGAGCCGCGGCCGCCGGCGACGGGCCGTGCGTCGTCCCGCCGCTCCTGCTCGTCGAGGGCGACCCCGACATCTCGTGGCGCGACCGCGAGAGCGAGGTGCTGACGCGCGACTTCGTCGGTCTCTACGACGAGGTGCTCGCGCCGGAGGTCGCGCCGGCCGAGTTCGCCGAGCAGTGCGACCGCTTCTACCGCGTCGACGCGTTCGCCGACCACTGGGCGACCAGGCCGCGCGAGGAGCTCGCCGTCGCCGTCGAGCGCTTCCCGCAGAGCCGCCGGCTGCGCGCGTTCCTCTGGCGGATCGCGTTCCGCGAGCGGCGATCCGACCTCCTCCGCCGGCTCGACGCGGCCGCGCGCGCAACCGGCGCCGGCGAGCGGGCGGACGCGGAGGTCGCGGCGGGCGAGCGGCTGTTCGAGGCAGGCGACGCCGCCGGAGCTGCCGAGGCGTTCCTGCGCGCCGTGTCGGAGCTCCCGACGCACGCGGAGGGCTGGAACGACCTCGCGGTCGCCTGGCATGCCCTCGGCGACCGGCGCGCGGCCGAGGCGATCACGGCGGCGCTCCTGCTCGACCCGACGAGCGAGGACGCGGTCGCCAACTACGACCGCATCGCGGGCGCCCGCGGCTGACGTCCGGCCGGGCTAGGCCTCGAGCAGCTCGAGCGACGGGCCGAGCACCGCGATCGTGCCCCCGAACGCGAGCTCGCCGCGGAGAAAGCGCACCACCTCGTCGCGGTAGGCGAGCGAGGTCAGGACGACGACGTCGACCGGCTCCTCCCGCAGGCGCTCCGGAGGCACGACCGGCAGGTGGCTGACCGGCGTGTAGCCACCCTGCTTGTGGGGGTCGGCGTCGATCACGTACCGGTAGCCGTCGCCGCCGGCGAGCGCGAGCGTCGCCAGCCCCTTCGCCCCCGCGCCCCAGACGGCGACCTCGCGTCCCTCCGACGCGCAGCGGGCGACGAGCGACCGCAGCTCGTCGACCGCCCGCCCGGCCGAGGCCGCGACGTCCGCGAGCCGCCGGCCGGCGTCGACCGCGACCCACGCCTCGAGGTACTCGCCGCCCATCCCGCGCGTGACCTCGTGGACGAGGAAGCCGTTGCGCTCGAGCGCCCGCGCGAGCGTGCCCGCCGACCAGTAGTTGACGTGGTCGGGGAAGAAGTCGAAGAAGCGGCCGCGGTCGAGCGCCTGCTCGAGGCTCGGAACCTCGACGAGGCCGACGCCGTCCCGCGTCAGCGAGGCGCGGATCGACGCGAGGAAGTCGTTCGGGTCGGGGACGTGCTCGAGCACCTCGCGGGTGACGAAGCCGTCGTAGGGCGCGCCCGCGACCGGGCGCCCGCCGGCGACGTAGCCGGCGAGCACGGGCAGGCCGGTCCGCTGCTCGGCGGCGGCGCGGAAGCGCGCCGAGGGCTCGAGCCCGGTCGCGGCGACGCCGATCTCGCCGAGGATCGACAGGTAGTTCCCGTCGCCGCAGCCGACCTCGAGCACGCGCTTGCCCGCGAGCCCGAAGCGCTCGACGAGCCGTTTCGCCTGCGCGCGCTGGAAGGCGCGCATCTGCGGCGAATGGCTGACCGTCATCAGGTAGTCGTCGTAGTAGCCGTCGGCGGGCGGCTCGTCGAGCTGGACGAGGCCGCAGCCGGCGCACTCGCGCACCTCCACCCTCACCGGGCGGTCGTCCACCAGCTCCTCCCGCGCGAGCAGCCGCGACACGTTCGCGGGCGCGCGCTCGTGGACGAGCGCCGTCCGGAGCCCGGGAGCGCCGCAGAGCCGGCAGCGGCGCGCTGCTGCCGCCGGCGCCGTCAGCGGACCGCCTCCCCCGGCCGGAGGAGGTCGAGCATCGAGACGACGCGGCAGCCGCGCGCGATCGCCGGCTCGAGCCGCGCCGCGATCTCGTCGAGGTAGCCGAAGGAGAAGACGACCACCTCGTCGACCGGGTGCTCGAGCGCGTGCTCGGGCGGGACGACCGGGATCCGGGACTTCGGCGCCAGCAGGCCGCCGAACGCGGGGTTCGCGTCGCAGAGGTAGGCGACGTCGCCCGGACCGAGCCCGGCGGCGGCGAGCGTCATCACGCCGCGGCCGCCCGCCCCGTAGCCGGCGACGCGCCCGGCCGAGCGGACGTGGGCGGCGAGCGCGCCGAGGCTCTCCTCGACGGCGGCCTGGAAGCCTGCGAGCTCGCCCCAGTGGTCGAAGCGGGCAGCGCCCGGGTGGTCGATCCGGTCGGCCGCATGGACGCTCCCGACCGGGGCGGCGGCGACGAGCAGCGAGTTGCCGCGCCTCGCGTGCTCGGGGACGAGGTCGAGCGTGAGCAGCTCGAGCCCCGCGCGCCGGAGCAGGCGCTCGAACGACAGCGACGTCAGGGAGACCGAGTGCTCGTGCTCGAACAAGCAGATCTCGCGCCGGTCGACGATCCGCTCGAGGTCGTGCACCTCGATCACGACGACGCCGCGCCTCGGGTCGAGCACCTCGTGCAGCGCCCGGAGGAAGCCGAGCGGGTCGGGCAGGTGGTCGAACGTGTACGAGAGCACGACCGCCTGCGCGGGGACGAGCTCCCGCGGCAGCTCGGCGGCGGTGCCTGCGCCGAAGAGCGTCTGCACGACGGGGACGCCGGCGGCGCGGGAGGCGGCGCAGAGCGGCTCCGACGGCTCGATCCCGAGCACGCGCAGGCCCCGGTCGCGGAACCGCGCGAGCTGGGCGCCGTCGCCCGAGCCGACCTCGAGGACGGCGTCGCCGGGGCGGAGGCCGAACCGCTCGCAGGTCGCGGCCGCGAGCCGCTCCATGAACTCGCCCGCGAAGGCCGAGCCAGAGACCGTGTAGCCGTAGTCGCGGTAGTAGTCGCCGACGTCGACGTCGTGCAGCGTCTGCGCGGTGCGGCAGCCCGCGCACCAGTACACGTCGACGTCGTGCAGGAACTCGCGGCGGGGCCGGTCCGGCGCGACGAAGTCGTCCGTGAAGGGCGCGTCCGGATGGCGGAAGAAGCGGCGCAGGTCGCGGCCGCCGCAGATGCGACAGGAGCTGCGCGTGACGACGGTCGGGCGCATGTCGGCTACGCCGCCCGCAGCCCCACCAGCTTGCCGGCGGTCGCGGCGATCGCCGCCGCGTCCAGGCCGTGGCGGCGGAGGAGGTAGGAGCGCGAGCCGGGAACCTCGGCGAAGGTGTCGGCGAGGCCGACGCGGCGGAGCGTGACCGGCAGTCCGGCCTCCGCCGCCGTCTCGGCGACCGCGCCGCCGAAGCCGCCGAGGATCGTGTGCTCCTCGACCGTGACGAGGAGCGGCGTCGTACGCAACGCGGCGGCGACGGCCTCCTCGTCGAGCGGCTTCACGGTGCCGAAGTGGAGGACGCCGGCGCGGACGCCGCTCCGCGCGAGCAGGTCGGCCGCGGCGAGCGTCTCGCCGAGCATCGCGCCGCAGCTCGCGAGCGTGACGTCGCCGCCCGCACGCACCCGGGCCGCCTTGCCGATCGCGAACGGGAAGCCGGTGGGGAGGACGTTCGGCTCTCCGCTCTTGCCGAGCCGCAGGTAGACGGGCCCGTCGTGCTCGATCGCGGCGCGCGTGGCGGCGGCGGCCTCCGCCGGGTCGGCCGGCGTCAGCACCGTCAGCCCGGGCAGCGCCCGCATCGCGGCGAGGTCCTCGATCGCGTGGTGCGTCGGGCCGAGCGCGCCGTAGGCGACGCCCGCGCCGACGCCGACGAGCGTCACGTCTGCACGCGCCGCCGCGACCGCGATCCGCACCTGGTCGTTCGGCCGCGCGGTGACGAACGGCGCGATCGAGTAGGCGACCGCCTTCTTGCCCGCGTAGGCGAGGCCGGCCGCGATGCCGACGAGGTTCTGCTCCGCGATGCCGACGTTCAGGAACCGGCCCGGCGCGCGCCGAGCGAGCTCGTCGAAGAGGCCGACGCCGAGGTCGGCCGTCAGCGCGACGACGCGCTCGTCCGCCGCGGCCGTCTCCGTCAGCGCGCCGACGAACGCGTCCCTCACGAGCGCCTCCCGCGCTCGAGCGACGCGTAGACGAGGTCGCGCTCGTGCGGCCGGAACGAGCGGTAGTGCGAGCGGAAGCCCTCCTGGAGCAGGTCGACGCCGCTCCCCTTCACCGTCCAGGCGACGACGCAGGTGGGGCGCTCGCCCCGCTCGAGCGCGCGCCGGAGCGCGGCGGCGTCGTGGCCGTCGACCTCGCGCACGTCCCAGCCGAACGCCGCCAGCTTCGGCGCCAGCGGCCCCAGGCGGAGCACCTCGTCCGTCGCGCCGAGCCCCTGGAGCCCGTTCGCGTCCACGATCAGCGTCAGCGCGTCGAGGCCCAGGTGGGCGCCGAGCGCGATCGACTCCCAGACCGAGCCCTCGTCGAGCTCGCCGTCGCCGACGAGGCAGAAGGTGCGGCGGTCGTCGCCGTCGATCCGGTCCGCGAGCGCGTAACCGAGGGCGATCGAGGGCCCGTGGCCGAGCGAGCCGCCGCTCATCGAGACGCCGGGAACGCCGAGCTCGGGGTGGCCGGCGAGGCCGCCGTCGGCGCAGTAGCCGTCGAGCACCTCGTCGCGGTCGAGGACGCCGGCGAGCGCGAGGGCGCCGTAGAGCGCCGACGAGGCGTGCCCCTTGCTGAGCAGGAACCGGTCGCCGGGGGAGCCGTCGGGCCTTCCGGCCGGGTCCCGCAGCACGTCGAGGTAGAGCACGACGAGGATGTCGGCGATCGAGAGCGAGCTGGCGACGTGGCACTCGCCGGAGCGGAGCGCCATCTCGAGGATCAGCTCGCGCAGCTCGTGCGCGCGCTCCCGGAGGCCGGTCACGCCGCCTTCCTCTCGCAGCGGAGCGCCGCCACCGTGCGGGCGAGCCCGTCCTCGAGCGGCGTGCGGGCGCGCCAGCCGATCGTCTGCGCGGCAGCGCCCGGGTCGGCGCGCCAGGCGAACCGCTCGCCCGGGCGGTAGGGCAGCTCGCCGAAGCGGAGGAGCGACGGGTCGGCGCCAGCGGCCTCCGCGAGCAGCAGGCACGCCTGGCGAACCGTCGTCTCGCGGCCGGAGCCGACGTTGAGGACGGCGCCGTCGACGGGCGCCTCGCCGGCGGCGACGAGCGCGTCGACGACGTCCTCGACGTAGACGAAATCGCGTGCCTGACCGCCCGGCGTCAGGTCGATCGGCCGCCGCGCGACGAGGGCGCGCGCCACG
>Ga0070741_10014529_pt1 | contig 13595 bp, 17 predicted proteins | sample Coa_R1_4_FD_66440 | JGI IMG/M metagenome (GOLD analysis project Ga0070741, IMG submission 66440) | Surface soil microbial communities from Centralia Pennsylvania, which are recovering from an underground coalmine fire - Coalmine... | ecosystem: Environmental > Terrestrial > Soil > Unclassified ... | reverse complement strand
CTCGCCGAAATGCGCTGCGCCACCTGCAGCTCGCAGGAGGAATGCGCGGAGCGGCTCGCCGCCGGCGAGCGCTCGCCGGCCTCCGGCTGCCCGAACGAAGCCCTCTTCAGGATGCGCTAGGGCGCGCCTTATTTCTCGAGCAGTTTCACGAGCGCGTGGAGCGTGCGGTTGACGGGCGTCGGCACGCCGAGCGCTTCCCCCTTGCGTACGACGAAGCCGTTCAGGTAGTCGATCTCGGTCTTCTTGCCGCGCGAGAGGTCCTGCGCGGTGGAGGAGTACTGGCCCGGCATGGTCTGCGCGATGCGCCGCGTCGCGTCCTGCATGTCGCCGGGCACGGTGACGCCCGCGGCGCGCGCCACGGCGAGGCACTCGTCGACGACGTCCTGCATGATCTTCGGAATCCCTGCGCCCTGCACGAGCCTGCCGTACGGAAGCTGCGTGATCGCCGAGAGCGCGTTGTAGGCGCTGTTGACGATGAGCTTCGCCCACAGCGCGCCGATCGCGTTGCCGGAGATCTCGACCGGGACGCCGGCGGATTTGAAGGCGGCGGCGATCGCGTCGCTCGCAGCCGCGCGCCCGATCACCAGCTCGCCGCGGCCGTGATGGCGCACGTGGCCGGGGCCGGCCATCTCGGTCGCGACGTAGACCACGGCCGGGATCACTTCGCGGCCGAGCGTCGCCGAGAGCCGCTCCGCGTTGTCGACGCCGTTCTGCAGCGTGAGGATCGCCGCCTCTGGATCGAGGTGCGGCGCGAGCGCCTTGCCGGCCGCCTCGGTGTCGGGCGACTTCACCGAGAAGAGGACGAGCTGCGCGCCGCGCACCCCGTCCGGCTGCGCCGTGGCCCGCATCTTTACCTGCTCGTCGAAGGCCTTGGTCTCCAGGCGCAGCCCCGAGCGCTGCACGGCCTCGACGTGCTGCGGCCGGCCGATCAGCGTGACCGAGCATCCCGCGCGCGCGAGCATCGCCCCGTAGTAGCAGCCGACCGCCCCGGCGCCCATGACGGCGACCGTTCTCATGGCTCCATGTCGTATCCGGCGGCGGCCCACGCGTCAAGCCCGCCGAGCAGCGGCCGCACCCGCTTGAAGCCGTGGTCCATGAGGGTTTTCGCCGCGCTCGCGGCGGAGGCCTCGTTCGGGCAGCTGCAGAAGAAGATGATGTCGCGGTCCGGCGGAAACCGCTCGATCAGCCGCTCCACTTCGGCGAGGTCGATGGCGAGCGCGCCCGGAATGGAGCGGCCGTCGCGCCGGCGCTCCGCGGCGGCGCGCAGGTCCACTACGAACGGCTTCTCGTCGCGCTGCATCAGCGAGCGCAACTCGTCCACGGTGATGCGCGCCATGCGCAGCGTCTTGTAGAAGCGCTGCCGCTCCCAGTACTTGAACGCGATATACGCGGCGAGCAGCGCGGCGGCGAGCGCCACCGCCGTCATGCCGAACTGCTGCAGGGCCTCGAGCAGCGCGCTCACCTGCGCCCGCATGAGGGCGCCCGCGCCGACCGCGAGGCCCGCCCACGCCACGGAGCCGAGCGTCGTCAGCAGCAGGAAGCGCGGCCAGGGCAGGCGCATGACGCCGGCGACGGGCGGGACGATGGTGCCGATGCCCGGAAGGAACTTGGCGAGGACGAGGGTCCACGGCCCCCAGCGCTCGAAATGCTCCCCGGTCTGCCGCACGCAGGAGTCGGGCGTGAGCGAGATGCCGCAGAGCAGGCGCAGCACGCGCGCGCCGTAGCGCCTGCCGATCACGTACCAGGCGGCATCGCCGGCGACGCAGCCCGCGAGCGCCACCGCCAGAACGGCCCAGGTGGAATAGGCGCCGTCCGCCGCCACGGCGCCGGCGAGCACGAGCGTCGGCACCGCGGGAATCGGCAGCCCGAGCTGCTCGCAAAGCACGTTCACAAAAACGATCGCGAGGCCGTGCTCCTGCAGCAGCTCCCGCAGCGGCGACGTCGGCATGGTGCGCCGAATATACGCTGAAGTAACATTCGCCCATGGCGCGGATCATCGGCGGCATCGGCACCTCGCACGTTCCCACGATCGCGATGGCGTTCGACAGGAAGAAGCAGGACGATCCGGACTGGAAGCCACTCTTCAAGGGCTACGAGGCGGTCGCGAAATGGCTCGCGGAGAAGAAGCCCGACGTCCTCTTCTTCTGCTTCAACGACCACGCCACCACGTTCTTCTTCGACCACTACCCCACCTTCGCGCTCGGCGTGAGCGAGGAATACCGCATCGCGGACGAAGGCCTCGGCCCGCGGAAGATTCCGCCGCTGAAGGGCCACGCCGCGCTCGCGCGCCACATCGCGCGCTCGCTGGTCGCCGACGAGTTCGACCTTTCCATCTTCCAGGACCTGCCGCTCGACCACGGGCTGCACTCGCCGCTCACCATGATGTGGCCGATGCGGCCCGACTGGCCGGGACGCGTGGTGCCGCTCGTCATCAACGTGTTCCAGGCGCCCCTGCCGACGCCGCGCCGCTGCTACAAGCTCGGCGTGCATATAGGAAAGGCGATCCGGTCCTACCCCGAGGACCTCAAGGTCGTCATGGTCGGCACCGGCGGGCTGTCGCACGCCATGATCGGCGAGCGCGCCGGCTTCAACAACGAGAAATGGGACCTCGAGTTCCTCGACCTGATCGACCGCGACCCGGAGCGGCTCGCCGCGATGGCGGTCGAGGACTACATGCGCCTCGGCGGCAACGAGGGCGCCGAGGTGATCATGTGGCTCATCATGCGCGGGGCGCTGGAGCCCGGCATGCGCAAGGTGCACCAGAACTACTACCTGCCGATGACGACGGCGATGACGGTGGCGCTCTTTGAGTAAGTACGTCTTCGACCTGGAGCGCAGTGCGAAGGGCCTGCGCCTCAACCGGTTCCTGCACGATCTGGTCGTGCCCGAGAAGAGGAAGCTGTTCCTGGAGGATCCCGAGGCGGCGATGCAGGCGCTCAGCGAGGAAGAGAAGAGCCTGGTGCGCCGGCTCGACTGGAAGGGCCTGCAGGACTACGGCGCCAATTTCTTCTGCCTGGAGAAGCTCGCGCGCGTGAAGGGCGTGTCGAATCCCGAGATGGTGGCGCACTTCCGCGGCGAATCGCTGGAGGCGTTCCTCAAGACGCGGCGCGTCCCCGGCGCCCGCTAGGATGAAGACGCAGGTCGCGATCATCGGCGCGGGGCCGGCCGGCATGCTGCTGTCGGCGCTGCTCGACCGCGCGGGCGTGTCGAGCGTGGTGCTCGAGAAGAAGAGCCGCGAATACGTCGCATCGCGCATCCGCGCCGGCGTGCTCGAGCCGAGCACGATGGACGTGCTGCGCGCGGCGGGCGTCGGCGAGCGCATGGACCGGGAGGGCCACCTGCACGACGGCTCGCGCATCGTCTGGGCGGGGCGCGACGGCTTCCTCATCGATTGCGCGAAGCACGTCGGCAGGCAGCTCATGGCCTACGGGCAGACGAACATCCAGGAGGACCTCTTCGCCGACGCCGACCGGCGCGGTGCGCAGATGGTCTTCGAGGCCGACGACGTTGCGCTCCACGATCTGGGTTCCGAACATCCCTTCATTGCATGGAAAGGCGGAAGGATCGACTGCGACTTTGTTGCCGGCTGCGACGGCTTCCACGGCGCATCGCGCAAGGCGATTCCCGCTGCGCGGCTTTCCGAGTTCGAGAAGGTCTACCCGTTCGGCTGGCTCGGCATCCTTTCCGAGACGCCGCCGCTCCCCGACATCATCTATGCCAACCATCCGCGCGGCTTCGCGCTCGCCTCGCAGCGGAGCAGCCGCCTGTCGCGCTACTACATCCAGGTGCCGCTCGACACGCCGCTCGAAAGCTGGCCCGACGCGCGCTTCTGGGACGAGCTCAAGGCGCGCTTCCCGCGCGAGCTTGCGGAGGCGATCGTCACCGGACCGTCGATCGAGAAGTCCATTGCGCCGCTTCGCAGCTACGTCGCCGAGCCGATGCGTTACGGCCGGCTCTTCCTTGCCGGCGATGCGGCGCACATCGTGCCGCCCACGGGCGCGAAGGGCCTGAACCTCGCGGTTTCGGACGTCTACTACCTGTCCCGCGCCCTGGTCGACTTTTACGGGAGCAAATCCTCCGAGAAGCTGGACGGGTACAGCGCCACCGCCCTGCGCCGCGTGTGGGCCTCGGTGCGCGTCTCGTGGTATCTCACCAACCTGCTGCACCGCTTCCCGGATGCGAGCGAGTTCGACCAGCGCGCGCAGGAGTACGAGCTCGAGTACCTGAAGGAGTCGTTTCACGCCCAGGCCGCGCTCGCCGAGCAGTACGCCGGCCTGCCACTTTAGAATCGGAGAAGCCATGCAAAACACCGTCGTTCGCAACATCCACCGCGCGGACGCCGCAGTCATCGACGCGCTCGCGCGCCTCGGCGTTGCGACCGTGCACGAGGCCCAGGGTCGCACCGGCCTGATGCAGCCCTACCTGCGGCCGGTCTGGCGCGGCGCGCGCATCGCGGGAAGCGCGGTCACCGCGCTCTGCCATCCGGGCGACAACTGGATGATCCACGTCGCCGCCGAGGTGCTGAAGCCGGGCGACGTCCTCGTCGTCGCCTGCTCCAGCGAGAACTCCGACGGCGCCTTTGGCGAGCTGCTCGCGACCTCGGTCAAGGCGCGCGGCGCGCGCGGCGTGATCCTGGACGTCGGCTGCCGCGATGCCGCCGAGATCAGCGAGATGAAGTTCCCGGTGTGGTCGCGCGCCATCTGCGCGAAGGGCACGGTGAAGGCGAGCGTCGGCTCGGTGAACGTGCCCGTCGTGTGTGCCGGCATCGCCGTCAAGCCGGGCGACGTCATCGTCGCAGACGACGACGGCGTCGTCGTCGTGCCGCGGACGGACGCCGCGCAAGTCGCCAAGGCGGGCGAGGAGCGCGAGAAGAAGGAAGCCGGCAGCCGCGCGCGCCTGCAGAAAGGCGAGCTCGGCCTGGACCTGTACGACATGCGGAAGAGCCTCGCCGAGAAGGGCCTCAAGTACATCGACGGCCCGGTCGATTACTGATGAAGGCGCTGCTCGGGGACTATCCCGTCACGAAGCATTTCAAGGAGCACGCGCCGCTCGAGTTCGCCGACGTCAAGCTGCCGCAGCAGGCGTTCAAGCGCGTGGTGCGCAACCTGGAATTCGACGTCGCCGAGCTCGCGCTCGTGACGTACCTGCTCGCGAAGGCGCACGGCAAGCCGTATCGGCTGCTTCCCGCGGTGGTGACGGCGCGCTTTCAGCATCCGTATCTCGTGTGCCTGAAGGCCAAACGAGTCTCGCCGGCGCAGCTGAACGGCAAACGGATCGGGCAGCGCTCCTACTCGGTGACGACCGCCGCCTGGATCCGCGGCATGCTGAAGGAGGAGGGCGTGGACCTCGGCAGCATCCGCTGGGTGACGTTCGAGGAGCCGCACGTCGCCGAATTCAGGGATCCGCCCAACGTCGAGCGTGCCGCGCCGGGGAAGGAAATCCTCCGGATGCTGCTCGACGGCGAGATCGACGCCGCGATCGCCGGCGAGATCCCGAAGGACGAGCGCATCGTGCCGGTCTACGAGGATCCGGCGGCGGCCGCGCAGGCCTGGCGCAGGAAGCACGGCGCCATCCAGATCAACCACATGGTGACGGTCAAGGATACGGTTTCCGGCTCGAAAGCCCAGGAGCTTTACGCGCTGCTGAAGAAAAGCCGCGAGGCGGCGGGGAACCCGGAGATGAATCCGTTCGGCCTCGAGGAGAACCGCCGCAACCTCGAGGTGGCGATCGACTGCGTGCACGGGCAGGGCATGATTCCGCGGCGCTTCACGGTGGAGGAGCTTTTCGCATGATCGTCGACTGTCACGGCCATTACACCACCGCACCGCAGGCGCTCTGGGACTGGCGCAAGGACCAGGTCGGGAACAAGAAGCCGGATCCCAAGGGACCGAAGATCTCCGACGACGAGCTCCGCGAGACCATCGAGAAGAACCAGCTGAAGCTGCAGCGCGAGCGCGGCTACGACGTCACGTTCTTCTCGCCGCGCGCCGGCTCGATGGAGCACCACGTCGGCGACGCCGCCATCAGCGCGCAGTGGTCGCGCGTGACGAACGACGTCATCCACCGCGTGTGCGCGCTCTATCCGGAGAACTTCGCGGCGGTCTGCCAGCTGCCGCAGTCGCCCGGGGTCTCGCCGAAGAACTGCATCGACGAGCTCGAGCGCTGCGTGAAGATGGGCTTCATCGGCTGCAACCTGAATCCGGATCCGTCCGGCGGCCACTGGAAGGAGCCGCCGCTCACCGACCGCTGGTGGTACCCGGTGTACGAGAAGCTGGTCGAGCTCGACGTCCCCGCCATGGTGCACGTGAGCTCCTCCTGCAACCCGGCGTTCCACTTCACCGGCGCGCACTACATCAACGCCGACACCACGGCGTTCATGCAGCTCATCCAGGGCGATCTCTTCAAGGATTTCCCGGCGCTGCGCTTCGTCATCCCGCACGGCGGCGGCGCGGTGCCCTACCACTGGGGGCGCTACCGCGGCCTCGCGCAGGACATGAAGAAGCCGCTCCTCAAGGACCATCTGCTGAAGAACGTGTTCTTCGACACCTGCGTCTACCACCAGCCGGGTATCGACCTGCTCCTCAAGGTGATCCCGGCCGAGAACATCCTCTTTGCCTCCGAGATGGTCGGCGCGGTGCGCGGCATCGACCCGGAGACCGGGCACTACTACGACGACACGAAGCGGTACATCGAAAATAACAGGGAGCTGGATTCCCTGAAAAGACGAAAAATCTTCGAGGACAACGCGCGGCGCGTCTACCCGCGCTGGAAGCCTAAGGCTTAGGCAGCCACTCGATCGCGCGGAACGCCGCTTCTTCTTCCCAACGGATCGCTTCGTGCGCGAGGAAGGCGCGTTCCCACGCGTGATTCAGATGAGGAGAATAGTGCGGCCGCTCGGCGCGCACGCCGGCGGCCCATTCCGCCATGTGGCGCGCCTCGGTCGCATCGAGCCGGAAGCTGAAGCCGAAGCCCGCGCGCCCATCTTCCGCCAGCACCCGGGCGACGAGCACCTCCTCGCCGCTCGCGATGCGCATCGAATGCACGTGGATGTAGGCGGCGCGCACGCCTAGCGCGCGAGCAGGGGGCTGAGGCCGCTGCGCGTCACGCGGCCGTGCAGCTCCCGGCCAAGCGCCTGCTCGCAGAATTCCGCGGTCGCGAGGAGGCCGTCGAGGTCGATGCCGGTCGCGATGCCCATGGACTCGAACAGGTTCACCAGGTCCTCGGTGCAGACGTTGCCGGTGAAGCCGTCGCCGTACTTCACCTTGGCGGGGTGGCCGCCGACGCCGCCGAACGCGCAGTCGAACCAGCGCACGCCGGCGTCGTAGGCGGCGACGTAGTTCACGAGCCCGGTGCCCCGGGTGTCGTGGAAGTGGGCGATCGGGGTGCAGGCAAGCTTGTTCACCTCGGTGAATGTTTCTTTGACTGCGCGAGGCGTGGCGGCGCCGATCGTGTCGCCGAGGGCGACGTGCAGCACGCCGAGGTCCGCGAAGCGCGCGACGTCCTCCGCCACCACGCCGGGATCCACGCGGCCTTCGAAAGGGCAGCCGAAGGCGACCGAGACGGTGCCGATCAGGCGGAAGCGGTCCTGCGCCGTCTCGACCATTTCGGCGATGTTGCGCCACTGCTCCTCGCGCGTGCGGTTGAGGTTCCTGCGGCTGTGCGACTCGGTCGCCGAGACGAGCAGGCTGACCTCGTTCGCGCCGTAGCCGGCATCCAGGTCCGCCACGGCGCGCTGCACCGCGCGAACGTTGGCGCAGGTCGCCTTGTAATAGGTTCCTTCCCTTCTCCCGAGGCCGCGCAGCAATTCGGACGCGTCCGCGAACTGCGGCACGACCGACGGGTTGGAATAGGACGTCGCCTCGACGCGGGGAAAGCCGAGCGCGGCGAAGCGCTCGACCAGCGCCTGCTTCGCGGACGTGGGCACGAACTGCGGCTCGTGCTGCAGCCCGTCGCGCGCGAAGCACTCGCACAGGGTGACGGCCGACATGGTTGACACTATCAACTAACCGCCTTAGGCTGTCAACGATGGCCACCGTGATCGAGCGGCGCGACCCGCTCACGCAGTCGAAGGGCGTGGAGGCGGGCTACGCGATGACGGCGCTGCGCTGGCCGGCGCAGGCGCTGCTGCTGCGGCCGCTCACCGCCGCGGAGCTCGCCGGGCCGCCGCTGTCCGGCGGCGGCGTGCTGCGCCGGCTCGCGCCGGTGCGCGGCGACCTCGCGGGCCACGGCGAGAAGCGCGCCATCGGGCAGCTCATCCACCTGCGCGCGCGCGTCGTGGACGAGGACGGCGCGCCGGTGCGCGGCGCCGCGGTGGAGATCTGGCATTGCAACGCCGCCGGCAAGTACATCCACCCCAACGACTCGCACGACGCGCCGGCCGATCCGAACTTCTACGGCGCGGCCCGCATGGTCGCGGACGACGACGGCATGGTCGAGCTGCGCACCATCAAGCCCGGCGCCTACCCCGTGCCCGACAGCGGCGGCTGGTGGCGGCCGCCGCACGTGCACTTCTCGGTCTGGGGCAGGGCGTGGCTTTCGCGCCTCGTGACGCAGATGTTCTTTCCCGGCGAGCCGCTCAACGAGCGCGACGCCATCCTGAACGCGGTGCGCGAGCCGCAGGCGCGCGCGCAGTGCATCGCGCGCCTCGCGCCGGCCGGCCAGGGGCCGGAGAACGCGCTCGTCTACGAGTACCAGCTCGTCGTGCGCGGCCGGAACGCTTCGCCGGAGCTGCGATGAAGCGCCTCGTGCCGACCGCGGAGATGACGCTCGGGCCGTTCTTCCCGCGCGAGTTCGCGCAGGACGCGGCCGACCTCACGCGGCTCGAAGGCCGCGCCGTCCCCGGCGAGCCGATCGAGATCAGCGGCCGCGTGGTGCAGGGAGACGGCGCGCCCGTGGACAACCTGGTGCTCGAGATCTGGCAGGCGGGTCCGGACGGCCGCCACGACAACCCGGCATTCCTCGGCTGGGGCCGCGCGGCGACCGACGCCGGCGGCGTGTACCGGTTCCGCACCGTGCTGCCGGGCGCGCCGAAGGGGCGGCTGGCGCACGTCAGCTTCTGCCTTCTCTATTCCGGCCTGATGCGCCAGCTGCAGACGGTGATGTTCTTCGAGCGCGGCGCCGACCCGGTGCTCGACGCGGTCCCGGAGAAGCTCCGCGACCGGCTCATCGCCCGGAAAACCGGAGCGGGTTCCTACCGGTTCGACATCCGCCTGCGCGGCGGCGACGAGACCCCGTTCTTCGACGATTGAAATGACGGTCATCCGCGACCTGCTCTCGTACCGGCTGCACGTGGTGGCGAACCTGCTCTCCCGGAGCGCGGAGCTGCGCTACCGCCGCCAGTTCGGCGTCAGCCTCTGGGAGTGGCGCACGGTGGCGCTGCTCGGCGGCGCGGGCGGGCCGCTCTCGCTAAACGAGCTCGCGCGTGCCGCCAGCATCGACAAGAGCCAGATGAGCCGCGTCGTGTCGGGGCTGACGCGGCGCAGGCTGGTGCTGCGCGCGCCGGACGCCGCCGATGCGCGCGGCATCCGCCTCGGGCTGAGCGCCGCGGGCGCGAAGCTCTACAAGGGCCTGATCCGCGCCGCGTCCGAGCGCGACAGCGCGTTCATGAACTGCCTGTCGGAGAAGGAGCGCGCTGCATTCGACCGCGCGCTGGCGAAGCTCGCGCACCAGGCGCGCAGCTTCATCCAGGACGAGAAGGCGGCCGCGTGAAGACCCGCATCACCGAGCTCCTCGGCATCGAGTACCCGATCTTCCAGGCGGCGATGAGCTGGGCCTCGTCGAACTCCGCGCTCGTCTCCGCCGTGTCGAACGCGGGCGGCATGGGGATCCTCGCGGGCGGGCCGATGCGCGCCGCGGATTTCGCAAGAGCGCTTTCTGAAATCCGGGAAAAGACGGCGAAACCCTACGGCGTGAACATCCCGCTCAACAATCCGCGTGCGCGGGAGCTGCTCGACATTGCCCACGAGGCGCGCATCCCGGTCATGGTCGCCTCGCAGGGCGGGCCGCGCGAGCACCTGGCGCGCTTTCGCGCCATCGGCACGAAATGGCTGCACGTCGTCGCCTCGGTGGAGCACGCGAGGAAGGCGCAGGCTGCGGGCGTGGACGCGCTCGTCGTGGACGGCATGGAGGCGGGCGGCCACCCGCCGCCGTCGGAGGTGACGACGCTCGTCCTCGTGCGCCGCGTAATCAAGGCGGTCGAGCTGCCGGTGGTGGCGAGCGGCGGCATCGCGGACGGCGCGGGCGTCGCCGCGATGCTCGCCCTCGGCGCCGATGCGGTCCAGCTCGGCACGCGCTTCATCGCCACGCCGGAGGCGAGCGTCCACGAGAACTACAAGCGCGCGGTGCTCGCCGCGGAAGTGGACGGCACCGCGTTCGTCGGCCGCGGCGCGCATCCGATCCGCCAGCTCGCCAACGGCTTTTCCAGGAAATATCAATCGGCGGAGCGCGCCGGCGAGCCCGCGGAGGCGCTGGAGAAACTCTTTGCTTCCTCGTCGGTAAAGCAGGCAGCGCTGGAAGGCGACGTCGAATGGGGCAAGGTCGAGGCGGGGCAGAGCGCCGGGCTCGTAGATGACATGGTTCCGGCCGGGGAGCTGCTGCGCCGGCTCGTGGCCGAGACCGAGGCGGCGCGGAAGAGACTCGCTTCGCTATGACGCTCCTGGTCGAAAACCGCGGCGCGGTCCGCATCCTCACGTTGAATCGCCCGGAAAAGAGGAATGCGCTCAACACGGAGCTCACGCGCACGCTCCTCGATGCGCTGCGCGCTGCGGACGCGGATGAGGCGGTCGGCGCCGTGGTGCTGACGGGTGCCGGGCCGGGATTCTGTGCCGGCGCCGACCTGGCCGAGTTCAAGAACCTCGCCGATCCGGCGGCGGCCGAAACGCGCGCGCAATTGACCATGGAACTGCATTTGTCGTTCTCGAGGATGAGGAATCCGGTAATCACCGCGATCAACGGCGCCGCCATGGGCGGCGGCGCGGGGCTCGCGATCGCGGGCGACCTGGCGGCGATGGCCGAGAGCGCGAAGCTGGGCTACCCCGAGACGAGGCACGGCATCGTCGCTGCGATCGTGCTCGCCAACCTCGTGCGCCAGGTCGGGCGCAAGGCGGCCTTCGAGCTGGTCTCGCTCGGCGAGCCGATCGACGCCCAGCGGGCGCTCGCCTTGGGGCTCGTGAACCGGGTTTTCCCGGACTCCGATCTTCTCCAGCAAACTGTCCTGATCGCGGAGAAGCTGGCCGCGGTCCATCGCCCCGCCATGGCGGAGACGAAGCGGCTCTTCCACCAGGTCGCCGACCTGCCGCTCGCGCCGGCGCTCGAGCTCGGCCGCGAGGCGAACAAGCGCATGCGCCAGTTCTCCAGAAAATGAACCCGTCGCCGTGAAGCCCCTGGACGGCACGACGATCCTCGACCTGTCGCGCGTGCTCGCGTGCCCGTTCGCCTCGATGATCCTTGCCGAGCTCGGCGCGCGCGTCATCAAGGTCGAGCAGCCGGGCGCGGGCGACGAGACGCGCGCCTTCGAGCCGCAGCTCGCGAAGGACAGCGCCTACTACTTCGCCTGCAACCGATCCAAGGAGTCCATCGCGGTCAACCTGCGCTCCGACGACGGCCGCAAGATCGTGCGCCGGCTGGCGGAGCAGGCCGACGTGGTGCTCGAGAATTTCCCCGCCGGCACGCTGCAGCGCTACGGCCTCGACTACGCGGTGCTGTCCGCGGTGAACGAGAAGCTCGTCTTCGTCTCGTGCACCGGATTCGGCCAGAGCGGCCCGTACGCGCACAAGAAGGGCTACGACACGGTCTTCCAGGCGATGGGCGGCTTGATGAGCCTCACCGGCGAGCGCGGCGGCGGCCCGGTGAAGCCCGGCCTGCCCGTCGCCGATCTCACTTCCGGCCTGTGGATCGCGATCGCCATCTTGTCCGCGCTCGCCGGCCGCGCGCGCACCGGCAAGGGCTGCTACGTCGACTTCTCCATGCTCGACGGGCAGGTGGCGCTCCTCACGCTCGCCGCGGCGCGCTATTTCGCGCTCGGCGAGGTGCCGCCGCGCCTGGGCACCGAGCATCCCGGCCGCGTGCCCTCGGCCACCTTCCGCTGCCGCGACGGCAAGTACGCGCACATCACCGCGAGCGACCAGCATTGGGCTCCTTTGTGCGAAGCGCTGGCCCTCGAAATAGGGACGGACCCCATTTATTCGACCAACGAGTCCCGCGTGCGGCATCGCGACGAGGTCATGCATGCGTTGACCGGCGCGATTTCGAGACTCGACCGTTCCGAGCTGCTTGCGAAGCTCGACGCCGCCGACGTGCCGGTCGGGCCGGTGAACGACGTCGCCGAGATCCTCGCCGATCCGCACACCCGTGCGCGCGGGCTCGTGGGCAGCTTCGACTATCCCGGCGTCGGCGAATTCCGCGCCCTCGGCCTGCCGTACAAGTTCCTCGGCTGGGACAACCCGGAGATCGGCCGGCCGCCGCTCCTCGGCGAGCACACCGAGAGCGTGCTCGGGCGGCTCGGCTTCTCCAGCGCGGAAATCTCCCGGCTCAAGGCCGCGAAGGCGATCGGATGACGCTTTCCGTCGCCGTCGAATCCGGTGTCGCGACCTTCACGCTGAACCGGCCCGAGGCGCGCAACGCGCTGAACGGCGCGATGTGCGATGCATTGTCCGCCGCCTGCGCCGAAATATCCGCAAATGGAGAAACCCGGCTCGTCCTGGTCCGAGGTGCAGGCCCGGTTTTCTGTGCCGGCGCGGACGTCAAGGAGCGCACCGGCATGACGGCGGACGACGTGCGAGCGCGGCGCATGAAGGCGTTCGCCGCCTACGGCGCGCTCGAGTCGCTGCCGATGCCGGCGATCGCGATCGTGCACGGAGCGGCGCTCGGCTCGGGCGTTGAGATCGCGGCGTGCTGCGACTTCATCCTGGCGACGCCGGAGGCGGTGTTCGGCACGCCGGAAGTCCTGCGCGGCACGGTCGGCGCAACCCAGCGCCTGCCGCGCGTCCTCGGCAAGCGCCTCGCGAAGGACCTGATGTTCACCGGCCGGCGCCTGACCGCGCAGGAAGCGCTCGCGGCGGGTTTCGTTTCCCGGATCGTCGCGAAGGAGGCGATGGAGGGCACCGTCGCAGAGATATGCAAGACGATTACATCGGCATCGCCGCTTGCCCTGCGCCTCGCGAAGCGCTGCATCGACGAAGGCGTCGAGCGCGATCCGCAGGGCGCGCTCGAGGTGGAGATGGCGGCGATCGAGGAGCAGCTCGCCTCGGGCGCGTGGCTCGGCAAGCAATGAGCTGGCAGCCGCGCACGTTGGGGGATTTCCTGGCGCATGCCGCCGAGACCCGCGGCGACGCGGAGGCGCTCGTCACGCCGACGGGCCGCCTCTCTTTTTCTGAAATCCACGAAAAGGCATCGAAAGTGGCGGGCGGGCTGCAGTCGCTCGGGCTCAAGCGCGGCGACCACGTCGCGATCCTCATGGGGAACGACGAGAGCTGGCTCTCGCTCTTCTACGGCGCGGCACTGCTCGGGGCGGTCACCGTCCCGGTGAACACGCGTTTCAAGAAAGCCGAGCTCGAATACTGCCTGAAGCAGTCCGACAGCAAGGCGCTCTTCTACGT
>Ga0070741_10014528_pt1 | contig 13595 bp, 11 predicted proteins | sample Coa_R1_4_FD_66440 | JGI IMG/M metagenome (GOLD analysis project Ga0070741, IMG submission 66440) | Surface soil microbial communities from Centralia Pennsylvania, which are recovering from an underground coalmine fire - Coalmine... | ecosystem: Environmental > Terrestrial > Soil > Unclassified ... | reverse complement strand
CCAGCCGAGCCAGCCGGAGTGGCCGATGTCGAGGTAGTTGTAGATCTGCGGGCCGATGGCGTGCAGCTTGCCCAGCGCGTAGGCGATGCCCTTCTCGTAGTACGGGATCGCGGTGGCGCAGGCGGACTTGCTCTGGTTGGTCACCGCGTTGGGCAGCGAGTCGGGCTCGATGAAGTTGACGATACGCAGGTTGCTGTACTTCGAGTTGCCTTCAAGGGCGACGATCGGGTCGATGTACTGCGACTCGTACTGCGTCAATCCCGCGTCGGTCGCGGGGATCTCGCCGTTGGAGGCCAGCGCGGCGCAGTCACGTCCGGGCAGGTCGTAGACGACGACCTCCACCAGAACCGGACTCGAACTGCTCTGCGCCTGCGTGACCGCGTTGTCCAGCTGCGCCTGCAGGCCCAGGTGGGTGCTGTCGCCGGCGATGGCGCCGATGTGGTCCATCCAGATCGCGGTCTGGTACCCGGCGACCTTGGCCTCGGCGGAGCTGCCGTCGGCGGAGGCCTGCGCCTGCACCTCGGAGACGTAGTTCGGGTTCAGATACGGATTCGATCCCACGAACGGATTCGCGACATGTGTGGCCGCCTGAGCGGCCTGGACGCCCACGAGGGGCATCAACAGGGAGGCGCCGACGGCGAGCGCAAGGCACGCAGCTCGAGTCGGCCGGTGGTGATTAGCCACTGGTTGTCTGTCCTTTGGCATCAATAGGCCGGAACGGTCAGGGGCGAGACCGGCCGGGTGGGTGGAGAGCAGTGATGGGATCACTACGCAGCGCCAAAAGTACGAGCTGTGAACGAAGCGTCAACGTTCCGCGACGGCAGTACCACTCTCACCAGCTTGGCAGCTGGAGAATGTCTTGAAAGTTACAGTCCTGCGCGCGGCAACGGGCCCCGTTCAATTGGCTGGCGAATTCATCGATCTGAGTCGAATAGTCGTCGATCTCGCTCGAATATGACGAACAACCTGAACACTCGCGCCGTTGCAGCGCGGCCGAATGCCCGTATTAGGCCAGCGCGCTGCCATGTAACTTTCTTGAAAGATTTCGGAGCCCCGAAAGTTTCGGGTCGAACCATCCCGCAGGACCCTTCCCGCACGTGGCGTTCGATAGTACGGTCTCGCGCGATAGTTTCGCGCTCTTACACTCACGTCCTTTCCCGCTGACTCCGCGACGGAGGTAACCCGTGCCGTTGCCCGCCACCGACCCCTTCACTGCGACCTGGGCGTCGCTCGACCAGCATGTCGCCGCCCCGGAATGGTTCCAGGACGCCAAATTCGGGATCTATCACCACTGGGGCGCGTTCAGCGTTCCGGCGTTCAACAGCGAGTGGTATCCGCGCGAGATGTACCGGCCCGCCAGCATCGACCGCGAGCACCACATCGCGACGTACGGCGACCCCGCGCAGTGGCCTTACCACTACTTCATCGACGGCGGCCGCGACAAAGCCGGACGCCACGTGCAATTCGCGCCGAAGCTCGCCTCGGCCGGCGGGGCCTTCGACCCGCGCGCATGGGCCCAGCTGATCGCCGACGCGGGAGCGCGCTTCGCCGGTCCGGTGGCAGAGCACCACGACGGGTTCTCGATGTGGGACAGCCGCGTCAACGAGTGGAACTCAGCCGCGCGAGGACCGCGGCTCGACCTGCTGAGCCTGTTCGCCGAGGCCTACCGCGAGCAGGGGTTGAAGCTGCTGGTGGCCATGCACCACGCCTTCCACTTCACCGGGTACTTCGATCACGTGCCGCCCCAGCCCAGCGAGACGCTGCGCAAGCTCTACGGCCAACTGGACCCGGGCGCCGAAAACCAGCTGTGGCTCGCCAAGCTCAAGGAGGTTGTCGACCTCGCCCGGCCGGACATCATCTATCAGGACGTGAACCTGGACAAGATCGACGAGTCGGTCGGCCCGGAGTTCCTCGCCTACTACTACAACCGCGCCCGCGAGTGGGGCGCCGACGTGGTGGCCACCTACAAGGACGGGTTCAACGGCAAGGGCGAGGTCTACGACTACGAGCGCGGCGGCCCGGCCGATCTGACCTACCCCTACTGGCTCACCGACGACATCCTGAGCACCTCCAGCTGGTGCTACACGGAAGGCATCAGCTACCACCCGCTCGACGTGATCCTGCACTCGCTGATCGACCGGGTCAGCAAGAACGGCAGCGTACTGCTCAACATCGGCCCGACCGCAGAAGGCGTCATCCCCGACGAGCAGCGCAGTCTCCTGCTCGGCATCGGCGATTACCTGCGCCGGTACGGCGAGTCCATCTACGAGACGCGAGCCTGGGACGTCTACGGCGAGGGGCCGACCGCGATGGGCGGCGGCTCGTTCACGCCGCCGGTCGCCGGCACACCGCGCGACATCCGCTTCACCCGCGACAAGCGCGACACCGTGCTGTACGCGACCATCCTGGGCTGGCCGATCTCGCCCCTCGCGATCACCATGCTCGCGGCCGGCCGCATCGATCTCACGGCGCTGCGCGCACTCGAGCTGATCGGCCCGGGCACCGACGAGTACCTTCTTGTCACCGAACATCGCCAGGACGAGGCCGGCCTGCACGTCACACTGCCGCCGGCGCCGCCGTTCAGCGCCCCTGCGTATGTTCTCAAGCTGACGTTCGAAGGGCACATCCCGACCCCGCAACGCTGACCTTCGCACCGGCCTCGCCGCCCGCGCGTGGCGCGGATCACTTCGCATCAGGGAATTGGCTCCGGCATCTGCTCGCTGATCCAGCACAGAGGGCCGCAGATCCGTGAGACCCCGTTCCGATGGGAAGCTGATCTTATGTACAAGAACATCCTCGCCGCAGTCGACGGCACGGCGCACGGCGCGGCCGTGCTGGACGCCGTGTCCTCTCTCGCGAAGCTGAGCGGGGCGACGGTCCACGTCATCCACATCCGGCCCCTGCAGGTGCTCGGCGGCACGTTCGCGCCCTCCGCCGTGGTCTCCCCGGAAGAGGAGGCGGAGGGCCGGCGGGTGGTGGACGAGGCGCTGGCCCGGCTGCGCGAGGACGGCGTCACCGCCGAGGGCGAGGTCGACGACGGCCTGCGCGAGGACCTGGCCGACATCCTCGTGCAGCGGGCGCGGGCGCTGGGCAGCGACCTGATCGCCGTCGGACCGGGCCACTACAGCGGCATCTCGGCTCTGCTGCACTCGAGCGTGAGCCGCGGCGTGGCGAAGAGCGCCGGGGCGTCGGTCCTGCTGGTCCACAGCGAGGTGTAGCGCCATCCGCGCGAACCCTGCGTCTCGCGCGGCCCGCCGCTGGTCGGAGGATCACGGCGGGCCGCGCGACATATCGGACGGTCGAACCAGGGCCGCGCGCGCCACGTTCACCGTAATGCGCTCTTTGAGCGTTTCGTAGAGACCTAGCTTCCCGTACCGTCATCCTCAGTGCGATCTCCATCCGGAGGGGCACGATCCGACCCGGGAGGGCGTCGTGGACGTTGATCTGCGTGAGGAGGATGCCGAAGCGCACGTGCACGGCGTGTGCTTCAAGACCGGACCGCCCGAGCGCGTCGGCGTGGAGCTGGAGTGGCTGGTTCACGACAGCACCGATCCGCGTTCGCCGGTCCCGGTCGACCGGCTTGACGCGCTGCTTTCGAGCCTGGATACACATACGTTCACCCACGGCGGCGCGATCACGCGCGAGCCCGGCGGGCAGATCGAGCTCAGCGCCCCGCCCGGCATCGGCATCGCCGACTGCGTAACGCAGACCGCTGTGGACCTCGAGGCGCTGCGCCGTATCTGCGCTGATCACGGGCTCGTACTCGTCGGCAGCGGCCTCGAACCGCTGCGCAGCCCGTCGCGAGTGCTCGACCACCCGCGGTATCGCGCCATGGAGGCGCACTTCGACCGCGCCGGCCCCTGGGGCCGGGTCATGATGCGCAGCACCGCCTCCGCGCAGGTCAACCTCGACGCGGGAGAGCGCGGCGGCGGCGCCGACGGCTACCACCATCGCTGGCAGCTCGCACACCGGCTCGGGCCGGTCCTGGTCGCGGCGTTCGCCAACTCCCCGATCCACCGCGGCGCGGTGACCGGCTGGCGCTCCACCAGGCAGGCCGTCTGGCATTGGACCGACCCCGGCCGTACCCGTCCCCCGGAGCATCACAGCGATCCCGGCGTCGCGTGGGCGCGGTACGCCCTTGATGCTCCGGTGCTGTGCATACGGCGACCCGAGTCTGCCGACTGGGAGGCACCGCAGGGCCTGACATTCCGCGCCTGGCTGCGCGGGGTGCGCGGTCTGCCACGGCCCAACCGAGACGACCTCGACTATCACCTGACCACACTCTTTCCACCGGTGCGCCCGCGTGGCTGGCTCGAGCTGCGCATGATCGACGCGCAGCCCGGCGACGGCTGGCAGGTCGCCGCCGCCGCGGCCACCGCCCTGCTCGACGACCCGGCCGCCGCCGACTGCGCCTACGAGGCCACCGAGCCGTACTGCCGCGGCCACGCCCTGCCGGATGACGCCGTGTGGCTGCGCGCCGCCCGCCTCGGACCCGCCGACCCGGAGATCGGCAAGGCGGTGCGCACCTGCCTGGCCGCCGCCGAGAGCGCGCTGGGCCGGTCCGCGGGCGCCGAGGCGCTGCGCCGCAGGCTCGCCGAGTTCATCGAGCAATACGCCGAACAGGGCCGCTGCCCGGCTGACGACCAGCTCGACGCTCTCCGCCGCGGCGTGCGCGGCGCCCGACCGAAGGAAGGCAGACCGTGACCGACAAGATCACCTCACCGCGTGACGAAACCGCCCCCGACGCAGGCACCTCCGCCCCGCCTTCCGGCCCCGGCCACCTGCCCGCCGCCGCCCCCGACACGTTCAGGGAGCAGGCCGCCGCGGCGCTGCTGACCGCCCGAGATCGCACCCTCGCCCTCACCGGCTGTGTGGATGACAACGACCTGAAGGCGCAGCACTCCCCGCTGATGTCACCCCTGGTCTGGGACCTGGCCCACGTCGGCAACCAGGAGGAGATCTGGCTGGTGCGCGAGGCGGGCGGGCGCCCAGCGCTGCGCGCGGACCTGGACTCGATGTACGACGCCTTCCAACATCCCCGAGCCGACCGACCCGCGCTGCCGCTGCTCTCGCCGCAGCAGGCCCGCGCGTACATCGCCGATGTCCGGGAGCATGCGCTCGACGTGCTGGACCGCACCCCGCTAGAGCACACCGGCGGTCGCGGCGACACGCTGCTGGGCGACGCGTTCGTGTTCGGCATGATCGCGCAACACGAGCAGCAGCACGACGAGACCATGCTGGCCACCCACCAACTGCGCCGGGGACCTGCGGTGCTCGCCGCGTCGGATCCGCCGCCGGCCGCGGTCGATCCCGCGGACCTGCCGAGTGAAGTGCTGATCCCCGGCGGCCCGTTCGTCATGGGCACGTCAACTGAGCCGTGGGCGCTGGACAACGAACGACCCGCGCACCAGGTCCACGTCCCGGCGTTCTTCCTGGACACCTTCCCCGTCACCAACGCCGCCTACCGGCAGTTCATCGACGACGGCGGATACCGCGATCCGCGCTGGTGGAGCGACGACGGCTGGGAGCACCGCGAGCAGGCCGGACTCGAAGCCCCGCTGTTCTGGGAGCGCGACGGCGGCGACTGGCTGCGACGACGCTTCGGCGTGCTCGAGCCGGTGCCGCCGCAGGAGCCGGTAATGCACGTGTGCTGGTACGAGGCCGACGCGTACGCGCGCTGGGCCGGGCGTCGGCTGCCCACCGAGGCCGAGTGGGAGAAGGCGGCCCGGCACGACCCGGCCGGTGACCGCTCGCGCCGCTACCCGTGGGGAGACGACGATCCACAGCCGCGGCACGCGAACCTCGGGCAGCGCCACCTGCGTCCCGCGCCGATCGGCGCCTATCCGGACGGAGCCTCGCCGCAGGGTGTGCACCAGTTGATCGGCGACGTGTGGGAGTGGACCGCCAGCGACTTCCTCCCGCATCCCGGATTCACCGCGTACCCGTACAAGGAGTACTCAGAGGTCTTCTTCGGGCCCGCATACAAGGTGCTGCGCGGTGGAGCGTTCGGCGTCGACCCGGTCGCCTGCCGCGGCACGTTCCGCAACTGGGACTATCCCATCCGCCGGCAGATCTTCAGCGGGTTCCGCACCGCGCGCGACGTCGAAGGAGTCCGGTGATGTGCCGACACGTGGTCTACCTCGGCGCGCCGGTGACGCTGGCCGAGGTGCTGATCGATCCGCCGCAGAGCCTGTACCGGCAGTCCTGGGCGCCGAAGCTGCAGCGCCACGGCACGGTGAACGCCGACGGCTTCGGCGTCGGGTGGTATCCGGTCGGCGCGGCATCAGCCGCGGCCACCGCGCGGATCGGCGACTTCGCGGATGTCTCCGAAGCCGCCGCGCGACCCGCCAGATACCGGCGCTCGGTGCCGATCTGGACCGACGCGAACCTCGCCGAGCTCTCCCGCGTCATCCGCACCGGGGCCGTGCTCGCGGCGGTCAGGTCCGCGACCGAGGGCACCAGCCAGGACGAGTGCGCGGCCGCCCCATTCCGGGACGGGCCCTGGCTGTTCAGCCACAACGGCGCGATCCGCGACTGGCGGCTGCTGCCGGACCAGGTCGACCTCGGCCTTTCCGCGGCCGACCTGCTGGGGCTCGAATCCTCCTGCGATTCTGCGCTGCTGTGGGCGGCGGTACGCACCCGGCTGCGGGCAGGCGAGCCACCGCAAGAAGCGCTCGTCTCGGTGGTGCGACAGGTCGCCGCGGCGCGTCCCGAGGCGCGGCTGAACCTGCTACTCACCGATGGACGCATCGTCGTGGCGACCCGCCACGGCGACACGCTCTGGTACCGCGAGGCACCGGACGGTCTGGTGCTGGCTTCCGAACCCTATGACGAGAGCGAGCAGTGGCGAGAAGTGCCGGAAGACAGCCTCGTGTACGGCAGCGTCTCAGAGGTCTCCATCCGCCGACTCAGCACCGACCAGGCGGCGCAACAGAGGCCGAGTGATCCTGCGGCGGGGGAGCGGTACGCGCCCGGGCGGCGCTTCACCCTCGACCACCGCCTGACGCCGGACTACTTCGACACACGGCTACGCGAGGACGTACTCGAAGGGCTCGCCGAGCCGCCGCGCTCGCTGCCGCCGAAATGGTTCTACGACGCGCGCGGCAGCGAACTGTTCGAGGAGATCACCCTGCTGCCCGAGTACTACCTCACCCGCGCCGAGCAGGAAATCCTCGACGCCCGCGCTCCGCAGATCGCGCTGGACACCGCGGCCGGCACGCTCGTGGAGATCGGTGCGGGCTCCTCGCGCAAGACACGCACGCTGCTGGACGCGCTCACGCGGGCCGGCACACTGGAGCGCTACGCGCCGCTCGACGTCAGTACGTCCGCACTCGTGGAAGCCGGCGAGGCATTGTGCCGCGACTACCCGGCGCTTCACGTCACCGCCACAGTCACCGACTTCGAGACCGAACTCGTGCTGCCGCACAGCGACGGCCCGCGCCTCGTCGCCTTTCTGGGCAGCACGATCGGCAACTTCACCCCGGTGCGCCGCCGCGACTTCTTCACCGCGCTGCGCGCCGCCATGACGGATCAGGACACGTTCCTGCTCGGCGCGGATCTGGTGAAGGACGCTGATGCGCTCTGGCGCGCCTACAACGACAGCAGCGGCGTGACCGCCGCGTTCAACAAGAACGTGCTGCATGTGCTCAACCGGGAACTGGACGCCGACTTCGACGTCGACGCGTTCGACCACAACGCGGTCTGGAACGCCGGGCAGGACCGCATCGAGATGTGGCTGCGCTCGCGGCTCACCCAGACGATCAAGGTCCGGGCGCTCGACCTGACCCTGGAGTTCGGCGACGGCGAGGAGATGCTCACCGAGATCTCGACCAAGTTCCGCCGCGAGGGCCTGGTCGCGGAGCTCGCCCGCGCCGGATTCCGGGTGCGCGAATGGTGGACGGACTCCGCGCAGCGCTTCGCGCTCCTGCTCGCTGCGCCCGCCGTCCGCTGAAGCCGGACTCGGCCGTCCCCGGCCACGACTGTGGATCCGGGGACGGCCGTGGCTTCCACGCGGCAGCGCCGCCGCAGGGCCCACTGACCTGCCGCGGTCGTGTCAGTGGTCGTCGCGCCAGTGGTCACCGTCTCAGTAGAACCGTGTCAGTGTTCGTTGTGTCAGTGGTCGAGGACTCGGGCGAGGAAGCGGCGCGTTGCGGGTTCTCGCGGGTCGGTGAAGATCTGCTCGGCGGTGCCGTGTTCCCGCACCACTCCGTCTTCCAGGAAGCAGACCTGGTCCGCGGCGTGCCGGGCGAAACCCATCTCGTGCGTGGCCATCACGATGGTGAATCCGCGCCGCTTGAGCTCCCCGACCACTTCGAGGACCTCCCCGACCAGTTCCGGGTCGAGCGCGGAGGTGATCTCGTCGAGCAGGAGCAGCTCCGGCTCGGTGGCCAGCGCCCGCACGATCGCCGCGCGCTGCTGCTGCCCGCCGGAGAGCCGGTCGGGGTACTCCGCGGCCTTGTCCGCCAGGCCGAATCGCTCCAGCAGCTCGCGGGCCTCGGCTTCGGCGTCGCGGCGGGCCTTGCGGTGCACCCGGCGCGGGGCGAGGGTGATGTTGTCCAGCACGGTCAGGTGCGGGAACAGGTTGTAGGCCTGGAAGACCACACCGATGCGGCGGCGGGCGGCGTCCGCGTCGAGCGCCGGATCGGACAGCTCGACCTCGCCGAGGTGGATCGTGCCGTCGTCGATCTCTTCCAGCAGGTCGATGCAGCGAAGCAGGGTGGACTTTCCGGACCCTGACGCGCCGATCAGGCAGACCACTTGGTGCGCCGCGACATCGAGGTCGATGCGGTTGAGCACCGTTTTCGAGCCGTAGCGCTTTCGCAGCCCCCTAATGCGCAGCAGCGGGTCGCTCGTCGCGCCGGGCGGTGGGAGGGGCGCGCTGTCCACCGTCGTCTCGCTCATCGCGCGACTCCGGCGAACTGGCGCTCGGCCGCGCGTGTGGCCAGTCGGTCGGTGTAGCGGGCCAGCGGCACGGTGACCGCGACGAACAGCAGCGCCGAACCGAGGTAAGGGGTGTAGTTGAAGTGGCTGTCCGCAGCGATCTGGGCCTGGCGCAACGCTTCGAGCGGTCCGAGGGTCGCGACCAGCGCGGTGTCCTTCTGCAGCGAGACGAAATCGTTGAGCAGCGGCGGCACCACGTTGCGCACCGCCTGCGGCAGCACCACGAAGCGCATCGCCTGGGCCTCGGTCAGGCCGAGCGCGCGCGCCGCGTTGCGCTGTGAGGGGTGCACCGAGTTGAGTCCCGCGCGGAACACCTCGGCGACATACGCCCCGTACGAGAGCACGAGCGCGATCGTGCCGAGAACCCACGGCTGCGACGGCGTGCCCTGCAGCTGCAGCGCCGGGATGCCGAATCCGACGGCCAACACCACCAGCAGCGTCGGTGTGCCGCGAAAGACGTCCACGTACCCGACCGCGAGCAGCCGCACGGGCAGCAGCCCTGGAGCGTGCGTCGAGCGCACCAGGGCCACCACCAGCCCGAGCAGGAGAATCGCCGGCTCGGCGATCAGGAACATCTGCACGTTGAGCCAGAAGCCGTCGAGGATCTTCGGGAACGACGAGCTGAATTCGGAGCCTGACAGGAACGTGTCCTTGACCGGCTGCCACCCCGGCGAGAGCACGACGAGCGCGCCGGCCACGACCGCGAACACCGTCGTGCACGTGACCGCGATCCAGCCGTCGCGTCGGCGCTTGCGCGCGCGATACCTCTCGCGTTCCAGTTGCCGGGCGCTCGGGCGGTAGACCTCGGGCTGGTCGGATTGCCGAGGCGGGGTCGCGCCCCGCGCGTAGGTCTCACTCATGGTTCGACGACGCTAGCCGAGCTTGGGCGCGTTCACCGACTGCGACAGCCACTGGTCGGTGATCTTCTGCAGCTCGCCGCTGGACTTGAGCGCGGCGATGGCCCCGTCGACGCACGGCGTCAGGGCGCTGCCCTTCTTCAGCAGCAGCCCGAACTGCTCCTGGTCGGCCGCCGTGCCGGTGTAGTCGAACTGGCCGAGCACCTTCGAGCCGTCGATCTGCGCGCCCGAGATGTAGAAGGCCGTGGGCAGGTCGGTGATGATGGCGTCGACCTGCTTGTTCTTCAGGGCGTGGGCCGCGTCGTCGGTGCCGTTGAACACCGCGGGCTGCTGCGTGGGCTTGATCACGTTGCCCACGGCCTCGTAGCTGGTGGTGGCCACTTGCACGCCGATCTTCGCGGACTTCAAGTCGGCCAGCGAGGTGGCGTTCGCATACTTCGAGGAGTCGAGCACGACGATGCCCTGGTTCGCGGTGTAGTAGCCGGTGGAGAAGTCCACCGCCTTGGCCCGGTCCGCGGTGATCGAGATCTCGTTGATGTCGAAGTCGAAGTTCTTCGCGCCCGGGGCGTACGAGCTGTTGAAGGGTTCGACCACCCACTTGACCTGGTCCTTGGTGAAGCCGAGCTGCGTGGCCACCGCGTAGGCGACGGCGCTTTCGAAGCCCTTGCCGTCGCTCGGGTCGTTGTTGTCGAACCAGGGAGCGTAGGCGGGACTGTCCGTGGCCACCGTCAGCTGGCCCGACTTGTACAAGCCAGGCGCGTTGGTGCCGCACGACGTGCTCGCCGAGCCGGACACCGCGGAGGCCTTGTCGGCGGTGCTCTTCTGCGCGCACGAGGTCGCGGCGACGGTCAGCAGCGCGGCCGTCCCGAGACTCAGGATGACGCGGGCGCGGGGAAGGCGGGCACGGGCGACGCGGGGCATGACGGCGGTCCAATCCGAAGGCTGCGATGGGTTCGATGGTGACAGACGTGGCGGCGTAGCGGGACTCGCTATCGACACAGGTCTGCTGCGCAGCGCTCGTGGTCGACGTGGCGGCGACGCACGAGGAGGACGGACGGGGACATGCGGGGAGCATCACCGTTGGACCGGATCTCTGTCAATCCGGCGCAGCCCTATCTCAAGATGTGGTCGTCAGGTGGTGACCGGAACGGTCACGATGTCGCTGCGCAGCGGCGCCAGCAGCCCGCCGATCTGACCGATCGTCTCCTGCGGAACGCCGAGCCCGGTCAGCGTCGCGACCAGGTGCGTGACGACGGCGTCGAAATCCGACTCGCCGATCTCGAGCCCCGCGTGCGCGGCGGCCATGTCGCGTCCCTGATAGATCTGCGCGCCGCCGAGCGCCGCGGCGAGGAAGGCGCGCTGGTGCGACTTGAGCCGCTTCAGGTCGACGTCGGCGAAGAACGGCGCGAGCTGCGGGTCGGACAGCAGGCGCGCGTAGAAGTCGTCGACTGCGGCTTGGACGGCCCCGGCGCCGCCGATGGACTCGTAGATGCTCATGGGGCAGCTCCTCGTGTGGCGTTGCGCGGTCAGTGGGGTGCGATGGGATCGGCACGACATTAGGGAGCTGTTGTTGCCTGCGTTTTCCGAGGTTGCAAAGCGCGCGGAGGTTCTTGCTCACATGGCGCGATGCGCGGGGTGAGACGATCGGTCACCGACGCCCGGCGGTGGGCCGGTTCGAGGAGGGGAGGTCGCCGTGTCGGTGTCTGCGAGGCCGCTGCGCAAGCTGGGCTTTCTGACGATCGGGCTGTTCGACCTCGCCGATCCGTATCGCGGCCACGCGGCGACGCTCGAACTGATCGAGCTGGGGGAGCGGCTGGGTTTCGACAGCGCGTGGGTGCGGCACCGGCATCTGCAGTACGGCATCTCCTCACCCGTCGCCGTCCTCGCCGCCGCCTCGCAGCGCGCCAGCCGGATCGAACTGGGCACCGCCGTGATCCCGCTGATAACGACGGCGACGGCCCGGTCGTGGCCACCGCGCTGCAGGCCGCGTACGCGCAGGCCGGTATCAATGTGAAGCCGGCCCCGACCGGCACCGACTCCGACGCGTTCCGCGCGGTAGCCGGCGACACCGCGAACGAGCCGGGCCTCTCGCTCGACACCTGGGGCGCGGACTGGCCCTCGGGGGCCCCGTTCCTGACCCCGATCTTCGACGGCCGGGAGATCGTGCAGGGCGGCGGCAACTTCAACCTCGCGCAATACAACGACCCCACGGTCAACGCGCAGATCGACCAGATCAACCAGATCACCGACAACACCGCCGCGCAGCAGCAGTGGGGCGAGCTGGACGCGCGGCTCGGCAAGCTCGCGCTCACCGTGCCGCTGTACTTCCCGAAGAACCTGACGCTCTTCGGGCCGGGCGTGAAGAACGTGTACCTGAGCGAATGGCGCGGCACGTACGACATCGCCGTCGTCTCGGTGAAGTAGGCGGAACGGGTGACCACCACCGCACTGACGGCCGCGGCGGAGGCATCGCAGGACCCTGCCTCCGCGGCGCCGACCGGGCCGCGGGCCCTGTGGCGCACGCTGCGGCGCGACCGCGCGGCGATGGCAGGGCTCGTCGTCGTGGCCGCGCTCGTCCTGCTCGCCCTCGGCGCGCTCCTGTGGACCGCGTTCGAGGGTCAGAACCCGTACGCGTATCACGACAACCTGCTCAACTCCGCCCTCGGCGGCGCGCCCCTCGTCTCGTTCGGCGGGATCGGCGGCGCGCACTGGCTCGGCGTCGAGCCGCAGACCGGGCGCGACCTGTTCGCCAGGATCGCCTACGGCGCGCAGGTCTCGCTCGCCGTGTCGATCGGCGCGACGCTGCTGCAGGTGCTGCTCGGCGTCGGGGTGGGACTGGCGGCCGGGCTCGGCGGACGGCTCGCCGACGCGCTGCTCGGCCGCGCCATCGATTTGGCGATCGCCTTCCCGTACCTCATCTTCGGCATCGCGCTGCTGGCCGTCGTGCCGGCTTCCTTCCCCCGGCCGGTCCTGCTCGTCGTCGTGATGGCGGTGCTCGGATGGGGCGGTACGGCGCGCTTCTCCCGAGCGCAGACGCTCAGCCTGCGCACGCGCGACTACGTGGCCGCGGCGCGGCTGGGCGGATCGAGTACCGCGCGCATCGCGCGGCGCGAGATCCTGCCGGGGCTCGCCGCGCCCGTCATCACGTACGCGGCGCTGCTGCTTCCCGCGAACATGGTGCTTGAGGCCGGATTCTCCTTCCTCGGCATCGGCGTGCGGCCGCCGACCTCGTCGTGGGGTCAGATCCACACCGCGTCCGACCAGGAGATCCGGCGCCTGCGCGGCAGCCGGATCGCCATGGTCTTCCAAGATCCGCTCTCCTCGCTCGACCCCTACTACAGCGTGGGGGACCAGATCGCCGAGGTGTATCGGGCCCACACCGGCGCGGCCCGCCGCGCCGCCCGCGCCCGCGCGATCGAAGTGCTCGACCGGGTGGGGATCGCGGACGCCGCTCGTCGCGCCGACGCGCGACCGCACGAGTTCTCCGGCGGGATGCGTCAGCGGGCCCTGATCGCGATGGCGCTTGCCTGTGAACCGCGGGTGCTGGTCGCCGACGAACCGACCACCGCCCTGGACGTGACCGTGCAAGCCCAGATCCTCGACCTGCTGAGCGATTTGCGCGCGGACACGGGGATGGCGCTCGTCCTGGTCACGCATGACTTCGGAGTGGTCGCCTCGGTCGCGGACGACGTGCTGGTCATGAAGGAGGGCCGGGCGGTCGAACACGGCCCGGCGACCCGGATCCTGAGCCGGCCAGAGGCCCCGTACACCAGATCCCTGATATCGGCCGTTCCGCGC
>Ga0070741_10014527_pt1 | contig 13597 bp, 12 predicted proteins | sample Coa_R1_4_FD_66440 | JGI IMG/M metagenome (GOLD analysis project Ga0070741, IMG submission 66440) | Surface soil microbial communities from Centralia Pennsylvania, which are recovering from an underground coalmine fire - Coalmine... | ecosystem: Environmental > Terrestrial > Soil > Unclassified ... | reverse complement strand
TTGTATTTTTTAGCATTTATTAAGTGAAATTGCCATTATGATTTTCGATCAGATTATTTCGATAGATTGGAAATATTGATTTATTTACATTATTCGTTTAGAATGTTTTTATGCATGTAACAAAGGAGTATAACCATAAGGAAATAGAGAAAAAATGGCAGAAGAAATGGTTTTCTTCAAAGATTTATTCACCTGATTTGGATCGTTCGGAAAAACCTTTTTATAATCTTTTTATGTTTCCTTATCCTTCAGCTGAAGGGATGCATACCGGCCATGCTATGAGTTCAACGGGGAGTGACATATATGGCAGATTTATGAGGATGCAAGGCAGAGACGTTTTTCAACCGATGGGTTTTGATTCGTTTGGAATTCACGCCGAGAACTACGCCATTAAAACAAATCAGACTCCTCAGGAGATGCTCTCAAAGACCATTAAGCATTTTGGAGATCAATTTAAAAGCTTTGGTCATGGATATGACTGGACAAGAATATTGGTTACTTCTGATGTAGATTATTATCGTTGGACTCAGTGGATTTTTCTGGAGTTTTTTAAGGCAGGCTTAGCTTATAGAAGGAAGGCGATTTTGAACTTCTGCCCTAAAGATAAGACCGTTTTGGCTGATGAGCAGGTGATGACTCCAAAGCAAGCTGGCAAGGAACCTGTTGATCTTGATGGGAATCCTGTCGAGGATAGAGAAGGATTAATGGTTTGTGAGAGGTGTGGCACTGTCGTTGAGAAAAAAGAACTTGAAGTTTGGTTTTTTAGGATTACAGATTACGCTGACAAATTATTGAAAAATCTTGAGAAGATTGACTGGTCTTCTAGGGTTGTTAAAGCGCAAAGGGAGTGGATTGGCAGGTCGGAGGGGAGATTGATAGATTTTGAAATAGAAAATTCTACTGAAAAGATTGCAGTGTTTACTACAAAGCCTGAGACTTTGAATTCTGCTTCTTTTATAGCTGAAGCTGATGCGGATTTATACGAGAAGCATGGTAAAGATAAGGTAGGCAATTTTACCGGCAGATACGCAATCAATCCTCTTAATGGGAGGAGGTTACCTATTTGGAAGGCAAGTTATGTTGCGCCTTATTATGGCACTGGCGCTGTGATGGGTGTACCTGCTTACGATGAAAGAGATGCTGCCTTTGCTAAGGCTTATAACATCGAAATTCTGAGGGAAAAGCCCGAGAAGAATGATGTTGGAAAAAAGCATATAAGCTATCATCTTCGAGATTGGGGAATTGGAAGGCAGAGGTATTGGGGATGCCCAATACCTATGATTTATTGCAAGAGCTGCGCCGAGAGAAATGAGGGTTATTTTTCATACAATATTGCCCTTATTCATAATGATCAATCAGATTGGAATTGGTATGGATGGTGGCCTGAAGAGAACTTGCCGGTTGTTATTCCAGCGATAAAGGATTACAAACCCGAAGGTGGAGGCCGAGGGCCTCTTGCTAACCATCCGGAGTTTTATGAGGTGAAATGTCCTCATTGCGGAGCTGACGCCAGAAGGGAAACAGATGTGGCTGATACATTTTTAGATAGTTCTTGGTACTTTTTTAGATATCCTTCTACCGAAGAAAAAGATCGTGCTTGGAGGGATGACAGGACTAAAAAGTGGCTTCCTGTTGATTTATATTTTGGAGGGGCTGAGCATGCCGTTCTTCACCTTATGTACGCAAGATTTACTACTATGGTTTTTAAGGATTTGAAGCTGATTGATTTTGACGAGCCATTTCCTAAGTTTTATGCTCACGGCCTAATGATTAAGGATGGAGCTAAGATGAGTAAATCTAGAGGAAACGTTGTTAATCCAGATGAATATATAAAGAAGTTTGGCGCAGATACTTTAAGGATGTATTTGGTTTTTATTGGGCCGATGGATGGATATCCCGACTTTCGTGATACAGGAATCGAAGGAATGCATAGGTTCGTAAAGAGAGTATGGTCGCTTTACACAAGTCCTGATAAAAATTTGACCCTTCGAGAAAACAGTAGTGAGGCGGCTAGCAGCGATTCTTCTGATCAGGATATTATTACCGTGACTAATAAAACTGTTAAAAAGGTAACAGAAGACATCAAGATATTTCATTACAATACTGCATTGTCTGCGATTATGGAATTTGTGAATTATTTAAAGGCGCACGGGAGCACAAAGGAGGCGCTGAAGACGCTTTGTCAATTGATTGCTCCTTTTGCTCCACATCTAGCAGAGGAAGTTTGGGTTGAGATATTGGGGCAAAAGTATTCTGTTCATACGAGTAGGTGGCCGGAGTATGATCCGGGATATTTAGAGGAGGACTTTGTAACAATAATTGTACAGGTTGATGGTAAATCCAGATCTCAGATTAAAGTAGATAAGGCTCATTCTTCTGACAAGAAGAAATTAAAGGATCTTGCGCTTTCTGATGAAAAGATACAAAAATGGGTTAATGGTGGAGTTACTAAGACAATTTTTGTACCGGGGAAGATTATTAATTTTGTTACCCGTGGCAGGGGTACTTCTCGTAATTCTGGGCTTACTACTTAAGGATAGGCCTGGTTTTGGCAGTTCTAAAATCCAAGCGCTAGAGACACCTCGTCCGGAATTGTCCCAAGAGCAGGCGGAGAATAATAAAATTGCAGTTGATATAAGCGGGAGTGTGAATAATCCTGGTTTATATTATCTTGATTTGGGGAGCAGGGTACAGGATGTTATTGATATGGCTCATGGTTTTAGTAGCGACGTAGACAATGAGTGGGTTGACAAGAACTTAAATAGAGCTGCCAAGTTAAGCGATGGACAAAAGATTTTTATACCGTCAATTCAGCAGTCCGGTGTCTTGTCTGCTACAAATTTTAGGGGAGATCGGAATGTCGCACAACATGATCAGAGCACGGCGGACTCAAGAGTTAATATTAACACCGCCAGCCTCAATCAGTTAATGGATCTACCTGGAATAGGCCAAGTATACGGCCAAAAGATCATTGAGAACAGACCTTACTCAGAAGTAGATGACCTGGTTAAAAAGCAAGTTTTGAAACAGTCAACTTTTGACAAGATAAAAGGTAAGGTTTCAGTTTATTGAAGTAATGCGTACTAAATTTTTGGTATGGGGAGTGTTGGTCGTTGTATTGATTTTGCGGTTTGCTAGCACTCGGGTAAATTTTGTCAATGGTCAATTATTGAAAATTTCCGGGGTGGTTTATTCAGAACCGACTACTTCCTATGGAAAAGTCAGTATGAACCTTTCGGGAATAAGAGTTGAAATAAAAACGGAGGAAGAGGTCCATTATGGAGATTATTTGACGGTAGTTGGGAGGTATGAAAAAGGGAAGGTCGTTGGCGATCTTATTGAGATAAAAAGGTCAACAGGGGTTTTTGAATGGATAAGAAACAGGCTGGTCTTATTTTATAAAAGCAGTTTAGCTGAACCTCATTCGAGTTTGGTTGCCGGGATTACGATTGGGGCAAAATCGAATCTTTCAAGGAATCTCATTGATAGGCTGAGAAAAACCGGGACCAGCCACATTGTTGTTGCTTCCGGAACAAATGTAACTTTATTTGGAGGTTTTGCCTTGAGCGCTTTAGTAAATATTTTATCTAGAAGAAAAGCTGTGATATTAACTATTATTAGTATATGGTTTTATACTTTTATTGCTGGTTTGGAGGCTCCGATAGTTAGGGCGGCAATGATGGCATCAATAGCTTTTGTCGGACAGGAATTTGGGAGGGTTATTAATACTGCGAGGATTACTTTGTTTACTGGATATATTATGATCTTTTTTGTGCCGAGTTGGTTGATTGATGTTGGTTTTTTGTTGTCTTTTGCAACGACAATTTCACTAATTCTTTTGGTACCTGTCTTTAATAAAATTGTGAAGTTTGGGCCGGCACTTTTGAGGGAGGATTTTATAACTTCTTTGGCCGCTTTTATCGGAAGCAGTCCGATAATATTATATTTTTTTGGGAATTTTAATATTCTTAGCCCTTTATTTAATATGATGGTTTTATGGACTGTTGTACCGATTATGTTTATTGGAGGGGTTGGCGCGGTGATTAGCTTTGTTTTTCCAACTCTGGGGAGATTGGTTGTACAGGCTGTAATGCCACTTACGTCTTGGTTTATTACAATAATTAACTTACAACTTCTTTGAGCGCGGCGTGATATAATTTGTTTGTGGTTGAACTTGAGTCGGTTGAGTCGAAGCGAAAGAAGGTTTTTGGTGCGCTCTTGGTTTCTAATTCGGTCTTGATGGGTTCGTTTGTTGTCTCCCAACTTTCAAGGGAGGCGGCGCCAATTGCTAACTTTGTTTTTGCATTGTTTATACCGCCGACGATAATTTTGGCATACAGAATGCATAGAATAGATATGATGATTAAAGAATTGGAGAATAATGTTAAGAAGTGAACTTCAGAAAGCGTTAGATAAAGCAACGGGAATAATGAATTCAAATTTGGAATTTGCGTCGAGGGAAGAGTTTGGGGATTATACCAGCAATGTTTTGGTCCAAAATAAATTAGACGCTAGAAGTGTTCTTGGCAAATTAGAAAGCGATGTTGAGTTGAAAAAAATGGTGAGTAAAATAGATGTCGCCGGGCCTGGATTTATTAATTTTCACTTGAACACAAAAACATTACTTAACAATTTATCCCGAATAATTGATGAAAAAAATAAATATGGCCATTCCACGGAAGGAAAAGGAAAGACTGTTGTTATTGATTATTCCGCTCCTAACATTGCGAAGCCTTTTGGAATTGGACATCTTCGTTCGACAATAATTGGCCAGGCTTTATATAACCTTTATCAGACTTTGGGTTATAAAGTTATTGGGGATAACCATTTAGGAGATTGGGGGACTCAGTTTGGTAAGCTTATTTACATGATTCATGAAAGAAAAATTAATTTGAGCGAGCTTGGCATTGGAAAATTGGAAGAGCTTTATGTTGAGTTTCACCGCGAGGCGGGGGTGAATCCTCACCTTGAAGCGAAAGCCAGGGAATGGTTTAAGAAGCTTGAGGAGGGGGATCCTTACGCAAGAAAGGTTTGGAAGGCTTGTATCGAAACCTCTATGAAAGAATTTGACAAAGTATACGAAACGCTTGGAGTGAAAATTGATTTTGCATTGGGGGAGAGTTTTTATGAAGAGGAGATGAAGAAGATGCTAAATGATCCTGTTATTATTGGGCATTTAAAGACAGGAGAAGGAGGGGCAAAAGTAATTGATTTGAAGGAATATGGAATAGATGTGCCACTGATGTTTGTTAAAAGTGATGGAGCGACAACTTACGCCGCAAGAGACTTGGCTACTATTAAATATCGGGTAGAAAGATGGAACCCTGATATCATTATTTACGAGGTTAGCGTTGAGCAGGAATTTCATTTTAGACAAGTTTTTGCCGCTGCCAGAATACTAGGTCTAGTTAGAGATGATGTGGTTTTATACCACACAAAGCATGGTTGGTATTTGGGGCCGGATGGGAAGAAATTTAGTACCCGGGCCGGCAAAACTGTGAAGTTAAATGATATTTTAGAGGAGGCAGTTGAGCGGGCAAGAAAGTTTAACGATAACGAGGAAGTGGCCAGGGCTGTCGGAGTCGGAGCGATTAAATATTATGATCTTATGAGAGATGTTAAAACAAATGTAGTTTTTGATTGGAATAAAATCTTCTTACTTGAGGGGAATTCTGGACCTTATTTGCAATATACCTATGCCAGATGCCATAGCGTCCTGGCAAAAAAATCAAGCACCGAGTACAGTGTAATGGGCAACGAGAACATAAATCAGGAAGAATTGTCTATTTTGAGAGCCTTGGTTAAGTTTCCGGAAGTGATTCAGTTGGCCGCAGAAAAATACTCTCCCAACTTGCTTTGTGAATACCTTTATAAGTTGGCAAGTTCATATAATACGTTTTATAATAAGTTTAGGATAATTGGGTCTCGAGAAGAACAATTTAGGTTGGCTTTGACTTTTGGAGTAGGGCAAGTGATAAAAAATGGACTTACACTGCTTGGGATTGACGCCCCCGTTAAGATGTAACGAGTTTACTTTGTCGCTTTTGTGATACAATTGGGACTTATGGAATATAAAAAAACAACATTGGATAATGGACTTAGGATATTGACTGTTCCAATGCCGTCTAGCGAGTCGTTTACTTTGACTGTATGGTGCCATGTAGGGAGCAGGTTTGAGAGCGAGAGGATTGCCGGGATTTCTCACTTTTTGGAACACATGACTTTTAAGGGGAGCAAGAAGCGCCCAACTGCTCGCGAAATTTCAACTGCTATTGATGGGATTGGCGGGGAATTTAACGCTGGAACGAGCAAAGAATGGACAAACTTCTATGTAAAAGTCTCAAAAGAGAATTTGGAGACTGGTTACGACGTTCTTTCGGACATGATTATTAATCCGCTTATAAAAGAGGAAGAGGTCCAGCGAGAAAAGGGAGTTATACTCGAGGAGAAGGCTATGTATGAAGATACCCCTGTGATGAATATCGTAGATGTTTTTGAGAGTACTATATTTGAAGGAAATACATTAGGGAGAGATACCATTGGGACCGTTGAAGCTATAAAGGCAGTTGATAGAAGTGATTTTCTAAGTTATAGAAAGAAGTATTATTATCCTGAAAATATGCTTATTACTGTTGCTGGCGGTGTCAGTGCGGCAAAGGTTAATGAACTTTCAAAGAAATATTTTTCTGGTTTGAACAATACTGGTAAGAAGGCGGCTGTTGATAAGTTTAAAACAAAACAAAAGAAGCCTGCTATTAGTCTGAAGTCCAAAAAAGTGGACCAGGCGCATTTGATATTAGGATTTAGAGGCAATCAACTGGGACACAAAGATCGATTTGTTGAGAGTGTATTGGCGACTATTTTGGGTAGCGGAATGTCGTCAAGGCTTTTTATTGAGGTAAGGGAGAGAAGAGGGCTTTGTTACTCTGTCCATACTAATGTCGAGCATTACACAGACACTGGTTATATTGCAACTTATGTAGGAGTTGATCCTAAGAAGGCTGATGAGGCGGTTAAGGTGATTTTGAATGAGCATTATAAAATTTTTGATAAACAATTTCCGATATCCAAAGAAGAACTTAAGAAAGCAAAGGAATATGTAAAGGGGCATTTGGCTTTGGCTTTGGAGAATACCAGCGCTGTTAACTCATTCTTTGGGGAACAAGAGTTGTTGCTTGGAAAGGTGATGACCCCTGAGGAGGTTAACGAGGGAGTTGACAAAGTTACCAGAGATGATGTGATAAGAGTAGCTAGGGAGATATTTGTTAAAGATAGGTTGAATTTGAGCATTATTGGGCCGTATAATAGTGAAGATAAGTTTAGAAAGCTGTTGGAATGAAAATTGAGAGGACCTTAGTTATCTTTAAACCGGATTCTATTGAGAGGGGATTGGTTGGAGAAATTATTACCAGATTTGAACGAGTGGGGCTCAAAATTGTTGCTGCCAAGATGGTTAGGCCAAGCAAAGAACACCTTAAGATTCATTATGAAGATATAGGGAAGCTGATGACAAGGAGGGGGCGAGCTGCTCTTGATGTTGCTGTGGAGTTAATGCAGGAAAGTCCGCTTATTGTTATGGTTCTTGAGGGTGTGGAGGCGATATCTTTGGTTCGTAAAATGGTGGGCGCGACAGAACCGAAATCTGCACTGCCCGGAACAATTCGGGGCGATTACGCTCATATCAGTTTTGAACACGCTGACAGCTTGAGGTCTTATTTGCCCAATCTGATTCATGCTTCTGGGGATCCTGATGATGCTAAAAAAGAGATTGCTCATTGGTTTGGGGAAGATGAGATTTTTGATTACGATGTTCTTCACCAGAAGTATACCTCCATTCGAAAAGTGAAGAAGTAGTTTATCTTGGTCGGGGTGCTGGGAATTGAACCCAGTGTTTCTGCTTCCCGAAAGCAGCGTGATACCGATTCACTACACCCCGGATCCTTCCTGTATTTAGTTTTGTAAATAATGGCAATGAAATTATATCATGCTTTATTAAAATACTTATAGTATTGATTTATTTAGAGTTATCCACAATTTCTGTTTATGAAATTGTAATCCTATAACTATTATGTGGTACAATCAGATATGCCAGGAACATTGTATGTTGTTTCTACGCCTATTGGCAATCTTGATGATATTACCTATCGCGCGGTTAAGATATTGAAAGAAGTAGATTTTATTTTGTGCGAGGATACAAGGGAGACTAGAAAATTATTGAATCATTTTGATATACAAGTTAATACTTTGAGTTATCACCAGCAAAGCACTGATTCAAAGAGGAGAGAGATTTTGGGTTTATTGCTTGACGGAAAGAACTTGGCTTTGGTGTGCGACGCTGGAACGCCCGGGATTAGTGATCCAGGAAATGAATTGGTTGATTATATTTCGCATCATTCGCATCTTAGTTCTTCGCTCCTTCGGACTCGTAAGGGGTGGCCAGTCGCTGCAGCTGCTGGCATGCTCCATGACGCGGATGTTCAAATCAGGATTGTGCCCATACCCGGTTCATCTAGTATTACCGCTGCGATATCTGTCTGCGGATTTAATATGAATAATTTTTTGTTCATTGGGTTTTGGCCTAAAAAAAGGACTAAAAGGGTCATTGAGAAAATGGAGGAGGTTGATTGTCCGGTTATTTTTTTTGAGTCCCCATATAGAATTTTGAAGACGTTGACATTTTTGGAATCCAGGTTTCCAGAGAGAAGAATGTTTATAGGGCAAGAACTAACAAAGATGCACGAGAGGACGTTGTGTGGGAGAATAACCGATGTTAAGACTGAAATGATGAGAGAAAGCAAAAAGCTTGGAAGAATCAAAGGAGAAATAGTCTGTATCTTAGAATGAGCAGACAACAAATCACATTATGTGTTGGATTAATGTGATTATTAAAACTAGAATTTGAGTTTTATGTCTCCATGAATAATTATATCAATTCGGTCAATTTCTCCATTAAGATTGAATAGAATCTAAGATTGTGAATGGTAGCTAATCTTCCTGCTGTCATTTCTTTGTTTCTGAAAAGGTGAGCCAGGTAACTACGTGAGTAATGTGAACACAGCAGACAGTCACAGGCAGTGCTAACCGGCGATTTGTCATGGTAATACTTTTGTTTGTCGGGCACAAAATATGAATAAAAGTCTGGCAAATTAATATTAATACTGCTTATATTATCGGCGTTGTAGACATAAAGACGCTTATGACGAGCGTCGCGGGTTGGCAAAACACAATCGAAGATGTTGTAGCCCATTTTAACCAACTCAACTATTTCTTGCGGCTTGCCTATCCCAAGACCATAGAGAAAATAGTTCTTAGGAGTATTATCCGCTATGGTTTTTGCCGATTCGTAATCAAACTGGTTGATATCATTTATTGGCCAGCCTCCGTATCCAATACCGTCAAAGCCAATTTTGACCAACTCTTTTGTGCAGTAGGCCCTTAGGTCTTGGTATTTTCCGCCTTGCGCCACACCTAAAATATATGGCTTCGCACTTTTTCCTTTTGTAATTTTATCAAAAGTTTCTTTACTCCTTCTTGCCCAGCGGAGGGTTCTTTCTACGGAATCTTTGGCTTGGTCATAAGTGGCGTTTGGAGGGGTGAAGTCATCCAGAACTACGACCATGTCTGTTTTCAAGACTAGTTGGAATTCTATTGAGTCCTCTGGAGTTAGTGTAAATTTCTTTTCTCCCGCTCTCTTGAATGTTACTGCGTGGTCTGTGACTTTCCCGCCAAGGGTTTTGGCCAGGCTCATGACTTGGAAACCTCCCGAATCTGAAATTACTCCGCCGTGGAAATTCATGAAGTTTTTAATCCCGCCTTGTTCTTTGATGACTTTTTTGCCGAGGTCTTTGTAGAGGTGATAGGTGTTTACTAGCACGCCATTTGTTTTTGAACGTTCTATATCCATACTATCCAGTGTTTTTATTACCGCACGAGTTGCATCTGGAAAGAAGATGGGTAGGGGGATTTTTTCCCCGTCTAGGGTTTTGAAATATTTTGGCGACATAAGATGTGTCCCCGAAAGGAATCGAACCCTCATCTCTCCCTTAGGACGGGATTGCTCTGTCCATTGAGCTACGGGGACATATCGAAATTATATCAGAATACTAGCGGAGATTCAGGGAATATAGGTTTGGTGCAGCCTTGACTGCGCCTAGATTTGTGAGCACAAAAATTCTATTTGTGTTGGGCGTCGGAAAGGCGTTTGGAAAAACATAGCTTCCCGCATAGACGGTTTGTTTGTTTGTATTGTCATAATCACATATTACTATTTTGTCTTTTTGAGGGATTATCAGATTTCTTGATGATGCGAACCAATAGATTGGACCTGCAACATCAGTAATTTCGAAGTTCCTGTCTTCTTTGATGTCGAATACATAGTAGTGGTTTTTCTCAATTGACCTGGTTTGTTTTTGGGTTGATGAGCCAGGGAGCGCTTTGATTAGACCGCTTTGGATTGTTCCTGAAGCTGTAGCAGTGTAGAGTATTTTTGTCTGGTCGGGTGAGAAGGAGATATCTTTAGTTTTTGATTTAAATGTTAGTTGGAGCTCCTGAGGCAGCTTTGAGAGCAGGGAGTCAAGCTGGTTTGATTTTAGTGTTTCCCAGCTAACTAATATCTTGTTTAGGGATGATGTGACGTCTGTTAATTGGCTCGAGGGGGTAGTGGATGATATGTTTAGTAGGTAGTGCGATGCTTTTGTACTTATGAGGATTTGTTTTGAATCCGGAGACCATTGCCAAGTTGTGTTTGAATCTGGCACAAAGTCTGTTATTTTGGTTGGGCCACTGTTAAAGCCGATGGGCAGATTTATTGTTTCAACTACCCAAATCCCAGTTGAATCTGAATAAACTATCTTGGAATAATCAGGAGAAATTGTGGGGTTAATGCTACCCGCGAACGTTATGGGGTTGAGGGACACTGCTTGGGGGAAAAGCGATGCATCGATTTCAGTTACGACTCCTTGCGAGATATCAATTTGCTTTTGCCATTCCAGATAACCTTCTTTTTTGATTTTGACATTGTAGCTGCCTAGGGGTAGAGTGATTGTTGAATTTGTGGCAGAATTTAGTTTGCCGTCGATGATAATCTGGGCTCCGCTTGGATCGGAGTTGGCAACGAGAAGTCCGTTTGCGACAAGTTCGCGTGATTTGTTTAGCCTGTAGCCATTGGCATAAAGAATCAGGGAAAATCCTAAGATGCCCACAATTAGGATTGTGAGCAGGAAAATAAAGACGCGAAGTTTTGTCATTCCATTATTATATAATACTTTAATGGATGTGTGGCGGAAAATGTAAAAAACGCGTATGTTAAGGAAAAAGTTGGCAATTGATTTAGGTACTGCTAATACACTTGTTTGGACAAGTGAAGGCGGAATAATTATAAATGAACCTACGGTGGTTGCCGCAACAACTGAGACGGAGAGAATTGTGGCGGTAGGGAGTGAGGCAAAGAGAATGCTTGGAAGGACGCCGGAAAGCCTTACGGCGATGCGGCCGATGCGAGATGGCGTGATTGCTGATTACCAAGTTACGCGTTCGATGTTGTCTTATTTTATTGATAAGGCTTGCGGCCGTGTCGTTTTGTTCAAGCCTGAGGTTATGCTTTGCGTGCCTGCCGGGTGTACTCAGGTTGAAAGGCGCGCGGCTCTTGATGCTACATTGGGGGCGGGCGCGGGAAAAGCTTATCTGATCGATGAGCCGCTCGCCGCCGCCATTGGAGCCGGAATTCAGGTTACCGCCCCGAGCGGGCATATGATACTTGATATGGGGGGAGGGGCGGCAGAGGCTGCTGTGCTTTCTTTGGGCGGAGTCGTTATTCATAGGTCTGTTAGGGTTGCGGGGAATAAAATTGATGAAGCTATTCAGGCTTTTTTGAAGAAAAAGTACAATCTAATTGTTGGCGATCAGACTGCAGAAGATATAAAAATTAAAATCGGGTCAGCAACGCCGCTTTTGAAGGAAGAGAAAATGGAGATTTCTGGCAGGGATTTGGTTTTCGGGCTTCCTAAAAGTGTGATTGTTACGTCGTCTGACGTTACTGAGGCTATTAGGCCAATACTTAATCAGATAGTAGGCGCTGTTAAATCTGTTCTTGAGGATACTCCTCCGGAGCTTGCGGCCGATATTATAGATAAGGGAATTGTTATGAGCGGGGGGACGGCTCTTTTGCGCAACCTCGATAAGCTTATGACTGAAGAAACGGGGGTTCCCGCGCACGTTGCTGAGGATGCCTTGTTTTGTGTTGTTAAGGGAACAGGCTTGGTGATGGAGAATATAGAGATGTGGAAAAGGTCTATAGTTACAAAAAGATGAGAAGGAATGATTTGTTAGCAATTTGTGCATAAATAAGGAAAACTGAAGCTAAAATTTGAGGAATATTTATACACAAAAGTGACTGATTGTTATATTTTCGATACAAATCATAATACTCATAGTATAAATTAATAAACTAGACATAATTTTTCATTGATTTAAAGTTTATTTAGTTGGTAAACTTTAGTTGTTCAGCATGAAACATAAGCAGATTTTGAATCATAAAAATGAAAAACGAACGTAAAACTGAATCTTTTTCCCGAAAGATCGTCAAGATTTTAGGGGTGAAGGTCGATAGCACTTCTAGGGAGAGATTGCTAGCTCAGATTGGAAAAGGAATTGAGGGAAGAAGGCAGTTTTACATAGTTACTCCTAATCCGGAGATAGTGCTTCAGGCACAAGGCGACCCTGACTTGCTCAAGGCTATTAATATGGCTGATTATTCTATCCCTGATGGGAATGGTTTAAGGATTGCAGAGCCGAGACTCGAGATTATTAAAGGAAGGGAGTTGATGGTTGATTTGTTGGGCCTTGCAAGCGAACGGAAGCTAAAAGTTTTTTTTCTTGGAGCGCAGCCGAAAGTGAATGAGGCCGCGGTTGAGAAGGCTAGAGGGCAATTTCCCGGTCTTAAAGTAAAAGGTAATAGCGGGCCGATGCTTGATGATGAGACAAATCCTGTATCAGAAGTTGATATTAATTTACAGTTTGAAATAATTAATGAGATAAACTTGTACATGCCTGATATTTTGTTTGTCGCCTTCGGCGCGCCTAGACAAGAGAAGTGGATATACAAACAAATTAAGTCCAAGAAACTGAAAGTTAGATGTATGATGGGGGTTGGGGGCGCGCTTGATTATTATGCTGGATTCGTAAAGAAAGTTCCAAAAATAATAGAATTTATTGGGCTTGAATGGTTGTGGAGGTTGATTCAGCAACCAAAAAGATTGCCGAGAATATTTAACGCGGTAGTAGTTTTTCCACTGAGAGCAATTCTTTCGGGGCGTTAATTAGTGTATTCGTTTTTGTTTTTAGCAGTTTTTTGCTTGCAAATCCCCATGTAACGGTTGCGGATTTTATGCCTGCCTTTTGCGCGGCCTCGATGTCTCTTATTTCATCACCGATGTACAAAGTTTTATTTTTATCTAGTTTGTAATCTTTCATTGCTTGCCGAGTTTTACTCGCCTTGTCAAAGATTGTGGGTGATGAGTAAATAAATTCAAAATAGGAGTCTAGATTGTTGTTTTTGAGGAAAGTTGCGATATTTTTTCTTGAATTTGAGCTAACTATT
>Ga0070741_10014526_pt1 | contig 13597 bp, 11 predicted proteins | sample Coa_R1_4_FD_66440 | JGI IMG/M metagenome (GOLD analysis project Ga0070741, IMG submission 66440) | Surface soil microbial communities from Centralia Pennsylvania, which are recovering from an underground coalmine fire - Coalmine... | ecosystem: Environmental > Terrestrial > Soil > Unclassified ... | reverse complement strand
CGCATCCGTCCAGATCGCGGAGACCTTGTTGCCCGGCAGCCAGCGTTTGCCCCAGAAGTAGCGGAACTGGCCGTCGCGCAGCCGCCAGGCTCCCTCGTGCGTGCCGCCCCAGACATCGCCATTGGCCGCGAGATGCACGCAGGTGAGGGCGTCGTAGGGCATCCCATCGCGACGATCTATGCCGTGCCACCAGTCCGCGCCGTCCGTGACGTAAAGCCCGTGCGTAGTCGCCGCCCAGAGATGGCCCTGCGGATCGTCGGTGACGAACGTTACCTGCAAATCGGGGCTGAGCGGCAGATGCGTGCCGTTGGAGACGCCCGGAACCCGCAGCGGCACATACTGCTCCCCCTGCGAACAGAAGACGCCGCGATCCGTGACTGCCCACACGACGCCGTTCTTTGCACGGGCGGCGGATAAGACCTTCGCCCCGGCAGGCAGCTTCGCCCGATCCACGAAATCGAACGTGGGGGCAGGCCGCTGAAAGTCGGCAGGCAGAGGCGTTCCGGTCGCATAGCGTGTCGCAAGAAGCTGGGGATAGGTCATGGGTTTGCCCTGTGCTTGTGGCGAAAGCAGAGTCAGTGGAAGCAACAGCAGAATTGTCGGGGCGAATCGCATCGAACGTCCTTTCTGGCAGCTTTCCGGGTACGTTCTGTACCCGGTCATCTAGGCAAACCGATCCTCCATATAGGCTTTGATCGGGCGGGGCCGGACGGTTTCCCAGGGGTAGCGCGGCTTCAGGCGGTTCAGGGGGAAACTCGCCAGGCGTTGCGCGATATACGCCTGTTCCGGTGGCGCGATGCCGAATGCTTCATAAACCGCCGCATCTACCGCATCCAGCGCCTGCATGAAATCCTGTTCGACCTGCTGGAAGGAGGCGAACATCTGGCGGTACTCCGCCATCAGCGCCGGATAGTCTTGAGGCACGACGAGTTTCTGCACGTCCTGCGCCCGGATAAGATTCTCTTCGTCGCTTGCCAGCGTCGCGACCCGATAGATGAATTCGGCGACATCGGCGTTGGCAAACTCGGCGAACGTAGTTACTCCGTTCTCGATGCGATTGCCCTCCAAGCGTAACTCGTCGGCGCGCGCCTCGATAGCCTCCTCGCCGAAACGCAAGCCCAGCACAGGATCGGACAGGCCGAGATGCCCGGCAGCAAGACGGCGTTCGGTTTCCGCCAGCAGCCATTCGTTAGGGCTGTTTTTCGCCCGTCCCGCCAACTCCGCCAGACGATTGTAGCCTTCGGCGAGACGTGTTTCCATCTCCGGGGCAAGTTCTTTCGGCCAAGGCAGCCCTTCTAAAGTGCGGGGATACACATGGGAGCGCGATGATCCTTCCAGCACGCCAGCCCGCAGTCGAATTGCCCAATAGAACCGCGCTAACCGACTGTTCAAATAGGCCGCTATTGCCTGCATGTTGGCGTTGCACTCGCGGGAAACGATTGTGGTGTCGAGAGATGCCAGATCCAGCGAGGAAGCATTGATGATGGAGGCCGTTGGTGCAAGCCCGATGTTGGTTACGGTCAGAAATGCTTCTGGATACGGCTTTGACCGCCACAGACTCAGCTTCCCATAGGGCCGCTTTTCCACCGCCTCCAAATCCACCCATCCCGCAGGCTCACCCGGCCAGGCAACGGCAAGGCTGCGACCAGCGATGACCTGTATCGGCATTGCACCTGTTGGTGTATCGGTCAAGTCCACGCCGCCCCTCTGGATGCCATAGGTCCATTCGACGATGGTTCCTAAAGTGGTCAGACCGTTGCCGCTTGGATAGAGTTTTTGCAAAAGGGGAACGTCACCGGGTTGCAGGAGGGGCAGCAGATAGTCTCCCCACTGCGCTGCGCCGTTCGCGACCGTCGGGCTGACGCGCTTATCGAAGAAATCGCGATAACGCACGGTGACGGCAGGCTCATCGCCGGGCCACACAGAGGGAACGCGCAGTTCGATCTCATCCTCCAGATCGGCTGGCGTGCGTTCGATGATGAGCAGCATCGGAATGACATTCGGTTCCCATAGCTTGCCCGCGAACTCCAGCCAGACGACCTTGCGCAGCGCCGCCGTCTGCCCCGGCTGCAATAGCCGCCAGACCTTGCCTGCCGTCTCCGAATTCGCGTAGCCGCCGCTCACGACCATGCCCAGATAGCCGCCCGGTTCCAGCCACTCCATCAGCGCACGATAGAGGAAGACCAGCCCTGTATCCGCGTTCTGGCCCCACACCGGCGACCAGAACTCGCGCATCTCCGCGCCGTATTTGACCCGTTCGGCGCGAATATAGGGCGGGTTGCCGAGGACATAGCGCCATTTGCGCCCGTCGCGCGCCTTCGCGCCCGGCGATAGATGCTCCTCGCCGATGAACTGTGCGATGTCCGTGTCGCGCAGCAGGCTGTTCTCGTTATAGACGCGGATGTGAGGTGGGGAAGCCTGCGGCAGAAAGCGCAGCAGCGCCCACGTCAGTTGAAAATGGCTGATGAACGCCGCGAATGGGTTCAGGTCGAAGCCCCAGACCTCCTCCGCGACCTCCTGCCGCACATCTACCGAAACCAGGTTCCGCCTGCGCGCATCCTCCAACCGCCAGTGCGCGTACCGCACCAGGAACGAGCCGCTGCCGCACGCCGGGTCGAGAACCGGGCCGATGCCGTGTTCCCGCACCGTCTTATCGAGAATCCAGTCCACGATGCTCGGCGGCGTGTAGTATTCTCCGAGCCGTTTGCGCTTCTGCGGCGGCAAAAACTGCTGATAGATGTCGCCAAGAATCTCTTCCGACAAACCGGAGAAATCGTAGGCGTTCAGCCGCAAAACCAGCCGTTGCAGCGCGCCATCGAGTTCGCCGTTGGCGCGCTGTATCCAGTCGAACAGGGTGCGCTCGAACGGTTCGCGAAAGACCTGCGCCACGTCGTCGCGCGCCGCCCGCACCAGCGCCCGCGCATCGCCGGTCAGAAACTCGACGAACTCGGCCCAGTTGCGCGGCCCGCCGTTGGAGAGCCGCCGCTTCCGCGTCAGGCCCAGGTCTTCCACCAATCGCAGGAACAGCACCCAGGCCATCAGCGCCGCCGCCGAGTCCGCAATAAAGGCTTCCCGGATGCGCTTCTCCTGCTCCTGCGCGCCGCGTGCCTCGATGTCCCTACCATACTGTTCCTGGAACTGCGGCAGAGCTTCCCCGAACAACCGGCGCACGAACTGGTACTCCAGTTGCAGGCGCACGCGCGCCCGTCGCTGCGTCTCCGGCTGCCCGACAAGGTTCTGCTCGATCTCAGCCTCATGTTCCTTGAAATCCCGATACTCTTTTTCGAGCGCGGCGACGGCCCGCGTCGCCGCCTCCGTCAACTCCTGAAACCCGGCCCGCAGGTCGCTCCGCAACTGGCGTAGCGATTCCGTATCGTTCAGCTTGAGATAGATAAAGGGGAATGCGCCCTGGATGAACTCCTGCCACTGCCGCTCATGCGCCGCCGCCTCGTAGCTGAGGAAAGACAGGCGGGCTTGCAGTTCCTCCAGGGACACGGTACGCAGATCGAGTGGGGTTTCAAAGCCTCCTGCCGCCGTTCCATCCGCATTGGCAACCCAAACATAGCGGGCGGTAAGAAAGAGGGCATAGCGCGTCAGGCCGTCTATATACTTACGCTTGTCCTGCCACAACGCCGCGCGAAACGTGGGATGGGTCAGTTGGCTGTCTTCCTTTTTCAAATCCCCGACGACCCAGGCCACGCCTTCCGGGCTGATCAGCTTCAAATCCGGGTAGCCGCTCGCGCTTCTATCCTCGGTCACGACGTTCTTCTTCGGATAGCCGAGGACATTGGCGAGAAACTCGCGCAGGTCCGGGTTATAGGAACGTTCCGGGCGATCCCAGGTGAGCGAGAGCCATTGCGCCAGGGCATCCATCGGTTTTGGCACGCGAGTTCTCCTTCCCTCACCCCGGCCCCTCCCCTGTTCTTGCGGGGGAGGGTTATGGAGGGGGCCTAGAGCCTGCCGACGAAGCGGCCTGGACTGAAGGTATCCTTCGGATCGAGCGTCTGTTTGAGGGCGCGCTGCAAGGCGAAGTCCTCCCGCGTTGCGCCCCAGACTTCGACGGCCTCCCTATCCACGCCCTCCAGCCGCTGCCAGACGAGATGGGCGTTCGGCGGCAGCAGCGTTTTGACCTTCGGGAGGAGGGAGGCGTCCGAAGCGGTGGCGGCCAGGAAGACCAGGCCCGTCGCGACATGCGCCGTGAGAAAGAGGGCCGGGAGGGCCTCCAGCGCCCGGACGAGTTCGGCGACTTCGTTCGGCAGGCAGGCGATACGTGCGGCGAGCGGCGTGCCGGGATCGAGGCGGGCCTGCCGATCTCGGAGCGCGGCGACCTCTGCGGGTGTCAGCGCGATGGGAGGCGTGTTCAATCCGGCGTCTGCCGCGCGGCGGGCGAACTCTTCGGCCTGCCACGCCACGCGCGCCGCCGTTCCCTGCACGCCGAGGATCAGGCGCGGCTTGCCGTCCGGCTCGTTCGTGGCGAGGACGAAGGCAGCCGCAAGGCGGGCGTGATGCAGATCGAGGCCGATGCGCGCCGCCGTCGCCGCGTCCGGCGCGTCCCAGGCCAGCGTGCGTTCCGTCTCCGGCTGAGTCTGCACCTTAAAGCTGATCTCCGTGAGGACGCCGAGCGTTCCCCACGCGCCGGTAAACAGCTTGCAGACATCGTACCCGGCGACGTTCTTGACCACCTTCCCGCCGCCCTTCACCTGGACGCCTTCCGTCATCACGGCGCGCAGACCGATGACCAGATCGCGCGGAGAGCCGTAAGCGGGCCGCCAGAGTCCGGTCGCATTGGTGGAGACGAGGCCGCCGAGCGTGGCGCGCTCCGGGAGCGGCACATCTACGGCAAGCCGCTGGTGGCGCGTGGCGAGAGTCTGTTGCAGCGACGCCAGAGTCACACCCGCCTCGCAGGTCACGGTCAGGTCGTCGGGCTGGTGATCCAGCACCCGGTTCAGACGGGCCGTGCCGAGGAGCAGGAAGGGCTTGTCGGGACGGGGCGGATAGCCGGTCTGTAGCTGCGTGCCGCCGCCGCAGGGAACGAGGGCGACGCCCGCCGCCTCCGCCGCCCGCACGACATGAGCGACTTCCGCCGCCGTGTTCGGAAGGACGGTCGCGACCGGCTGCTGCGGCCATCCGGCAGGCACGAGACGATTTGCACCGGTTTCTACATTCTCTGCGCCGATCTGAGCGGCGAGTTCGGATAAGAGAGTTGGAGAGTCCACGCCAGTCATTTCCGCGCGGGCGGGTCGGATTCCTCTGCGGATGCCGTCCGTATCTGCGCGGCGCGCATCCAGTCGGCGATGGCGCGGTACTGCGAGTTTTCCGCGTCGCGGAGCGCGGCGATGACGCGCTCCACGTCCTGGGGCGAACGGTTCTGGCTGAGCTTGAACTTGCCTTCCAGCCGGGTGATGGGTATCTCGAAGCCGACGATATGCTGCGCCTGCTTTCGGACATAGTCTTCCGGCAGGTGGTATCCCGTCGCGGACGAGACAGCCGCCTCGAAGGTGGCGGTCAGGTCGAACAGCAACTTGAGCAGGCCGTTCTCATCCAGCAGGCGCGGCACGCCGTAGGCATGGACGACGACATAGTTCCAGGTCGGCACGCTCGGCTGTTTTTCGTACCAGGAGGGCGAGATGTAGGCGTGCGGCCCCTCGAAAATGACGAGCGCCTCCTGTCCCTCCTGAAACTGCTGCCACTGGGGGTTGGCCCGCGCCAGATGCGCGCGCAGGGTTCCGTACTCGCCCTGTTCCGTGTCCAGCAGAAACGGCAGATGGCTGGCGAACGGACGGCTGCCATCGAAGGTGACGAGCGTGGCAAAGCTGTACTGCCGCATCAGGTTGTGCAGTACGGTAAGATTCTCTTCGCGGAACCAGGCGGGAACATACATGGCAGCCGAACCTCCCCTGTTTTGGCGGTTGAAACTGCTGCTGCCAAAGCACGAAGTCCGTCTGCGCGGACGGACCTACCCCCCAGCCCCACGGCACGGTCTGTCTGATTCCGAAACGATTCGGGACAGACCGTGCGACCCTCAAGGGAAGGGGAGCAGAGTCGGCGCAGGCCGACTTGGGGCTTTTCCAGACGCGAATTCATTCGCCGGGATTACGTCAGGATGGCGCGTTCCTCGATATGGTCGAGCGCGCCATCGCGCAGGTGATAGATACGGTCGGCCTCCTCGACCATCGTTGGGTCGTGCGTGACGACCAGCACTGTGCCGCGCTCTCGGTAGCGGCGCATCAGTTCGATGACGGCGCGTCCGTTGGCATGGTCGAGCGCGGCGGTCGGCTCGTCGGCGAAAATGACGGCGGGCTGGTTGATCATAGCGCGGGCCACCACGAGCCGCTGCTTTTCGCCGCCGGAGAGATGCGCCGGATAGCGGTCGGCCAGGGGCAGGATGCCGAGTTCGTCCAGCAGCGTCTCGACACGCCGCCGCGCCTCCCGCTCGCCCTTCGGGGCGGCCACCAGCACGTTTTCGCGGGCCGTCAGGTAGTTCAGCAGAAAGGGCTGCTGAAAAACGAAGCCGAACCGCTCGCGCCGCAGCCGCACCCGCTCCGCCTCGCTCATCCGGTTCAGGGCGCGGCCCGCATAGTAGACATCGCCGGAACTCGGCGGCTTCAGGCCGCTCAACAGATAGAGCAGCGAACTCTTGCCGGAGCCGGACGGCCCCATGATACCGAAAAACCCGCGTTCGGGCAGTTCTATCGAAAGATCGCGGACCGCGTAGGTGGTCTGGTCGCCGTCGAAATAGCTCAGGCTGACCTTTGTCGTGCAGAGACTCATGACGCTGACATCTTTTCTATCCGGTTGCTATCCCTGCGTTCCCTGCGGACGCCGCGCCGCCGTCTCGCTGACATCCAGCACGACCTGCGCGCGGCTGCCGCCCTCCTGCGGCCCGACATATTTGATGGCCGTGCCGATAGCGGTCACCTCCATCCATTCGCCGCCGTGCAGATACTCTATCTTCAAGTCTACCCCAACGACGCCGTCCGCGCCGAGGGCGTCCGCTTCCGCCTGCATCCGCGCCAGCGCCAGTTCCCGCGCGTCGTACATCAGCCGGGAGACGTCGTTGACTTCTCCGCGAAACGCGCCCTTGAGATTTGCCAGCCAGCCCCGGAACGCGCCCATCGAATAGACGCAGTTGCCGAGAACCAGGCCGAGGGGAAGGTACCCCTTATCCACCACCAGCCAGAACTCCTGGCCCGATAAGTCCGAGGTAAACGCACGTCCTCCCGCCATGTTCTTGTCTCCAGCTTTTAGCGGCGGTTGAAACCGCTTCTGGAAAAGCACAAAGTCCACCTGCGTGGACTGGGATTTGAGTCGGCGCAGGCCGACTTCGTGCTTTTGCAGCCGCGAATTCATTCGCCGGATGATTTGACTGGGCGCAGCCTCGCGCCGCTCCGTGTTGCGCCCTCGACCATTACCTTGCCGAGCGTCGGCCCGTAGAAACTCATGCTGGCCTCGTAGCCGCCGCCTTTCGTGTACTCTTCGGCGGAGAGGATGTAGCTGATCCATTCGTCCGCCAGCCCGCCGATGACGACGTGCCGCACGCCCGTCGCCTGCCGCACCTGCGCCTTGACGGAGAGGCCAAGCTGCGCAGCCATCTCGCCGGGAACGCCGACGATCAAGAGATCGCCCAGGCGCACCGAAAGGCTGTGCGTAGCTTCGGGGCAGGTCTGATCGAGTATCTCCCGGATATTGCTCTCGCTCAACCCGTACTCCGCGCCGCCCGTCTGCTTTTCCTCCTCTTCGCACCCCACCGGGCCGCCCTCTCGACACGTTAGCCGCCGGGCGCGCTCTGTCTTCCATTATCGTGGGAACTGTTCCGGTTGTCAAGACGTTAAAGAGAGGGCGGCATGATTTTTAGGCGCGTCTAAAAAAACTGTTTGACAAACTTGACGAAACCTCTTGCCCGGTGCTACACTGATTGCCAGAGAAAGTGCGTTCGGGCCTTTGGGGATACGCCGCGAAAGGAGGCTGCCATGCCGGTCAAGGAGATCAGGGATTTTCAGTTGCGTGTGCCTGCGACCTGCCGACCTAAAGCGGTGCAAAAAAGCGAGTTGACGGAGAGCATCGAAGAGTATACCGAGGGAATCTATCGGCTCGAAGAGGAGTTGGAGCAGGTAAGCACCGGCGACATCGCCCAATATATGAATGTCAAGCCCGCTTCCGTCACGACGATGCTCAAGCGGCTGGAAGAGCTTGGCCTGGTGACGCACACGCCTTATCAGGGTGTCTGTCTGACCGAGAAGGGCCGTCAGCTTTCCATCGAACTGCTGCGCAAGCATCGCCTGGTCGAGCGGATGCTGGTAGACTTTCTGGAACTGCCCTGGGAGGATGTCCACGACCTGGCCTGCAAGCTGGAACACTATATCAGCGAGGACGTGGCCGACCGCATCGCCAAAGCGCTCAACTATCCGAAGACCTGCCCGCACGGCAACCCGATAGACCCGACGGAGCGGGATGGCTCGCAGCGGCTCTCCGAGCGCGCCGCAGGCGACCGCCTGACCATTGTGAAGATCACCGACGAGCGCCTGGAGTTTTTGACCTACGTGCTGACCATCGGACTGCTGCCGCAGACTCAGGTCACCATCCTGGAGCGCACGCCGTTCGGCGATGTGATGACGCTGGAGGTCGAGGAGCGCGAGAGGCCGGTCGCTATCGGGCGCGATGTCGCCAAGAACATCTGGGTCTGCGCGCGGGATTGACTCTGCGGCGCAGCGAAATTTCTTCCGAAATCATACAGGGAAGGGCCAGAGCAGCAGCGAATAGATTGAATGGTAGGCAAGCAAGCGTTCCATCTGCCGTGTCGCAGGAGCGGTTTTCCGCCTCCTGAAGCCATCATCTACCCTGTCGTATCGTCTTCGTCAGGAAACTTTGTCAACTATGCACTCTTCTAAGCAGACGCGCAAAACCTGGAACCTGGTGGCGTGGGCCAGGCGCTATCGCCACTCGCGTGAGGCGCAGACATGGGCGCAGGCCGCGCTCGATGCTGCCACCCAGCCCGCTTCCGCCCCCCCGCAACGCGGTTCCCTCTATCGTACCGGCGTCACGCTGGCCGAACTCCAGCCCGGCGAATGCGGCACGATCCGGTTCCTCATCGGCTCGACGCAGGGCCGCCTGCGCCTGCTGGAGATGGGGTTGACGCCCGGCGTCCATGTCAAGGTGCTGCGCGCCGCCGCCTTCGGCGGGCCGCTGGACGTGCTGGTGCGCGGGTATCAGTTGTCACTGCGCCGGGAAGAGGCAGCCGCCCTCTGGCTGGGCGAAGAGGACGACGACGCACCGGGAACCCGTCCTGACGGTATCGGGTAACATCTATGGAATCTGCGGTCGCCCCTGCGGGGCCGTCCCCCGGCTCCGAGGGCGCGAACAAACCCTTGATCGTCACGCTGGTCGGCAATCCCAACAGCGGCAAGACGACGCTGTTCAACGCCCTGACGGGCCTGCGGCAGAAAGTCGGCAACTACCCCGGCGTCACCGTCGAGAAGAAGGAGGGCCGGGTCACGCTGCGCGAGGGCCGCGCGGCGCTCCTGCTCGACCTGCCGGGCCTCTACTCGCTGACCCCCCACTCCCCCGATGAGATCATCGCCCGCGAAGTGCTGATGGGCCTGCGCGCCGACACGCCCCGCCCCGATGTCATCCTGAACATCGTGGACGCCTCCAACCTGGAACGCAATCTCTATCTGACCAGCCAGCTTCTCGATATGGGCCTGCCGATGGTGATCGCGCTGACCATGACGGACGCGGTCGCGAAGGAGGGCGTGACGGTGGACGCCGCCGCCCTGGAGAAAGCCCTCGGCGTGCCGGTGCGCGTCGTGGTCGCCTCTCGCCGCAGAGGTCTGCGTGAACTCCTGACGGCGCTGGCGGCGACGGCGCAGCAGCCGGCTTCCGCGCCCTCCTGGCGCATCCCGGACGCCATCCGCGCCGAGATCGGGACGCTGCAAGAGGCGCTGCAGCGCCAGCACGATCTGCCGCCGCGCGTCGCCTTCGCCGAGGCGGTCTCGCTCCTGATGCAGGAGAGCGACCTCGCGCCGACGGAGCATCTCTCCCCCGCCGTGCGCAAGCTGCTGCGGGAGACGCGCGAGCAGTTGGCCGATGAAGACGTGGACTTTGCGACGCTGGCAATCGAGGCGCGCTACGCCTGGATCGCAGAGGTGTGCAGCGGCGTGACGCATCAGGCCGTGCCGCCGCGCCGCAGTCCCCTCTCCACGAACGAGCGCGTGGATCGCATCGTCATGCACCCGTTCTGGGGCTACGTCCTCTTTTTCGCGGTGATGGCGCTGGTGTTCCAGGCCATCTTCTCCTGGGTGCAGGTTCCGATGGACGCCATCACGAACGGCGTCAATGCCCTCGGCGGGCTGCTGACGCGCGGGATGCCGCCCGGCGACCTGCGCGACCTGATCAAAGACGGCATTCTCGGCGGCGTGGGGAACACCATCGTCTTCCTGCCGCAGATTCTGCTGCTCTTCTTCTTCATCAGCCTGCTGGAAGATACAGGCTACATGGCCCGCGCCGCCTTCTTGATGGACAAGCTGATGAGCAAGGTGGGACTGCACGGCAAGTCGTTCATCCCGCTGCTCTCTTCGTTCGCCTGCGCGATTCCGGGCATCATGGCGACGCGCACCATCGGCGACCGCAAGGCGCGGCTCATTACCATCCTGGTGGCTCCGCTGATGTCCTGCTCGGCCCGACTGCCCGTCTACGCCCTGATGATCGGCGCGTTTATCCCGAACCGGCCCGTGCTGAAGCTCGGCTCCGTGACGCTGCTGAATCTGCCCGCCGTGACGCTGCTGGCGATGTACTTTTTGGGCATGGCGGCGGCGTTCGGCATCGCCTGGCTGTTCCACCGGACGCTGCTCAAAGGCGTCTCCCCGACCTTCCTGCTGGAACTGCCGCCCTATCGCCTGCCGAGCCTGCGCACGGCGCTGTTTCAGATGGTGGAGCGAGCGGGGCTGTTCCTGCGGCGCGCGGGAACCATCATCCTGGCCGTCTCGGTGGTGCTGTGGTTCCTCTCCACCTATCCCAAGCGGCCCGATCTGCCGCCGGATCAGCAGATGGCGCACTCGTTCGTCGGCTATCTGGGGCGGGGGATCGAGCCGGCCATCGCGCCGCTCGGCTTCGACTGGAAGATGGGCATCGGCATCGTCTCCTCGTTTGCGGCCCGCGAGGTGTTCGTCACGGCGATGGGAACGGTCTATAACGTCGGCGATACGGAGGAGGATACGGGGCAGGTAGACCTGCAAAAGAAGCTGCGTGCGGACGTAGACCCGCGCACCGGGAAGCACGTCTTCACGCCGCTGGTGGCCGTCTGCCTGATGATCTACTACGTCCTGGCAATGCAGTGTATGTCTACGGTCGCCGTCGTGCGCCGCGAGACGAATGGCTGGAAGTGGCCGCTCTTCCAGATCGGGTACATGACGGGCCTGGCCTGGATCGTGACGTTTCTCGTCTATCAGGGCGGGCGACTGCTTGGGTACGGTTAAGATGGATATTCAGCAGATTATCGCGCTTATGATCGTCGCTGTAGCGGCAGTTTATCTAGGCCGGAATGCGTGGCGCGCATGGCAGGCGTTCCGCAGTGGCAAAGGCGGCTGCGAGAGCGGCTGCGGCAAGTGCGCCTTCGCGGTGAAAGAGTTACGCGGGCGCAAGCCCTCGATAACGTCCTCTGCTTTGAACATCATCCCCCTCTCGGAAAGCAAACCAGCCTCGAAGAAGCGCCCGCATTAGTCACTTACCGAGGGCGTTCGCGCTCTGCTGGCGCGTCGCGCCCATCGCAAACGCGGCCTTGAACAGTAGATCGAGCGAGAGTTGAGTTGGGTTTGTCTCCATGCGCGAGATCGTTGCCTGGTCGGAGCCGATGAGCCGCGCCAGTTGTGTTTGAGAGAGTCGCGCCCGTTTCCTCTGGTGCTTAATCAGGCGAGAAAGAGCCAGGTATGTTTCGATCCGCTCCATATCTTCGGGCGTCAAGTCAAAGAGTTCCTGCAAGGTGATAAGGGGTTTGCCGCCCGGCGTTGCCAGGTTTCTCATATCTCATTATATGTTGTTTTGAACATAGAGTCAGGACTCCTCGTCGTCGGTCGGCAAGGGAAGGTAGGAGGCATCGCGATAGAAGAGGGCGCGGGCCGTCTCAATGAGGCGGGAAGCCTCCTCGATCTCTGCGCGCCAACGCTGCGGAATCCTTTCGACGCCATGCAGCGCGCCGCCCACCGCCCCCGCAATGGCCGCAATGCTGTCTACCGCGCCGCCCGTTAAGTTGACGGCATTCAGAAGGAGCGTCTCGAAATCGGCAGGGGCGCGAGCCACGCAGTAGAGGGCGCAGGGAACCGCCTCACGCGACCAGGCGGAGACGCCCAGCACGCGAATCGCCGCCTCGGTCTCCACATCATCCGCAAGAAGCGCCTGCGCCAGTTGCAGGCAGCGCGTGAACTCCGCGTAGGCAGGCGACTCGGCGCGAACTCTCTCGGCCAGCGCGCCAAGAAACGCCTCCCCCCCCCGCTCCCCCAGTTCCGCCGCAGAGAGGGGCAGCGCGAGTGCGACCGCCTCGGCGACGGCCAGCGCCGCCGCGTGCGCGTCGGGATGTCCGTGCGTGACCTGGGCCTGCGTGATGGCGGCGTAGCGGCGCAGCGCCGGGTCATCTGCATAGAACAGGCCCACCGGCGCGACGCGCGCGGCCGGGCCGCAGCCCGCGCCCTCCGGGTCTGCCGCCTCGTCCCACTCCACGCCGCCGGTGCGCAGTTGCAGCGCCGCTTGCAGGGTGGAGACGCCGGGAGCGCGCGGTTCCCCGTTGATCCAGCGCACTAGCTTGTGCGCCCACGCCTCCGGCACGAACAGCCCGCCCTCCTCCACCAGCGTCTCGGCCAGCGCCAGCATCAGTTGCGTGTCGTCCGTCCACTGGCCGGGGCCAAGCAGGTCACCCAGTTCCGCCTCGCCCTGCTCCGCCAGAGGCAGGAGGAGCGGGGCCGTCTGCGTGGCCGGCGCAAAATCGCGCTGCGGCCCGGCAGCTGCGATCTCGGCCCGCGTTTTGCCTTCCCAGGGCATCCCCAGCGCGTCTCCGATAGCGCCGCCCAGCAGGCAGCCGATGAACTTCTCCTCCTGGATTGCCAAGTTCGTCTCCCCTCCTCGATCTCTCCTTTCATTGTAGCGTTGTTGGGGCGGCCTGTCCAGTCCGAATTTCAGACGCCGCCGCTGCCTCCGGCAAAAATACCGGAATTGCCCGGACATCCTGTGAAAACACCAGAAGCTATGGAACAACTACGGCGAGTGACTGTGCCAGGCTCTCCAGAGCGCCTCCAGCGAGGCGCAAAGCACGGATTGCGCAGGTGAGAGCGGGTACGGTAGGCGGTCCGTGCTGGACAGCCTCGTGAATTCCAAACGCGGAACACAGCAGGGCGCAACGCCCGGAATCACGCACATCACGGAGGAGACAAAAGATACTATGGGATTGCAGATCAACACGAACGTAACGGCGTTGAACTCCTTGCGGAACCTCAACAACGTGTCCAACGCCGTCAGCAGCAGCATCGAGAAACTCTCCAGCGGTCTGCGCATCAACCGCGCCGCCGATGACCCCGCCGGACTCATCATCTCGGAGAGCCTGCGCGCCCAGATT
>Ga0070741_10014525_pt1 | contig 13597 bp, 13 predicted proteins | sample Coa_R1_4_FD_66440 | JGI IMG/M metagenome (GOLD analysis project Ga0070741, IMG submission 66440) | Surface soil microbial communities from Centralia Pennsylvania, which are recovering from an underground coalmine fire - Coalmine... | ecosystem: Environmental > Terrestrial > Soil > Unclassified ... | reverse complement strand
CTCGCCGCCGCGTACTGGCTGATCCTGCAGGGGGCGGCGGTGGCCCGGCGCCGCATCCGCCTCACCATGGACCGACCCCTCGGCGCCCTCTGGGAGACCATCGGGAACTGTGGTCACCCGCCGCAGGACACGGCCGGCAGCTTCGCCGTCATCGCCATCGCCCTCTTCGCCGTGGGCTTGGTCATCATCCCGCTCGGGGTGCTGCTGGCGTTCACCGTATTCTGAACGTTCATGGACAGCGCGACCGTCAACGAGCACGTCAAGCGGATCGCCGCCGACGGCTACACCGTCGTCGAGGGCGCCATCGAGCCCGACCTCATCGACGAGCTCAACGACGACCTGGCCCGCCTCGAACGCGAGCTCGACATCAAGCCGGCGTCCAACAACTTCGAAGGCGTCAACACCCTGCGCGTCTACAACCTGCTGGTCCACGGCGAGGTGTGGCAGCGGGTGCCGCTGCACGAGAGGGTGCTGCCGGTCGTCGAAGGCGTCCTCGACCCGGGCTGCCTGATCTCGTCGCTGTCGTCGATCAACATCGGCCCCGGCGAGACCGCACAGCCGATCCACGCCGACGACATGTTGATCCCGATCCCCAAGCCCCACCCGCCCACCGTGTGCAACTCGATGTGGGCGCTCACCGACTTCACCGAGGCCAACGGCGCCACCCGCATCATCCCCGGCACCCACCTCTACGACCACTCGCCCAACTACGGCCAGGACTACGAGAGCATCCCGGCCGAGATGGCGAAGGGCAGCGTGCTCATCTGGCACGGCAGCCTGTGGCACGGCGGCGGCGCCAACCGCACCGACCAGCGCCGCATCGGCATCGCCATGAACTACTGCGCCGGCTACATCCGGCAGCAGGAGAACCAGCAGCTCGGCGTGCCGCCCAAACTGGTGGCGACGTTCCCCCAGCGGCTGCAGGAGCTCGTCGGCTACGGCATCTACAACGGCCTCATCGGCCACATCGACAAGCGCACCCCCGCCGACGCCATCCTCGGCGACGCCAGTCAGCGACTCGTCTGGGATGCCGTGTGACCGAGCTGAAGCGGTACCGCTCGGTCGTCGCCGACAACGCCCGGTGGGACGGCTTCCGGTTCCGGCCCGGCGACATCGTCATCAGCACGCCGCCGAAGTGCGGCACCACCTGGACGCAGATGCTGTGCGCGCTGCTGATCTTCGAAGACGGCAACCTTCCCGGTCCCCTCACCGAGATCTCGCCGTGGCTCGACATGCAGACGCACGCCCTCGCCGATGTCGTCGCCACCCTCGACGCCCAGCACCACCGGCGGTTCATCAAGACCCACACCCCCCTCGACGGCCTTCCCTTCGACGAGCGCGTCACCTACCTCTGCGTCGGCCGCGATCCCCGCGACGTCTCGGTGTCGTGGGACCACCACGTGGCCAACTTCAACAGCGACTCGTTCATCACCGCCCGGGCGGCCGCCGTCGGCCTTGAGGACCTCGAGGGCCTCACGCTGCCCGAGCCGCCTCCCGACGACCCCGTCGAGCGGTTCTGGCAGTGGGCCGACGCCGACCCTGACCCGTTCAACATCACCACCCTGGCGTCGCTCCTGCAGCATCTGGCGACGTTCTGGGACCGCCGCGACGAGGACAACATCGCCCTCTTCCACTACGGCGATCTCCTCGCCGACCTGCCCGGCCAGGTGCGCCGGCTCGGCGCGGAGCTGGCCATCGACGTCACCGACGAACGGGTGGCCGAGATCGTGGCGGCGGCGGAGTTCGACCGCATGAAGGAGAACGCGGCCGCGCTGGCGCCCGAGACCGACGTGAAGCTCTGGCTCGACGACCAGGCGTTCTTCCACAAGGGCACGAGCGGTCAGTGGCGCGACCTGCTCGACGACGCCGACGTCGAGCGCTACGAGAAGCGGGTGGCCGGGCTGGCGCCACCCGACCTGGCCGCGTGGGCCCACACCGGGTGGCTCGGCGTCAGCTCAGACGCTCGATGATGGTGACGTTGGCCTGACCGCCGCCCTCGCACATCGTCTGCAGGCCGTAGCGGCCGCCGGTGCGCTCGAGCTCGTTCAGCAATGTCGTCATCAGCCGCACGCCGGTGGCGCCGAGGGGATGGCCCAGTGAGATGGCGCCGCCGTTGACGTTGACCTTGGCCATGTCGGCGCCCGTCTCCTTCTGCCACGCCAGCACCACCGACGCGAACGCCTCGTTGATCTCGACCAGGTCGATGTCGTCGAGCGTCATGCGCGCCTTCTCCAGCGCGTAGGCCGTTGCCGGGATGGGCGCGGTCAGCATGTAGATGGGGTCGGCGCCCCGCACGCTGATGTGGTGGACGCGCGCCCGCGGCTTCAAACCGTGCTCCTTCACCGCCTTTTCCGACACCACGAGCATGGCGGTGGCGGCGTCGGAGATCTGCGACGAAACCGCGGCCGTCAGTCGTCCGCCCTCCACGAGCGGCTTGAGCGTCGCCATCTTCTCGAGCGACGTCTCCCGTCGCGGCCCCTCGTCGACCGACACGCCGGCCAGCGGCACGATCTCGTTGTCGAAGCGGCCCTCGTCGATGGCCCGGATGGCGCGCTGGTGGCTCTCGTAGGCGAACTGCTCCATGTCCTCCCGGGAGATGGCCCACTTCTCGGCGATCATCTCCGCGCCCCGGAACTGCGAGACCTCCTGGGTGCCGTAGCGCTCCACCCACCCTTCGGACCCCGAGAACGGGTCTGTGAAGCCGAACTGCTCGGCCACCACCATGGCCGACGCGATGGGGATCATCGACATGTTCTGCACGCCGCCGGCGACGACGACGTCGGTGGTGCCGCTCATGACCGCTTGTGCGGCGAAGTGCACCGCCTGCTGGGACGAGCCGCACTGCCGGTCGATGGTCGTACCGGGGATCTCCTCCGGCAGCCCGGCCGCCAGCCAGCACGTGCGGGCGATGTCGCCGGCCTGCGGTCCGATGGCGTCGACGCAGCCGTAGTAGACGTCCTCCACCACCATGGCGTCGAGGCCGGTGCGCGCCAGCAGCGCCTTGATGACGTGGGCGCCGAGGTCGGCCGGGTGCACAGCGGAGAGACCACCACCGCGCCGCCCCACGGGCGTGCGCACGGCGTCGACGATGTATGCCTCGGGCATGGGTGTGACCTACTTCCTGACGATGACGGACGAGCCGTGGCCGAACAGGCCCTGGTTGACGGTGATGCCGACGCGCGCCCCCTCCACCTGCCGGTCGCCGGCCTGGCCCCGCAGCTGCCAGGTGAGCTCGCACACCTGGGCAATGGCCTGGGCCGGGATGGCCTCGCCGAACGATGCCAGCCCACCGGACGGGTTGACGGGGACGCGCCCGCCGATGGTCGTGTCGCCGTCGTTGAGGAGGCGCTCCGCCTCGCCCTCCTTGCAGAGCCCGATGTTCTCGTACCAGTCGAGCTCGAGGGCAGACGACAGGTCGTACACCTCGGCCACGTTGACGTCGTCGGGACCGAGCCCGGCCTGATCGTAGGCGGCCGCCGCGATCGAGTCGCGGAACGACAGCGGCGGAGGAGCGGCCACGTTGGCCGGATCGGTCGAGAACATCGGCATGTCGATGAGCGTGTTGGGATAGCTCGGAGTGACGGTGGAGATGGCGGCCACCCGCACCGCGTCGGCGGCGCCGTGGGACTTGGCGTAGTCGACACTCGACAGCACGATGGCGGCCCCGCCGTCGCTGGTGGCGCAGATGTCGAGGAGGCGCAGGGGATCGGCGACAACCGGGGAGGCGGCGACCTCCTCCAGCGTCACCTCCTTGCGGTAGCGGGCGTTGGGGTTGGCCAGCCCGTGCCGGGCGTTCTTCACCTTCACCCGGGCGAAGTCGTCGACGGTGGCGCCGAACAGCTCCATGCGCCGGCGGGCGTACAGGGCGAAGTAGGTGGGGTTGGTCGCGCCCAGCAGCCGGAATCGCAGCCAGTCCGGGTCGTCGGGCCGGTCGCCGCCGACGGGGGCGAAGAACCCCTTGGGCGTGGTGTCGGCGCCGACCACCAACGCCACGTCGCACATCCCCGCCAGGATTCGCATGCGCGCGATCTCCAGGGCCTGCGCGCCGCTGGCGCACGCCGCGTAGCAGGAGGCGATCGGCGTCCCTCGCCACCCGAGGGCCTGGGCGAAGGTGGCGCCGGAGATGAAGCCCGGGTAGCCGTTGCGGATGGTGTCGGCACCCGACACGAACTCGATGTCGTCCCACGTGACTCCGGCGTCGGTCAGCGCGTCGCCGGCGGCGGCCAGGCCGTACTCCACGAAGTTGCGGCCCCACTTGCCCCACGGGTGCATACCGACGCCGAGGACGGCAACCTCGCTGTCGCGCCCGCCGCTCACTTCGACGCTCCTGCCGGCTGCCACTTCCACACCAGGTGCTCGGCCTCGTCGTCCTCGAAGAGCGTGTCGACCGTGAGCTCCATTGGCATGCCGACCTTCAGGTCGTCGACGCCGACGCCCGCCACCACTTGGCCCAACACCACGATCTTGTCGTCGTCGAGCTCGACGGCGGCGATGACGTAGGGCACGAACGGGTCGGGCGACATGTACGGCGGCGGCGGCTGGTAGCGGTTCTCCGTGTACGACCACACCTTGCCGGTGCGGGCCAGGGCCACGTCCTCGAACTCGCGACCGGCGCAGGACGGATCCGCGCAGGCGATGTCGCGGCGGGGGAAGAAGCGCGTGCCGCACGTGGTGCAGCGGCTGCCGACGAGGTGCGGCGCGTCGTCGATCGTGAACCAGCCCTCGACGGCGGGCACGCGGGTTTTGGCAGGACTCACGTCGACTCCGGTTTCTGACGGGTCATCAGGTCCCCACGATGATGCCACGGTCGCCGTACCCTTTGGCGAAGCAAGGAGGGGTGCGATGAGCGGCGGTCGGGTGGGCGCGCTGGTGGCGATGGCCGCGGTAGTGGCTCTCGGCGCGGGCTGCGGAGGAGGCGGCGGCGGGGAGAAGATCATTCCCCTGGCGACGACGCCCACCTCCGTGGCCGCCACGACGGGCGGACCTGCCCCGACCGCGCCGCCCACGCTCAGCGCCCGCGACGTGGCCAACCGGTTCGAGCAGCTGCTCGAGCAGAACGCCGGGGCGCGCGCCCAGGTCTCACAGGCCGTACAGGGCGTGGGCAACTGCACCGTCGACCCGCGCCAAGCCCACGACACCCTGGGCGCGGTGGTGAACACCCGCAAGGCGCTGGTCGACCAGGTGAACGTGATCGATGTGGGCGCCCTGCCCGAGGGCAGCAACCTCAAGTCGAACCTGGTGCAGGCATGGCAGGCGTCGATCGCAGCCGACGTTCACTTCCAGGCATGGGCTCTCGACGTGGCCGACGCCGGATGCGTGCGCAACGGGGTGAACTCCGGCCCCGACTGGGATGCCGCCAACACGTCCTCGATCCAGGCCACCCAGTTCAAGCAGAACTTCTCGACCGTGTGGGCCGCGGTGGCGCCGCGCTACGGGCTGCGCACGTGGGCGGAGAACGAGCTCTGACCGCTCGCCTGGGAGTTGTCGTCGCGGTTCTGGCAGTCGTCGCCGGCGCGTGCTCCGGTGGGTCGCACCGCGCCGCCACCACGACGACGTCGGAGCGTGTCGACGAGACGTTGGAGTCGACGACGTCGTCCACGTCGACGACCAGCACGGTCGTCGGCGCGCTGGCGGCGGTCGCAGGCAAGGTCGTCCTTCTCGACCCCGGCCACAACGGGGCCAACTACAAGCATCCGGAGGTGATCAACAAGAACGTCGACGCCATCACGCTGCAGAAGCCGTGCGACACGACCGGCACGGCGACGAACGACGGCTACTCGGAGCCGGCGTACACGTTCGACGTGGCGGTGCGCATGCGGTCGCTGCTCGAGGCGGCAGGGGCGAAGGTCGTCATGACGAGGCCCGACAACAACGGCGTCGGCCCGTGCATCACCGAGCGGGCCGCCATCGGCAACCGCGCCCACGCCGACGTGGGAGTGTCGATCCACGCCGACGGTGGCCCCGCCAGTGGGCGCGGGTTCCATGTGATCGAGCCGGCGCTGGTGAAGGGCCACACCGAGCCCATCCTCGAGCCGTCGCGGCGGCTCGGCAGCGACCTGCGCGCCGCCTACGAGACCGGCACCGGCATGCCCCGGTCGACGTACATCGGCAAGGACGGCATCGACGTGCGCGACGACCTCGGCGGGCTCAACTGGTCGACCATCCCGAAGGTGTTCATCGAGACCGGCAACATGCGCAACTCCACCGACGCCGCCCTGCTCGAGAGCCCCGCCTTCCGCCAGAAGGTCGCCGTCGCTCTGTGCCAGGGCATCGCCGACTTTCTGGCCGGCCGGTGACCTGAGCCCACCTCTCGCTTTCGGTCAGAAGGTTGCCTATACGGCAACCTTCTGACCACAAGCGACGCTGGGAGGCGGGGCAGAGGCGGATCTGACGGTCCATCAGATAGCGTCGGGCGAATGGACCTGACGTACGGGCCCGAGCAGGAGGCCTTCCGCGCCGAGGCCCGGGCCTGGCTCTCGGCGAACGTCCCCCGTGAGCCGCTCCCGTCGATGGACACGGCCGAGGGCTTCGAGGCGCACCGGGCGTGGGAGCGGCGCATGTTCGACGACCGGTGGTCGGTCGTGTCGTGGCCGCGGGAGTACGGGGGACGCGACGCCGGCGTGCTCGAGTGGCTCGTGTTCGAGGAGGAGTACTGGCGGGCCGGCGCTCCCGGGCGGGTGAGCCAGAATGGCATCTTCCTGCTGGCACCGACACTGTTCGAGTTCGGCACCGACGAGCAGAAGGCGCGCTACCTGCCGGCGATGGCCTCGGCCGACGAGATCTGGTGCCAGGGCTGGTCCGAGCCCAACGCCGGCAGCGACCTGGCCGGCATCCGCAGCAAGGCGGTGGCCGACGGCGGCGACTACCTCCTCACCGGCCAGAAGACGTGGGCCTCCCGGGGCGCGTTCGCGGAGTGGATGTTCGGCCTGTTCCGCACCGACCCCACGGCCGAACGCCACCGCGGCCTGACCTACTTCCTCGTGCCGATGGACGCGCCGGGCGTCACCGTCCGCCCGATCGCCCAGCTCGACGGCGAGACCGGCTTCGCCGAGGTGTTCCTCGAAGACGTGCGGGTGCCCGCGTCGCAGGTGCTCGGCGAGGTCAACCAGGGGTGGGGCGTGGCGATGGCGACCGCCGGCTCCGAACGGGGCATGAACCTGCGCAGCCCGGCCCGGTACACGGAGGCGGCAGGGCGGTTGGTCGAGCTCTACGGCGAGCTAGGCGAAGACGCCCACGACCCGTCGCTGCCGGCCGACGTGGCTCAGGCGTGGATGGACACCGAGGCCTACCGGCTGCACACGATGTGGACGGTGTCGAAGGTGCTGGCCGGCGGCAAGGTCGGGCCCGAGGCGAGCCTCAACAAGGTGTGGTGGTCGGAGATGGACGTGCGCCTGCACGAGACCGCGCTGCGTCTCCTGGGCCCCCGCGCCCATCTGCTGCCCGAGGCCCCCGAGGCACACGCGGGTGCCAAATGGCTCGACGGGTTCCTCTTCTCGCTGGCCGGCCCCATCTACGCCGGCACCAACGAGATCCAGCGCAACGTGATCGCCGAGCGGGTGCTCGGGCTGCCGAGGAGCTGACCGTGGACTTCGCCTTCAGCGACGACCAGCGGCTGTTCCAGCAGACCGTGCGCGAGGTCTTCGACAAGGAGTGCGCGCCCGAGCACGTGCGCGCCGCGTGGGGAAGCGACGACGGCCGTGTCAACGGCATCTGGTCGAAGCTGGCCGACATCGGCGTGATCGGTCTGACCGCGCCCGAGGCCGCGGGCGGGATGGGTCTCGACGAGGTCGACCTCGTGCTGCTCCTCGAGGAGTCGGGGCGGGCCGGCCTGGCCGACCCGTTGGTCGAGAACGCGGCCGTGGCCGTGCCATTGCTGCGCGACGCGGGCGACGGCGAGTGGCTGTCGCGTGTCGCGTCGGGTGAGGCGATGGCGGCGGTCGGATTCGCATCCGAGCCCTACGTCGTGGGAGCCGGCGGGGCCGACCTGCTCCTCCTGTTGCAGGCGCGCGACGAGGTGTGGGCGGTGCCCGCGGCTGACGTCGGCACGAAGGAGGAGCCGGCGCTCGACCGCGGGCGCCGGTTGTACCGGGTGTCGTGGTCGCCTGGCTCCGGCACGAGCCTGGCCCGCGGCGCCGACGCCCACCGGCTCGTCGACGCCGCCTTCGACCGCGCCGCCCTCGGCACCGCCGCGCAGCTGGTTGGCCTGGCCGATCGCGTCATCGAGATCACGGCCGACTACGCGCGTGAGCGCGAACAGTTCGGCAAGTCCATCGGCAGCTTCCAGGCGGTCAAGCACCACCTCGCCAACGCGTTGCTGAAGCTCGAGTTCGCCCGTCCCGCTGTGTACCGCGCCGCCCACTCCGTTGCCGCCGACGCGCCGGAGCGGGCGCGCGACGTGTCGATGGCCAAGGTGTTCGCGGCCGACGCCGGGCTGCTGGCCGCCAAGGTGGGCCTCCAGGTCCACGGCGCCATCGGGTACACGTGGGAGCACGACCTCCACCTGTTCATGAAGCCCATATGGGGACGGGCCGTCGCCTATGGCGACGCGGCCTGGCACCGCGCGCGCGTCGCCCGGGCCCTGGGCGTAGCGTGACCGCCATGCGAACCAGGCTGGGTGTGCTCTTCACGACCGTCGTCCTCGCCGCGCTGGTGGCCCTTCCCGGCACCTCGGGTGCCGCTGCCGCCTTCACGGTGACGCGAACACCGAGCGGCGGCCCCGACGGCACGAACATCACCCTGAACGGCACGTGTGGGGCCGACAACCAGGTCTCGGCGATGCTGCACAACAAGGACAGTGACGCCATCAGTGTCGACGGCCAGGGCACGTACACCGTCGGCGCCGGCGGCACCTGGCACGGCACGCTGGCGGCTGACCTGCATGGCCAGACCGGACAGGACCTCGACCTCACTGTCACCTGCGGCCCTGACACGCTGAACCTTCCGTTCTTCTCGACCGCCAAGACGACGAACAACTCGCCCACCGTCCTCACCGCGCTGGCGCAGAATGGTTGCGCCCAGGCGTTCGCTCCTGGCGTGCAGTACATCCCGTGCCCGCCGCACGTGAAGGGGTTCAACACCGGCGTGCTCACGCAACTCAACCTGTACGCCGACAACGGCACCGGCGGCGCCAGCGTGGCGGTCGGCGACGTCGAGGGTAACGGGACGCCCGACATCGTCGTGGGCTCGGGCCCCGGCCATGCGCCGATGGTGTGGGTGTTCAAGATGAACGGCACGCCCGTGACGTCGTTCGTGCCCTACGACCCCAGCTTCAAGGGCGGCGTCAACGTGGCGGTGGGCGACCTCACCGGTGACCGCAAGGCCGAGATCGTGACCGGTGCCGGCTCCGGCGGTGGGCCGCACGTGCGCATCTTCAACGCCAGCGGCCAGGCCATCGGCGGCTTCTTCGCCTACGACCCGGCGTTCCACGGCGGCGTCAACGTGGCCGTCGGTGACACCGACAACGACAACATGGGCGAGATCGTCACCGGCGCCGGCCCTGGCGGCGGGCCACACGTGCGCGTCTTCGACGGCAGCGGCAACCCGGTCGGTGCCGGCTTCTTCGCCTACGACCCGCACTTCGTCGGCGGCGTCAGCGTGGCCGCGGGCTTGAACCGCATCGTCACGGGCGCCGGCCGCGGCGGCGGTCCGCACGTCCGGCTGTTCGACGGCGCGGGCAACCCGTCCGGCGGCGGCTTCTTCGCCTACGACGGCGCGTTCTTCGGCGGCGTGTGGGTGGCGCTCGGTCCCAACGGCATCGTGACCGGGCCCGGCTCCGGCGGCGGTCCCGACGTGCGGGAGTTCTTGCTGGGCGGGTCGAAGACCAACGAGTTCCTCGCCTACGAGGCGGCGTTCACCGCGGGCGTGAAGGTGGCGGCGTTGGGTCAATCGTCGGGCGGCAGCAGCTCGTCGTCGGGACCCGGGGGCTCGCAGACGTCGAACCCCGGCGGCATCACCATCACCAACCCTCAGCCCGGCGGGAGTGTGACGTCGTCGCCGGGCGGGTCGACCACGTCCAGTTGAGAAAGGCGCCATGAAGGAGTTCCCCAAGATCATCTCGGTCGACGACCACGTGGTCGAGCCCGCCAACGTGTGGACCGACCGGCTTCCGTCGAAGTACCTCGACGTCGGCCCGAGGGTCGAGCGGCGGCGGGTGGGGAAGATCACCTTCATCGGCGGCAAGTTCACCGCCGTGCCCGCCCCGGCCGGCGAGGGCGACGGCCCCGAGGTCGACTGGTGGTTCTACGAGGATCTCGTCCGCCCGCTCATCCGCCTCGATGCCGCCGTGGGCTACCCACGCGAGGAGGTCACGCTCAAGGGTGTGACGTTCGACGACATGCGCCCGGGCGCGTGGCAGGTGAAGCCGCGGCTCGAGGACATGGACACCAACTGGATCGAGGCGTCCCTCTGCTTCCCCACGTTCCCGCGCTTCTGCGGCCAGACGTTCACCGAGGCCAAGGACCACGAGCTCGGCCTGCTGTGCGTGCAGGCCTACAACGATTGGATGGTGGAGGAGTGGTGCGGTGAGAGCAACGGTCGCCTCATCCCGCTGACCCTGATCCCGCTGTGGGACGCCGTGCTCGCCGGCCAGGAGGTGCGCCGCAACGCCGCCCGCGGTGTGAAGGCGGTCTGCTTCAGCGAGATCCCGCCGTTCCTCGGCCTGCCGTCGATCCACGACCCCAGCAACTACTGGGACCCGTTCTTCGCCGCCTGCGCGGAGACGGGCACGGTCATCAACATGCACATCGGCTCGTCGTCGAAGATGCCCTCGACGTCAGCCGACGCCCCGCCCGCGGTCGGCTCGACCATCACGTTCGCCAACGCCTGCTACTCGCTCGTCGACTGGCTCATGTCGGGCGTGTTCACCCGCTTCCCCGATCTCGTCATCGCCTACTCGGAGGGCCAGATCGGCTGGATCCCCTACGTGCTCGAGCGGGCCGACGTGGTGTGGGAGGAGAACCGGGCGTGGGGCGGCGTGGCCGACAAGGTGCTCGAGCCGCCCAGCCAGCTGTTCCGCAAGCACGTGTACGGCTGCTTCTTCAACGACGCCCACGGCCTGCGCTCCATTGCCGACATCGGCGTCGACAACATCACCTACGAGAGCGACTACCCCCACTCCGACTCGACGTGGCCAAACACGCGCCAGATCGCCGAGGAGCAGATGAAGGGCCTCGATGACGAGACGATCACCAAGATCGTCCGCGGCAACGCCATCCGGATGTTGAGCCTCGATCTGTAGGTCTCAGTAGCCCTGCATGATGTGCTCGACCCACCACTGGGGGACGGCGTTCATGAGGGTCTGCATGTCCCAGTAGTCGTGCCAGCGGGTGATCTTGCCGTCGCGCAGCTCGTGGACTGACACGAACGGGAACGTGATCTGCTCGCCGGTGTGCCAGTGCCACTCCTCGGCGTGCTCGGTGATCACGGTGTCGCCCTCGGCCACCATCAGCTTCGGGTGGTGGATGTAGGCGGCGAGAGGCTCGATGCCGAGGCGCAGGCGGGCCACGATGCGCGCCGGGCCGGTGGCGCCCTCCTCGTTGGCACACACGTCGGTGTAGTGGGCGTCGTCGGTGAAGTACGACGCGATGGCTTCGAAGTCGCGCCGGTACAGGTCGACCCAGAACTGCTCGACGACTCTCTTGTTTTTCTTGGCGATGTCGAGGTCGCTGGTGTCGCTCACGCCGGTGCGACTTGCGGCCCGCGGACCAGCGACCCGGGGCGCACGCCGGTGTCCTCGCCGTCGGCGAACGTCACCTGGCCGCCTTTCACGGTGGCGACATAGCCGTGGGCCCGTTGCACGAGGCGCTTGCCGCCGGCGGGAAGGTCGGCCACCGCCTGCGGACCGTCGATGCGCAGGTTGTCCATGTCAATCAGGTTGAAGTCCGCGAGCATGCCAGCCTCGATCGTGCCCCGGTCGTGCATGCCGTAGAGGCGGGCGGTGTCATGCGTCTGCTTCTTGATCACCCACTCCAGCGGCAGGCGCGCGCCCCGGGACCGGTCGCGTACCCAGTGGGTGAGCATGAACGTCGGCATGGACGCGTCGCAGATCACGCCGCAGTGGGCGCCGCCGTCGGCCAGGCCGAGGGCCGCCTGCGGGTGCAGCAGCATCTCCCGGATGGGCTCGAGGCTGCCCTGGCTGTAGTTGAGGATCGGCACGTGCAACATGCCGCGGCCCCCGTCGGCGAGCATGAAGTCGTACGCCACCTCGAGCGGGCTGCGCCCCTGCTGGGCGGCGATAGCGGCCAGCGTCTTGTCGGGTCCGGGCTCGTAGTCGGGCGGCGAGCCGAGGACATAGGTGTGCTCGTACGCCGACTCGAGCCGCAACGCCGTCTGCTCGTCGGGCTCCCACGCGCAGATGCGCTCCCGCACCTCGGGGGTGCGCAGCGCCGCGACCAGCTCGTCGAACGGCAGGGAACGCCGCAGGCGCACGTACTCGGGGATGACGTCGAAGAGGCAGAGGGTGGTCTGGAACCCGCTGAGCAGACCGGTCGCCCGGCCCGCCACCTGCGGGTACACACGTGACCCGTTGGCGACCGCCTTCAGCGACTGCTCCATCAGGTCGCGCCACAGCTCGGGGGCGAGGTCGACCTGCAGCAGTGCGAACGTCACCGGGCGGTCGATGGCGGCCGACAGCCGGCACATCCAGTCGACCTCCTTCTCGGGGGCGACGATGTCCTCGCCCGCCGAGCCCATCGGCGCCAGTTCGAACACGCCCTGGCCGAGCTCGCCGAGGGCGCTGCCGATGCCGAACAGCTCGGCCTCGGCCGCGAAGGTCCCCGGCACCGGCTCGCCGTCGATGGCGCGGTGGCCGAGGGTGCGCGAGGTCGAGAACCCGAGGGCGCCGGCGGCGATGGCCTCCTTCACGAGCACGCGCATGCGGGCGATCTCGTCGTCGTCGGCGGGCTCGTTCTTGGCCCCCCGCTCGCCCATGACGTAGGCCCGCACGGCGCCGTGAGGAACCTGCGTGCCCACGTCCATCGTCCACCGCCGCCGCTCGAGCGCGTCGAGGTACTCCGGGAACGTCTCCCACTCCCATTGGATGCCCTCGGCCAGGGCGGTGCCGGGGATGTCCTCCACGCCCTCCATGAGGCCGATGAGCCAGTCGTGCTTGTCGGGCATGGCGGGGGCGAAGCCCACACCGCAGTTGCCCATCACCACGGTGGTCACGCCGTGCCACGACGACGGGGCCAGCACCTCGTCCCACGTGGCCTGGCCGTCGTAGTGGGTGTGGATGTCGACCCAGCCCGGCGTCACCAGCAGCCCGTCGGCATCGAGCGTGCGGCCCGCGCCGGCGGTGTCGACGTCGCTCCCGACTGCAGTGATGCGCCCGCCGTCGACGCCCACGTCGCCGGTGAACTTCTCGGCCCCCGTCCCGTCCACGATCGTCCCGCCCCGGATGACCAGCTCGTGTGCCATGCGGACAGTCTTCCTCTCTCTAGCCGAGTGCGCCTGCTTCGCGGAGCTCCTTGATGCGGGTGTCGTCGTAGCCGAGGACGTCGCGGAGGACGGCCTCGGAGTGTTGGCCGACGGTCGGTGCCTTCTCCACCGGCGGCAGCTCGGCGTCGAGGTACTTGAGCGGCGTCGGCAGCTGCTCGGTGCC
>Ga0070741_10014524_pt1 | contig 13598 bp, 12 predicted proteins | sample Coa_R1_4_FD_66440 | JGI IMG/M metagenome (GOLD analysis project Ga0070741, IMG submission 66440) | Surface soil microbial communities from Centralia Pennsylvania, which are recovering from an underground coalmine fire - Coalmine... | ecosystem: Environmental > Terrestrial > Soil > Unclassified ... | reverse complement strand
CGAGGCGATGAATTTCGGCCGCGAAGAACACGTGGAGCATGAGACGCGCTACCGCCGCAGCGCTCCGCCGCGTACTGCAAAGCCGCGTTCAGAATCTCTTGCGCACTGCCCGTGAGGAATTTTCATCCTGCCGTATTCGCTTGGGCTCTTCCCAGAGCCGGTTCAGAATTTTTCCTTGAACGGGCGCACCTCGATTTCCAACGTCCACGCGCTACGATCCTGATGTGCCAGGTGCCAATACGTCTCGGCGATCGCGTCGGGCTTCAACAAGTCCTCGTCCTTAAATTGCGGGTGGCGCTCGCGTCTTCCGGGGATGTCGATGACCCCGTCGACGTTGATCCACGCGACGTGAATGCCTTTCGGGCCGAGGTCACGCGCCAGCGATTGCGTGAGCCCGCGCAACGCGAATTTGGCCGGACCGAACGCGACGGATTTTGCTCCGGCTTTTACGCCCGCCGTCGCACCAGTAAACAAGATGACGCCGTGCCCGCGGGCAATCATATCCGGGACCACTGCTTTGGCACTGACAAAGGCGCCATAGGCATTGACCCGCCAGCTGTCCTCATACTGCTCCGGCGTGATCTCGGTGATCGTGCCAAACATGCCGCTGCCGGCGTTATAGAGCAACACCTCGGGCGGGCCGAGCCGCTCGCGAATCAACTTGAACGCGGCCTCGACCTGTGCACGGTCACCGACGTCCGCAGGGACTTCGAGGACTTGGCCGCCCGCGGCCCGGAGTTCCCCGGCGAGTGATTTCAAGTATTCCGCTTTGCGCGCGACGATTGCAACCGCGTACTCCTGCGCGAAGCGGCGAGCGAGCGAGGCCCCCAGCCCGGGGCCAACTCCTACTACTACTGCAACCGGTATTTGTTTTGTCTCTGCCATTGTAGTTTCCTCCTTTATGTATCTAGTACCTGTCCGAACCGAACGCCCGCAACGCGCCACCCCGTCAATAACGCGTTAACGTGGCGCCCTCGTCTACTTCCGTTTCTATCTTTCGCGCCGGCACCTGTCACTACACACCTTGTCTGCCATTGCACTCTCCTCCTGCTACGCGGCGCGTAGCCTCACTGCGGGAAAATGAAGACGATCGTTCCTGAGCAACGTCCCTTCCCGGCCTTCAGCCGGCACGCCGACGAATTGTGGGAACAGTGGCATTTAGCGGTCCCGCAAAGGAACTCGTCTTCGAATATTTACATGTGTAAACATATAACATATAGTGAACCAATAGGGGATGTCCGACGTAGGGCGGGGCGGGCGGGAGGCACGTCAGAAGCGACGCGCCTCCCGCCCGCCCGGGGACCGGGGGGACACTCGCGCACGGGTGTCGTGGTGACTATAGTAAGAAGGTGACAAGGGTGACTTGGCACTCTGGGGCGCCCGCGCACAGTAACAGGGAGGGCGGCAGAAAGGGACAAAGGACGCGTATGACTCGGCGGCACTCGGTGTGTGTGTGTAACACCTTACGCGTGGTGACGCGCGCGATGACGCAACTGTACGACGACACCTTACGGCCCAGTGGGCTGCGCGTGACGCAGTTCAGCATCCTCGGGCAGATCGCACGCCTCGGGACGGCGAATGTGACCCGGCTCACGCAAGCCCTGGAGATCGATCAGACGACGTTAACCCGTAGTCTAAAACTCCTCGAACGCGCCGGGCTCGTCGAGCGAGTGGCTCGGGCCGATGCGCGCGTGAAGGCGCTACGGCTGACCGCGAAAGGCGAGCGGGCGGTGAAGACGGCGTATCCCCTCTGGAAGCACGCCCAGCAGCGAGTGTTACGCCGTATCGGGGGCGACGCTTGGGCCGATCTTCAGCGCTCGCTCGCCGGCCTCGTTCCCGGCGCCGAATCCGGGCCAAGGGCGCGCCGACGCTGACGGATACTCTAAGGGCGTCTCAATACTCACACCGAGGAGACCCTTCATGCACGTTACTCACCTTTCCTGCTCACAGTGTAAGGCACAATACGAGCCGGGCAAATTGTACAACCTCTGTCGGGTGTGCGGTAAGCCTCTTCTTGTTCACTACGACCTGGGGCGTATAGCCGAAAGCCTTCCACGTACCGCCCTCACCATTCGTGACGCGAATCTCTGGCGCTATCGGGAACTATTGCCGGTCGGAAAGGAAACTTCGATCACCACGCTCGGAGAGGGCTGGACGCCGTTAGTTCATGCGCGACGTCTTGGCCAGCAACTCGGCATGCCGCACCTCTATATCAAGGACGAATCGTCGAACCCGACGGCCTCGTTCAAGGCTCGTGGTATGGCCGTCGCAGTTTCTATGGCCAAGGAATTAGGCGTTCGCAAACTGGCCGCGCCGTCTGCGGGAAATGCGGCCAGCGCACTCGCCGCGTACGCGGCGAAAGCCGGACTCGAAGCCCACATCTTCATGCCGAAAGATGTCCCGCTGGCGAATCTTGTTGAGTGTCGTCAGTTCGGGGCCGTAGTTACCTTAGTCGACGGGCTTATCACTGACTGTGGCCGCATCGTCGCCGAACGGAAAGACGCCGAAGGGTGGTTCGACGTGTCCACATTGAAAGAGCCGTATCGTGTCGAGGGCAAAAAGACGATGGGCTACGAGCTGGCGGAACAGATGAACTGGGAGCTGCCGGACGTGGTGCTCTATCCGACGGGTGGGGGTACCGGATTGATCGGTATGTGGAAAGCCTTTGATGAAATGGAACAATTAGGTTGGATTGGCGCCAAGCGACCGCGTATGGTTACGGTACAAGCTGAAGGCTGTGCACCGATCGTGCAAGCGTTTGTTACGGGCGCTAATGTGGGGGCGAACATTGATAATCCACACACGGTTGCTGCAGGTTTGCGTGTGCCGAGGGCGATTGGTGACTTTATCATGCTCGATATTTTGCGCCGCAGTGGTGGCACAGCCGTCAGTGTCACTGATCCCGCGTTACTAGCGGCAGTGCATGAAATTGGCAAGACCGAAGGTATTTTCGCAGCTCCAGAGGGAGCTGCGTGTGTGCCAGCGCTTAAACAACTTCTCGCGCAAGGCGTAGTCAGCGCGGAAGAGCGCGTCGTCTTGTTTAATACCGGGTCAGGGTTAAAGTATTTGGACCATTTTAGGTAGCAGCACCTGATGAAGTGTTGGTCGGCGACTCGTCTCTTAACGAAAAGCCTTTGGGTGGCAGAAAAGCCTATTCGTAGTTCTAAGAAGGAAATAAAGAACTGCTATGACTTCGCCGGGATTCACATTAGACGGAAAGGTGGCATTGGTCACGGGAGGCGGGCGAGGACTCGGGTATGAAATCGCCAAAGCTTTTGCGGGCGCCGGGGCTTCTGTGCTGATTAACGGGCGGACTCACGAAACTCTAGAACGTGCGGTTACTGCTATTCTCTCGGACAGAGGCTTGGCCGTTCCGCTCCCTTTTGATGTCACGGACGAGACCGCCGTTGAAGACGCGTTCAAACAGATACGACAGAGATACGGCCGTCTTGATATCCTCGTCAATAACGTTGGCGTACGCGACCGCCGTGGATTATTTGCCTTTGAACTGCACGCCGTGCGCCGGCTCGTTGAAGCTAATCTCATCGCCCCCTTCAATCTCAGCCGGGAGGCCGGGCGGCTCATGATCGAGAATCGCTGGGGAAGAATCATCAACATTACGTCGATAGCCGGCCCGATAGCCGGCGTTGGTGACGCGGCTTACACGACGGCGAAAGGCGGGCTCGAAGCGCTTACTCGCATGTTAGCGGCCGAACTCGGAAAGTTCGGTATCACGGTCAACGGCATCGCTCCGGGATTCTTTGCGACTGAGACTAACGAGAAGTTAGTCTCAGACAAAAGTATTGCGACGTGGCTGGGGCAGCGGACCTCCCTCGGGCGCTGGGGAGATCCTCAAGAGATTGCGGGTGCGGCGGTCTTCTTCGCCTCGCCCGCCGCTTCGTACGTCACCGGACAGGTCTTGGCCGTCGACGGCGGTTACCTCGCGCATTTCTAACGGTGAGCAGAGAGGACAGGGGTAGCTGACGTATCCAGTCTGGAGGCTGCGGCCGGCTCAGACTCAGTTTGCTCAGGGGCGAAGAAGACCAGCGCCCGGACTTCGATGCTTTCGCGTGCTGGCGCGTCAGGTGGGCTTGTTGGATCTTCGAACGAGGTATGCGCGGTAAAACGAGCCCGCCCGTCTTCTTTGGAGTCGTAGCACTTTAGTAGTATTGCCTCGTTCCGTTGCATCTGCGGAAAGTAAAACCACTGGTGATTAGGATTGTACGTAAACGAGTAGGTCTCACCGACTCTGTGAGGGTAGACAAGATCGGTCGGCACTGTGTCCTGGGTCGTGAGACTTCGTGCATCACACAACGCCAGCGGCGATTGCTGCACCGGCCCGCGGATCGGTCGCCAGACGTTGATCTCGACAAAACGGTGCCGTAGTAACTCGTCCGCCTCCTCTGGGAGATGATCACGTACGCGCACAGGGGCAGACTTAAATGAGTAATCATTGTGGACTAGTTTGGCCGGCTCTCTCACGTTGTTCTCGCCTGGTCGTGATTGTGCAGCATTGCGCACGACATGATCGAAGATCACCACTTTCACTGCCCCGGTCACTTCCTTCAAGAGACGCTCTACCTCCGCGTAGTAGACCTCTCGCACTTCAGTCTCGTCATAGAAGTTCACCACTTTACTATCATGCTGTGTCAGCACAAAACCTTGGGTATCCAGGGATAACTGATTCAGAATAGGCCGCCCATTATGGATGGTGACTGTGCGGGGGTCATTCTTTCGCGTGGTCTGCGGGATGCCCGGTGGTGGCGTATACGCATATGAGACCGGCTTCTCCTCCGTTTTGAGCAGGTAATTCAGTGACGCTTGAATCGTTGGCAGTCCTTCCGTTGTCCCAACACTCTGAGCCGTACTCGACATAGGTCATACCTCCTTATGAGTGGTGCGTTGACGATCATCCTCGACCCATTGCTGACCTAGGACCTTTCCATATTTTGAAGAGTAACTCCAGTATTGTTCTGAGTCTGAGTGTGACATGAAGTAGAAACCATACCGCAGACGTATTTCAACAAGAAGCCCGATGAGGTTCCCTTTGCTCCTGCCCCGTCTTATGCGCAGCCTCGTGGTCAGATCTCATAGACGAACACTTTCAAATTGCGGGGAGTGACATAGACCCGTTCTCCCGCCTGAAACTGCAACTCGTGATAGCGCTCTTTAGTCAGGTCAACTTCAATGAGGTCACCGGTGTCTCCCCGAGCGAGTTCGAGGTGGACCAGCGGGCCAATCGGATGAATATGGTTCACGACGGCTTCGATGGCAGGAGTACCGTTCAGATGGCGGGCCACTTCAATATCGTGGGGACGCACGTAGCCTACGGCCGGAACATCTTTGGCGCTGGCGTGCTCCGGCGTGTCAATTTGGATCGCGCCAATCTGCGCGCGTCCCTCGTGAATGCGTCCGTGAAAGAGGTTCACGTTGCCGAGAAAGTGATACACGAAGGGTGTGGCAGGGCGATCGTAAACTTCCTCCGGGGAGCCAATCTGTTCGACCGCACCCTGGTTCATGATGACTACGCGATCCGCCACTTCTAACGCCTCTTCTTGATCGTGCGTGACGAAGACGCTGGTGACGTGAATCTCGTCGTGCAGGCGGCGCAACCACCGACGCAGTTCCTTGCGCACCTTCGCGTCCAAGGCGCCGAACGGTTCGTCGAGCAGCAACACTTGCGGCTCGACCGCTAACGCACGGGCCAGGGCGACGCGCTGACGCTGGCCGCCGGAGAGTTGTGAGGGGTAACGGTCGGCTAACCGATCTAATTGCACTAAATCCAGGAGCTGATGCACTGTCGTGCGAATCGCGGCTTCGACGGGACGTGACGCCTTGGGCCTCACCCGTAAGCCAAAGGCGACGTTTTCAAAAACCGTCATATGGCGAAACAAGGCGTAATGTTGAAAGACGAATCCGACCTGTCGATCACGGACACTGCGCGCGGTGGCATCTTCACCATTGAAAAGAATAGAGCCCTCGTTCGCCCCCTCCAGCCCGGCGATAATCCGCAAGAGCGTCGTTTTCCCCGAACCGGACGGCCCCAATAACGCGACGAGTTCACCCGTCGGGGCCCGGAAGCTGACATCCCAGAGCGCGGTAAAATCACCAAATGTTTTACTAATATTTCTGACTTCAATACTCATACGGATTCCTTTGCCGCGGCTCTCTCGTTCGCCAGCAGTTGTGTGGTTTTCCATTCGACGGCGGTTTTCGCGACCAGAGTGACTAGTGCCAATAGCGCTAATAGTGAGGCGATAGCAAATGACGCCGCGAAGCTGTACTCGTTGTAGAGAATCTCGACGTACAGGGGCATCGTATTGGTCTGGCCTCGGATGTGGCCGGACACCACAGAGACGGCGCCGAATTCACCCATCGCCCGGGCGTTACACAAGATCACTCCGTACAATAACCCCCATTTGATGTTCGGCAGTGTGACACGGAAAAACGTCTGCCACCCGTTCGCGCCGAGCACCAACGCGGCCTGTTCTTCTTCGGTTCCTTGCTCTTGCATGAGCGGAATTAATTCGCGGGCGACGAAGGGAAAGGTGACGAAGATGGTCGCGAGCACTATTCCCGGCACCGCGAAGATGATCTTGAGATCGTACGTGTCTAGCCACGGTCCGAGCCAGCCTTGCAAGCCGAACAGCAGGACAAAGATAAGGCCCGAAATGACGGGAGACACGGCGAACGGCACGTCAATGAGCGTGATCAAGAGACTCTTGCCGACGAACTCAAACTTGGTGATGGCCCACGCCGCGGCCACACCAAAAACGAGATTCAGCGGTACGGCGATCGCCGCAGTCAGTAAAGTAAGACGGATAGCCGCCAACGCATCGGGTTGGTGCAGCGCCGTAAAATACGCCGCGACTCCCTTGCTCAGTGCCTGGACAAACACCGCAACCAACGGCAACACCAGAAAGAAGATTAAGAACGTGAACGCGCTGCCGATGAGGAGTCGGCGAACCCAGGCCGATTCGGTGGTGGCGCGCGGTTGCGCGCTGACTACCGCAGTGTGTCGTAGAGCGATACTCCCGGCCATGAGCGTGTTGTCTCCTCCCGACGTTAGGTTGCTACGTGGTGAGCACTGCTCCAGCGTTGCAGCAGGTTAATCAGCAGCATCAACACAAACGAGACCACGAGCATGACGACGGCCACCGCCGTGGCCCCGGCGTAATCATACTGTTCCAACTTGGTGATAATCAGCAGCGGCGTGATCTCTGTGCGCATCGGCATGTTGCCGGAAATAAAGACGACCGAGCCGTACTCCCCTAGCGCCCTAGCAAAAGCGAGGGCAAAGCCCGTGAGCAAGGCCGGGAACACCGCAGGCAGCAGCACCCGGCTGAACGTTTGCCAGCGAGTCGCGCCAAGACTCGCCGCGGCTTCTTCCAGTTCGACGTCTAAATCTTCGAGTACCGGCTGCACGGTACGCACGACGAACGGGAGGCCGATGAAGATGAGAGCGACCGTCACGCCAAGTGGGGTAAACGCAATCTGGATTCCCCACGGGTCAAGAAATTGGCCAACCCCCCCGCTTTTCACGAATAGTGAGGTAAGGCTAATGCCGGCCACCGCGGTCGGCAGAGCGAAGGGGAGATCGACCAAGGCATCGACGATACGTTTCCCTGGAAACGTGTAGCGCACTAGCACCCAGGCGATCAGAAAGCCGAATACCGCATTGACGAGCGCCGCGAGCAACGACGCGCCGAAACTCAGTCGATACGACGCCACGACGCGGGGCGCTGTGACCGTCGTCCAAAACTGCTCCCAGCTCAGCGTCGCCGTCCGCAGGAACAAGGCGGCCAACGGAATCAAGACAATGAGGCTGAGGTACACCAGGGTGAACCCCATGGCGACGCCGAACCCGGGGAGAATGCTGCGCTGTTTCAGAACCATGTTGTGCGTGGTCTTCTTGTGAGCGTTACTGTCCTGGTTGATAAATCTGATCGAACGTCCCGCCGTCGGCAAAGTGCGTCTTTTGCGCTTTCTCCCAACCGCCGAACACTTCGTCGATCGTGAACAAATTCACTTTAGGAAACTGCTCCGCATACTGAGCCGCGACCGCGGCCAGACGCGGCCGGTAATAATTCTTCGCCGCAATCTTTTGCCCCTCTTCCGTGTACAGATACTCAAGATAGGCTTGCGCTACCGCCCGCGTGCCGCGTTTATCGACGACTTTATCAATCACCGTCACTGGTGGTTCGGCCAGAATACTAACCGAAGGAATGATGATCTCAAATTTGTCCTTGCCTAACTCCTTCACGGCGAGTAACGCTTCATTCTCCCACGAGATGAAGACGTCACCGATTCCGCGCTCGACGAACGTCGTCGTCGAACCGCGCGCCCCGGAATCCAGTACTGGCACGTTTTTGTAGATACTCGCCACGAAGTCTTTCGCTTTCGCCTCACCCCCGCCCGGCTGGCGGAGCGCGTAGCCCCACGCGGCAAGATAATTCCACCGCGCACCGCCCGAGGTCTTCGGATTCGGCGTAATCACGGACACCCCCGGCTTGCCTAAATCATCCCAATCCTTGATGCCTTTGGGGTTGCCTTTACGGACAAGGAGAACGATGGTTGACGTGTATGGAGCGCTGTTTTGCGGCAACCGTTTCTGCCAATCCGCGGGAATGCGTTTCGCCTTCTGGTAAATTTCGTCGATGTCATAGGCAAGTGCGAGCGTCACGACGTCAGCATCTAATCCGTCAATGACCGCACGGGCTTGTTTGCCAGACCCGCCGTGGGACTGATTGATAGTAACTACCTCACTGGTTTTTCCTTGCCAGTATTTGGCGAAGGCCGTATTGAATTCTTGGTATAACTCACGGGTCGGATCATAAGACACGTTTAATAGAGTGACACTTTTCTGTGCCCACGCTGAGGTGCTAAGACTCAAGACTACGGCCAGAAGAGCCGCCGCACGAATGAGGACCTGTACGATCATACTGGACCTTTCTTGTAATTCACAGGTAATCAAAGTAACTTCGAGTTAGAATGCGACCTGAAAGCGGCTGAGAATCGCCCGCTCTTTCGGGCGTTCGCCTTTGGGGCCTCCGCCGGTAAAATCGGTCTGCTCGTAGTTGAGTTGAAATTTCACATTGCGGTTCAGATACCAGTTCAGTCCGAGCCCCCACGACTCTGCGATCCGTGCTGCCTTGGTGGGGTCGGCGAAGATAGGGAAGGCCACTTTATCAACATCCAGCTCGCCATAGCGCGCCGCCACTTCAAACGCACCCCAGGTCCCTTTCGCGAGATCAAAAGGCTGCGCTGGACTCACACTGCGGTACGAGGCATTCTCGCCGGTAAGCACGTAGGAGGCCGCAATTTGCCACGCGTCATTCTCCAACGTGGCGGCGGTCGTTCCACGTTGCACGTGTTGGTACGACTTGACATACTCGCCGAGCAATCCGAACGGCCCGTAGTAATAATAGCCCTGGGGAGCAAACCGTGAGTGACTGCCGTTGGCGATCGTCGTACCAGCCGCGGTGCCGTCAGAACGATAACTAAAGAATGCGGCTTGGCCTTGGCTTCTGAACGTGGGCAGTGCGGTTGCGCTGGTGCTGCCGCGTTGATCACCATAGGTCCCCGCTAAGCCAATCCCGAGTCCCTGGAGGACCTCAATCGACGTATGCTTAAACGGATGAGCGAACAATCGTCCAGCAAACTCTTTACTATCGCTGTTATCCAGATCCCCACTGGCACCATCGGCGACACCGTTAAATGCACCGAACGCGTACGTAGCAGCCCCGCCGGCCAATTCCCCATGGATTTGCACCCCCACATCACGGTTGGGCACAAGGTTGGTGGGCAGCCCGCGCTCGACGAAGAGGAGTTCTGCGCCTGATTGTAACCGTTCCAGACCAACCGGCGGCTTGTACTTACCGACACGAAGTCTCGCCCATGACCAGGGATGGGCATCCAAGTATGCATCCTGCACAACGGCCGTCCCGCCGCCAAAGTCGGTCATAATGCGGAAATCGAAATACTTGCCTACTGTGCCTTCCAGGATGGGGCGCACCCGACGCAATAAAAACGTATCCGTCGTCGCGCGCTCCTTGTCATCGGCAAAAAACCGGCCATCCGCTTGCACATAGCCCCCAATGCGCAACCGGAAACTGTCATCCGCCGCTTTGAGCGAGAACCCGTCCTTGCCGGCGGTAAACGTCGGCGCTTCTTTTGCTTTAGCCGCCGCCTGTTCCTGATCTAATTCCCAGCGTCGTTCAAGAACACGTACCTTCTGATCGAGCGCTTCGACCTGCTCTGTTCTTGGCCCGGGTACGACCGCATTTCTTACCTCTCCAGTGGTACCCAGAGATTGCTCCACGCGTTGCTCAAGTTCGCGTACTTTGCGATCAAGTATTTCCACTTTATTCTCCAACGCTCGTTTCTCGGCCAGCGCCCGTCTGAGCGTTTTTCCTTCTGCCATCACTACCCGTGGCATTCCCACCCCAAGGCTCGTTACCGCCGTAACAAGCGCCAACAACCGGCTCGGTCTCATTCCACGAACTCCTTCCTTGCCTGAGCACCTCCGGTTGTCCGGTCGGTTTCCTTCCGAAATGTAGAATTCTTTCCCAGCCTCCAGTTATCTGGTTGGCGACCTCTTTTTATTGACTACTTACTGTTTTTCACTTTTTGTTCTCTGCTCGCTCACCGCTAAGGCGAATCTTCTCTTTGCGTTCGATCTGCACAATCTTCGAGTCGTGGATGATGATCTCGACGGAGCCATAGCGGACATTCTTGATTGCCCGCAGAATCTGTTGTTCGAGTTCTGGGGTCCACTCTTTGTCTGTTGTCTCTAGGTACGGCATACATCGCTCGCATTTTTCTCATTAGGTTGTTGCTGACTCCGCAAGAACAGTGCCAAAGGAGCGGCGTTTTTTCTTAAAAGGTTGAATCGTCAAAAATCTCGAATAAATTCACGGCGGAAGACAGCGCAAACTTTTTCCGCTAAGACTACTTAATCCATAGAGAAAATAGGCGAAGAAATTTCTCTGTTAAATGTGCTAGACACTGTTATATTTAAAGGTTTCATCTAGCAAATACGCTAGGTCAAACACCATGGAGTCGACACTACCGTTCCAGCTTGAGGTCTGGCGTGAAGTCAGCCGCCATAACGAGATCAGCGAATTTGCCGCCGCTCTGGCGGCGATGGTGACGCAACGTCTGCCGTTTGCCCGACTAGCTATTGTTCGCATTGACCAGGAACGCAGTCGTTTGGAGACCGTCGCGCTGGCCTCGGTAGCGGACGACGGGGAGCTTTTGCCCGCCGCGACCTCACGGCCGGAACGGGAAATTCGGCGGTTGCTGCGCTGGAGTCGTCGTGGCGAATTGCGGCGCTACGGCGGGAGCAATCGCGGCAAGCACGTAACATTGACGGCGCTACCGGCCGCCTTAGAGGGCGAAGGCATTATTGGACCACTGGTCAGTGAGCGGGGAACCTACGGACTCCTGATTATGCAATTGTCCTCTGCGCGCCGCTTGACAGTAGAGCAGGAGAAACTGTGCTCCACGCTCCTCGACCCCTGCGCAATTGCATTGGATAATGACCGTCGCCTGCATGAGCTGCGCACGTTACGCGAGGCGGCTGAAGCCGACAGACGCTTTCTCCTGAACCGTTTGGGAAGAGAGGAGGTTGCCGCTCCGATCGTCGGTGCTGATCGTGGTTTGCGTTCGGTGATGGGCCGCGTGTCCTTGGTAACTCGCTCCGACGTTCCGGTCTTACTGCTGGGGGAAACAGGTTCAGGAAAAGAAGTCATCGCCCGCGCGATTCATGAGCGCTCGCCGCGCGCACGGGGGCCGTTCCTGCGCGTGAACTGCGGGGCTATTCCTCCAGAGTTGATCGACGCCGAACTGTTTGGCCACGAAAAGGGCAGCTTCACCGGCGCCACGGCGACACGACGCGGCTGGTTCGAGCGCGCGGACGAAGGCACGCTTTTTCTCGATGAAATTGGCGAACTTCCCCTCGCGGCACAAGTCCGCTTGTTACGAGTGCTGCAGGATGGTTCTTTTGAGCGGGTCGGTGGAGAACACGCGATGAAAGTCGATGTCCGCGTGATTGCGGCAACGCACCGTGATTTGGCGACGATGGTACAACACGGTACGTTCCGCGAAGATTTATGGTATCGCATCGCCGTGTTCCCGATTGTTCTTCCCCCGTTACGAGAACGCCACGAAGACATTCCCTTACTCGCCGAGCATTTCGCCCGTCGTGCGGCGGTACGTTTCGGTCTCAAACTACAACTGCCAACCCCCGCGGATTGTGTACTGCTTACTGCGTATTCCTGGCCTGGTAATGTGCGTGAACTCAGTGCGGTCATCGACCGTGCTGCTTTACTCGGAGACGGCGAGCGACTTGAGGTGGCAAGAGCCTTAGGGGTAGGTACTGGAATCACGCCGTCCCCCACTTCGACGATGGTCCCTCGTGCAATCACGTCGAATGATGATTCGACTATTCTTTCATTAGATGAGGCAATGAAGCGGCATGTTGAACAGGCGTTGGCGGTGACGCGGGGCCGTGTCGAAGGGCCACACGGAGTAGCGCGCCTCCTCAAAATCAACCCCCATACCCTGAGGGCACGGATGCGCAAACTCGGCATCAACTGGGCACGGTTCGGCGGGCGGAACACGGTTGGGTGAGGAGCAAGGATTTAATAAATTCCGGGCTTCATCCCAAAGACGGAGAGTCCTGTCATTGCGAGGAGTCGGAGGCGACGAAGCAATCTCTGTTTTCGGGCAAAGATTACTTCGCGCAGTTTATCCTGAGTGTAGTCGAAGGACTCGCAATGACATTCTCCCCAAGTCGTAATCGGTGAAGTTATTTAATCCCCAATCCTAAAGCAGCAATATGATCCTCCTCCGTGGGGGCAACGCGCACGCGCCGTCTCTCGCTGAGTCCTTGCCGTGTCTCTCCTCGATTGTGCTATAACCTGGGGAAAAGAGGAGGGCATTCTATGAATCGTTATCAAGCAGAGAGTAGTGCGGGACCAAAAGCGGCGGCGGGCTGGCAAGTCACACATCTCTCGCCGCCGAGTGGGTTGTTCGGCGCCAATGGCATGCGAGTCGGTCCCGACGGGCGACTGTATGTTGTCCAGGCGTTCGGCAGTCAAGTCAGCGCAATCGACACGAGCACTGGAGCGTGCGAAACCATCTCGCCGGTCGGCGGGCCGATCGTTGCACCGGATGACATCGTTTTTGATTCACATGGTGTGATGTACGTGACCGAAGTGATGAGTGCGCGCGTCAGTGCGCGTACGGCGGACGGGAAGACGCGAGTCATTGCCGATAACGTTCCGGGGGCGAATGGCATTACCGCGTATAAGGATCGCCTGTTCATGGACGAATGCCGGCCTGGGGGGCGGTTGTTCGAGCTGTTTCCTGACGGACGTGCGCCGCGACTAATTGCCGACAATCTGGCGCTGCCGAATGCGCTATCGGTGGGACCTGATGAACAAATTTACTTTCCGCAGATCGCCGCCGGGGAGATCTGGCGTGTTCCGCTTTCCGGCGGCACCCCGCAGCGGTTCGTCGCAGGACTGGCCGTGCCGACGGCGGTGAAATTTGACCAGAAAGGCGTACTCACCTCGACCCAGGCCGGTAACGGC
>Ga0070741_10014523_pt1 | contig 13598 bp, 13 predicted proteins | sample Coa_R1_4_FD_66440 | JGI IMG/M metagenome (GOLD analysis project Ga0070741, IMG submission 66440) | Surface soil microbial communities from Centralia Pennsylvania, which are recovering from an underground coalmine fire - Coalmine... | ecosystem: Environmental > Terrestrial > Soil > Unclassified ... | reverse complement strand
GGGAGCCTTGAAGCTCTGCCCGCCAAAAGCAATCTCGGCGATGCGCACCGCGGTGAAGTCCTGCCGGTGGCCACGAAGTTTCTTGTATTGCTTCTTGCGCTTGTAATGAAAGACGAGGACCTTCTCGCCGCGGCCTTCGCCGACGATCTCGCCCACAACGCGCGCATCCGGTTGCCGGCCGATCTGGCCTTCTTCGCCGGAAACCGCCAGCACGGGAAACTCCAGATTTCCATTGGTGCCGGTTCCGACCTTCTCCACTCGAATCACATCGCCCGGCGCCACCCGGTACTGCTTGCCACCGGCGCGGATAACCGCGTACATACGTCCTCCGTCAGACATGTCGTTGAAATTCAGCCCGTACTCAGGAATTACTCCAACTCTTCACGGACCCCAGAGCGCACACGGGCGCTGGCAAGGGGATTGCTGATTTCCTGTGCTTGCTGTGTTTCCGCCGCGGCGCTCCTGCAGCCAGGGCAGGCGTCCCCAGAACGGGTCGGCTAGTACAGGCAACCCAGTTATTTTATCGTGGCTTGTGGAAATCGGTCAAACAGAATGGCTTGCGATTGAGCCGCCGTTCGTTCCCGCGGCCTGGCACCCTTTGTGATTTGTGCCTTTCTTATGCGAGAATGCCGCCGGATTTTCGGAGGAAATTAAATGAAGCGTTACTTCACAATTCTGCTTTGCCTGCTTGCCCTCGTCCTGTCCGCCTCTGCTCAAACCAGGAAGTCAGCCATGAAGAAATCTTCTGCCGGCGCCGCTCCCGACAAGGCCTATCTGCAGAAGATCTGGGATGGCTGGGCCACCCTCGATCCTTCGAACACCGCGAAATTCTATGCCACCGGCCCACATACGTTCTTTGACATCGCGCCGCTGAAATACAACAGCTGGGACGAATACGAAAAGGGCGTCCGCGGCGTCCTCTCCGGCTACAAAAGTGCAAAATTCACGGTGAACGATGATGCCGCTATCCATCCTCATGGCGATCTAGCCTGGGCCACTGCGACTATCAAGAACGAAATGATGAACAAGGCAGGGAAGGTCGAGATGGGAAACTTCCGCTGGACCGTCGTCTTTGAGAATGAAGATGGCAAATGGCTCATTGTGCATGAGCACGTTTCTGCGCCTCTGCAGTGAAACTGGGCCACGGATCACGCGGATCGGAAGCCGGGAATTTTGCATCCGCGACAATCCGCGCGATCCCGTGGCCGGTATCCCTAGTAGGATCTCCAGAAGAAATACACGCTCATACCTGCGCCCACGAGCACAACGAAATACCGGATCCAAGCCTGCGGCAGCTTCATGGCGAAGTGCGCCCCCAGATACCCGCCTGCGATGGCTCCCGCAATCATAATTCCGCCTTGTTTCCAGTAAACCGCCCGCCAGGCGATAAACGTCACTACCGCCACGCCGTTGATCACGAATCCCATGACGCTCTTGAGCGCGTTCATGGAGTGGATGTCGGTCATACCCAGTGTCGCCAGCATGGCCAGCATGACAATTCCCATGCCCCCTCCGAAGTATCCGCCGTAGACCCCGACCGCAAGTTGGAACAAAGTTGCGCCCGCCAGCGCGGCTCCCGTGGTTTCATGCCCCATGACCGGTCCGCGCCGGCCTGACAGGGTCCTTCCAAAGGCAAAGAGCAAGGTCGCGCCCAGGGTGAGCCAGGGCAGTACGCGCATGAAGGTATGAGCCGGCGTCCTCATCAACAAGTAAGCGCCGGCCAGGCCTCCGACCAGGCTGGCGGCCAGCAGCGGGATCAGCACCCGCCTTGGAACATCGAGCCGCTTGCGGTAGGCGCCGCCGCTGGCTGCGGCTCCCGTCCACAGCGCAATCGTGTTGGTGGCATTTGCGGGAATCGGCGGCACGCCCGCGAACAGGAGCGCGGGAAAAGCGATAAAACTGCCTCCACCCGCGACGGAGTTTAAGGCCCCGCCTAACATGCCGGCAAGGAACATGAAAACGATAATTTCCAGGTTCAAGCACTCAGGTGTACCAGAAACTCACAGCCGGCGACAATCGCGCTAACCCTTCGCTCCACCGTGCGTCTGACTTCCGGGACAATATGACGCGCACTCTTGCCGCTCTCTTCCTGCTTGCGGTCGCCGCCTTTGCGCAACAGCCGCAAACGAACCCCTGCACCATCCCCGAACAGAAGCAGTTCGACTTCTGGGTCGGCGAATGGGATCTGGCCTGGCCCGGCGCAAAAGCCGGGGAAACCGCCCACGGCGCCAATTCAATCAAGCGCGTGCTGGATGGCTGCGTCGTGCAGGAAAACTTCTCCGGTGGCGACGCCATGCCCTTGCGCGGAACCAGCGTATCCACCTTCGACGCCCGAGCCGGCCGCTGGAAGCAGACTTGGGTCGATAACCAGGGCGGCTACCTCGATTTCGTGGGTGAATTCAAGAATGGTCAGATGATTCTGCAACGCGAAGGAACCCGGCCGGATGGCACTAAGGTTTTGCAGCGCATGGTCTGGAAGAACATCACGCCTACAGAGTTAGACTGGAGTTGGGAAGCCTCCCGCGACGGCGGCAAGACGTGGCAGGTGAACTGGCCGATTCACTACAAGCGCAGAAGCTGATTTCGACGCAGCCGGCTCAACCGGCGCGGTAAACCATTCTCCCGCCCACAATGGTCGCCACCACCTTGCCCGTGAACTGCCAGCCGTCGAACGGAGTGTTGCGCGACAGGGAGTGAGATTCGGCGGCCTGGAAGGTCCAGCGTTTCCTCGGATCGAAGATGGTCACATCGGCAAAGCTGCCGCGGGCCAGGGAGCCCCGGTTCTTCAGATCGAACACCCGCGCCGGGCCCGAGGTGAACAGTTCGACGATGCGCATTAGGGGGATCTTGTGCTCGCGATGGAGCTGCGATATCGCCAGCGCCAGGGCGGTTTCCAGCCCGGTAATGCCGAAGGCGGCGCGCTCGAACTCAACCTGCTTTTCGTGCCGGGCGTGAGGCGCGTGATCGGTGGCAATGGCGTCGACGGTACCGTCGGCCAGGGCAACCAGGATGGCTTCGCGGTCGGCCGCCGAACGCAGCGGAGGATTCATCTTAAAGCGCGTGTCGTATTCGCTGACATTCTCGTCGATCAGGGTAAAGTGATGCGGAGTCACTTCGCAGGTCACTCGCGCTTTCGCGCGCTTCCCGCGGCGCACCGCCTTCAGCGCGTCGGAAGTCGACAAATGGGCCACGTGCAACCGCGAGTCTCGAATCTGCTGCGCCAGCGTGACATCGCGCTCCACAATCGCCGCTTCCGCAGCGGCGGGCATTCCCCGCAGGCCCAGGCGGAAACTCGTGGGCCCGGAGTGCATCGAGCAATTCTCGGTCCGGCGCGTGTCCTCGGCGTGCTGCACGACAGGAAAATTCAGCTCGGCGCCGATCTGCAAGGCCGCCCGCATGATCTCGTCCTGGAGAATCGGTTTGCCGTCATCGGTCACGGCGACCGCCCCGGCCCGTTGCAGCGCGCTGAAATCCGAAAGCGTTTGTCCCTGGCTTCCGCGGGTAGCCGCCGCAATCGGAAATACGTTGACCACCGCCCCGCGTTCCGGGCTGCGCAGCCAGCTTACCCAATCCGCCGTATCCACCACGGGCGCGGTGTTGGGCATCGTGCAGATCGAAGTGAATCCGCCCGCTGCCGCCGCCGCAGTTCCCGTAGCAATTGTCTCCTTGTAACCATGCCCGGGCTCGCGCAGATGCACATGCAGATCAATGAATCCGGGAGCCACAATCAATCCGCGCGCGTCGAACTTTTCTTCCGCGCCGGCCCGGATCTTCTTCGGGGGGGCCACCTCCGCAACGCGGCCGTCACGCAGTAGCACATCCATTGGCGCGTTGATCCGCTGCGCCGGGTCGATGAGCTGGCCGCCTCGGATCAGCAGCGAGGGTTGCGATTTGTGGTTTCCGTGTGCCATATGCCTTAAACCAACTACTTCAATAGATCCTCGGAACTTTGCCCGGAAAATCCGGGCCGGAACAAAATCGCCTGCTGCCAGCCGTTGTCGAGCGCCTCTTCCAGCTTTTTCACTTCTTCCGGCGAGAACTGCGATTTATGGCATTCCAACGCGCGCCGTGAGGCAGCCAGGTCAGCCTTGCTGAAAGACACGCGAACGGTAAGATATGCCGGGTCAGTCGGGTGCCATTTCATGGGCCAGATTTTGTCCACCAGTTCGGTTTGGCCGGGTGAGAAGCCCACGTAATAAAACTTAGCGTCGGACTTTGACGCCTGCATCACCTGCGTAACCGCATCACCGACCAGTCGGTGGTCAGGATGGCCATAGCCTCCGTCCGCGCCCCAGGTGATGACGGCCGAGGGATGCAACTCGCTGATGAGCTTAGCCACCCGGTCCGCGACTTCCTGGATGTTGCGGCCCAGGGGATTGGAGATCGCTCCCATCTCGCCGTCATTTAAACCGAGAAGAACCGGCGGCTCGATCCCTAGCTGCCTGCAGGCGCATGCCGCCTCTTCACTGCGCGCCTTCGCCAGCGCATCTCCTGCCGGAATCCCCGCACGCTCGTTCGCTCCCTTCTCGCCTTTGGTCGCAATCGCCAGGTAGACTTTGTTCCCCTCGCGGGCGTAGCGCGCCAGTACGGGGCCGGCAACCGTTTCATCGTCGGGATGGGCGAACACGGCCAGAATCGTCCGGGACGTCTGCGCCGACACGCTGGCAGTTGCCAGTAGCACGAGCATCACTAAATTTCTCATCGCAGCCTCCCCAACGCGCGCGCCAGGATCGCCATGCGGGTGGGAACTCCGTTACGCACCTCATCCACGATCACCGACTGCGGACAATCCGCTACCTCCGCCGTCAACTCGAGCCCGCGGATGATGGGCCCCGGATGCATCACGATCGCGCCGCGGCTGGCCAGTTTCAGGCGCGCCTCGGTCATCTGGTAGCGCGCAACGTAGTCCTGCAGGTGAATTTTGAGCCCCGCGAGACGCTCGCTCTGCACCCGCAGCAGCATGATTACATCCGTACCCCGCAAAGCTTCTTCGATATGACGCGTGATGCGCAGTCCTGGCGCCAGGGTGGCCGCAACCTCCGGCACCAGCTCCGGTGGGCCGCACAGCGTCATCTTGACTCCCAGGCGGGTCAGCAAATGGCACGCGCTACGCGCCACCCGGCTGTGAAAGATGTCTCCGACAATGGTGGCCTGCAGCCCTTTGAACGACTTCTTGTGCTTCAGAATAGTGAGCGCATCCAGGAGCGCCTGCGATGGGTGCTCGTGCATCCCGTCGCCGGCGTTGACGATGGGGATATCGAGATGCCTCGCCATCAGGTGAGGCGCACCCGCCGACGGATGCCGCATCACGATGCAGTCTGCGCCCACGGCCCGCAAAGTATTCCCGGTGTCAATGAGGGACTCGCCCTTTTCGATACTAGAACCGGAAGAGAGCACAAGCGTGGTGGTGGCTCCCAGAGCCTTTGCGGCAAATTCGAAGGAGGTGCGGGTCCGGGTGGACGCTTCGTAGAACAAAAGTACGACCCGCTTGCCTCGCAGCAGCGGGCGCGCCTTCTGCGGATTCATGCGGCGAGCTGAGTGCAGCAGCCGGAGGATTTCTTTGGTCTCGAGATGCTCGATCCCGAGCAGCGAACCGCGAGCCGGGGTAGTCATCGGATAAAGGGCAAACGGTGCATGATACGCGGCAGGCCGGAACGCTGCAAGGGCAGCGCGCACACCTCACTGGCTGGGATCAGGACTTCCGGCGGGGCCCTAGAATCGCCGCCCCCATGGCACCGCTTACCGCGGCCAGCGCGATCGCGGCCACCAACCCGAAAAGCAGCCCGAAGATCATCAGAAACTCCAGACCCTCGGGTGACCTGAAGCGCTCGAGCACGGCCAGCGCTTGCGGGTCGCTGGTGCGCGCCGCTGCCTGATTGACCGCCGTCACCAGCGCCTGTCGGATTTCCATCCCTTCATGCAGCACAAGGGTCTTGAGGGCTGCAATGATCGAGGTCATTGCGAAGCAGATCAAGCCGCTTAAGGCGCCCAGCCGAGCCCCGTTGCCGGGCCTGACCGAGGCTCCGGAACGGCCTTGCCGGTAGAAAACAATTGCCAGAAAGCCCACGCTCAGCATTCCCACAAGAGGATTTAATCCCAGAAGGATAAGCAGGGAAGCAAGTCCTGCGGCCAAAGCGCAGGGCTTCAGCGCCTGGGACCAGTGCATCGGCACCGCCAGCACCGGCACGGTCTGGGATGCGGGAAGCTCGGCGGCAATACCTGGAATAGCCGCGCCTTCCGCTAGAGCGGCGGTGGCCGCAACCGGCTCTGCCATCAACACTCGTATTTGCGGCGCCGCGCAATGGGGACAGAAAGGCCGCCCTTCTTCCATCACCTGTCCGCACTTGTAACAAGACTTTTCCATTGCCTGGATTCAAGGCCAAGAAGGGCTTACTTGAAGTTATAGCACCGGTGGGATCGAAGCAAGGCTCGCACCACCAGTGCGCTTGAGGTGGGATCAAGCGCTCAAACTGCCGCGGCTAGAGATCTCCCATCTTGCCGCGCGTGTGAACGTACACCAGGGCGAAGTTCGACCCCTTGCTGCCTTCGCCCGGCTCAACCGCGACAATATGCTGATTGTTCTCGGTGCCGGCTTTCAGTTCGGTGACCGGACCGCCCGAGTTCTCCTCGCACTTCAATTCTTTGCCGGCACCCTCCTTGCTGTCCTCATGGGTTGAAAAGCCGCCATGCTTTTCCGAACGGCACTCCAGGACTTTGCCGTATTTCCTGAGCTTATTGCGGTAGAACGAGATGACTTTCGCGGGATCGTCGTTGGAGTAATAGTTAGCCACAATCAACTTCATGCCGAAGGCTTCGGTGAGCACGCTGAGATTCGCCTGATCGGAATTCTCGTCTTTCGATTTCACACGCGCCCCCGGATAGAGGGGCACACCAACCTTCCGGGCATCGGCGTCAGCGCCAATGTGTAAATCGCCGACGGAACTGCGAACATCAAGATTGCCGTCCGGCGAATTCGCATCCTGAGCAAACGACGCCATCCCGGTTGCGGCCATCAGAACCATTGCGAGTGCGCGAAGCATAAGACGCCCCCAGGCTAGATTTCCCCGTCTTTCCCATGCGTGCGAACGTACACCAGGGAGAAACTCGATCCGCCGGCTTCCGGCTTGACCGCAACGATGTGCTGGTTTTCCTTGCTGCCGACCTTCAACTCGATGTTGCTCCCGCTCGAACCCTCGCACGTAAGTTCATGCGAACCGTGATCGTCGCTTTTTATGTCGGGATTCACGTGCAGATTGCTGGTATGGCAAACCAGCACATTGCCGTACTTCTTCAGCTGATCCTTATAGTATGAAACTACTTTCTCAGGAGAATCGCTGGACTCGTATTCGAGCGCGACCACCTTCAATCCAAAACCAAATCCCGAGATATTCACATTGGCGCTCTTGTCGTTTCCATCCGAGTCTTTCTGCTTCAGATGGGCTCCCGGATAAACCGGAACTCCCACATCATCCGGACTGGCGCCCTTGCTGACGTGAATGCCGCCCAGTGGCGTCCTGATATCCACGTTCTTATCCTCTCCGTTTTTCTCTTTTTTGACATTCACGCTGCAGGCGCCGAGCAGCAGGCTCAACGCGATTGTCGAAATCAAAACGGGTCGGCCCATCCAACGGTTAGTGATGCACATGAGGAAGCCCTCCCTTCGCGACCTGCGCCGGGCGCTCCATTCCAGCGCCCCGTTGCGCCACATTCGGGATCGTCACCGGCAGGTGGCCCCGAATGGGAATCTCGCCAAACAGCGCCTTGATTGCCGCCACTTCGGAGACCGAAGCGTTGGAAAATGTACAGATATAGTTTTCTACTTTCGGGAAATCACTGGCCACGTACGGATTCCCCATCGCGATCACGGCGGTCTTCTGCGCGGCGTGCTCCAGCAACTGCTGCAACAACGTGGCGCCGCCCACTGCGGTGGAATTGCCCGCGTTGCCCGGGCTGGGAACGGCATACACAGCGGCCACCACCGTTTGTGCCGCGTCCACCGCCTTTAAGACCTCTTCGCTCATGCCGGAAGCAATTCGCGGATCGACATACAGGACTTGCGCGTCCGGAATCCGCGCGCGAAACTCGCGCCCAAACGCGCGCCCGGATTCGCTGCGGACGTCGTCGGAAAACAGCACCGCCACCACGTCGCTGCGTGTCTCCTCCTTGGACATATACGGAAGCGCTGCCGGTCCGGTTCCCTTGGCTTTCAGAGGAAGCACTTTCCCGTTATCGCGCACCAGGGTGATGGCGGCGTCGGCCACTGCCTGCCCGAAGGCAAGGTTCTCCGGTTTCCCAACGATGCCGCTGATGGCGCTCAGGTCGACGGCGCGCGCCTCGTTCAGGCCCAGGGATGCCTTTATTTTCAGGATCTTGAGAACCGAAGCGTCAAGGCGCTTTTCGGGGATCTCGCCCCCCAGAACAGCTTTCATCATGGCCTGGTACGACGCCGCCAGATCCGCCGGGATGATCAGCAAATCATTCCCGGCCTTGAAGGCTTCGACCGCGGCGCGGCCGATGTCGCTGGCGAACAGATGCGTCAGCCCCGCCATATCGAGCGCATCCGTTACCACCAGACCTTTGAATCCGAGCTGTTTCTCCAGCAGGTCGGTAACCACCGCCGGAGAAATCGTGGCCACATGATTCGGATCCGGATCGAGCGCGGGCACGGTCACGTGCGCCACCATCACTGAGTCCACTCCGGCCGCAATCGCCTGGCGGAATGGCGGAAGCTCCACCGCATCCAGGCGTGCGCGGTCGCCGTTTACGCTCGCGACGCCCAGATGCGAATCGGTAGCCGTGTCCCCATGTCCGGGAAAGTGCTTCACGGTAGTCAGCATCCCGCCTTCGTGCGCGCCCTTGATGTACGCGGTGACAAGATCGCCCACCTGTTTCGGATCTTCTCCAAACGAGCGCGTGTTGATGACGGGGTTGGCGGGATTGGAATTCACATCGGCGTCCGGGAAGAAGTTCCAGTGCACGCCGACCGCGCGCGCTTCCAGGGCCGTAATGCGGCCAAAATTTTCCGCGTCTTCCATCTTGCCGTCCGCGCCAAACGCCATGGCATGGGGGAAATTCGTAGTGCCGATCAACCGTATCGCGACGCCGCGTTCGAAATCTGCGGCGAACAGCAAGGGAAGCTTGGAATCGCGTTGCAGCCGGTTGAGAAGCTCGGCAGCCTCGTACGGCCCGGTTCGCAGAAGAAACGGCCCGTCCACCGGCACGCTCATGGCAAAGGAGCCCACGTGATACTTCTGCATCGCCTCGCGGAACTGCAGGTACTCGGGGCTCTCCACGTTGAGGAAGCGCGCCCGGCACCAGATCATGAACACCTGTCCCACCTTTTCCTGCAGCGTCAGCTTGCGCAAAGTCTTCTCCGCCCAGCGGTCGCCGTCGCGAGTACGGCGTATCGGAGTCATGCGCTGATGCTTTTCCTTTGCGAATACAGGCGTGGCAAGACTGACGGCAGCGAGTAACACGGCCAGGATTTTCGGCATGTCCAAACGATAGCAGAAAGCGGGGGGCTTGGGTCTTGGGCCTTTGGTCTTCGGCCTTCGGGATGGATGTTTCCCGCAGGATGCTGATTACTGTGGACACGCCTGGAAGCGATTGATAAGCCCGTTCAAGAGACGACCGACCTCTCCAGTGAGGTCGCTTAGGGCTTGTCCCTCGCGCTCAGCCAAGAATCCCAGTTCTCGCGCAATTGTGATCTGGGTTCGGAGCTCGAGCAGGGATCCTTGAGCGTGAAATAGAAATTGGAGGAGTTCCTTGCGCGAGTATCGTCCCTTGCCTTCCGCGATGTTACTTGGCACAGAAACCGCACAGCGTCTCATCTGGCTCGTAAGACCGTAGACCTCCTCACGAGGAAATGTTCGCGTGCATCCATATACCTGCACGACCAAATCCATGGCGCGGCGCCAGACTCTCAAATCTTCATACGAACTGCCGGACCCGCTGTGCATTGTCAGTTAACGATATTCGGATTGCAGTTGCGGAAACTGTGACAGTTGTCACACAGCAATGCCAATTCCCTGTGAAAATCCAAGACCCAAGAACTAGCCACCAATACCAAAGACCTAAGACCTAAGACCTAACCCCTCAATCACGATCTTGATCGCCTGCTCCCGAACGAACCCATCATCTCCAAATCCCCGAAGCCAGCGAACATCAGGTTCCCGCCGGAACCATGTCATCTGCCGCTTGGCGTAATTCCGATGTCCCTGCTGCGCAGCCTCAATAGCCGCTTCCCGTGAGAGTTCCCCACGAAGAAATTCAACTGCTTGTCTGTACCCCAGCGACAATAAGGGACGGGCATCTTTGCCATACTCCTGCAGCAGGCGCTGCGTTTCTTGGATCAGGCCGGTTTCAAACATGCGACGCGCGCGGGCGTTGATGCGTTCATAGAGCGCCGAGCGCGCCGGATCGAGCCCGATGCGCAGAATCCGGAATCCGCGCAGCGGGTCGCGCCCTTGCTGCCAGAGTTCAGACATCCTCTGCCGGGATGAGAGGCAAACCTCAATAGCCCGAATCAGCTTGGCCTCATCGTTGGCATGAACTTTCGCAGCCGCCGCGGGATCGAGTCGCTTTAAGATCCGATGCAGATACCGGGAGCCGCGCTCGCTGCTTCGTTCCCGCAAGCGATGGCGCAATTCCTCCGACCGTTGCGGCCCCGCAAAAAGTCCTTCCAGCAAAGCTCGCAGGTAAAGTCCCGTGCCCCCGGCCACGATGGGCAGATGATGACGAGCCCCGATTTCCGCCAGGATGTTACGCGCCTGCCGCGCATAATCCCCGGCCGTCACTTCCTGCCTGGGGTCCACGCAGTCAAAGAAATGGTGCTGAACTTTCGCTCGTTCGGCCAGCGTTGGCTTGGCGGTTCCCACATCGAACTCGCGGTACATCGCCACTGAATCGCAGTTGACGACTTCTCCGGAGAACTTTTCCGCGAGCGCAATCGACAATGCAGTCTTGCCGCTGCCGGTAGGGCCAAGAATCACCACCAGGAGCGGCTCGTTGATGATTTTCTCCGCTGGGTTCAGCGCCAACTCCAGTGGATGTTGTGCCAGTATCGAATCACCGTCAGCGCCAGCAGGAGAAACGCGATCAGCAACAGACCGGTAGTTTCCGAGGCGTAAGTGGCATGACGATGGGCTCTGTGGGCATCGTCGGATTTGACGGGAACAGCCACGCCGACATTGTAGCGCTTCCCGCAACCCATCTAGCCAGTATGCCGGACGCAATCGTCCGGCGTTCGGGGGGATTCATAGGGTATGACCTGCTACACTCACCGTCGTGCCAGCTCCACAAAACAGCAGCCCAGTCCTGCGATTCGGAGTGTTCGAAGTCGACCTCGCAGCCGGCGAGCTGCGAAAGAGCGGCATGAAACTGCGTCTGCAAGAGCAGCCCTTTCAGGTCCTCGCCGTGTTGTTGGAGCGTCCGGGTGAAATCGTCCCCCGCGAAGAACTGCAGCGCAGGCTCTGGCCTTCCGATACGTTTGTCGATTTCGACCATAGCCTCAACACGGCAATCAACAAGGTTCGCGATGCCCTGGGCGACTCCGCTTCCAGCCCGCGCTACATTGAGACCCTGGCCCGCCGTGGCTATCGCTTCATTGCACCCCTGCAGACTGACTCGCGATTTGCCGTCTCCCGGTCCACGCCGCCTTCACCGGTCCCGGTCACTCCAACCCCAGGTTCAAGTCCGGGCCTGCATCCGGAACTCGACATTCCTATCCCGCACCGCGGGATAATCCGCGGGCTCTTCGCCCTGATCCAGTTGATGTATCTGATTTTCTATCTGATCGCCCTGATCCGCCTGCATGCTGTGGAAGATGTCGCTCAGTCACTCCTGCCCCCGTGGGCCGCAACCGCCCTGGTCGGAACGGTCATGGTGACCGCCGGTGTGGGCATTCCCTTGCGCTGCTACCTGATCTCTTCGGTGGTTTTCGATTACCAGAAGCTGGCAGACAAGTTCCGCAGGATGTTCCCATTTCTTCTGGCTCTGGACCAACTGTGGGCGGCTGCCCCGTTCCTGCTGACGCAACAGATCGGGCTCGGCGCGGCTTTTGCTGCCTGCGCGGCCCTGCTCTACCTGCCCTTTTCCGAGCGCACTTTGATCCGCATGGCCTACCACGGCTTGCGCGCCTGAAGGAAAACTTTCCCGGAACCTTCCTCACCCATTTGCCGTACTTCCGTCTAACAGGCGGGGCTAAAGTGTGTCCGCCCGCCGGAGGATTTCATGAAGACGACTTCCGTGGCCCGAGGCTTGCTTTCTTTCCTGGCACTGGCCGTTGCTGCAGCCCTGCCGTCCAGAGCTGAGGAATGGTCCAAAACATACACTGTGGGCGCGAATCCCGACCTGCGCATTGAGACCACCGACGCCAACATCCGCGTCACCACCTGGGACCAGGACACTATCGAAGCGAAAGTCATAACCAACCGCTACAAGATCGGCGAGGGGGGCATCCGCATCGAGGAGCACCAGGCCGGCAACTCCGTTGAAATCGAGGTCCGCTATCCCCACCACAATTTCAATTTCGAATGGGGCCCCAGTCACCGCGTGGATATCGTTGTCCAGATGCCCCGCCGCGGCAATGTGAATCTCCGCACCGGCGACGGCAAGGTCGAACTCTCGGATCTGCAGGGCACCATGAATGTCCACAGCGGGGATGGATCGGAAAACCTCGAGAACCTCGACGGCAAGCTGCACGCCACGACCGGGGACGGCCACATTCGCGCCAGCGGGCGCTTCGACGAGCTCGAACTGAAGACCGGCGACGGCCACCTGGATGCCATTGCCCGCCCTGGTTCCAAAATGGCTGCTGCCTGGAGGCTGGAGAGCGGTGACGGCAGCGTCTCACTTGAACTGCCGCCAGATCTCTCCGCCGATGTCGACCTCCACACCGGAGACGGCCACATCGATCTCGAAATGCCGGTGACTACGGAAGGCAAAATTCGCCCCAATGACATTCACGGAAAGCTGAACGGCGGAGGCAGCCTGCTCACGATTCATACCGGCGACGGTTCCATCCACCTGCGCAAAAGCTAGATGGTCCCCGCGAACCACGTAGCCCCGGACCCATTGGTCCGGGGCCAGTTTACAAATCACCAGCCCGAGCAGCCGCACTGCGGACTCCTCGGCGGCAGGCATATACTTTCCCGTTCGCCAGCTCATTCCCCAAGAGGTTCTCTCATGGCAATCCTCCGCACTGCGGCAACTGCGCTGTTCCTGGCATCGCTTCTGACTCTCGCCACTGCACAGCAATCGCATCCGGCAAAGCATCAACCTGCGCTGGACGTCACATCTATGGATCGAAGCGTCGATCCCTGCGTGGACTTTTTCGCCTATTCCTGCGGAGGGTGGATCAAGAACAATCCCATCCCTCCCGACCAGTCCTCGTGGGACACGTATTCGAAAATGCAGGACGAGAATACGGCGAGACTCCGCGACATTCTGGAGACGGCGTCCGCTGCTGACCCAAAGCGCAATGCGGTCACGCAGAAGCTCGGGGACTATTACGCTGCCTGCACGGACGAGCAGGCAATCGAGTCGAAAGGCGCGGCTCCTCTCCAGCCCATGCTCGAGCGCATCGCCAAAATCAGTTC